>Ga0335073_10000946_pt1 | contig 38437 bp, 27 predicted proteins | sample Lox_Sample_22_FD_207093 | JGI IMG/M metagenome (GOLD analysis project Ga0335073, IMG submission 207093) | Soil microbial communities from Loxahatchee National Wildlife Refuge, Florida, United States - Lox_Sample_2.2 | ecosystem: Environmental > Terrestrial > Soil > Wetlands | place: USA... | reverse complement strand
GACGAGTAGCCGCCTGGGCCGCTAACTGACGCCGGTTAACTGACGCCGGTTAACTGAGGCCGGTCAACTGACGCTGGCCCGGCTCAGCGCCGGACGCAGGCGCCCGAGCACGTCCGGCAACTCGCCGGGATGCACAACGCCAACCTGCTGAGTTGCCCGTGTCAGCGCGACGTACAAATCGTTGAGCCCGCGTGGTGACTCGGCGAGCAAGCGGACCGGGTCCGCGATCAGCACGCAATCGAACTCGAGCCCCTTAGCCTGCTTGACCGTGAGTACTACGACGGGGCTCGCGAGGTCCGGATCGGCGCCGATGGCCGTGCCCGGCAGCACCGCGCTGACAGCCGACCCCAGTTCGCTGGCGAGACCAGCCGGCACGATCACCGCGAGCTTGCCGTCACCGGCTTGCTCGGCTAGCCGGACCGCAGCGCGAGCGACCGCGGTAGCGAGCTCGTCCGGGTCAGCGTGCAGGTGCCAGGGCTGGTAGCCGGACTCCCGGACCGAGCGTGGCGGCTGCATTGCCGGATCGATGGCGGCCAGCACGTCGGCCGCGACTGCCATCACCTCGGCGGGAGTCCGGTAGTTGACCGTCAGCGGGGCCAGCCGCCACCGGTCGCCCAGATACGGATCGAGCGCCTCTCCCCACGTGGGCAGGCCTGCCAGGTCGCCGGTCTGGGCCACGTCGCCCACGATGGTCAGCGACCTGGCCGGGCAGCGCCGCATGAGCATCCGCCAGGCCATCGGCGACAGTTCCTGGGCTTCGTCGACGATGACGTGTCCGAATGCCCAGGTCCGGTCGGCGGCCGCCCGCTGCGCCGCGGTCAGGTTCTGTTCCTCCTCGAACCGGGCGGCTAGCCGGCTGGCGTCGACGAGGTCGGCGCCCATCAGGATCTCCGGGTCGTCCTCTACCTCGCGCCCGATGATGTCGAGCACTCCCTGCGCATAGGCCTCCTCCCGGCGACGGCGTCTCGCCTGCGCCGCCCTGGCTGCCCGGCCGTCGTCGCCGAGCAGCTCGGCGGCCTCGTCCAGGAGCGGGACGTCTGCAGGCGTCCAGTCCGCGCCGGCCGGCCGGGACAGCGCGTCCCGGTCCGTCTTCGGCATCCGCGGCGCTGCCGACGCCAGCCTCGCCGCGTCCGCGAGCAAGTCGGCCACCAGCTGCTGCGGTGTCAGCGTCGGCCAGAGCTCGGCGATGGCCGCCCGGACGGACGGATCGGCTCGCAGTTCCTGGCGAAGGTCATCGAGGTCGCCGGAATCCATCAGGCCATCGCCGGTCCGTACGTCGGTGCCGATCCGCGAGGCCAGCTGGCGGGTCAGCGCGTTGATGATCTCCCTGGCGAAGACTGACCGCGCCTGGTTATGCGGCCGCCGGGAGCGCCGGGCCCGGTCTCTTGCTTGCGCGATCGCCCGCGGTGTCAGTCGCAGCCGCCCCGCGCTTGCCCCGATCTCCGGCGCAGCCTGCTCGCGTCCAGCGGCCGTGGCCAGCCGGATGCTGGCGACGTCGGCTCTGATTTCGAGCGGCTCGGCCGGCACGTGCTGACGGTCGCGGACGGCCGCCGCGATCACCTTAGCCATCGCTATCCGGCCCTTGATCGCCGCCAGCTCAGCGGGTTCCGAGCCGGTCGCGCTAACACCGGGATAGAGGTCGCCCAGAGTGGACAGCAGCACGCTGGTCTCGCCCAGGGATGGCAGTACCTGGCCGATATAGCGCAGGAACGTGGCATTCGGCCCGACGACCAGGACGCCGCGCTTCTCCAGCTGCCGCCGGTAGGTGTAGAGCAGATAAGCAGCCCGGTGCAAAGCGACCGCGGTCTTGCCGGTACCGGGACCGCCCTGCACGACCAGCGCGCCGGGCATCGGCGCCCTGATGATGACGTCTTGCTCGGCCTGGATTGTCTCGACGATGTCGCCCATCGAGCCGGTACGGCTCCGGCTGAGCGCAGCCAGCAGCGCAGACTCGCCGGTCAGGCCCTCATGCCGGGACGGGTCCGCAGCGGCAAGGTCGAGTACCTCATCGTCCAGGCCTGTGACCTTACGTGCGGCGGTCTTGATATGCCTGCGCACCCGGACGTCGCCGGGCGAGGCCGCAGTGGCCAGGTAGAACGGCCGGGCCGCATCGGCGCGCCAGTCCATCAGCAACTGCTGATAGTCGTCACTGTCAGAGTGGATCCCGATGCGCCCGATGTAGCGGAGCTCGCCGTCGGCGAATTCGAGCCGGCCGAAGCACAGGCCGTTCTCAGCAGCATCGAACTGGGCGAGTTGCTGAAGGTACATCGTGCTGAACGTCTCGCGCTCTACCCTGGCCTGATGCGTGCCCCCGGTCTGCCGCAGCACTCCGGCGAGCCGCCGGTCGGCGCGCTTCCGCAGATCATCCAGCCGCGTGTAGAGCAGGGAAATGTAGTCTTGCTCGCGATCCAGTTCCGCGTTTGACAACCATGCTCCCTATTGTTCCCGGAACTGCCGGAAATCCGGCCGTGCTATACCGCGGTGATGTTAGCCCAGGCGGGCGTCGGATCCGCGTGGGCCAAGCGCGACGCCTTCTGCCGTAACGCCGGGATCCCAGTCGAAGACCACCGAGTTGTCTTCCTCGCCGATCAGCACCTCGGCGCCCGGTAGCGCCCCTGCCTCGGCCAGGGCCTTCTCAATGCCGAGCTTCGCCAGCCGGTCGGCAAGGTAACCAACCGCCTCGTCGTTCGAGAAATCGGTCTGCAGGACCCACCGGCGTGGCTTGGATCCGATAACGCGGAAGCTGTTCTCGCCAGTGGCCACGAGTTCGAAATCTGGTCCCGCCACCGGCTCGGGCCGCAGCACGAGCCTGGTGGGCTCAGGAGGCGGCGCGGCAGCCCTTGCCGCGGCGATGACGGCGGCCATGGTGAAGGCAAGATCACGCAGACCCTCGGTGGTGGCCGCCGATACCCGGTGCACGGTCAGGCCGCGAGCCAGCAACTCCGGCTCGACCAGGTCAGCTAGCTCCCGGGCGGCCGGGACATCGATCTTGTTGAGCGCAACGATCCGCGGCTTGTCCGCCATGCGGGCACCGGTGAGGTCTTCGTAGGCGCTCAGCTCACTCTCGAGGGCGTCCAGGTCGCTGAGCGGATCCCGGCCCGGCTCCTCAGTCGCGCAGTCCAGCACGTGAACCAGCACAGTGCACCGTTCGATGTGCCGCAGGAAGTCAAGTCCGAGGCCCTTGCCGCTGCTGGCACCGGGGATGAGACCCGGTACGTCAGCGACCACGAACTGGATGGCGCCGGCCTCGACAACGCCGAGGTTCGGCGTCAGCGTGGTGAACGGATAGTCCGCGATCTTCGGCCGGGCTGCCGACATGGCCGAGATCAGTGACGACTTGCCAGCATTCGGGAACCCGACCAGGCCAGCGTCCGCGACTGTCTTCAACTCGAACACCAGCTCAAGCTCCGCGCCGGGCTCACCGCGCAACGCGAAGCCGGGTGCTTTCCGCTTCATCGAGGCCAGTGCTGCGTTACCCAGGCCACCGCGCCCGCCCGCTGCCGCGACGTACCTGGTCCCGGCGCCGGTCAGGTCCGCCAGCGCCGCGCCGTCCGCCGTCTTTATGACGGTCCCGTCCGGCACCTTGAGCACCAGGTCCTCGCCATCCGCCCCGTTACGGTTGCCGCCGAGGCCGGGCTTGCCGTTACCGGCCCGGCGCACTGGCCTGCGGTGGAAATCGAGCAGAGTCGCGGTGCCGGGGCCGACCTCGATGATGACATCGCCGCCGCGGCCGCCATTGCCGCCATTGGGGCCGCCGAGCGGCTTGAACTTCTCCCGGTGAACTGAGGCGCAGCCGTTGCCGCCGTGCCCGGCCTGCACCCGGACTTCGGCCTGATCAGCGAACTCCGCCACCGGAAACCCTCCTGCGAATACAAGAGGGCGGACCTACCCGGTCCGCCCTCTTAAAGCTCTACCGCGGTGCGACAGCCGGCGCTAGCTCGCTACCGCTGTCTCGACCGGCAGCACGCTCACGGCGCGGCGGCCGCGCCGCCTGCCGAACTCCACCTTGCCGTCAACCAGGGCGAACAGGGTGTCATCCCCGCCGCGGCCGACACCGGGGCCGGGGTGGAAGTGCGTGCCATGCTGGCGGACGATGATCTCGCCAGCACCCACAATCTGGCCGCCGAACCGCTTGACGCCAAGCCGCTGCGCGTTGGAGTCCCGGCCGTTCCGGCTGGACGACGCGCCCTTCTTGTGTGCCATCTCGGCTCAGCCCTTCTTCCTTGAACCGGCGCCAGCCTTGGCGGCGCCGATACTCGTCACCCGGACCTGGGTGTACTTCTGCCGGTGACCCAGGCGGCGGCGGTAGCCAGTCTTGTTCTTGTAGTGGATCATGTTGATCTTGGGGCCTGCCGCGGCGCCAACGATCTCAGCGGTGACCTGGTAACCGCCGAGTTCCGCGGGGTCGCTGATCACCTTGCCGTCGTTCACGACCAGCAAAGCAGGCAGCGTAATGCTCTCCCCGACCTCGCCAGACAGCTTGTCGATGGTCAGGACGTCGTCAACGGATGCCTTCTCTTGCCTGCCACCGCAGCGCACGATCGCGTACACCGAGAGTTCTCTCCTCTTTGTGCGAGCCCGCGCGAGCTTCCATAACGGAAACGGGCTTGCCTGACATTGCGCTGTCGGGCCATCAGGCCGCGTGGCCGCCTGATCCTGTCACATGCGCCGACCAAGCAGCATATCAGACCAGCCGGGCAGTCAGCTGTCCGCCGACTCGCCGCCGGAGTCCTGCAGGGTGCCAAGCCCTTGGCTGCCCGAATCCTCCGCGGCGCCGACGCGGCCAGACCTGGACCGCCGGGCAACGCGGCCCTGAACGTCGCTGTCGGCTGAGGACGCGCCGGCGCTGTCCGCCCGGGCGCTGCCTGACATCGAGCTGCCAGTCAGTTCCCCGTCGGGGACGGCACTATCGGTGACGGTGCTATCAGTTACCGCACCGTCGGTCAGCGGGCTGGCGGCCCCGTTGGCACCGGCCGCCGCCTCGGCGGATGCGCCGACCTCGATCGGCGCTGGCGGACCGGCCGGCCTGGCCGCTCTCGACCGGGACCCGCGGCTTCTCGCGGTCCCGCTGGCCACCGTGGCGGGTGACGGCGGTGAGTCAGCAGGCGCCTCCGTGCCAGGCTTGGCCCCGGCAGCAGCTGCTGAACCGGTCGCCTCACGCGGGCCGCCTCCCCTGCTACGGCCGTGGCCGCCCTTTCCTCCGGCTGAATCGTGAGTACCGCTGTCCCGGTGGTGCCCGTTCCTGGAAGAATTGTCGTCTTTGCCGGAACCGCTATCCCGGCCAGAGTCGCGGCCGTGAGAGTGATCCACCGGTTCCATGGAAATCATCACGCCCCGGCCGTTGCAGTGCTCGCACGGCACTGAGAACGCTTCCAGCAGGCCCGAGCCGACCCGTTTGCGGGTCATCTGCACCAGGCCAAGCGAAGTGACCTCCGCGACCTGGTGTTTCGTCCGGTCCCTTGCCAGGCACTCAAGGAGCCTGCGCAACACGAGCTCGCGGTTGCTCTCCAGGACCATGTCGATGAAGTCGATGACGATGATGCCGCCGAGGTCGCGAAGCCGCAGCTGGCGGACGATTTCCTCGGCTGCTTCCAGGTTGTTCCTGGTGACGGTCTGCTCGAGGTTGCCGCCCTGGCCGGTGAACTTGCCAGTGTTCACGTCAATGATGTTCATGGCTTCGGTGTGATCGATCACCAGCGAGCCGCCGCTCGGCAGCCACACCTTCCGCTCCAGCGCCTTGGCGAGCTGCTCATCAATCCGGTAGGTGGCGAACACATCCTTGTCGCCGTCCCAGCGCTGCATCCGGTCGGCCAGATGCGGGGCCACGTAGCGGACGTACTCGTCCACCAGGTCCCACTCGGTGTCGCTCGCGATGATCAGGTTGCTGAAGTCCTCGTTGAAGATGTCCCTGACCACGCGCAACGTGAGGTCCGGCTCGCTGTACAGCAGGTCGGGTGCACTTGCGGTCTTGGCCTTCTTCTCGATGGCCTCCCACTGAGCGGCGAGCCTGGCCACGTCACGGGACAACTCCTCTTCAGAGGCACCTTCAGCGGCAGTCCGGACGATTACCCCGGCGTCCTCCGGCATTACCTGCTTGAGGATCTGCTTCAGCCGGCTGCGCTCGGTGTCAGGCAGCTTGCGGCTGATCCCGGTCATGCTGGCGCCCGGCACGTAGACCAGGTACCGGCCGGGCAGGCTGACCTGGCTGGTCAGCCGGGCGCCCTTGTGACCGATCGGGTCCTTGGTGACCTGCACCAGGATCGACTGACCTGACTTCAGCGCAGACTCGATCCGCTTCGACTCGCCCTCAAGCCCGCTGGCGTCGAAGTTGACCTCGCCGGCGTACAGCACCGCGTTGCGGCCCTTGCCGATGTCGACGAACGCGGCCTCCATCGAGGGCAGGACGTTCTGCACCTTGCCGAGGTAGACGTTGCCGACATAAGACTGGTGGCTGGCCTTGTCCACGTAGTGCTCGACCAGGACGCCGTCCTCGAGAACCGCGATCTGGGTCCGTTCGCCATGCTGCCGCACGACCATGACCCGCTCGACTGCCTCACGGCGGGCCAGGAACTCGGACTCGGTGATGATCGGCGGGCGGCGGCGGCCGGATTCACGGCCCTCGCGACGGCGCTGGCGCTTGGCCTCCAGCCGTGTCGACCCCTTGATGGCCCTGACGTCGCTGACTTCGGCCTTGTCGCGGGGCGGGCGGACGTGCACGACGGTGTTGGGCGGGTCATCGGCCTTGGCCGTTGCGGCAGCCTCGCCGTCTCCGCCGTCACTGCCTGCTCCGCTACGGCGCCGCCGACGACGACGCTTGCCGGTTCCGGTCGCGCCGCCCGCGGTCTCGGCGTCGCGCTCATCGGCGTCGGCGTCGGCCTCCAGCGGCTCGGCCTCGTCTTCCGCGGCTGCTGCCGTTGCGCTGTCCGCGCTGTCCGCTCCGCCAGCTTTGCCGCGGCCGCGGCCACCGCGGCGCCGGCGTCGGCCAGCGCCACTCTGAGCACCGTCCTCACGGCCGGCCTCGGCGCCGTCCTCGCTGTCGCCGTCCGCGCCGTGACCGGGCGTGAAGGCTGGCGCGTGGTCCGGGCGGGGCGGCTGATGGGTCGGGGTTGCGCGGGTGACCGGGATCTCGGGCGCCTGGAAGATGACAAGCGGTGGCTGGAACGCCACCGGGGCGGGCGCTGCCGAGGCCGCTGCTCGCGGCTCAGCCTCGTCGGAGCCGCTCTGGTCAGACGCGCCATGGGCGGTCGCGCGCCAGGCTGGCTCCGGTTGGGCTGGCTCCGGTTGGGCTGGCTCCGGTTGGGCTGGCTCAGCTCCGGTCGCTTCGGCCTGCGCTGCCCTGCCCCGGCCGGAGCGGGTGCGGCGGGCTGGCGCCCCGTCGCCGGAACCCCGCGACTCGCCGGAGCCCGGTTCGCCGGAGCCTGTCTCGCCGACGCTGTCCTTGCCGTCAGCAGGCTGGCCGCCAGCGGAGTCCGCCTTGCTGGCTCCACCTGACCGCGACCGAGATGGCCGCCTCCGAGCCGAACCGCCGGCACTGCCGGCGGCAGTTTCCGCCGCGCCTCCGTCCCCGGCAGAGTTACCGCTGGCCGCAGGCGCCCCGGCGGAAGCATCCGCAGGCTTGACCTCGGTAGGCGGGCCGGCCGGCCGGGTTACCGCGCGGCGCGTCCGCCGGACCGCAGTGGCGGCCTGGGCGTCATTATCTGCGGCCGACGCGGAAATTCCGGCAGAACCGCCGGATCCGGTCGCGCCATCAGCTGACTCTCTGTTCTGTCGCTCGATCTCGAGCATTCGGGCGATCTCTCCCGTCAGGCTCCCGGGCGCAGCCGGCCTCACCGGGCCGCTCCGCGCCACGCGGGAGCTGTTCGTACGCGCTGGCTGGAGCGGTAACCGCCGTACTGGCGTCACTCGCTACCAGGCACGTTGCCAATACCTGTCCCAGTGCGGCGTCCCGTCCGGCTGGCCGGGGCGCCTCCGCCATGGTGCGAGCCTGCGGGGCATCGACCCCGTCAAGGCGGGCCGGCGCGACCGGTACCCGTTCGCCCGGCTGGTTAGCCGGGCCACCGGAACCTGGTGCGCTGGCGCTCGCGGCGGCAGCATCAATGCCCAGCGGCCCCTGAGCCAGCCGCGTCACCACTGCAGGCGACGCAGGCTCCAGGGCCGACATGTGGCGGAACGCAACCAGGATGTCTTCGGGTCGCACGGCAGGTGTCATGTGCCGAACAACCATTCGAAGTATCGCACATCTGGTCGGCGTGTCCGCAGTGGCACGCCGGTCTAGCTCTAGCGATACCACCCCGGCTCTGGTGTCGAGCCGGCGGACTCCGTTGCTGGTGAGACGATCCACCTCCGCATGTTCGGCGGCGAGGAACGCCTCGACTGCAAAGGCCGCGTCATCGGGCGCGACCCCTGGCAGCACGACTTGCCATTCCGAGGCCTCGAGCCGCGGCGCCGGTGCGGCGGCCAGGTCGGCGACCTCGATCACATCGATCCCCTCCGGCAGAGCGGCGTCCAGCCGATCCCGGACCACGCCAGGATCAAGCTCCGCCGTGAGGGAGATCTCAAGAAACTCGGCCTCGCTGGCAGCCCCCGTCGGAGCCCCGCCAGCGTAGGAAATCTTCGGATGCGGCGAGAAGCCAGCCGAGTGCGCGACCGGCAACCTGGCGCGCCGGACTCCCCGTTCCACTGCACGCGCTATATCCCTGTGACTCGCGAACCGCATCCTGCCACGCTTAGCGTATCGGACCGTCAGCCGCTGGACCGCCGGCAGAGGCGCCGGCCCGGTCGGCCGCGGCTGCTGATGACGCGCCATCGCTAACCTCGCCCGCCATCGGAACCAGCCCCGTGACCTGCTGCCGAGCCGCTGGCCACTGCGAACCCCCCAGACTCAGCAAAGACACTGGCCGCTGCCGGCCCCTCGGCCGCGGACACTGCGCTGACCTCTGAAATCGTGCTGACCTCCGCGGACCTGCCAGCTACAACAGTCAGCGGAAGCAAACGCTTCCCGGTCGGGCCGGCCTCGATCTCGGTGCCCATCGCCGGGCAGACCCCGCACTCGAAACACGGCGTCCAGCGGCAGTCGTCGACCTCACCAGCGCCAGCCGGGTCGATTGAGGCTAGCCAGTCCTGCCATAGCCAGTCCCGCTCCAGCCCGGCGTCCAGGTGATCCCACGGCAGGATCTCGTCGTAGCCCCGCTCCCGGGTGGTGTACCAGGCCAGGTCCACTGGCTCATCGGCCAGCGCCGCCGCCGTGCACTTCTCCCAGCGGTCGAACGAGAATGTCTCGCTCCAGCCGTCGAACCGCCCGCCGTCTTCCCAGACTGCCCGGATGACCTTGGCTACCCGGCGGTCACCGCGGGACAGCAAGCCCTCGACAATCGATGGCTTGCCGTCGTGGTAGCGGAATCCGATCGCCTTCCCGTACCGCCGGTCAGCGCGCATCGCCGCACCGAGCGCCTTCAGCCGCGCGTCGACGGTCTCGTGGTCGCACTGCGCCGCCCACTGGAACGGGGTATGCGGCTTCGGGACGAACCCGCCGATCGACACCGTGCACCGGATGTCGCTCCGCCCGGTAGCTGCCCGGCCCGCCTGGATGACCCGTTGCGCCAGCGCCGCGATGGCCAGCACGTCCTCGTCTGTCTCGGTCGGCAGACCGCACATGAAGTACAGCTTCACCTGCCGCCAGCCGCTCGCGTATGCGGTGCTCACCGTCTTGATCAGGTCGTCCTCGGTGACCATCTTGTTGATCACCTTGCGGATCCGGTCTGACCCGCCCTCCGGGGCGAACGTCAGCCCGGACCGCCGCCCGTTCCGGCTCAGCTCGTTGGCAAGCGTCACGTTGAACGCATCCACCCTGGTGGACGGCAGCGACAGGCCAGTGTTCGTGCCCTCGTACCGATCAGCCAGGTCGACGGCGATCTCGTTGATCTCGCTGTGGTCCGCGCTCGACAGCGACAGCAGGCCCACCTCGCTGAAGCCGCTTGCCGCCAGCCCGGCCTCGACCATGGAGCCGATCGTGGTGATCGACCGCTCTCGCACCGGCCGGGTGATCATTCCGGCCTGGCAGAACCGGCAGCCCCTGGTGCAGCCCCGGAAGATTTCCACGCTGAACCGCTCGTGCACGGTCTCCGCGAGCGGCACTAGCGGCTTGGCCGGATAGGGCCACGCGTCCAGGTCGGTGACCGTGTGCTTGGCCACCGATCGCGGCACGCCCGGCCGGTTCGGCAGCACCGAGCTGATCGCGCCGTCCGTCCGGTACGACACGTCGTAGAACTTCGGTACGTAGACCCCGCCCCGGCTGGCGAGCTGCAGCAGCAGTCCGTCGCGACCGCCCGGCCGCCCTGCCGCCTTCCAGGACCTGACCAGGCCAGTGATCGCCCGGACGGCCTCCTCGCCGTCCCCGAGCACGGCCCCGTCGATGAACTCGGCGATCGGCTCGGGGTTAAACGCCGCATGCCCGCCCGCCAGCACAACCGGATCGTCCTCGCCACGGTCGGCCGCGGCCAACGGGATCTGCGCAAGGTCCAGCGCAGTGAGCAGGTTGGTGTACCCGAGCTCGGTCGCGAAGCTGACCCCGAGCAGGTCAAACGCCCGCACCGGCCGGTGCGCATCGACAGTGAACTGAGGCACCGCACGCTCCCGCATCAGTGCCTCGAGGTCTTGCCAGACGCTGTAGGTGCGCTCGGCCAGCACCCCGTCCAGCTCGTTGAGCACCTCGTAGAGGATCTGCAGGCCCTGGTTCGGCAGCCCGACCTCGTACGCGTCCGGGTACATCAGCGCCCAGCGGACGTCGCAGCTGTCCCAGTCCTTGACGACAGAGTTCAGCTCGCCGCCTGCGTACTGGATGGGCTTGCGCACCAGCGGGAGCAGCGGCTCGAGCAGGGGGTACACCGACTGCACAGGCACGGTTACAGGGTACCGACGCCCGGCTGTGGCTGCGGCGGCCGGTGCGAAGGGCCACCGCGAAATAGTGCCGGAGCAGTAATACCTTGCGATCCGGCGGGTATTGTCGGAGAACCCGAAGACCTTAACCCCCATTTACACCGGAACGGGCAATCCCCGCACTCGGCCACCGGAGGTACGCAGGTGCACATCGACCCCTACATCGTGCTCGGCAGCGCGGTTGTCGGCCTCCTGGTCGGCATGACAGGGGCTGGCGGCGGAGCGCTGATGACGCCGATGCTGATCCTGCTCTTCGGGGTGAAGGCGCCGGCGGCCATATCCAGCGACCTTGTCGCAGCGGTGCTGATGCGGCCGGTCGGCGCGGTGGTGCACATGCGCAAGGGGACGGTCAACTACCGCCTGGTCGGCTGGCTGGCCCTCGGCTCAGTGCCGCTGGCCTTCCTGGGCGCTTACCTGCTCCACGTACTGGGCGGCGGCGGCTCGGCCGCGCCGACGCACGTCGAGCAGGCACTCGGCGCCGCGCTGCTGACCGGGGCGGCCGCCATGGTGATCCGGTACGTGATGGATGCCCGCAGTGGCAAGGACCGCTCGGCCGTGCTGCGTGAACTGGTGGTCCGCCCCCTGCCTACCGTCGTGATCGGCATGATCGGCGGCGTCATCGTCGGGCTTACCTCGGTCGGATCCGGCTCGCTGATGATCGTCCTGCTGCTGTTCTTGTACCCGATGATCAGCGCCGGGCGACTGGTCGGGACAGACCTGACCCAGGCCGTGCCGTTGACACTGGCAGCGGCGCTGGGGGCCCTCGTCTTCGGTCACGTCGAATTCGGCGTGACGATCTCCATCATCATCGGCAGCGTGCCCGCCGTGCTCATCGGCTCGCTGCTGTCGTCCAGCGCACCGGATAAGTTCATCAGGCCGGTGATCACGTTCGTGATCTTCGCATCTGGCCTGAAATACGTCGGCGTCGGCACCACCGCGCTGGGCTGGACGCTTGGCGTCATCCTGGTGGCCGCCGGCTTTGGCTGGCTCATCGTCGCGACGCGGCGCCGGGCCGGCAGCCAGGGAGCGCGCGCAGCCGAGCGGGCCAGTCACGGCGCGACCGCCCTGGCGGCTGCTCCCGACCTGACGCCGCACTACGACGGCCGGAGCGCCGGCTCGGAGGCGCGGGACGGCCAGCAGAGCAACATCCGGTAGGCCGCGCCGGCCATGGATGTGAGTTTGCTGTTGCTACAGCAACAGCAAAGCCGCATTCACCGTCAGCGAACTTGTGGCAAAGGGGGCGAAACGGTTCGCGCGCTGGCGCTGGCGTGACGCGTTCAGTCCGCGGCGGGTTTGCGAGCCCGGACTAGCCGTCGCCAGCTGCGTGGCCTGACCGCGCCGGGCAGCTCGGCAAACAGCCGTCCGTCCCGCTCCAGCACCGGGTACATGCGCAGCTGGTAACCGGCGGCAGTGCGGCATTCTCCGGTGCGCAGGTCGAAGCAGTACCAGTGCCAAGGGCAGCTGACGGTGCCGTTGCGGACCACGCCGCTAGCCAGCGGGCCACCGTTGTGCGGGCACCGGGCGTCGCTTACCTGCAGTTCGCCGCCTGAGTCAAACACCGCATAACGGCGGCCATTGTGCCTGATGGTCCAAGCCCGGCCGGTCGTCAGGGCTGATGGCCAGAGCGATCTCACCGCCCGGCGGGTGCGCGGCAGCCGCAGCCTGACCAGCGTCACGCCGGCCGGCTGCGCATCCGCCGCCGCGCCCGGCGCGCGCTTAGCGCCAGCCGGTCCTGCCACTGCCGGTTCCGACTCTGGCCCGCCCGCCACCGGTAACGCTGCAAGCGTTCCTCATTCCACCACCCGGACGGTCACCGACCCGAGCCGGTCGAACTCCGCCAAGAACACGTCGCCCGCGCGCATCGGCACGGCAGCGTGCAGGGCGCCCGTCATCACCAGCTGCCCGGACTCCAGGCCCGCGCCCATCTCGCCCAGGGTGTTGGCCAGCCAGGCGACGACGGCGAGCGGGTCACCGAGCGCAGCGGCGCCGGCGCCAGTGTCGACTAGCTCGCCAGACCTGGTCAGCACCATCCCGATCAGCCGCGGGTCAACGTCGCCTAGCGGTACCCGCCGGCTCGACACCGCGACAGCGCCGTTGGACGCCAGATCGGCGACGGTGTCGGCGAGCCTGATCCGCCAGTCGGCGAATCGCGAGTCGACGATCTCGACCGCAGCGACCATTCCGGCAATCGCCTGCCGCGCCTGCGCCACGGTCACGCCGGGCCCGCGAAGTCCGGCGCCGAGCACGAACGCGATCTCGGCTTCGATCTTCGGCTGGATGAAGCGGCTCAGCGAAACCGCGTCGCCATCGGCGTACACCGTCGAGCCGAGCACCGGGCCGTGATCCGGTGAGTCGACTCCGATCATCTGCTGCATGGGCTTGGACGTGAGGCCGACCTTGTAGCCGATGATTTGGTCGCCGTCAGCGACCAGCATGCTGGTGAGCTGCTGCGCGATCGCGTAGCCGTCGGCCATGCCGAGGTCCGGATCGGTATCGGTGAACGGCTCAATGGCCTGCCTGCTGCGCCTCGCCTCGTACAGCGCTTTTGCTTTGCCTGTCGCGTCGGTAAGTGGCACAGCATCTCCATCATCGCCATCGCCAGCATCGGCAGGCCGCCATCGCACGGCTGCCACTGACGCGAGTCTAGACATGCGCCGCCAGCCACATCGAGAGCCGCGTTCGACTCAGTCGAACACCGACCGGTGCCGGTGCACGGTTTGCAGCGCACCGATCGCGATCATGTCCGCGAAAATGGCCGAGCCGCCGTAAGACACGAACGGCAGCGGCAGGCCGGTGACTGGCATGATGCCGATCGTCATCCCGATGTTGATGAACGACTGGACAGCGAACCAGATCGCGATCCCGCCCGCGACCAGCATGCCGAACTGGTCGTCTGCCCGTGCCGCGATCCTGATCGCGCACAGCAGCACGACGGCCAGCAATCCGATGATGACCAGGCAGCCGACGAAGCCCAGTTCCTCGCCGGCCACCGCGAAAATGAAGTCGGTGTGCTGCTCTGGCACGAATCCGCCGGCAATGAGCTGCCCGTGGAACAAGCCCTGGCCGGTGAGCCCGCCCGAGCCGATCGCGATCTTCGACTGCTCAGCGCTGTAACCGGTCCCGCGCGGATCGGCGGACGGATTCAGAAAGGATGTCAGCCTGCTCACCTGATAGGCCTTGAGCAGATGCAGCTTGATGACAGCGGCGATGCCGGCCGCGCCGACCACGACGAGGGCAGCCAGCCAGCGGAGGCGGATGCCTGACAGCGCGATCATCCCGATGATCAGCGCGAGCATCAGCATGACTACGCCGAGGTCGGGCTCGGCGAGGACGAGCACGAGCGGAACCGCCGCGACGCCGAGCATGATCCCCACCGCTCGCAGTCGCGGTCTCCTCTCCCGCCGCGGCACGACCGCCAGGATCGTCGCGCTGACGAAGATGATGGAGAGCTTGGCGTACTCCGATGGCTCGATCTGGAACCCGCCGGGCAGCGTAATCCACGACTTCGCGCCGTTGACCGGCGCGGTGAAGTGACCAAGCGGCGCCAGCACCACGAGCAGGCCGACGCAGGACGCGACGAGAACGACTGGCGCGTACTGCCGCAACTGCCGGTAGTCGAGCATGCTGACGCCTGCCATGAGGGCGAGCCCGATGCCGATGTTCAGGATGTCCTTGGACAGGTACGGGTCTGCTGTGCTCATTCCGTTCGTCGAGGTCGCCGACCAGACCAGCAGCGTGCCGATGGCGCACAGGGCCAGCACCGCCACGAGCAGGATCCAGTCCAGGCGCCGTAGCGGCGAGCCGGCGCCGAATATCTTCCCGAGCAGGCGGCGCAGCCTGCCGCGGCGGTCGCGGCCGAAGTCCGGGCCTGGCCGGAATCCGGCACGCCGGGCGGTGCCGCCGGAAAGCCGGACCGGCGGGAGGTCGCGGTAGGCAGCCGAGCCGGGTACCGGCGGAGCAGAACGCCGGCTGCCCAGGTCCGGAGAACCGCGCCAGGAGCTCATCGCTACGGCCCTCCTGACGTAACGCGCCGTGGTTTGCCGCCCACGGCGGTGTCGGCTGGCAGTTGCACGAACGGCAACCCCACGGGCGCCTGCGCGCCGGACTTCGGACTGCTTCGCGGCGTCGGGCTCACTGTCGGTGTCGTCTGGACGACCCGGCCGGCGGTAGTGATGTGCGGCACTGCGGGGAGCTTGCCACCCGGCAGCGAAGCCTTCGCGCCCTGCAGCCCGTAGATCGCGTCCCAGATCTGCCGGACACCAGGACCGGACACGTCGGCGCCGTAACCAGAGTCGGGAATCATCATGACGACGACGTACTTCGGGTCGTTGCACGGCGCGAACGACGCGAACACCGACGTCGAGTTCTTCCCGAACACCTGGGCGGTTCCGGTCTTGCCCGCCACGCAGACCCGGTTCAGCGGGAAGCTGCCGAAGGTCCCGGCGGCGGTACCCGAGGTCACCACTCCCTGCAGCGCGCTGCGGATGTAAGCAAGGGTGTTCTTGCTGGCCGGCAAGTGACCGACGACCGGCGGGGTGATCTTCTCGACCACCTTGCCGCTCGGGCTCACCAGCTCCTCACCGATCCGCGGGCTGTACAGGGTGCCGCCGTTGGCCAGAGCGGCGTACGCGCGGGCCAGCTGGAGCGGCGTGACGTTGATGTAGCCCTGGCCGATCGAGGCGATGATCGCCTGGCCGGGTTCCCAGATGTTGCCGAACCGGCAGTCGTCGTACTCAATCTGCTGGACATAGCTGCCGTTCGCCCGGCCGTACTTGCACCAATCCTGACCGGTGTGGGCGTTGTCCTTCCAGTAGTAGTACAGCCACTGTCTGGTCGGCACGGTTCCGGGGCTCTCTTGCGGAAGATCCACCCCGGTGTCCTTGCCGAAGCCCCAGTCCAGCTCGATCTTCTGCTCGAACTGGACCGGCGCCGTCGGGCTCGTGACGGTGTCTTCCTTGCGATGATCGGCCTGCCAGATCTGGTATCCCATGTTGTAGAAGACGGTGTCGCAGGACACCACCAGGGCCTGGTGCAGCGACATCTGGCCCTCGTTGCCCGAGTCGTTCTTAAAGGTGTGTCCGTCAACCGTGACTGCGGCGGGGCAGTCGTAGCTGCCGTACAGCGAGTCGCCGAACCTGATCCCGGCCGTCAGCGTGGTTACCTTCCACGTCGATCCCGGCGGGTACTCGCCCTGAGTCGCACGCTCCAGGATCGGTTCGCCGTCAGCAGTGCCGAACAGCCGCTTGAACTCCTTCTCCGAAAGCCCGTTGGTCCAGACGCTCGGGTCGTAAGTCGGGTAGCTTGCCATCGCCACGACCTGGCCCGTGGTGGTCATCACAACCGCTGCGCCCGAGTTGGCACCGGGATTATCGGCGTGTGCTTGCTGGACGGAGTTAGCCAGAATGTTCTCGACGTCGATCTGCAACTGGCCGTTGATGCTGGTGACAAGGTCGTCGCCGGCGACCGGCTTGATGTCCTTGATGGTGGACGTCACCTGGCCGGCCGCGTTGGTCGCCACCTCGTCGACACCGGTGGTGCCGCGCAGCGCCGCGTCGTACTGTGCCTCCAGGCCGGCCTGGCCAACGAGGTCGTCCCCGGTGAATCCGGTGACCGGCTCATTCAGCGCCTTCAGCTCCTGCGGCGTGATGGGCTGCAGATAGCCGACCATCCCTGCGGCGTCTGTCGCCAGCGGCTGGTTGTAGTCGGTGACCGGCTGGATGTCGGCTGACACGCCGGGAAACGCGCTTTTGTCCTCTAGCAGTTGCAACGCCACCGGTTGCGGCACGTTCTGCGCGACCGGGATTGGCTGATAGGGCGAGCCCTGCCAGCAAGGCTGCTGCACGCCTTTTGTGCAGATGCGCACCCGCTCCTGAAGCGTCTTTTCGCTTACCTTCAGCAACCGCGCGAGACGGGAAAGCTCTGCTGCGCCGCCATCGGATTGCTGCCCGAGAGTTGCCATGTTGACCGCCACGACCAGCTCGGACTGACGGCCGACCATGACCTGTCCGGTGTCGTCGAGGATCTCGCCGCGGACGGCCGGGGTGACCACTGAGCGGACCTGGTCCTGACTCGCCAGCGCCACGTAGCTGGAGTGGCCGCGGACCTGCAGGTTGTACAGCCGCACGCCGAGCACGCTCAGCAGTGCCACCGCGATGAGCGCGATGCTCGCTAGCCGGCGCTTCGATGCCGGAATCAACCCGCGCCTCCCGTCCGCTTGCCGATGAGCCAGACACCCGACCGGCTCCCTGCCCGCTTGCGTGCCAGCCAGCTGCCGCCGAACCGCCGGCCGGTCAGGAACGACAGCAGCGACCGCCTGCCATAGCCGAAACGAGGCTGTTTGCCGAGCCGGAGCCGCGGCCCCCGCATCGGGCTGCGACCTGAGCCGCCCAGCATGCCCATGCCGGGCGGACCTGAAGCTCGCCGGCCGGCCGCTAGCCGCAGCCTGGGCGGGGCGGCGCGGCCGCGCGCGGCGGCGAGGCTGCTCCGGCTCAGCACGCCGCCGGACACTGTTCCTGATTGCCGCAGGCTGGAGTTCCCGCGGCGGAACCGCGGCGCCGCGGCCTGCCGCCGCACGGCGGCGGGGCGCGCGGTGTGGAACTGCACCTTCGGCACGACGCGAGGCAAGCTGCGGGTCGCCAGCGCGGACCGCCCGGTGCCCGGCCTCAGTTTCGGAGTCGCCGCCGCCCGGCGGCCCGCCAGTCCGAGCCCGGCCAGCCGGGGCGCAGCCGAGCCGAGCGTCCGGCCGACGGTGCCGTCGCCGCGATGTGCGCTAAACCTGATCGGGGTGCTGCTGCGCGCCGCCGGACTCGACATAGTGCCCGCGCCGTGCTGCCGCGTGGCCGAGCCGCCGGGCTGCCCGGCACGCGGGTGGAACTGCCGCCCGGCGCCGGCCAGCATGCCGGGATGGCGACCTGGCTGCCAGCGGGTGCCCCCTCCGACCGAGCCGCTGCCGACAGAGTTGCCGATCGCGCCGTCACCGCGCCGGCTGCCGGCCAGCCTCAGGCTGGGTGACGCGGCACCAGGGTGACGGCCAGCCTGACGCGCCAGGCCTGACGCCGAGCCTGCGACACCGTTCGCCGGCCGCAGCCGGGTGCGTGTTCTGGCGGATGGCGGCCGCGCCCGGTGATAGTGACTTGCTCCGCCGAGCCAGACGTCACCGGTCCGGGCGGCCGCGCGGCTGAGCCTGGGCTGCAGCGGGCGGTGTTCCTTCGTGCCCTGTGACCGGGACGCCAGGCCGGGAAGGCCGACCGCCGCCGCGCCTGCCGCGAGCCCCTGCGTGAGTACCGTGCCTGTGACGACGACCAGATAGAGCACGAACGGGCACAGCACCAAGTCATAACCGATCGACGCGGGCAGTACTACCCGGACCGCCGTCGTGGTGACGTCCGCCGGATCGAGCACGAGTCCGATTCCAGCCGAGGCGACCTCCGCCGCCGCCACCACGATGCCCGTTAGCACCACGCAGCGCAGCGGCGACTTGCCCGCGCTCCGGCTCAGCTGGCCGGCCGCCCAGCCTGCCAGGCAGAACACCAGCGCGTACTGACCGATCAGCAGGCTGCCGGGCGGCGCGAGATCCAGGCACAGGCCGGCCGTGAAGCCGATGATCATTCCCCATAGCGGGCCTTCGGTGACGGCAAGCGCAGCCACCAGGATGAGGACAAGGTCGGGAACGCCGCCGCCGGGCAGCCGCAGCCCGTTCAGCACGGTGAGCTGCACGACGAGCGAGACGAGGATGCCTACCGGAGCGAGCCACGCTTTGCGCACGTCAGCCGCCCGGCCGGGGGGCAGGTGACGATCCGGGCCGTCCCGGTCCCGGCTTGGCGGTAACCGTGACGGTGACAGTCGGCGCGGGGTGCGGCAGCGGAGGCAACGCTGAAAACCGCGGGTTGTGCCGGGGCGGCCCGATGACCACGGCCACGATCCCGAGCGCGGTGTAATCCACGAACGGGCGGACTTCGGCAGCTTCGGTCAGCGCGCCGTTCTCGTTCACCAGTGTGGTGATCACGCCGATCGGCACGCCGGGCACGAACGGGCGGTCGTGCTCGGACGCCGAGGTCACCAGTTCGTCGCCGGGCTTCAGCTGCGCTGACGAGCTCAGCATCTGCAATCGCATCAGCCCGCCGCTGCCGGCGGCCTGGCCAGGACCGGTAACCGAGCCCAGCTGACCGCTCGGCTGGACTGCGGCGCCGACAACCTCGGCGGGCGAGTCCGCGAGCAGAACCGTCGCGGTGGTCGCCGTGACCGACGTAACTTCGCCGACCAATCCGTCCCCGTTGAGCACCGTCTCGTCCGGCGTGACGCCGTTGCTGCTGCCGACGTCGATCGTGACGGTCTGCTGGTAGCCGGTGCCGACCGCGATGACGCTGGCCGCGACCACCCGGTACTGCGCTGCGCCGGCCAGCAGCAGCAGCTTGCGGAGCTGCTTCAGGTCAGACTTGCTCAGCTGCGCGCCGCTCAGCTCCGCGCGCAGCTTGACTACTTGCTCCTGCAAGCTCGTCACCTGGCTGGCCGACGAGTTCCCGCCGGAGAAGAAGCGCGCTACCGATCCGGCCGCGTGCTCAATCCCGCCGAACACCGCACCGCTTGCGCTCCGCATGGCCCGCAACCCGGAGTTCGAGCCGTCCGAATAGTCCAGCGCGATGAGCGAGAGGGCAGCCACCAGCAACACGACGAGGACCACGCGGGTCCGCCGTGAATCCCGCACTTCGATCACCTCGCCTGCGCCCGTCACCTATGTCTTCTGCTAGGTGGGGGCCGCGACCCCCGTTTCCCGGCTAGCGCCTGGCCTCGGGAACGAGCACTTGCTGCAGTGTGTCGAAGTCCTCCACGCACTTGCCGGTGCCGAGCGCGACAGAGTCCAGCGGGTTGTCGGTGAGGTGGATCGGCATCCCGGTTTCCTCGCGCAGCCGTTCGTCAAGGCCGCGCAGCAGTGCGCCGCCGCCGGTGAGCGCGATGCCCCGGTCCATGACGTCGCCTGCCAGCTCGGGAGGGCATTTGTCGAGAGTGGTCTTGACCGCGTCGATGATCACCGACAGTGGTTCCTCAATGGCTCGCCGGATCTCCTCGGCGGAGATCACGATGGTCTTCGGCAAGCCGCTGACCAGGTCGCGGCCGCGGATCTCGGCATTCGGCTCATCATTGGAGGGGTAAGCGGAGCCAAGCGAGATCTTGATTTCCTCGGCGGTGCGCTCGCCGAGCATGAGCGAGTACTCCTTCTTGCCGAAGTTGATGATGGCCTGGTCGAGTTCGTCGCCGCCAACCCGGATCGACTGTGACGTGACGATCCCGCCGAGGGAGATAACGGCCACCTCGGTGGTGCCGCCGCCGATGTCGACGACCATGTTCCCGGTCGGCTCGTTCACCGGCAGGCCTGCGCCGATCGCCGCCGCCATGGGCTCTTCGATGATGTAGACGCGGCGCGCACCCGCCTGGTGGCCGGCTTCTTTAACGGCGCTCTGCTCAACGCCGGTAATGCCGCTCGGTACCGCGACGACAATGCGCGGCTTGGCCAGGTGACTGCGCCGGTGGACCTTCTGGATGAAGTAGCGAAGCATCCGTTCGGTGACATCGAAGTCCGCGATGACCCCGTCCTTCAGCGGCCGGACCGCGATGATGTTCCCCGGTGTCCGGCCGATCATCCGTTTAGCTTCGACCCCGACAGCGACGATCTGGCCAGTGTTGGTATTAAGCGCGACGACTGACGGTTCGTTCAGGACGATCCCGCGGCCGCGAACATACACCAGGGTGTTCGCGGTGCCGAGGTCGACAGCCATGTCACGGCCCAGAAACGCCATCGCGTTGCTCATGGAGAACAAGCACCTTCCAGCCAGATCCTGCCTGCATTGTCCCGTACTGCGCACAGCCGACGCTGCCGTTCGCGCCAGCCAGGCGGTCCCGTCGCGCGCCCGTCACGGCCAGCAGCAGCCAACAGGCTCGGAATGCCTGTCGGGCCTGCTACCGGGCCTGCACCGGCCTGCGAGGGATGATCTGTTCGCTCGATCCAACGCGCCGTCGCAGCCGATAGTGCCAACGACAGGAAACCGGATGAGGTAATGCCTGCGATTGCCGCTATCAGTGACAGGCTGCTAGCGCAAAGTAATGCTAAAGGTGCGCGACGCAGCCACCACTTGGAAGCCTACAGGCCAGTTCTGACCCCGTTACGGCCGGGCAGGGCGGTTGGTCTGCGCTTTGGCAATCAGTTACCTGCGGCGTGCTCTACCCGATAACCGAGCCAGATTCCGACGGCCCACAATGCCGCGAAAATGCCGCCGAGGAAATACATAACAGGCACGACTGAGCCGGAGGCGATGGCAAACACCTGCACCAGGCTTCCGCCCACCAAGGTGACGCTGAGCGCACGGCGCGCGAGCGCGGCAAAGACCACGGCAGCGACCGCGGCGATGCCGCCTGTCAGCCCCGCCGCATGCGGTGAGAGGTGGTCAATCTGCACGGCCACCGGAATTGCCAGGCCGACAACGATGGCCTCCATGATCAGCACGGTGGCGCACAGCCGCTTCACGTGAATTCACCTGCCGAGCCGGGTCGTGCCGGGCCTGATTCGCCCCGCCCGTGCCCGTTTCCGGCCCGGTCAGAAAGCAGGACTCGCGCGTCGCCTGCGGTAATCACCGAACCGGTGATAAGCACGCCCGCTTTCCCCGGCCCGCCCTCTGCGGCAGCGTCGGCCTCGTCGGCGAGGGCAACCCCCAGTTCGATCGCGTCATCCAGCCGGTCCGCGACGGTGACCCGGTCTGGCCCGAACACCGTGGCGGCTACCTCGGCCAGCGCGCCCGGCGCCATCGAGCGTGCCGAGGAGTTCGCGGTGACGACCAGGTGCGCGGCGACTGGCTCCAGTTCGTCGAGGATCCCGGCGACGTCCTTGTCCTCAGCGACCGCGACGATCGCGATCAGGTCGGCGAAGCTGAAGGCTTCGGTCAGCGCGGTCACCGAAGCGGCCATGCCGCCGGGATTGTGCGCGGCGTCCACGATGACGACCGGGCTGCGCCTGATCACCTCAAGGCGGCCAGGCGAGGTCATTGTCGCTACTGCCCGCCGGACGATATCCGGATCAAGAGCCGCTGACTCACCGTCACCCAGCTCCGCATCGTCCGGAGTGCGCGCGAACGCTTCGACGGCCGCGATCGCGCAGGCCAGGTTGCCCGCCTGATGCGCGCCGAAGAGCGGCAGGTACAGATCCGGGTAGTCACCGAGCAGCCCGCGGATGTCCACCTGCTGGCCGCCGACGGCCAGCTCGCGACCGACGACGCCGAACTCCAGTCCTTCCCTGGCTACGGTCGCGCCGACGTCGGCCGCCCGGCGGAGCAGGACCTCGCCCGCAGCAGGCGGCTGCTGTGCCAGTACCGCGATCGCACCGGGTTTGATGATGCCCGACTTGTCCGCGGCGATCTCGGCCACCGTACTGCCGAGGTAGCGAACATGATCAAGGGAGATCGGCGTCACCACCGCGACTGCGCCGTCGGCGACATTGGTGTTGTCCCAGGTGCCGCCCATGCCAACTTCCAGCACGCAGACGTCAACGGGGGCGTCGGCGAACACCGAGAAGGCCATCCCGGTCAGCACCTCGAAGAACGACAGCGGCACCTCGTGGGTGGCATCAACCAGGTCCAGGTACGGCTTGATCTCGTCGAAGGCCTCGACAAACCGCGTAGCATCCAGCGGCTGCCCGTCGACGCAGATCCGCTCCCCGACATAGGACAGGTGCGGACTGGTGAACAGGCCGGTCCGCAGGCCGCGGGCCCGCAGCAGCGTCTCGATCATCCGGGCCGTCGAGGTCTTGCCGTTGGTGCCGGTGACGTGGATGACCGGGTAGGCGCGCTGCGGGTCGCCCAGCAGCGTCACCAGCGCCTTGATCCGCTCGAGCGACGGATCGACTGCATGCTCGGGGCGCCTCGCGAAGATCTGCTTCTCGATCTCGCGCAGCCGGTCAGCGTAGTTAGCTGTCATGGCAGGGCGGCGATGCGCTCGGCCAGCCTCGCCACGTCCTGCCGCGCGGCCGCGAGCCGCGCCCGGTTCTTCGCGACGACCTCAGCCGGGGCTCGCTCCACGAAGGATGCGTTCGCCAGCTTGCGCTCCATGCCATCGATCTCCGCCTGGGCCGCCGCCAGATCCTTGGCCAGCCGCTTCCGCTCTGCCTCGATGTCGAGGCTGGCCATGGTGTCCAGTTCGATGGTCACGTCCTCTGCGTGCAGCGTCGCCGTCGGCGAGAAGACCGGACCCGGCTCGGCCAGCCGCAGAAGCGCGCGGATCCTTGCCTCATGATCGGCCAGCGCGGTCTCGGCGATGCCGGTCAGCCGCGCCGGAACCTGCTGCCCCGGCCGCAGGCCCTGATCAGACCTGAACCTGCGCACCTCGGTCACCAGCCGCATCAGCGCGGAGATCTCCGCCTCGGCCGCGGGGTCGGCCGGCAGAGCCGCGAGCTGGTCGGTAACACCGGCCGCAACCTGGCCTGGCCAGCGCGCGATGACGACGGAATCGCGGCCGGTCAGCGCAGTCCACAATTCCTCGGTGACGAACGGCAGCAGCGGATGGATCAGCCGCAGCAGCCGGTCGAGCACTTCGCCGAGCACGCGGCGGGTAGCTTGCGCTGCTTGCTGCCCCGGCCCCCGGCCGGCTGGCCCATCGTCGGCCAGGACCGGCTTGACAAGCTCGAGGTACCAGTCGCAGACCTCGTCCCAGGCGAAGTGGTACAGCGCATCGCAGGCCTTGGCGAATTCGAACTCCTCGAACAGCGCGTCGACCTCGGCAGTGACGGCAGCCAGCCGGGACAGGATCCACCGGTCCACGGTCGTCAGGCTGGCAGCCGGCGGCAATGCTGCGCTGTCCTCGCCCGGATCTGCGCCCACTCCGTTGAGCTGAGCGAAGCGCACGGCGTTCCACAGCTTGTTGCAGAAGTTGCGAGCGCCGGCAACCCAGTCCTCGCTCACCGCCACGTCCCCGCCCGGAGTCGCGCCACGGGCCAGCGTGAATCTGGTGGCATCAGCGCCGAACCGGTCGATCCAGTCGAGCGGGTCGACGGTGTTGCCGCGCGTCTTGGACATCTTCTTGCCGTACTGGTCCCGGACCAGGCCGTGGAGCGCCACCTGGCGGAACGGCACCGCGTCGGCCGGCTTCCGGTCGCCCATCGCGTACAGGCCGAACAGCATCATCCTGGCAACCCAGAAGAACAGGATGTCGTAGCCGGTGACCAGCACGCTGGTCGGGTAGAACGTGCGCAGATCCGGGGTGTCGTCAGGCCAGCCGAGGGTGGAGAAAGGCCACAGCCCCGAGGAGAACCAGGTGTCCAGCACGTCCGGGTCCTGCCGCCAGCCGTCGCCCGCGGGCGCCTGGTCATCCGGGCCGACGCAGAGCACCTCGCCGTCCGGCCCGTACCAGATCGGGATGCGGTGACCCCACCACAGCTGACGGCTGATGCACCAGTCGTGCATGTCATCGACCCAGTCGAAGTACCGCGCCGACATCTCCTCCGGGTAGATCCTGACCCGGCCGTCCCTGACGGCATCGCCCGCGGCCTTGGCCAGCGGCGCGACCTTGACGAACCACTGCAGCGAGAGCCGCGGCTCGACCGTCGTGCCGCAGCGCGAGCAGTGCCCGACCGCGTGGAGGTACGGGCGGCGCTCTGCGACCACGCGGCCCTCGGCACGCAACGCCGCGAGGACCGCGGGCCGCGCCTCGAACCGGTCCAGGCCCTGGAACGGGCCGCCGGCCGTGATCACGCCGCGCTCGTCCATGATCACCAGGCTCGGCAGGTCGTGCCGCCGTCCGATCTCGAAGTCGTCCGGGTCATGCGCGGGGGTCACCTTGACAGCGCCGGTGCCGAATTCCGGATCCACGTGCGGGTCGGCCACAACCGGGATACGGCGGCCGGTCAGCGGCAGCTCGATCGGCCGGCCGACCAGGTGCGCGTAGCGCGCATCGTCGGGATGCACCGCCACGCCGGTGTCCCCCAGCATGGTCTCCACCCGGGTGGTCGCAACCACGATCTGGTCGTTGCCTTCCCCGTAGCGAATCGAGACCAGCTCGCCCTCGTCGTCGGAATGCTCGACCTCGATGTCGGACAGCGCGGTCAGGCAGCGCGGGCACCAGTTGATGATGCGCTCGGCCCGGTAGATCAGCCCGTCGGTGTACAGCCGCTTGAACATGGTCTGGACCGCGCGGGACAGGCCGGCGTCCATGGTGAACCGTTCCCGGCTCCAGTCGACGCTGTCGCCGAGCCGCCGCATCTGCCCTAGGATGCGGCCGCCCGACTCTGCCTTCCATTGCCACACCCGGTCAACGAACGCCTCCCGGCCGAGGTCGTGCCGGGACAGCCCGTCCCTGGCAAGCTCACGTTCGACTACGTTCTGAGTCGCGATGCCGGCATGATCCATGCCAGGCAGCCAGAGCGTGTTATAGCCCTGCATCCGGCGCCGGCGTACCAGCGCGTCGATGAGGGTGTGATCCAGCGCATGCCCGATGTGCAGCGACCCGGTGACGTTCGGCGGCGGGATGACGATCGTGAACGGCGGCGCCGCGGAGTCCGCCTGCGCCCGGAAGTACCCGGCGTCTACCCACCCCTCGTAGCGGCGGGTCTCGACGTCGCCCGGGTTGTACTGTGCGGGTAGCTGCGCCGCTTCCGTTCCAGTCGTCACGTCAGCAGAGTCTAGTGGGAGGGGCGCGGTTGCCTCGGCAGCCGCTAGCCGTGAGCGGCTACGCGGACTTCTCGCGCGGCGTACGGCGAGCGACGTCCCGCGGCACGAGAGTCGGGTTCACGTTCTCCAGCACGACCTCGGCGCTGATCACGACCTTCTCGACATCCTTGCGGCTCGGCACCTCGTACATGACCGAGAGCAGGACCTCCTCGAGGATCGCCCGCAGCCCCCGTGCGCCGGTCCCGCGCAGGATGGCCTGGTCGGCGACGGCTTCCAGGGCGTCTTCGGTGAACTCCAGGTCAACGCCGTCGAGCTCGAACAGCCGCCGGTACTGCCGGACCAGGGCGTTGCGCGGCTCAGTCAGGATCCTGATGAGCGCTTCCCTGTCGAGGTTGTGCACGCTGGTGATGACCGGCAGCCGGCCGACGAATTCCGGGATCATGCCGAACTTCAGCAGGTCCTCCGGCATGACGTCGGCGAACCGGTCGGATTCGGTCTTATCGGTCTTGACACGGAGCACGGCGCCGAAGCCCATGCCGCTCTTGCCCACCCGCTGCTCGATGATCTTTTCAAGCCCGGCAAACGCACCACCGCAGATAAACAGCACGTTCGTGGTGTCGATCTGGATGAACTCCTGGTGCGGGTGCTTGCGGCCACCCTGTGGCGGCACGGAGGCGGTCGTCCCTTCCAGGATCTTCAGCAGCGCTTGCTGCACGCCCTCACCGGACACGTCCCGGGTGATCGACGGGTTCTCGCTCTTACGGGCGATCTTGTCGATCTCGTCGATGTAGATGATCCCTGTCTCTGCCTTCTTGACGTCGTAGTCAGCGGCCTGGATCAGCTTGAGCAGAATGTTCTCGACGTCCTCGCCGACGTAACCGGCCTCGGTGAGCGCCGTGGCGTCGGCGATGGCGAACGGGACATTGAGCAGCCGGGCCAGCGTCTGGGCGAGCAGCGTCTTGCCGGATCCGGTCGGTCCGAGCAGCAAGATGTTGGACTTGGCAAGCTCGACGCCATCCTCGCCCGATCCGGACCGCTCACCGCCGGACTGGATTCGCTTGTAATGGTTGTAGACAGCGACCGAAAGGCCCTTCTTCGCCTTCTCCTGCCCGATGACGTAAGAGTCGAGAAATTCGTAGATCTCCCGCGGTTTAGGCAGGCTGTCCCACTTGAGCTCAGCAGGCTCTGCTAGCTCTTCCTCGATGATCTCGTTGCACAGGTCTATGCACTCGTCGCAGATGTAGACGCCGGGCCCGGCAATGAGCTTTTTAACCTGCTTCTGGCTTTTCCCGCAGAACGAGCACTTGAGCAGATCACCGCCATCACCGATGCGTGCCACCTAGTACTCCCTCTGCCCTGCTGGTCGGCTAGTCCGTGCTAGCCGGCCAGTCAATCGTGCCATCAGACGCGTCGGACCTTGTGCCACTAACTGTGTCCTAAGCAAACTCTGTGCTAACCCGCTGCGTACCGCTAGTCCGTTTACTTAGAGTCAACGATCTCGTAGCCAACGTGCGTAGAACCTAGACGGTACCGCCTCGGTGACCCTGGGTGTGGCCGAAGGGACACCGCGCCGGCGCGCCGGCCTCCTGATGCTCGCCGCCCGGCGAGTGCGTCATCAGGATGACTTAGGACGACCCTACCTCGCTCTTGCGCTTTAGCATTGTCAGAACTTCATCGACCAGCCCGTACTCCTTGGCCTCGGCGGCGGTGAAGAACTTGTCCCGCTCGATGTCCCGGCGGACCCGGTCTTCATCCTGGCCGGTGTGCCTGGCCAGGATGCCTTCCATCGATGCACGCATCCGCAAGATCTCCCGTGCCTGGATCTCCAGGTCACTGGACTGTCCGTAGCCGCTTTCGACGGCCGGCTGGTGGATCAGGATCCGGGAGTTCGGCAGCGCGAACCGCTTGCCCTTGGACCCGGCCGCCAGCAGCACTGCGGCTGCAGAAGCGGCCTGGCCCAGGCAGTAGGTGTGAATCTCGGGCTGGATGTACTGCATGGTGTCGTAGATCGCCATCATCGACGTCATCGACCCGCCGGGCGAGTTGATGTAGATAAGAATATCCCGGTTCGGATCGATGGACTCGAGCGTGATGAGCTGCGCCATCACGTCGTTAGCGGATGCATCGTCGATCTGCACGCCGAGGAAGATAATGCGCTCTTCGAACAGCTTGTTGTACGGGTTCATCTCCTTCACGCCGTACGACGTCCGCTCGACGAACGACGGCAGGACGTACCTGGACTCGGCTTGCCGCGTGCTCACTCCTGGTCCTCCCTGGCCCGTGCTGACGATCCCGAAGCTATGCATTACCCCGGGCCCGGTCATGACACCGGGCCGATCGACGGCACCTCAGTGGCGTTCCTGACCACGTGGTCGACGATCCCGTAGTCGCGGGCCTCCTCCGCGGTGAACCAGCGGTCCCGGTCGGAGTCCTCCTCGATCTGCTCGACCGGCCGGCCGGTGTGGCCTGCGATGCGCTCAGCCAGCACCCGCTTGAGGAACAGGCTCTGCTCCGCCTGGATCCGGATGTCGGTGGCCGTACCGCCGATGCCGCCATGCGGCTGGTGCATCAGGATGGCCGCGTGCGGCATCGCGTAGCGCTTGCCCTGAGCGCCCGCGCACAGCAGGAACTGGCCCATTGACGCGGCCATACCCATCGCATAGGTAGCGACGTCATTCGGCACGTACTGCATCACGTCATAAATTGCCATTCCGGCGTAAACCGATCCGCCGGGTGAGTTGATATAGAGACTGATATCCCGCTTTGCGTCCTCGGCAGCCAGCAGGATCAGCTCCGCGCAGATGCGGTTCGCCAGCTCGTCGTCGACTTGCTGGCCAAGGAAGATGATCCGGTGCCGCAGCAGGCGCTGGAACAGCATCTCGCTCAGCGGCTGAGGCGGGGCTTCGTTGGCCCTGGCAAGCACCTCACCCCGCGTGGCGATCTGCTGCCGGTCATCGGGCGGCGTGGTCACGGGTGCTCTCCTCGCTGTAGTTTGATCGCGCCTGTCGTTGACTGCGACCATAACCCGGCCGCGAGACGGGCTTGCGCGCCGAGGGCCGGTGTTCGCTTAAGGCGCACGCCGGCAACCCATTTCCCGCAGGTGGCGGGCACCTTCCCAAGAGCGTTTCCGCTCTGCTGCCAGCGTCAGTCGTCGTCCGAGTCGCCGGTGGCAGGATCCCCGGCATCCGCCTCGTCGAGATCGGACTCCCCGGCCTCGCCTTCGTCGCCGCCCGCCTCGGTCTCTGCCGCGACGAAGACCGGCCGCCCGGCCTGGTCAATCACCCGAGCACGCTCGGCGAGCACCGTCAGCGCGTTGCCGCGGAGCACGTCGCCGACGACGGCGGGCAGCTGGCCGTTGTCGGTGAGCTGCTGGGCCAGCCGGTCCGGGGCGACGCCCATCCGGTAGGCCTGCTCGGTGACGAACTCGCTCAGCTGCTCGTTCGTGACACCCAGCTCTTCTTGCGTGGCGATCTTGTCCAGGATGAAGCCAGCCTTCACCGAACGCCGGGCGTCAGCCTCGAAGTCCTCATCGAGCTTGGCCTGCGTCGTGTCGGCCGACTCCAGGTAGCTCTGCATGCTGAGACCGGCGCGCTCAAGCTGGTCGCGCAGCGACTGCCGCCGCGCATCGATCTCGGCCTTAATGATTCGTTCAGGGAGCGGAATGTCGATCCGCTCGATCAGCTCGTCTAGCAGCCGTTCCCTGGCCTGGCCTGCCTGGCCTTGCCGCCGCAGTGCCTCCAGCTGCTTGCGGGTGGCCGCGCGTAGCTCGCCCACCGTGTCGAACTCGCTGGCCGACTGGGCGAACTCGTCGTCCAGGTCAGGTAGCTCCTTCACCTTCACCGAGTTGACGCTCACCAGCACGTCCGCCGTCTTGCCCGCCTGGGTGCCGCCGGCCAGCTCGGCTGTGAACGTGCTGGACTCGCCAGCCGACATCCCGGTGAGCGCCTCGTCCAGGCCGTCCAGCATCGACTCGGTGCCTACCTCGTAGGAGACACCGCTGGCCTGGGCATCGTCGACTGCCTCGCCGTCGATCGTGGCAGCCAGGTCGATAGACACGAAGTCACCGGTCTGCACCGGGCGGTCCACGGTCTTGAGTGACGCGAACCGTTCGCGCAGCGCGCGAAGGTACTCCTCGACCTGGTCGGGGTCGACTTCAGCGTTGTCGACGGTCACCGACAGCTGCTCCAGGTCTGGCAGCTCAAAGCTCGGCCGCACGTCAACCTCGGCCGTGAACGCCAGCTCCTTGCCGTCATCGAGGGTGGTGATCTCCAGGTCGGGCTGCCCGAGCGGTACTACCTCGTGTTCAGCGACGGCCTTGTTGTACAGCTCGGGCACGGCGTCGTTGACCGCCTGCTCAAGGACGGCCGAACGGCCGATACGAGCATCGATGACCCTGGGTGGCACCCGCCCGGGCCGGAATCCGGGGATCCTGACCTGCCTGGCCACCTCCCGGTAGGCCTTGTCGAGGCTTGGCTTGAGCTCCTCGAACGGAACTTCGATGGTCAGCTTGACCCTGGTCGGGCTCAGCTCTTCGACGTCGGTCTTCACCTGGGGTCGCTTCCTGGAAAGAGGTCATTTCCGCTGGCGGGCGCTCACGCGCGGGCCGGACTTTGCGTCACTCACGGCTGTTGCGCGCCAAGTCTAGGCCAGGGCGGCCATGTTCACCCGGCACGGGTGATGATCACGGGAACTCGGCGGCCGCACGATGACGAGGTAGGAGTACTCGGGTTGTAGTCGGTGTGCCTCCGTTCCGCGTCAGCGCGGTGACCAGGCATGAACCGGCCGTCTAGTCCTCCAGGAGGCAAGAATGACCGAACCGCGGAGCGGCCCGGCCGACCAGCCGGGTCAGCCAGGCGGGTCCCGGCCACCGGCTAGCGGCCCGCCAGCCGACATGGGCCAGGGCAACATGGGCCCCGGCGACATGGGTCCCGGGGACATGGACCGGGGCAGAACAGGTGCCAGCGCCAGTGAGCCCGGCCAGGAAGCGGGTCCTGACTTCCGCGACAACGCGGGCATGCACCCGGCAGGGGCCACCGCAGGCGAAACCGCCGGCGAGGGCGGCAGCCTGAAGACGCGCACCTCAGCGGCGCAGGCGACGGTTCCGCAGCAGTACGGGCCGCAGGCCGAGCGCGGAATGGAAACCGAAGCCGCCGGGGAGCCGGGCTACGGTGCCGGGCGGATGGTCGCAGCCGCAGCCGGCCGGGCCTGGCCGGGGGTGCTCCTCTGCGGCCTGGGCCTGATCGCGCTGGGCATCATGCTGCTGGTCTGGCCAGCCGCGTCACTGACCCTCGTCGCGATCCTCATCGGTGCCGCCGTGCTGGTCGCCGGCGTCGTCAAGCTGTTCGAGGGGTTCACTGCAAGCAACCACAGCGGCGGCATGCGGGCGGGTTACATCGCCATCGGACTGCTCGCCCTCCTCGCCGGGATCTACTTGCTGAGGCACCACGCGCTCAGCCTGTTCCTGGTCTCGTTCGTGGCGGGCGTGTTCTTCGTCGCGCATGGCATCGCCGACATCGGCGCCTCGATCTCCGGCAACACACCGAGCCGCGCCCTGCGTGCAGTGCTTGGCGTGGTCAGCTGCGCAGCCGGGATCATCATGCTGGTCTGGCCGGCGCTCACGCTCGTGCTGCTGCTGACAATCGTCGCGGCCTGGCTGATGTTCTACGGCCTGGTGCTCGGCGGCCTCGCCTTCAGCCTGCATAAGGCGTCGAAGGCGGCCAGTGCCGGCGAAGCAGAAGCCGCGCCGTCGGCGAGGAGGAGGAAGCTGGCCACAGGCACGCGGTAGCCGGCTTGCACTGCAGGCAACCGAAGTAGTGGCTCCGCCCGGACCCGTCCGGGCGGAGCCCATTTTTGCGCCCATTTTCGGGCGGAGCGGATTCCTGCGCAGGGACGGTAACAGCAGGTCCAGCCTGCGGCCCTGCGCGATGGCCTGGCGCCGGTTGGCAACACCCAGCTTCCGGTACACCGAGCTGAGGTGCGTCTTGATGGTGTTGATCGACAGGAACAGCGCCTCGGCGATCTCCTGGTTCGTCATGTGCGACGGCAGGAAACGCAGCACGGCGAGCTCACTATCGGTCAGCAGCGCGGTGGGATGGCTGCCCGTCGGCCGTGATAGCCGCCCGTCGAATCGGTCCAGGATCCGGCTGGCGAACCCGGCACTGCGGCTGGACGGTGAGACCAGGACAGTCAGCGCGGACCGTACCGGCGGTCCGGCAGCAACGAAGGGACCGCAGGCCTCTTCCGGCTCAGCCAGCGCCAGGGCCAGCGACAGCAACTCGGCGGCCTCACCGGACTGATTCAGGCGCCGGTGCGCGACGACAGCGGTCAGCAGGGCCGCGATCCGGTCGGTGACCGGGCATGCCCCGGCAGCACCGGTGATGATGGGCGTGACCTGCTCTATCGCGCCCTTGTCGTCAGAATCGGCGATCAGCAGCTTCGCCTCGCAGATGGCAGCCTCCGGTTCGGCCACTGCGGCTACCGGCCCGACCGCTTCGCCTCGCCCCGCCGTCCCTGCCCGGGCATGTCCGGCAGGGCGCCTTGTCACCAGCTCAGTCAGCGTGGCCCTGGCCCGTCCGGGCTCCCCCGCTGCCAGGCTGATCTCGGCGTCGAGCACCGCGATCACCGCGGCCGCGCCGTACCCGGCGGCCGGCTGCCCCGGGCCGCTGAGGTCAAATCCGGCCTGCACCGCGCCAGCGACCGCGTCGGTCAGCCAGCGGACCAGCCCGCGCGCTCCAGCCAGGTTGCCTTCGGCGACCGCTAGCCGGGCCCGCAAGAACCCGCTGAGCACGGCAATCGAGGGCTCTCCGGCTGGTCGTGGCGCCATGGCCGCAAGGTCGGCCTGATCAAGGAGCGTGCCGGCTGCGTCCGGCTCGTCCCTCGCCAGGCTGACCGCGGCTCCGGCGAGTGCGAGCACCGGGCGCAGATCATCGTCTCGTCCGTGCGGCCCGTCGGTAACACTGGCGGCCAGCCTCACCGCAGCGGCCAGGTCGCCGTACAGGGCACAGGCAAGCGCCTCGAATGCGCGGCCACGTTCCCGCAAGGCCATCAGGCCGCCGGCCGACAGCTGCGAACTGGCGTGCAGCAGCGCCGACCGGGCGAGATGGCTGTCAAACTCGCGCAGTGCGGCCAGGCCCAGAGCCAGCCAGAGCACGCCGAGGGCGCGGTGCTCGGGAGCGCCGCGCGGGTCGGTATGCGACTGGCTCGCGATGTCCCATTCCCGGTCCAGCCAGCCAGGCCCGGCCGCGCTGACCGCGGCCTTATGCAGTACCCGCAGCGCCGCGACCCAGATGCCCGCCTCGTCCGGCTTCGAGCGCGTGCTGTCGGAACCGTCGCGGGCGGCGTCCTGCGCAGCAGCCCGGGCCAGGGCGCTCTCTGCTGCTTCCAGGTGCGGCAGCGCGCCATCGGCATCACCCTGCCAAAGGCGTGCCGCCGCCAGCGCGATAGCGAGCACGCTGTCGGTCACAATCCCTCTGGCGGGCACCGTGGTCAGCGCCGCCTCCAGCGCGGGCCCGGCGGGCGATAGCAGAACCGCAGGCCCGGCCTCCCGCAGCAGTTGCATGCCAAACTCCCAGTCCCCGGCTCCGGCCGCTGCCTGGACAGCCGCGAGCAAGTCTCCGGAATCGGCATGCCAGCGAGCGACCCGGCCCTGCAGCACCGGGACTTCATCCGGCAGTTCCCGGCACAGGTCAGCGAACAGCACGTCCCGGAGGACGGGGTGGTAGCGGTATTCGGCGGAGTCAGGTGATACCGGCTGCACGAGACCGCAGTCACGACTCAGCTGCTCGAGCATGCGCGCGGCAGCAGCGTCGCCAGCCAGGTCGCGGGCCAGGTCTGCGGGCACCGTCGGGGTCAGGCAGGTGCGCAGCATGAAGTTCCTGACATCAGGCGATAGCTGGTCGAGCAACTCGTCGTGCAGGTAGTCGGCTGGTTCCGTGCCGAGCGCGGTCAGCCGGAGGCCAGCCAGCCAGCCTTCAGTGCGCCGGAAGACCCGGTCGCGCTCGGCCAGGCTCAGCGGCGTACCGAGCATCTCGAAGTAAGCCGCGGTCTCCTCGGGCGTGCAGGCAAGGTCGGCTGCACCGATGTCGGCGAGCTCGCCAGCCAGACGCAGCCGGGACAGCGCCAGGCCGGGTGCCGACCGCCCCGCCAGCAGCAGTCGCAGACCGGCGGGCTCGTGCCTGATCAGCTCGTCCAGGCCAGCCAGCGCCTCGCTGCCGGCCAGCAGATGGACGTCGTCGAGGACGAGAACTACCGGTTCGGCGGCGTGCCGCACGACCGCGGCCATCCACTGCGGAATCTCCGCAGCCGCGATGCCGGGCGGGGGGCCGGCTACGCCAGACGACGGCCCGGAGATGCCAGGAGCCACAGCCGGCTTGCTGGCGTTCAGCGCACCCGCGCCGGACAGCGCAGCGGTCACGTATCGCCAGAACCGGCCCGGCTCGCGGTCAGAGGCATCCAGGCTCACCCAGGCCGGCCGGCGGCTGGCCGGCTTTGCCGCGGCCCACTGCGCGGCTGCCACAGTCTTGCCTGAGCCTGGAGGCCCGGTCACCAGCGTCACGCGATGGGTCACGGCAGCGTCGATCAGGTCACGAACCCGGCGGCGGGTCAGCACGGCAAGCCCGGGCAGCGGCACGCGCAGCTTGTCCTCGAGCAGCTCGGCATTGAGCTGCGCGACGGACAGCGCGGGACCGCTCACCATGCTTGTCATCGCACCCCCGAGAGAATTACCGCCGCCGTACTCACCCGTTGCGGTGAAACTGCAGCTCAAAGCCCCGTATTCGGCATACCCAGGCGGGTGGTGCACCAATCTGAGCGACCGTTATGTCAGAATTTGCTAAGGAAGTCGGCAGTCCCGGCACCCGCGCCCGGATCACCCAGGGAGTGTGATGGCGGCGGGCTAGGACACGACGCCGGTCACTCCGAGAATGCCATCAAGCGTCAGCAGCACGCCGGCGATCGCCAGCCCGGCGACGGTCAGCACGTAGCCGTGCGCCCGCAGCCAGCCGTCGAAGTTACCCAACGTCTGGCCCGTCGGGCCGGGGGCGACCAGGAAGAACAGCAGTGGCAGCCAGGCGAACATCAGCGTAATCACGACTACCAGGGCGATCGCCAGCACGCTGCCGGTAACGCTCGACCTGGCCGTCGCCACTACCTGCACCGCCGCGACGAATGCCAGCGACGGCGTGTAGACGATCAGGCCGATGATGAACGCCACCTTGCCGCCGGGCCGGGTGAGCAGCCTGGAGACGATTCCCTTGTTCCGCTTCCCCGGATCTGGCGGCTTCGGCCCGCGCCGCCGCAGGTAACCACCGGCAAGCAGCATCGCCACGCCAAGAGCGAGCCGCAAGCCGTACCTCGGGTCGCGTTCCTGGGGTCGCTGCAGGTGCCCGGCGCGCAGCACGAAGAACACGACGACCGCAAAGATCACCGTCATCACGATCGCGCCGGCTAGGTAGATCAGCACAGTCCGGTGCGGGTTGGCCGTACCGAGTAGCACAGCGCAAACAAGCAGCGCGGTTGGCGACAACGCGGCCACCACCGCCAGGCCGGCCGCCTGCGTCAGCATCGCCGCTGATCGTCGCTGGCAGCCGGTCCGCCGGTGACCCCCATACCGCCAGCCTTCCCCGGTGCCGCGGCCGCGTTCTCACCCGCCACGGGTGAACCAGATGCACGCGATGGCGCGGTTGCGCCGGCATTGCTGCCGGGTATCACCCGCCAGCAAATACAGCAACTACCTGACCGAAGGTGAGGGGGCTGCTCAGACGATGAACGGCCACGCAGCGGCCGGCGGGGCGCTCCGGCAGGTCCCGACGGCCGGGATGACCTGGGTGCCAGGCGGGGAGTTCCAGATGGGGTCGGCGGACTTCTATCCGGAGGAGCAGCCGGTGCGGACAGCCGCTGTGGCGGGGTTCTGGATCGACACGCGGCCGGTGACCATCGCCGAGTTCCGCCGCTTCGTCAAGCAGACCGGCTATCTGACAGTCGCCGAGCGCGCAGCCAATCCTGCTCCTCACCCCGGCGCCGACACGGACCTGCTGATCCCGGGGTCCCTGGTATTCCGCAAGACGGCCGGCCCGGTCGACTTGCGCCAGCTCGGGACCTGGTGGCACTACCTGCCTGGTGCATCCTGGCGCCACCCGGAGGGGCCAGCCAGCAACGTACGCGGGCGCGACAAGCACCCGGTGACGCACGTCGCTTATTCCGACGCCCGGGCTTACGCCAGCTGGGCGGGCAAGGAGCTGCCGACGGAGGCCGAGTGGGAGTACGCGGCGCGCGGCGGCCTGGACGGGGCCGTCTACGTCTGGGGCGACGACTTCGCGCCGGCCGGCCAGCTACTCGCCAACACCTGGCACGGCGAGTTTCCCTGGCAGAACCTCGCGCTGGACGGCTACGAGGGCACCTCGCCCGTCGCCAGCTTCCCGGCGAACGGGTACGGACTTTACGACATGACTGGAAACGTCTGGGAATGGACGACTGATTACTTTCACGCTGGCCGCTGGTCTGACCAGGGCCACGACCGGCCCTGCGGCGTGCCGCGCGACCCGCGGCTAAGCGCCGGTGAAGCCGGAGCGTCCGGGCCCGGAGCTATTCCGCGGCGCGTGATCAAGGGCGGTTCGTACCTCTGCGCGCCGGGTTATTGCCTCCGGTACCGGCCGGCCGCGCGCCAGGGCGAAGCGGTTGGCACTTCGGCCAGCCACCTCGGCTTCCGGTGCGTGCTGCGCCCGTCGTTTTAGGTTCACCGCGGCCTCCCGGACTCAGCGCCAGCTTGCCCTGGGCCTGCCTGCCCCGTCGCGTGCCTTGACGCCTGCAGCCGGCCAGCGCGGTTCCGGAAGAATCCGGCGATCAAGCTCACGGCGGTACCGAGAAACACCAGGTTGAAGACAATCTGCACGGTCACGGCCGCGCGGGCGAGCTCGCCGACCGGATGCACGTCACCGAAGCCCACCGTCGCAAGCGTGCTGACGTTGAAATACAGCGAGTCGGTCTTGTCGGCCAGGCCAGCGAACTGACCGGGCAGTTTGGCGACGGACGCGTCAGACCAGGAAAAGAACAGCACCGTCAGCGTCAGGAGCAGGATCAGGCCGCGGATCCTGGCGTCCTCACCGGCCCGCAGCAGCCTGAGGATAGCCACCAGGATGAGCGCGCCGAGAACCGCGGCCCCGAGGAAGAACATCACCGCCCACGAGCTCTCGTGCATCCGGCCGGGCACCGGAAGCACGAAATAGACCGCCGTCGCGGCGGCCACGAGCAAGATCGACGCAACCGACGACCGCGCTTGCGATCCTCGATCGCCCACTTCCGCACCCCCGCTCCCCCTCGGCCAGCACCAGCCGATTCTGGCACGTCAGGCGTGAGGTCAGCTGGCCGGCTGGAGTCGCAGCTTCCTGATGATCTCGGTGACGATCTGGCCCGGCGGCCCGTCTGTCGTCGGGACCGGGTACACCCGCGGCTCAGCCGGATCGGGCGACTCGAGAACGGCAAACTGGCTGGCCATCAGCGGTTCGTGGAAGAAGTGCCCTTTCCTGGCATGCAGCCTCGCCTCGTCCTGTGCCTGCGTAATGGTCAGGAACACCATTACCGCCTGTTCTCGCGGCCCGATAAGTTCATCGCGGTACCGTCGCTTCAGGGCGGAGCAGGCGAGCACGGCAGACTGGCCGCTGGCGATAATGTCGTCCATCCACGCGGTCATGGCTGCCAGCCACGGCTGCCGGTCGGCATCGGTGAGCGGCAGCCCGGCGCGCATCTTGGCGACGTTCGCTGCCGGGTGGAACGAATCGCCGTCGGCGAATTGCCAGCCCAGCCGCCTCGCCAGCGCCTGGCCGACAGTGGTCTTGCCGCTCCCGGCCACGCCGGCCACTACCACGATCATCGGACGCGAGCCTAGCGTGGGACGCTTTTAACCACAGCGAGTGAGTCGGAAGGAGTTGCGCAGTGTCGGCCGACCAAGTAGACGCTCTCGTGATCTTCGGTGCGACTGGGGACCTAGCCAAGCTGGAAACCTTTCCCGCGCTCGTCGGACTGGTCGACCGCGGGGTGCTTAATGTCCCGGTTGTCGGGGTCGCTAAGAGCGGCTGGGGCCTCGACCAGTTCCGCGACTACGCGACGGCGTCGCTGAAGCTGAACAACATAGACGCCGCCAGCCCGGCCGCGACCCGGATGCTGGGCCTGCTCCGGTACGTCGACGGTGACCTCGATGATCCGGCCACCTATGAAGCCATGTCGACTGCGATGGGCGACGCGCGGAACGCCTTGTTTTACCTTGAGGTGCCGCCGCCGCTGTTCGGCCGGATCGCCGACGGAATCGCCGGCGCCGGCCGCGCCGCGAACGCGCGCGTCATGGTGGAGAAACCGTTCGGGACCGACCTGGCGAGTGCCATTGCCCTTAACGAGACAATGCACAAGTACTTCCCGGAAGAGTCCATTTACCGGGTCGACCACTGGCTCGGGCTGGAGCCGGTAGAGAACCTGCTGTTCGTCCGTTTCGCGAATTCCATTGTTGAGCCACTGCTGAGCCGCGCCCACGTTGCGAGCATCCAGATCACGATGGCGGAGGCGTTCGACGTTGCCGACCGGGGCAGTTTCTACGACAAGACCGGCGCCATCCGGGACGTGCTGCAGAACCACATGCTCCAGGTGCTGGCAACCGTGCTCGCCGAACCGCCGGACGGCAACGGCCTGGATTACTGGCGCGATGACAAGTCACAGATCATCGGCGCGCTCGAGCCGCTGACTCCGCAGACCACGGTCCGCGGGCAGTACCAGGGCTACTTGGACGTATCCGGCGTCGCGCCGGGCAGTACGACCGAGACCTACGCTGCCATCAGGCTGACCGCACAGTCCTGGCGCTGGGCCGACGTCCC
>Ga0335073_10000945_pt1 | contig 38449 bp, 36 predicted proteins | sample Lox_Sample_22_FD_207093 | JGI IMG/M metagenome (GOLD analysis project Ga0335073, IMG submission 207093) | Soil microbial communities from Loxahatchee National Wildlife Refuge, Florida, United States - Lox_Sample_2.2 | ecosystem: Environmental > Terrestrial > Soil > Wetlands | place: USA... | reverse complement strand
GCGGGGACCGCGGCGTCGGCGCCGCCCGCGGCACCGCTGATCCACAGCGGCGGGTGGGCGGCCAGGAACAGCGCGGACAGGGCCAGGATCACGATCAGCCCCGGGACGATGAAGCACGCGCCGCCGACCAGCGCGCCCCGCGGCCCGCGCAGCCGCCACGCACAGTAGATCGCGAGCTGGGTCGATGCGGGGCCGGGCAGCATGTTGGTGGCGGCGACCCCGTCCTCGAACTCCCGGGCCGGGATCCAGCCGCGGCGGTCCACGCACAGCGCCCGCAGCAGCGCGATGTGCGCCGGCGGCCCGCCGAAGCCGATGCAGCCGATGCGCCCCCATTCGCGCGCGATCGTCAGCAATGAGACCTGCGGGGGCGCGGCGGGCCCGCTCGCCTCCGTGCCCGCCCCGGCGGAAGTATCAGCGGCCGCGGTGGCACACTCCCCAGCCTCAGCCCCAGCCCCAGCCGCGGACTCGGCCCCAGCCCCAGCGGCGGATTCGGCCCCAGCCCTAGCGGCGGATTCGGCCGCGGGCCGGGCGGGGGGCTTCGGCCGGGCGGACCGGGCGGGGGGCTTCGGCCGGGCGGACCGGGCCCCGGCCGGGTCGGGTGCCTGCATCGCCGCCGCCTCCCGATTGGCCAACCAGCGATGAACTATTCAATTAAGTTTGTCATAATGAAGTCATGGCCGTCACGGGTTCCCCGCAGGTGCTGGGCGTGCTGGCCCATGACCTGCGCTGGAGGATCGTCGGCCTGCTCGTCCCGGGCGACCTGCGCACCGGCGAGATCGTGGCCAGCACCGGGCAGCCGCCCAGCCTGGTCTCGTACCACCTGGGCCGGCTGCGCGACGCGGGCCTGGTCAGCGCGCGGCGCAGCGCCGCCGACGGCCGCGACACCTACCACGCCCTGGACCTGGACGCGCTCGGCCGTGCGGTCGCGGGCGTGGCCGGCCGGATTCACCCCGAGCTGCTGGCCGGTGCCGGTGCGGGCGCCTACGCCGACGCCGGCGCGAGTCCCGGCCGCGCGGGCGACGAGGGCTCGCGCCTTCCGCCGGCGCCGGGCGACGGACCCGGCGGCCGCACGGCCGATGCCTTGTTCATCTGCACCGGCAACAGCGCCCGGTCCCCGATGGCCGCGGCCTGGCTGAACCACCTCGGCGCGGGCGAGGTCACCGCGCGCAGCGCGGGCGTCAGCCCGGGCCCGCTGCACCCGCTGGCCGTGGCGGCCATGGCCGAGCACGGCGTGGACATCAGCGCCCACCGGCCCATTCCGGTGGCCGACCTCGCGGGCCAGAGGTTCCGTCGCGTGATCACCTTGTGCGACCGGGCCCGGGAGAACTGCGGCGACCTGCCCGCCGCGTCGGACGTCGTGCACTGGAGCATCCCGAACCCGGCAGAGGCGCACCCGCCGGACCTGGACGCGTTCCGCGCCACCGCCCGCGAACTGCGCACCCGCATCCGCTACCTGCTGCCCATGCTGCTCGAGGCTCCCCGCGGCTGATGAGCAGCTCAAGCAGAGGCGGGTGCGAGCGGGCCACGACCGGGCGGGCCGGGCCGGCCAGGGCTTCTCGATGCTCACGCCCTGGTCGACGTAGGAGTAGCTGCCCATGCCGTACCGGTGAACGAAGCGCGCGGCCGCGGCAAGGCGGCTCAGCCAGGCGGGCCTCAGCCGGCGGCCTTGCCGGCGGCGGCCGCGGCCCGCGCCGGCGCGGAAGAACGCGCGGCGAGCGTGCCGTCCAGGAACCGCCCCATGGGCAGGGTCGCGGCGCCGAGCGCCACGGCGTCCGGGCCGAGGCGGCCCAGCTCGATCGAGGCGTGGGCGAACCGGTGCGTGAGCGAGTGCTGCCGGGCGGCCTCGCGGATGGCGGGCAGTATCCGCTCGCCGAGCATCAGCCCGGCCCAGCCGCCGAGGATGACGCGTTCCGGCCCGAACAGGTTGATCAGGTTCGCGATGCCGGCGCCGAGGTAGAGCGCGGTCTCGTCGAGGACCTCCGCGGCCCGCGAGTCCCCCGCGTCGGCCAGCGCGCCGAGCGAGGCCAGCGCGGACTCCTCGTCCGGTCCGGGCAGCGGCAGGCCGTACCGGTCCAGGATCGCCTCGGCGCCAACGTAGGCCTCCAGGCATCCCCGGGAGCCGCACCGGCACGCCCGCCCGCCAACGCTCACCGTGGTGTGGCCCCACTCGACCGTGGCCGCGCTGCCCCCCGGTCCCGGCGAGCCGCCGACCACGCTCGCGCCGAGGCCCGAGCCCATCAGGCACACCACGACCTGGCGGGCATCGTGCCCCGCGCCAAACCATAGTTCCGCCTGGCCCATGGTCTTCGCGCCGTTGTCGATGTACAGCGGAAACCCGGCCGCGGGTTGCAGCAGCCGCGCCAGCGGGACCGCGTCCCAGCCGTACGTCTGGGCGTGCACCAGCACCTCGTCGCCCTGCTCCACCACGCCAGGCACGCCGATACCGGCGCCGAGAACCGCGCCCGACTCGACCCCGGCGTCCGCCTGCACCTGGGCCAGCCCGGCGCAGATGCGGTCGATCACCACGTCGACGCCGTGCTCCGTGGGGTCCAGCGGGTAGTCGGCCTTGGCCCGCACCGCCATGGTCAGGTCGAACATCTCCACGCGGACCCGCGTCTCGCCGACGTCCACCCCGGCGACGTAGCCGTAACCGGGGTTCAGCCGCAGCAGGATCCGGGGTCGCCCGCCGTCCGAGTCAACCGAGCCCGCCTCGGCCACGATGCCGTCGCCGATCAGCTCGCGCACAACGTTGCTCACCGATGCGGTGCTGAGCCCGGTCGCCTCGCTGAGGTCCTGGCGGCTGCACGGCTGGCCGAAGAACAGCGACCAGAGAAGCACGGACCGGTTGTCCCGGCGCAGGTCCCGGACCGTGGACCGTTTACGTTCCGTCACCGCGCCCCTTTCCCGCCCCTTATCTCGCAGCTTATAGGAAGGCGCGAGGTAAGGGCTTACCGGGCACGCGGCGCACGCGGAAGCACGCGGAGCGTGGAGCCAGTTTGCGGACGTCAGCCGGAGGCGGCCACGATCTCCCGCCACAGGCCGCCGTTGAGGTTGATGTTGTTGCCGTTGGCCTGGCCCGGGGCGGTGTCGGCGATGTAGGTGTACAGCGGGTGCCCGTTGTAGACGGCCTGCGTCGTGCCGCCGGTCCGCTTGATCATGGTCAGCGTGCCGGGCACGCCCGCGGCGAGCTTCGCCGAGCCGGTCACCGGCGGCCAGTAGGCGGCGCAACTCCCGTAGCAGGCCGACTTCGTCGCACTGTCCGGCGCGAACGAGTACAGCGTCAGGCCCTTGGCGTTGGTCAGGACGGTCACGCCCTTGATCGACATGGTCTTCAGGCTCTGGCCGGATGCCGAGCCCGAGCCCGACGAAGACGCGCCGGGCGCGCTCGCCGCCCCGGCGACCGCCACCGCCAGCAGCACGATGGCCAGCACCGACAGCGCCCCCACCGCGGCCATCGCGCCGGGCAGGCCGTCGCGCACCCGGGCCATCCGCGGGCCGCGCACGGCGTGCTGCGGCAGCGGGGCCAGGGCGAACGCCGCCAGCGCCGCGAACCCCGCCACCTCGATCACCCCGGCGACGATCCCGGCGGTGGTGCGCACCTCGCGGAACCCGAACAAGCCGATCCAGATCGACAGCAGGTAGCCGCCGAGCGTGGACAGCAGGAACAACGCGCCCGAGGCGGCCGCGAGCCTGCTGCCCACCAGCACGCCCAGGCCCAGCGCGAAGGCCGAGATCACCTGCAGCAGGAACAGCCAGCCGATCGTCGGGATCGTCCGGTAGCCGGTCAGGTACAGGTCGAGATGGATCGCTCCGGTGGCGAACAACAGCCCGGCCCCGACCAGCCGGAGCAGGGACAGCCGCCACGATCGCTGCCTGCGATGCGACCTTTCCATGAGCGTGTTCATGCCCAGTTTCACGGCGCGCGCGCATCATCCGGTTCACGCCGGAACCCGCCCCGGAATTTCGCCGCGCCGGCCGAACCGGTCCGGGCGCGGCCGGACCCGGGGGAACGTCTCGAACTCGGTGTAGTCGGGCGTGGGCGCGCCGGGCTCGCCACCGGGAAACGGGTTGTCCCCGCAACCCTGCCCCGCCTTATCGTGACCAGTGTGCGAGGAGACGGGGCGTTCAAAAAATATGTCGTCGAACGGCTGGCCGGAATGCCGCACGTACACGCGGTCTGCCTGGGCGGATCGCGCGCCCAGGGCACGAACCGGCCGGACAGCGACTGGGATTTCGCGGTCTATTACCGGGGCGGGTTCACGCCGGACAGCCTGCGCGCGCTCGGCTGGCCGGGTCAGGTCTTCGAGATCGGCGGCTGGGGCGGCGGCATCTTCAACGGCGGCGCGTGGCTGCAGGTCGACGGGCGGAACGTCGACGTGCACTACCGCGATCTCGACGAGGTCGAGCGCGAGGTCGGCGAGGCCCGGGCGGGCCGGTTCCGGGTCGAGCGGCTGATGTTTCACCTGGCCGGGATCCCGACCTACATCGTGGTCGCCGAGCTGGCGATGAACCAGGTGCTGTCCGGCCAGCTGGAGCGGCCCGCGTACCCGGAGGCGCTGCGGGCGGCCGCGCCGCCGCGGTGGTGGGGGGACGCGCAGGCGACGCTGGGCTACGGGCGCACCGCCTACGCGGCGCGCGGCCGGGTGACCGAGACCGCCGGGATGATCGCCACCGCCGCCTGCCAGGCCGGGCACGCGGTGCTGGCCGCGGCCGGGCAGTGGGTGACCAACGAGAAGACGCTGCTCGACCGGGCCGGGCTGCGCCGCGTGGACGCGATCCTGGCCGGCCTGGCCCCCGACCCCGCCGAGCTGACCCGCGCCGTCGACGAGGCCCAAGCCCTGCTGGCCAGCTCGCTCGCCTCCGGGGCGGCTTAAGGCACCGCTCAGCTGTTGTCCGCCTCGACGAGCCGCTCGATGAGCTGATCGACGTTGCCCGACCTGGGCAGGTCCCGCTGGGCCAGCAGGTCGCTCAGCTCGGCCTTGGTCAGCCCCGCATAGCGCTCGCGGGCCATCGCCCAGGCCTTCCGGGCCTGCTCGCGCTCGATCTTGCGGGCCTCGCGGGCCAGTTCGCGCGAGGCCCTCTCAGCGTGTTCGTGCGCGGCCTGCTCGGCGGCGGAGGCCTTGTCCGCCACGGCCTCGCCGGCCGACTCGGCCTGCTCGCGCACCGCGCCGGGCAAGGCGCTCGCGGCCTCGGCGCATTTCACGGCGAGGTTGCGGTTCAGGTCTACCGTGCGCTGCACCAAATCGAAGTAGCGCTCGACCGCAGGGACGAGATCTATCTGGGGCAGCCCGGGAAGGCGGTCCGTCAGCGTCCGCGCCCCCTGGGTCCATAGGTCGGCGGTCTTTCCGGCCGCGGCTCGCGCCTGGTGCGCCGCCGTGCTGTATTGCCTGGTCAAGCTGGTCACATTCACTCCTCTTACGGGTCCGGATACGCTGCTCAGTTCGAGCACTCCGCTTACTCAATTGCTTACTTTATCAAGCATTGCATACTAAAGCAAGCAGGTGGCATCCGGAAGTGAGCGGCTACCCGCGCCCGGCCGGATCACACATCCACTCTCGGCTCGTTCACTTGCCCGGGCCGGCCTGCGTCCGGAATACGGCTGGGGCAGGATAGACGGGTGAGCACCGATGCGGCCGCGGCCGCGGACGCCGAGCCGCAGGCGGTGTTGTCGCCGCTCACCGTCGCGGCGATCTTCCTGGTGGTCGTGGTCAACCCGGGTCCGCAGAACGCGGACACCGCGCGCGGGCTGTGCGGGGACCTGGCCGGGCTGATCAGGGCGGTGGGGTTCCGCGGCACCGAGGACTACCTGACCTGCGTGGCCGGCCTCAGCGCGAGCGCGTGGGACCGGCTGGTCGGCGACCCGAGGCCGGCCGAGCTGCACCCGTTCATCGAGCTGCGGTCCGGCGCCAGGTACGCGCCCGCCACGCCCGGCGACCTGCTGTTCCACATCCGCGCCGCGCGGATGGACCTGTGCTTCGAGCTGGCCACCCAGATCATGTACCGGCTGGCGGGCGCGGTGACCGTGGCCGACGAGGTGCACGGGTTCCGCTACTTCGATGAGCGCGACATCATCGGCTTCGTCGACGGGACGGAGAACCCGGTCGGCCCGGCCGCGGTCAAGGCGGCGATCATCGGCGCGGAGGACCCGGCGTTCGCGGGCGGCAGCTATGTGATCGTGCAGAAGTACCTGCACGACATGAACGCCTGGAACGCGCTGCCGACCGAGCAGCAGGAGAACGTCATCGGGCGGACCAAACTCGCCGACATCGAGCTGGACGACTCGGTCAAGCCGGCCTATGCGCACAACGCGCTGACGACGATCACCCAGGACGGCGAGGAGATCAAGATCGTCCGCGATAACATGCCGTTCGGAAATGTCGGGAACGGCGAGTACGGCACCTATTTCATCGGGTACGCGCGCTCTCCGGCCATCACCGAGCAAATGCTGCGGAACATGTTTATCGGCCGCCCGGAGGGCAATTATGACCGGCTGCTCGACGTGAGCCAGGCGGTGACCGGTGGCCTGTTCTTCGTGCCGCCGGCCCCGATGCTGGAGAGCATGGGCGACGACGACCAACCCGACGACGAGGCCGCGGATCCCGAACCGTCCGCGGCGGAGCCGGCGCCTCCGGCGGCCGGCTCGTTGAACATTGGCAGCCTGAGGGGAGCATCCCACGATGAATAACCTGCACCGCGAGCTGGCCCCGATCTCTGGCGAGGCCTGGGGCCAGATCGAGGAGGAGGCTGCCCGGACGTTCAAGCGCCACCTGGCCGGGCGGCGCGTGGTTGACGTCGAGGGACCGGCGGGGCTGGAATTCGCGGCCGTCGGGACCGGCCGGATCAGCGAGATCGACCCGCCGGGCGAGGGCGTTCAGGCCCGGCTGCGGCGGTCCGTCCCGGTGGTCGAGCTGCGGGCGCCGTTCACCCTCAGCCGGGACGAGATCGATGACGTGGCGCGCGGGTCGCAGGACGCGGACTGGCAGCCGGTCAAGGACGCCGCCCGGCAGATCGCGTTCGCCGAGGACGGCGCGATCTTCGAGGGCTACCCGCCGGCCGGCATCGAGGGCATCCGGCAGGGGGCGAGCAACCCGCCGGTGATTCTGCCCGCCGACGTCAGGGAGTACCCGGCCGCGATCGCGCAGGCGCTCAGCCAGCTGCGGGTGGCCGGGGTCGACGGGCCGTACTCGGTGCTGCTCAGCGCCGAGGCCTACACCGAGGTCAGCGAGACCAGCGATCACGGTTACCCGGTGATCCAGCACATCAAACGGCTGCTGACCGGCGACATCATCTGGGCGCCCGCGATCAGCGGGGCGATGGTGCTGACCACCCGCGGCGGGGACTTCAGCCTGCACCTCGGCGAGGACCTCTCGATCGGCTACCTGTCCCACACCGACACCGAGGTCAACCTGTACCTCGAGGAGACGCTGACCTTCCTCATGCTGACCAGCGAGGCCGCGGTCGGCTGCACCCCGCCCGCCTGAGACCGGACCGCGCACCGATCCGCTAGCCGCCGGTCTCCTCATCGCGGCCGAGCAGGGCGAGCAGCATGCGCCGCAGCGAGGCCTGCTCGGCCGGGTCCAGCGCGCCCAGCAGGTCGGTCTCGATCTCGGCCGCGACCGACGCCAGATTGTCCGCCATGGCCCGGCCGCTGGCGGTGAGCTCCAGCAGCCGGCGGCGGCGGTCCGAGGGGTCGACCTCGCGGCTGACCAGGCCCTGCTCGGCCAGGGCGTCGATGATCGGGACCGCGTTGCGCGGGTCGACGCCGATCAGCTCGGCCAGGCGGTGCTGGCCCAGCCGGCCCGCCTCGGCCACGGCCATCAGGGCGCCGTACTGGGTCGGGCTCAGGTTCAGCTGGGCGAGCATCGCGTTCCAGCGCTGACGGGCGAGTTGCCCCGCCTTGTATAGCAGGTACCAGTTGCCGCGCTGGAAGGACAGGCCGCAGGGCAGCGCGGCGTTCGGGTCCCGGGCCGGCTCAGATTCCACGGCAGGAGCCTAACGTCTGGAGATTAGACATGGACCATGATAGACATAGACCATGTCTAATTTCGATGCGGCGGTGCAGAGCCCGACTCCGCCGGGCCAGGCGGACGTTGGCGGCGGACGCCGCCCCGCCCGGGACGGGGTGATCCTCGCCCTGGCCTGCCTGGCCCAGTTCATGGTCGTGCTCGACGTCTCGATCGTCACCGTGGCGCTCCCCTCGATCGGCCGTGACCTGCACTACAGCCCGGGCGGGCTGCAGTGGGTGGTCAACGCCTACGTGCTCACGTTCGCCGGCTTCCTGCTGCTCGGCGGCCGGGCCGCCGACCTCTTCGGACGGCGCCGGGTGTACCTGTCCGGCATCGCGTTGTTCACCCTGGCCAGCCTGGCCGGAGGCCTCGCCGCCGATTCGGCCTGGCTGACCGCCGCCCGGGCGGTCCAGGGCGTCGCGGGCGCGTTCCTGTCGCCGGCCACCCTGACCATCATCATCACGACGTTCTCCGGCGACCGGCGGGCCCGGGCGCTCGGCGTCTGGAGCGCGGTCGCCGGGGCGGGCGGCGCGGCCGGGGGGATCCTCGGCGGCGTGCTCACCTCGGAGCTGTCCTGGCGCTGGGTCCTGTTCGTCAACATCCCGATCGGCGTGGCCGCGATCGCCGCCGCGCTGGTCTGGCTGCCCGAGTCCCGGGGCCCGGCGCGGGACGGCGCCCGGGGCCGACTGGACGTGGCCGGGGCGGTCACGGTCACGGCCGGGCTGGGCGCGCTGGTCTACGCGATCGTCGGAACGCAGACCCACCCGTGGGGCAGCGCGCGGACCCTGTGGCTGCTCTTCGCGGCGGCGGTGCTGCTGGCCGCGTTCGCGGTCATCGAACTGCGCCTGGCCCGCGCCCCGCTGATGCCGTTCGGGCTGCTGCGGTCCCGCTCGGTGTCGGGGGCGAACACCGTGATGTTCCTGATCGGGGCGGCGTTCTTCTCGATGTGGTATTTCCTCTCGCTGTACCTGCAGAACGTGCTCGGCTACAGCGCGCTGCGGGCGGGCCTGGCCTTCCTGCCGATGGGCATCGTGATCATCGCCGGGGCCCAGGCCAGTTCCCGGCTCATGCCGCGGGTTGGCGTCCGGCCCCTGCTGCAGGCCGGGACGCTGCTGGCGGCGGCCGGGTTCGCCTGGCTGTCGGCGATCGCCCCGCACGCGTCGTACTGGTCTCACGTGTTCGGGCCCGGGTGCGTCATTTCGCTCGCGCTGGGAGTGTTGTTCACCCCGCTGGCCGCGGCGGCCACCGCGGGCGTCCCGTACACCGAGGCCGGGCTGGCCTCGGGGGTGCTCAACACCTCGCGGCAGATCGGCGGATCCCTGGGCCTGGCCGTGCTGGCCACGATCGCCACCGACCGCTCGCATGCCGTGCTCGCCGCAGGCGGCCGCGCGGTGTCGCTGGCCGCCGGGCTCGACGACGGGTATGCGCGCGCATTCGAGTGGGCCGCCGCGTTCTGCGTGGCCGCGCTCGCGGCGTCGTTCGTGGTGCCCGCCATCCGGACCCGGCCGCCGCGGACCTCCGGCCCGCGGACGGATCAGCGGCCGGTGCCGAGCCCGGACACGGGTCAGCGCCCGGCGTGAACCGGGACCTGGCCGGCCGGGACGGCTTCCGCGGCCGGCGCCGTCCGCCGCAGCAGCAGGGTCACGGCCGCCGCCGCGGCCAGCAAGACCGCGTTCACCGTCATCGCCACCACCATCCCGGACACGAAGCTCGCCCGGCCGGGCACCACCCCGATCGCGCCGTAGAAGATCGCGCCGACAATCGCGATCCCGCTGGCCGCACCGAACTGCTGGGTCGTGGTCAGGATCCCGGCGGCCGCGCCCGCCCGCTCCGGCCGAACGTGCTGGAGCACCACGCCGATCAGCGACGGCAGCGCCATGCCCTGGCCGAGCCCGATCACGGCCGTGGCCGGCGCAACGTCCCAGCCGGTCAGGTGCCCGCCGAAGCGCAGTCCGGTGAGCGCCAGCGCGACCGCGCCGAGCGCCGCGATGACCGATCCGGCGGTGACCGAGCGCGGCCCGAGCCGGGCGGCCAGCCGCGGGCCGAGGATCGACATGGTCGTGAACGTGGCCGCCATCGGCAGCGCCTCGATGCCCGCGTGCAGCGGCGTCTGGCCGAGTCCGGCCTGCAGCAGCAGCGTCAGCACGAACATGAAGCTGGCGAAGAAGAAGACCAGGCCGAAGTTCACGGCCAGGCCGGCCGAGAACGCGCGCTCGCGGAACAGCGGCAGGTCGAGCATCGGCTCGCCGCCGCGGCGGGCCAGCCGCCGCTCAAACGCCACGGTCAGGGCGAACACCGGGAGGGCCGAGGCGAGGCAGGCCCAGGTCCAGGCCGGCCAGCCCTCGTCCCGGCCGAGGGTCAGCGGCACCAGCGCCAGGGCCAGGCTCGCCGACACGCCCGCGGCGCCGAACAAGTCCAGCCGGGGCCGGCGCTCCGCCCACGCGTGCGGCACGACGAAGGACGCCGCGATCACCGCCGTGATCCCGACCGGCACGTTGACCAGGAAGATGGCCCGCCAGCCGAGGCCCAGGATGTTCGCCTGGATCAGCCCGCCGCCCAGGATCTGCCCGGTCACGAAGCCGAGGCCCATAGTCACTCCGAACCAGGCCAGGGCGCGGGTCCGCTCGCGCACCGGGAACGCGGCGGTGATCAGGGCCAGCACCTGCGGCACCATGACCGCTCCGGTCAGTCCCTGCAGCAGCCGGGCCCCGACCAGTTCGCCCGGCGAGCGGGCCAGGCCGCACAGCAGTGAGGCCGCGGCGAACGTGATCACGCCGGTCATGAACATCCGCCGGTACCCGAACAGGTCGCCCAGCCGCCCGCCGGTCACCATGCCACTGGCGTACATGAACGCGTAGCCGCCGACGATCAGTTGCAGCGCCGCGTCGCTCACGTGCAAATCGCGCTGCAGCGACGGGGCCGCCACATTCGCCGCCCACACGTCAAAGCCGGCCATGAACATCGCCATCAGCACAACCGGCAGCATCAGCCAGCGGCGTTGGTACCCGTCGCCGGATGCCAGGGCCGCGTCACCTGCGCCGCGCGCGTGGCGCGGCGCCTGCCGGGATGATGCTGACCGGGACCGAGCGTTGAGCACGGAGAACTCCCCTAGTTCGATAGTCATCGAAGTTTGACAACCATCGAACAGTACAACGATCATCGAACTACTCGCAACTCAATATATGCTCGGCAGCGTGATGGACGATGTGATCGAGCCGGCGGCGGAGGACTTCCAGCTGCCCCGGGTGCTGGCCGCGCTGGCCGACCCGCACCGGCTGGCCACGGTGCGGTTCGTGGCGCGCAACGGCGAGTCCTGGTGCACCCAGGTCATGCAGGAGGCCGGGCTCGCCATGAGCAAGTCGACCTTCTCCCACCACCTGCGCATCCTGCGCGAGGCCGGGATCCTGACCAAGCGGATCCAGGGCGCCCGGGGCTACACCTGCCTGCGCAAGGGCGACCTCGACCGCCGCTTCCCCGGCCTGATCGACTCCATCATCGCCGCCGACACCCAGCCCGTGGCCTGAACGCCGCGGGCATCACCGCCCGCCGTATCACTCGGCCCGCGGCGCGGTCAGGAAGCCGGCGATCATGGCCTGGGCCCGGGGGTCGGCCGTGACGCCGATGTGCCCGCGCCGCGGGAACAGCCGGAGCAGACTGCCGGGGATGAGCGCGGCCGTCTCCTGGAACAGGCCGGCACCGTAGTAGCGGTCGCGCCCGCCGCCGATGATCAGGGTCTTCGCCTCGATCGGCCGCTCGCATTTCGCCAGATCAAACGCGTCCTCGGCTTCGATGGTCGCCGCGAGATCCGCCGCGGCCGAGGCGCTCGTGACCACCCTCCGGGCCGCCGCCCAGCCCACGCCGCGAGCCAGCGTACGCAGGCCTGGCGGGGCCAGGTCGGCCGCTCCGGCACCGAGGGCCCGGCGTACCTGCCCGCCCCGCAGCTCGGCGGCGACGAGCGCCTGGAGTTGACGGCCGTACGGCCCGAGCCGGCAGGCGGTGCTGAGCAGGACGAGCCTGCGGATCACATCGGGGTGGTCGGCCGCGACTTGCTGGGCAATGCTTCCGCCGGTCGATGTCCCGACCAGATCGACGGGCCCGTCAAGGGCCGCCCGGATCGAATCGGCATACCCGGCGGCCAGATCGGTCATGGTCAGGTTGGCCGGCAGGCCGGCCCAGCGATTGACCACGATCAGCCGGCGCTGAGCGGCCAGCCGGCGTACCGGCGCCAGCACCCCCCGCACGAACCTGTCGCCGGCCACCCCCGTGGCCGGCCAAAGACCGGACGAAACGACGACCGGCCGACCCGAGCCCACGGCGGCATAGGGGATGGCGCCGATCTCGCCGCGCTCGATCTCCACGGCACCGACCATAGCCAGATCTCGTTCCCCCTGGGCTTGCGTGAACCATCAGGGGCTGGTTAGTTGTATCTCCGCGAGGGTGGTGCCGGTCTCGTCGAGGGCAGCCGCGGCGAGCTGGCCTGGATTTTCTGCGCGGATGACCCATGCCCCGAAGTGATTGTCGAGAGGGCGGGGGTCCCGGTGACCGTCCTGGATGAGGGCAAGGTACTTGACGGCTGGCGCCGCGGTGCCGTGATGGATGACGTCACCGACTGCTCCGCTGGCGACGATGGGGCGCCCGTCGAGACCGTAGCGGCCGCCGGGGTCGGTGAACGGGTCGTGGAAGCTGGTTCCGTGCCAGTGGGCGTCGGGCTTCCATTCCCCGTCCTGCCTGGTGAATGTCGCCATAAGAGCGGCCGGATGCCAGCTGCGGCGGTGGCGGTGGAAGTTCAGGAACAGCACGACCGCGGTTTCGGGTGCCACCCAGTAGGCCATCGGAACGGCCATCCGGCGGGTCAGCGGCTGCGGTAGCGAGGGCAGTCCGTTTTCCAGGACGGCGATGCCGGTACGGGCCATGTTCCGCGGGTCGAATTCCGGAGGCACGTCGACTGGTTCGTCGTCTTCTTCGTCCTCGGCGGCCGGCGACAATTCCCCCAGCAGATCATCAGCGTCCTCGTAGCCGGCGTCGATGGCCTGCTGCCAGGCGTCGCGCCACCCGTCGAGGTCGCCGCGGTCTTTGAGCACCCGGCCGATCACGACGAGGGCGTACGGTGCCCGCAGGTTGCCGGCCGTTATCCCGGCCTGGTGGGCCGCTCGCAGGCCATCGAGGTCGCCTTCGCTGCCGAGCTGGTTCAGCAGGCCGGCCAGGGCCTCTTGGGCCCCGTCGCTGGCCGGCTCGGCATCGAGGACCTGCTGCCACGCCGCCTTAGCCTCGCCGCTCTGGCCTCGCGACTGGGCGAGCCTGGCGAGCTGGTTCAGTGCGAGGCCGCGGTGGCCGGCAGGCGCGAATTGCGCCAGGTGCTGGTAGGCAGCCTGGGCCCCGTCGTCATCACCCGTCCGATGCAGCAGGTGGGCGAGCAGGAACATCGCCTCCGGCCCGCACTCCGGATGCCCGGTGCCGATCGCTGCCTGGAACATCGCCCGAGCACCGTCGTAGTCATGGAGCTGGTATTCCAGCATGTTGCCGAGCATCATCATCGCCCGCGGCGCCCAGTCCCGGTGACCTGTGGCGATGGCCTCCTCCAGGACGTCGCGGGCGGCCTGGTAGTCACCGTGGGCCCGGTGTGCTTCGCCGAGCCCGGTGAGAGCCTCGGCAGCAACGCCGGGATCCGCGGACCTGATCGCTTGCCGGTAGAACGGCAGGGCACCTTCGTAATCTTGGAGGACCACCCACCGGTGCTGGGCCAGGCGGACCAGAGCGCCGGGGTTCCCGGCACCGGCAGCGCGCTCGAATGCTGTCCGGGCCAGTTGCGGCTCGTCCCACCACAGCACGTCCCCGAGTTCGGCCAGGGCCTGGCCGTCACCGGAATCAAGCCGCTGCCGGTAATACCGGCCCAGCATCTCGCCCGCCGCAGCCGCCAGCCCGGGATCGGCCTCCAGCAGGTCCGCAATGGCGGCCTCCAGCGCGCGCTCGGCGTCGCCCGGGCGAGGACGCTCGATCACCGCCGCCAGCACGGCCGGGATACCGGTATCCGCTCCCGCGCGGGCGAAGATCAGCCTGGCCAGCTCGCGTCCCGCAGCCTGCGGCCCCGCCACGCCTGGATCGGCATCGGCCAGCACCCGGTCGCCATAAGCCTCGACCGCCTTCAGGACGAACCACCAAGCCACATCTGCCCCGGCCACCGAGCCTCCCGCCTTCAGGTTCCCGGATTTTCCGCTCCCTCGCCGGCTCCGGCGCGCGGGTTGCGGTGCACGACAACGCAGCCGATCACCGCGGTCGCCGCCACGAGCGCCAGCGCGACGAACGGGAAGGCGCTGTAGGGGGCGGGCTGGCCGGGCTGGCACAGCTCGACGAACGGGACGATCAAGGTGATGGACCCGAGGGCCGGGATCGCCACGTGGCGCAGCGGCGAGAACGAATCCCGGTGGCGGCGCCACATGAACACGGGCAGGGAAACCATGGTGAGGAAGTAGACGAACAGAATTACGATCGTCGCCATCGTCGAGCACTCGGCATACAGGCCGACCGGGTCCATCGAACCGGTGTGCCCGGTGATGAGGCGGGACACCCACCACACCCCGATGATCCCCAGCCCGGCGCACGTCATGAAAACCAGTGCGTTCACCGGCGTGCCGGACCGCTGGCGAACCTGGCCGAGCTTGGCCGGCAGCAGCCCCGTCCGGCCGCCGTCGAAGAACATGCGCGACTGGGAATCCGCTCCGGCGACCAGGGTGGCGAGCACGGAGACGATCCCGGCGATCCACGCCAGGATGCCCGCCCCGCCGAGATAGCGATCGGCGATCGTCAGAAACGGGACCGATGCGCGGCCAATCGAAGAGACGTTGTAGTGGAAACCGGTGATGGTTGCGTAGGCGAAGAAGACGAGCAGTGCGGCCGCGATCGCGACCGAGATGTACAGAGCCCTCGGTATGGTGCGCCGTGGATCTCGGGCTTCCTCGGCGAGCGCCGGGCCGTTTTCCCATCCGATGAACATGAACAGGGCCAGCGGGAAGCCGGCCGAGAGCCCGGCCAGGCCACCGGTGAGATGCGACCAGGAGAACGGTATGCCCGATAGGGCGGCCCGCTGATCGACGAGGACAAGCAGGCAGACCGCGACCATGATCGCCACCTGAACCAGCACAGCCGCGCCTACCGCAATAGTCGACAGCTTGACCCCGCGTGCGGTGAGCCAGGTTGCGCCCGCGGTCAGGACGAGGGAAAACGGCCCCCACCACGGGTGCCACGAGGTGTATTGCGCCAGAGTCAGTGCCACCAGCCCGCCCGACATCGTGAACACGGCCGCGATGGCGACGGTGTACCCGACGATGACCAGCAGGGCGGTGGCGACACCGGCCCTGGCCCCCAGCGCGGTATCCACGTAGGTAATGAAGCTTCCCGCTGAAGGCTCCGCCTTGGTGAACTCGGCGGTCGTGAAGGCCAGCAGTGCGACGGCCACGGTAGCGGCGAGGATCGTCAGCGGCGCGGCGACACCGGCGGTGACCGCGATCACTCCGAAACCAAAGTAAAAGTCGATCCCCGGCCCGATGTTCGCGACCGTCGAGGCCGTCACGTCGGCCGTGCCGAGCTGCCCGGACTTGAGGTGCGCTCCGCTCTGAGTCACCACGCCCCCCGCCGACAGCTACTGATCACCTCGCCTCGCTCAACCTACAGAGACAATCCGGCGTAGACCGGGCCAGTGGCTGATATTCCCGATGATCCTGGGGCGTGGCGGCCGGCGACCGGGCTCGGTTAGCTCCCCTCGACCAGGCGGGCCAGGCTGGCCAGCGCCATCCGGGTGCCGGTCTCGTTGTCGGCGGCGGGGACGCTGTCCGGCACTCCCTCGTGCACGACGAGCACGTCGGTGCCGTCGGCCGCGTCCGTGAGCGTGGTCGTCATCGTCATCTCGCCGCGCAGCGCCGGATCAGCCGTCTCGAACTCAACCACCTCGACGATCTGCTGGTCGGGCACGAGCTTGGCGAAGTGGCCGTGGTAGGTGTCGGTGCGCGCCGCCGACTTGCCCGCCGCGCCGGGCGTGCCGTACGTCAGCGAGACCCGGAAGAATCCGCCCTCGCGGCCATCGAACTCGTGCACGTGGCTGGTCATGCCGTCCGGCACCCGCCAGGCCGCGACCGCGCCGGCGTCGAGGAACGCCCGGTAGACGGCCGACCGCGGCGCCCTGACGTGGCCAGTTACCCGTGTCGTGTACATCCGGCCATGGTAGGCGTGACGGGTTGCGTCAATTCTTGAAATCAATTCTCATAACGACCCGTCGCGGGCTCGGGTGGCTCACCTCGGTGAATCCGGCCTCGGCGAAGACCTGGCGGCTGCCGACGTACAACTCGCCCCAGGTGATCTCCTGGCCCGGCGACGTGATCATCGGGTACGCCTCCAGCGCGGCCGCGCCGCGGTCGCGGGCGAAGTCGACCGTGGCCGCGGCCAGCGCGTAGGTGATGCCGCGCCCGCGATATCCCTTGCGGGTCGTGAAGCAGGTGATGGCCCACACACCGTCGTCCGCCTTGTCCTCGTGACGGCCGCTCCACACGGTGCGGACCCGCTGCAGGCGTGGGTAGTCCGTGCGCGGCTCGACCGCGACCCAGCCGACCGGTTCGGCGCCCAGATAGGCCACGAGCCCGGTGGTGGTTCCGGCCTCCGGATCATCGCAATGGGTCTGCTCGCGGAGACGGTCCCGGCGCTGCTGGTCGGTCAGGGAACTCCAGGGGCAGTCCCGGGTCTTGAACCACTGGCAGTAGCACCGGCCGGGACTGCCGGTCGTGCCGAAGATCGCCTGCAGGTCGGCCCACGAGGCCTGGTTCGCGCCGACGATGGTCAGGTCCGCGGGCTTGACCGGCTCCGGCGCGGCTTTGTCACGCATGGCAGCACGCTAGCGCCGGTTCCGGACGATCTGGTTCCGGGATGGAAGCCCGGTGAGCTCAGGAGCCCTGGTCGGCGGTCTGCGACCTCTCCCGTCCGTGCTCGGCACATCTTGTCCGCTGCCCAGGCGCGCGTCAATCGTCCGCGCGGGTGCGGGCTCACAACGCCGCTGGTTCGGGCAGGATGGACGCATGGCCCGGTCGGCACCACGGCACGATCGCGACGCGGGCGGCGACGCCGGTCTGCTGGCGGCCAAGGCCGCCATGCGCGAAGAGGTGTGGTCCGCGATGCGGGCCGCGCGCGTCGCGCGGTTCCCCGGCGCGGCCGGACGCATCCCTAACTTCACCGGAGCCGAAGCCGCCGCCGAGCGGCTGCGCGGCATGACCGACTGGCAGTCCGCGGCCACCGTGAAGTCCAATCCGGATTCCGCTCAGCTGCCGGTGCGCCAGCGAGCCCTCGAGGACGGGAAGACGGTGTTCATGGCGGTGCCGAGGCTGGCCGCCGACGAACCGTTCTTCGCCCTGGACCCGGCCCACCTCAGCGAACCGCCCCGCAAGGCCGCCTCGATCAGCGGGGCAACCCGCTCCGCGCGGCGGGTCGCGCTGGCCGAACTGTCCCCGGTGGACCTGGTCGTCATGGGCAGCGTCGCGGCCGGGACGGACGGCGCCCGGCTGGGCAAAGGGGGCGGGTTCGCCGACCTGGAATACGCGCTGGCCAGCGCGGCCGGGCTGATCGGGCCGGACACGGTGTCGGTCACGACCGTTCACGAGCTCCAGGTGCGCGAGGCCGGGGATATCCCGGTGACCGGTCACGACGTGCTGGTCGACTTCATCGTGACGCCCGAGCGCGTGATCGACTGCCGCCCCCGGCACGGGCCGCGGCCGGTTCCCGGGATCCGCTGGGAAGACCTGACCGATGAGAAGATCGCGGCCATACCGCTGCTGGCCGGGGCCGCAGGCACGGGCAGGGCACATGTCGGGCAGGAACGGCTCGGCAATCGCGGGACCAGGTGATCCTGCAATACGCGAGGTAATTACCGGAGTTTGGATTAATAGCACGTAATAGCCAAGCCTAATCGGTGGCTTCGCTTGACACTCCCGTATTGCCGGGCCGAGACTTGACGTTAGGGGCATCTCTTTTCACGCCATTTATTTGGCCGGGTAACTTCGGGGGATAATAGTGCGGGTCTTCACGATTTCTGTTGCTGTCGGCGCGTTACTGCTGGGCCCGGCCGGGGTCGCCGCTGCCGACACGCCCGCGGCCTGCCAGCGGCTCGTCCCGCCGGCGTACGGCCCGACCGTCTGGGCCGCGGCCGAAGCCAGCACGCCGGTGCCCGCCGACATCATCGCCAACTGGGGCCGGGGCTATGACGGCGCGGACGGCGGGCCGGGCCTGTCCCAGAACGCGGCGGACCGGGCCACGATCCGGCAGGCCAAGGCGCGGGGCATCCACGTGCTCGGCTACGTGTGGACCGACTATGCCAACAATGCACCGGGATATCCGGTCAAACCGTGGATGACGCCGGCGCCGCTGCGCGCGGTAGAAAAAGAGGCGATGGAATGGTACCGGTGGTACGGAGTGACTCGGCTTTTCTTCGACGGCTCCACGACGGGCACCGGCCACGGCCAGCTCAGCTATTACCGCCGGCTGTACCACTATGTCCACAGCCACATTCCTGGCGCCCAGGTGTGGATCAATCCGGGCTGGTATCCGCCCACCGCGGCCTACATGTCGGCGACCGACGTGCTCATGGACTTTGAGAGCGATTACGACACCCTGGCCGCCAGCCCGCCGCCGCACTGGGTCTACCGGTACCCGGCGCGCCGATTAGCCAGCGCCGTGCAGCTTCCCGACAGCCAGGCGTCCGGCCTGGCCGCGGTGCTCGCCGTGACCCGGGCCGACAACGTGGGGCACGTCTACATCGCCGACCAGGAGGACTACTCCGCGCTGCCCGGCTACTGGAACGCGGAGGACGCCGACGTCGCCGCGGAGTGCCCCGTCGGCTAAGGAACGGTCAGCTCCGCGCGGAGCAGGTCCATCAGCAGGCCATCGTGGAAGCGTCCGTCGTTGCCGCGCTGCGTCATGGCGTCGCCGGGGCGGCCGGGCCGCAGCGTTGCCCGCCGACCCGTCAGCACCGGCCGCGGGTCACCTGGACCGCTCTCACCTGCCGTCATAGCTCCTCCGGCGCAGTACCGTACCAGGGTGGCGACGATCGACGACGTGGCCCGGATGGCGGCGGAGCTGCCCGAGGTCACCGAGGAGGAGCGGCACGGCAACCGGGCCTGGTTCGTGGGGCGGACCGGGTCGAAAGCGCGGAAGGCGTTCGCGTGGGAGCGGCCGTTCAGCCAGGCGGACCTGCGCCGGTTCGGCGACCAGACGCCGCCCGACGGGCCGATCCTGGCCGTGCGCGTCGAGGATCTCGCCGAGAAGGAGGCGGTGCTGGCCGCGCACCCGGATGCCTTCTTTACGATCCCCCACTTCGACGGCTACGCCGCCGTCCTGATCGAGCTGCCGAAAGTCTCGCCCGATGCGCTCCGGGAGGCGGTGACCGACGGCTGGCTGGCCTGCGCCCCGCCGAACCTGGCCGCCGACTACCTCAACCGCTAGCCCGCCCCGCATCATGATCGGGTTAACGGAGTCGTTAGTCAGTCGTATTGACTGACAGACTCCTCCGCTAAGGGCCGGCGCCGGGCGGCCGCGGGATGAGCGGGGGCGGGGAGGTGACGGTGACCGGGGGCGGGTCGCCGGGCAGGCGCTCGACCTGGACCAGCGCGTGCTGGCCGGCGCAGCCCTGGGAGAGACGCGAGCTGGGGACGTCGGCGGTGAGCACGTTGGGGTTGCCGTGGGCGCACAGGGGCTTGCCGTTCTGGTCCTCGGCGTCTGGCACCGGGTCGAACCAGGCGCCGGTGGGCAGGCGCACCACGCCGCGGCGGATTGACGTGGTCAGGACGGCGCCGGCCAGGCACGCGCCGCGGTCGTTGAAGACCCGGACCACGTCACCGGCGCCGATGCCGCGGGCGGCGGCGTCCTCGGGATGCAGTTCCATCGCCTCGCGCCCCGCGACCTTGGCCCGCTGGCTGGTCGCGCCGACGTCGAGCTGGCTGTGCAGCCGGGTGCCCGGCTGGTTCGCGATCAGGTGCAGCGGGAACCGGCGGGCCAGCGGGCTGCCCAGCCACTCATCCGGCTCCAGCCAGACCGGGTGCCCGGGGCAGTCGGGATAGCCGAACCCGGCCACCGTGGCCGAGGTGATCTCGATCTTCCCGGTCGGCGTGCGCAGCGGGTACCGGGCCGGGTCTTTGCGGAGGCCCGCGAACAGCGGGCGCTCGGGACGGGCGTCGGGCAGGCGCAGCTCGCCCGCGGCCCAGAAGTCCTCGAACTCCGGGATCGGGTGACCCCGGTCGACCATGGCCTCGCGCCATTCGCCGTACAGGTGCTCCAGCCACTGCCGCGCGGTGCGGCCCTCGGTGAACGCGTCGTGCACGTCCAGCCGCTCGGCCAGCCCGGCGAGGATCTCGTAGTCGTCCCGGGCTTCGCCGACCGGCGGCACCGCGCGGTGCATGGCGATCAGGTGCGTGTCGCGCCGCCCGCTGCCGACGTCCTCGCGCTCCAGGCTGGTGGTGACCGGGAGCACGATGTCGGCGTGGCGGGCGGTGGCCGTCCAGTGCGGCTCGTGCACCACGATCGTGTCAGGGCGCGCGAACGCCCGGCGCAGCCGGCCCAGGTCCTGGTGATGGTGGAACGGATTACCGCCGGCCCAGTAGACCAGCCGGATGTCGGGATAGGTGTACCGCTCGCCGTCGTAGTCGTATTCGGCGCCGGGGTTGAGCAGCATGTCGGCGATGCGCGCGACCGGGATGAACGTGCGCACCGGGTTGCGGCCCTGCCGGAACGTGGGCAGCTTGACCACCGGGCCGGTGGAGCCGACGTCGCCCATCGAGCCATAGCCGTGGCCGAAGCCGCCGCCGGGCAGGCCGATCTGGCCGAGCATTGCCGCCAGCGTCAGCCCGGCCCAGACCGGCTGCTCGCCGTGCCGGGCGCGCTGCAGCGACCAGGTGACGGTGACCAGGGTGCGCGCGGCCGCCATGCTCCGGGCGAGCTCCCGGATCACCTCCGGCTCGATTCCGCACACGGACCCGGCCCAGGCCGCGTCCTTGGGTATGCCGTCGGTCTCGCCGAGCAGGTACCGCTCGAACGTGTCGTAGCCGGCGCAGCACCGGTCCAGGAACACCTTGTCGTGCAGGCCCTCGGCGACCAGCGTGTGGGCCAGGCCGAGCATGAGGGCGACGTCGGTTCCCGGGGTCACCGGATGCCACCGCGCCTCCAGGAAGTCGGGCAGGTCAGACCGCATCGGGCTGATCAGCACGATGCGGGTGCCGCGGGCGGCCAGTTGGGCCAGGTAGCCCGGGACGCCGTGCTCGGTCACCCCGCCCGGGGTGACGAACACGTTCTTCTCCGGGATGCCGCCGAACGCCACGATCAGCTCGGTGTTGGCCACGATCGACGGCCAGGACGAGGCACCGTGGAGGAGGTTCGTGCCCCCGACCAGATGCGGCAGGAGTACCTGGGATGTGCCGTAGCTATAGGTGTTGCGCGACGCGGTGTAGCCGCCGAAGACGCCGAGGAAGCGGTGCAGCTGGCTCTGCGCGTGGTGGAAGCGCCCGGCGCTGGCCCAGCCGTAGGACCCGCCGAAGATGGCCTCGTTGCCGTGCGCCGATCGCACCCGCCGCAGCTCCCTGGCGAGCAGGCCGAGCGCGGTGTCCCAGCCGACCTCGACGAACGGGTCGCGGCCGCGGCGGTCGCTCGGGCCGGGCCCGTGCTCGAGCCATCCCTGGCGTATCGCGGGCCGGGCCGCCCGGGTGGCGTGCCGCAGGCCGCCGGGAATGTTGCCGAGCAGGGGCGACGGCGCCGGGTCGTCCGGGTGCGGGATGACCGACACGTCTCCGCCGGGCTCGGCCCGCACTCCGAACGCGCCCCAGTGCGACGTGCTGGGCCGGACCGGTTCGCTCATGCCTTGGAGCCTATGCCGAGGCTCAGGCGGGCGCCGATCCTAGCGGCAGCGGGCCACCGGCGCCGGTAAGCGACGGCCGGCGGCACCCGCGGTGCGGGCGGTCACGCGGACCGCCTCGATCTGCTCACTGGTCGCCCCGAACCGGCGCGCCCGGTCGAAGTGCCGGTCCGCGCACGACTCGGAGCCCCGGCGCAGGTAATACAGCGCGTCGTCCAGCGCGATCACGGCCTGCCCGGCGTCATCGCCGCCCAGGCCGCCGCGAGCCGAGACGTTCATCTCGCTCCTCATCGTCGGGCCACGTCCCAGCCGATGGGTGTTGCTGACCAGGCCGGCCGCTGTTCGCATACTGCATACACAGTATGATCAGGATTTCCCGCGGCCGGGTGATTGTCAAGCCGCACTCGCGGCCAGGCTGTCCAGCGGAAATCCTGGCTACGTGGGCAAATGACCGGGAACCCGGCGCCGGATCACGGGCCCGGCTGGCTCCGGTGCGGGGCGTAAAAGACACTGGTATTGAACATGCAAAGTATGCAAGGTAGCGTTGCGGCACGCGCCAGACGAGGGAGTAAGCCGGACGTGACCTTCGATCAGCGATACGAAAGCTGGGCGCCTCGCTCACGCACGCTCTTCGGTGAGGCCAGCCGGTACATTCCAGGGGGCGCCGGCAGCAGCGCCCGGACAACGAAATTCGGCTGGCGGCCGTATCCGCCGTTCATGGCGGACGGATCAGGCTCGCGGCTGCGCGACGTCGACGGGCACGAGTACGTGGACTACCTGCTCGGCCTCGGGCCGATGGTGCTCGGCCACCGGCATCCGGCCGTCACCCGGGCGGTGACCGAGGCGATCTCCGAGCTCGGCACCTGCTTCGGCCTGCCGTATGAGATGGAGATCGACGCCGCGCGGAAGGTCGTCGAGGCCGTGCCCGGGGTCGACATGGTGCGCTTCTCCAACTCGGGCAGCGAGGTGGTAGGCACCGCGGTCCGGCTGGCGCGGGCCTACACCGGCCGGCCGCTGGTGATCCGCTTCGAGGGCCACTATCACGGCTGGCAGGACACCGTGTACTGGAGCAATCACGTCGACCCGGCGGCCGCGGGCCCGGCCTCCCGGCCGCGGCCGGTGCCGTCGGGTCCGGGCGTCCCGGCCGAGCTGGCCGGAACTCTGATCGTGCTGAGCTGGAACGACGCGGAGAGCTTCGCGGCGGTCATGGCGGAGCGAGGCGACCAGGTCGCGGCCGTGATCACCGAGCCCGCCATGTTCAACACCGGGTGCGTGCTGCCCGAGCCCGGCTACCTGGAACTGCTGCGGGAGCAGACCCGCGCGCACGGGGCACTGCTGATCTTCGACGAGGTGATCACCGGCTTCCGGATCGCCCGGGGCGGCGCGCAGGAGTACTTCGGCGTGACGCCGGACCTGACCACGCTGGCCAAGGGCCTGGGCGGCGGGTTCCCGGTCGCCGCGATCGGCGGCAGCCACGAGGTTATGTCGATGATCGCTGAGGGCCGGTACTCGCACTCCGGTACCTACAACGCCAACGCGGTCGCGTGCGCTGCGGTCAGCGCGACCATGGACGTGCTGGCCGAGCCCGGGCTCTTCGAGCGGCAGCGCGCGCTCGGCGAGACGCTGATGAGCGGGCTGCGCAAGATCGCGGCCGACGCGGGGGTGCCGGTGATCGTCGAGGGCCTCGGCACCGTGTTCCAGCTGTGGTTCAGCGAGCACCCGATCCGGAACTGGCGGGACGCCGAGCGTTACGCCGACGAGTCCCGGTTCACGCTGTGGTGGCAGGAGATGCTGCTGCGCGGCGTGTTGTTCCACCCCAGCCAGTACGAGAACCTCTTCCTGTCGCTGGTGCACACCCGGGACGACGTGGACCTCATGCTGGACGCCGCCGAGCAGGCCTTCGCGGTGGTCAGCCGTACCCTGAGCTAGGGTGATGGATCGCTATGGTGCTCGATCTCGGAGGCAGCCGGCCGGAACGGCCGGGCCGGGCCGCCGCGCCGGGGGGTTCCGGCAGCGGACTGCTTTATGAGCGGGTGGTCGAGTATGTCGAGAAGCTGGTCTCCGAGCGCGGCCTCGTCCCCGGCGACCTGCTGCCCACGTACGCGGAGCTGGCCGAGAGCGTCGGCGTCAGCCTGATCACCGTGCGCCGGGCCCTCGATGAGCTGGAGCGGGCCGGGAAGGTGCGGCGGCATCAGGGGCTGGGGACGTTCCTGGCCCGGCCCAGGATCCTGACCGATCCAGCGCGGGCGGGCAGCCTGCTGGGCACCCTGGCCGAGGGCGAGCAGCAGCGCCCGGCCGGGACGCTGGACACCCGGATCCTGGATATCCGGCGCGGGCTGCCGTCCGGCGACATCGCCCGCGCGCTGCAGATCCGTTCCGACTCCCAGGTCTGGCAGCTGCGGCGGCAGCGCATGATCGATGGCAGCCCGGCCGTGCTGGAGACGTCGGTGATCCCGACCTCGCTCGCCCCCGAGCTGGACCGGCTGGTGAGCCGACCGAGTGGCTCCCTGTATGACCTGCTCGGTCGCGAGTACGGGCTGGTCGACGAGTTCGAGGAGCAGTACCTCGAGGTGATCATGCCCACCCAGGAGGAACGCAGGCTGCTGGGTATCCCGGCCCGGACCCACGTGGTGCGGATCCGGGGGTTGAGCATGGACAAGGCCGGGACTCCGTTCGACTGCTTCGAGCAGCTCTACCCGGCGACGGAGTTCGCGTTCGCGATCTCCGGGAGCACCTCGCGGCATCTGCTGCCCACGCCCGGGTTCCAGGACTGGGATGTCCGGTCGCTGCCGGCCAGCGCCGCTGAGGCACCGGCCGGCCCGGCCGCCGCGAGGCGGCCTGCGCGGGGACGCGGCGGGGCAGGCGCCGGGCGGTCTCCGCAGTCCCGCCGGGCGCGGAGCTCACCGCCGCGCGGCTGACTCCCGTCCGGAATACCGAAACCTCATTAGCCCGACCTCATTGCGCGGAACGAGCCGGAACGTCTACGTTATTGCCCACCATACTGAACATACACAGTATGTGTTTTGGGTCAGGCGGGAGACGTTCCCGGCGGCCGGCCGAAACGGCTCTCAGGTGGAGGGAGACCCCCATGTCGCAACCGAGCAGCCAGGCGGGCGTCGAGCAGCCCGGAGCGATCGGCGGTGAGCTGCACCGGCTGCGGGCGAACGCCCTGAAGGTCGGCGACGTCGTGATCTTGTCCCTGGCGAGCTCCGGGCCGACCCAGAGCATCGCCGTGACGCTCGCCGCCCTGCTGGCCACGATCGGCTACGCGAGCTTCCTGCCGCTGTTCATCTGCTTCATCCCGATGCTCGGGATCGCCATCGGCTACCAGCGGCTGAACGCGTGGCAGCCGAGCGCGGGAGCGACGTACTCCTGGGTGGGCCGGGCGCTGAACCCGCACGCGGGCTTCTTCGCAGGCTGGATCATGCTGATGTACTACACAATCGGCACCACCAGCCTGACCATCCCGCTCGGCACCTACATGCTGAGCTTCTTCAGCAACGGCGCGGCCAACAACAAGTACGACGTGGCCCTGGTCGGCACGGCCTTCAACCTGATCGTGCTGGTCGTCGCGGCGCTCGGGATCAAGCTCTCGGCCCGGTTCCAGTGGGGCTGGGCGATCTTTGAGTACGGCCTGCTGATCGGGTTCACGATCGCCGCCATCGTCGGCATCTACGGCGGGCACCTGCACCACACGGTGCACCTGACCAGTTCCTGGTTCACGCTCAGCGGGGCCGGCGGGTTCAAGGCGCTGATCTCCGGGGTGCTGCTGGCGATCTTCCTCTACTCGGGCTGGGATACCGCGGCCTACGTCGGCGAGGAGGCCAAGGGCAAGCGGGCCGGGTCGGCGGCGGTCCTCAGCGTGGTGCTGCTGTTCTTCATGTACACGATCGTCATCCTGGCCTTCCAGGGCATCGCGTCCAACCGGGTGATGCAGGCCAACGCGGCCAACATCCTGGCCTACGTGGGCCAGCAGATCGGCGGCGGGTTCTGGAAGCAGGTCATGATCGTCGCCGTGCTGGGCGGGACCCTCGCCTCGCTGCAGGCCGCCATCGTCAGCTCCTCGCGGATCTCGTTCGCCATGGGCCGGGACCGGGTGTTCCCGCGCTGGTTCGGCGCGGTCAGCCCGACCCACCGCACGCCGTGGAACGCGACGATCCTGCTCGGGTTGCTCAACGTGGTGTTCCTGTGGGCCTCGACGCTGATCGGCTCGATCGGGCAGGCGCTCTCCGACATCGTGAGTACCCTCGGCCTGATGGCGGCCATCTTCTACCTGCTCACCGCGGCCACGGCGGTGTGGTACTACCGCCGCTCGATCCTGCAGAACGCGGGCAATCTGATCCTCGGCGGGATCCTGCCCGGGCTCGGCGCGGCGTTCATGGCCTTCGTGATCATCTATTCGCTCGCGACCGACTCCCTGAACGGGGTCGAGATCGCGTTCGGTTTCGGGTTCGCACTGCTCGGGCTGGTGCTGTCGGTTGTCTCGCAGAAGGTCGGCAAGTCGAGCTTCTACTCCGAGCCGACGGCCAGCCACGGGGACACGATCGAGGCCGAGCTGGCCGGCTCGTCGTGAGCGTGGCCGCGGCATGACCCGGGCGCCGGCCGACGTCTTTATCGGTCTCGACCTGGGGACATCCGGGCTGAAGGGAGCGGCGCTCAGCTCGTCAGGGACGGTCCTGGCCACCGGCGGGGCGGCGTATCCAACGCACCGGCCCGCTGCGGGCGCGTGCGAGCAGGCGCCCGCGGACTGGATCGCGGCGGTCGAGACCGTCCTCGGCCAGCTCCGGGACGCGGTGCCGGCCCGGCGGTGGCGTGGCATCGGGCTGTCGGCGATGATCCCGACCCTGGTCACCGTCGATGCCTGCGGCGAACCGACCGGGCCCGCGATCACGTGGCAGGACGGCCGCGCCGATGCCTGGGGCGACGAACTGCGTGAGACGTGCGGTTCGGATGCCGTGTATAGGTTGACCGGGCAGTGGGTCGACGGGCGGTATCTGCTGCCGATGTTTATGCGGGTGGCCTCCGAAGAGCCGGGGCGGGCCGCCGCCACGACGCGGCTGCTGGGGGCGAAGGACTATCTGTTCCGCTGGCTGACCGGTGAGTACGCGACCGACCCGAGCACCGCGGCGGGGTTCGGCTGCTACCGGCTGGCGGACGGCGGCTGGGACGGCGCGATCTTGTCCGCGGCCGCCTCGCTGCGGCGCGGGCCGCGGCGGTCGCTGCCGTCCCTCTCGTCGCTGCCGCCACTGCCGCCGCTGCCGCCGCTGCCGCCGCTGCCGCCGCTGCCGACGGTGCTGGCGTCGGCGACCTGCCGCCCGCTGCTGAGCGCTGTGGCGTCGCGGCTGGGCTGTGATCCGATCCCGGTCTGCCTGGGCGCGGCGGACTCGGTCCTCGGCGCGCTCGGCCTCGGCGTCCGCGAGCCCGGCCAGGTCGCCTACATCGCGGGGACCAGCAACGTGATCCTGGGCGTGGCCGACCGGCTGGTCACCGACCCGGCGCATCGTTTCCTGGTCACCCCGCTGGCCGAACCGGGCCGGTGGGGCCTGGAGATGGACCTGCTGGCGACCGGGAGCGCGATCCGCTGGCTGGCCGGCCTGGTCGATGCCACCGCGGCCAACGCTTCCAACGCTTCCAAGGCGGCCACCGCGGCCACCGCGGCCACCGCTTCCACCGCTTCCAACGCTTCCAACGCTTCCAACGCTTCCAACGCTTCCAACGCTTCCAACGCTTCCAACGGCGGCTCGGGTGAGGCGGAGCTGGTCGCGCTGGCCGCGGGCGTGGACCCTCGCGACGCGCCGCTGGTCCTGCCGTACCTAAGCCCGGGCGAGCAGGGAGCGCTCTGGAATCCCGCGCTGCACGGCACCATCGTCGGCCTGCACCTGGGCCACGGGCGGGCCCACCTGGCCCGCGGATTGGTCAACGGCATCCTGCTGGAGAGCCGGCGCTGCCTGGCCGTGCTCGACGAGACCGGGGACTTCGGCCGCAGCCTCGAAGTGGCCGGGGGCAGCGGCGCCGACGCCTCCTTCCGGGCCGACCTCGCCGACGCCACCGGACGCCGGGTCGGCATGCCCGGCGACCACGACACCGATAACTCGGCGCGCGGCGCCGCGCTTCTGGCGGCCCGCGCCATCACCGGAAGGTGGCCGGTCCCGCCCGCCCCCGACGACACGTCGCGGCCTACCGCCGAGCCCGATCCCGGCCGCGCGGCGGCCTGGGACGCGCTCTGGGCCGAGTACGAGCATGCCCGCCAGGCGATCACACGCCACTACGACCCGGCCAGGCGCTGCCACCCGCCCGGCTGACGTCCGGTTCGGGTTAGTCGCGGCGGGCCATCCCGATCGCCTGCGGGTTCTCGACTGGCGGGATCCAGATGACCGGGAATGGCAGGACGCGAGCATCCCGGCACCCGATGGCGACGACGAGCAGGCGGCGGGACAGCAGGACCTCGAGGACGAGACCCTGGTCGACGACGAACTCGAAGAGCCCGCCGCCGAGCAGCCACGGTGGGAGGTGCGCGCCGAACTGCCATCGCATCACCAGGCGGTCGAGGTGGCCCGGCGGCTGCGAGAGCAGGGCCACCCGGTGTTGCGCCGCTGGAGGTACCTCATCGTCGGCGCGGCCAGCGAAGACGAGGCCGCGGTCCTCGCACAAGAGATCACGCAGCAAGCCCAGGTGAACGCGTTCGTGATCTTCGACGCAACCCCGTTCGCTGACTTCGAGATCCACCAGCCCGGAACCGGCGGAGCCTCCTAACTGCGCATCGGCTGAGCCCTCCCCGCTGTCATTGGCTACCGAGCCAAGTCCAGGGCCTCATCGCGCAGCCCGACCTCCCGCGCGAACAGATCGGCCCAGGTCTCCCGCCGCACCGCCAGCCGGGCTCGCCCGTCCGCGCACAACACCACCGGCGGCCGCAGCGCCGCGTTGTAGTTGTTGCTCATCGTGAAGCAGTACGCCCCGGTGACCGGCACCACAACCAGGTCCCCCACCTCCGGCGCGGAAAGCCAGACGTCCGGCGTGATCACGTCACCCGACTCGCAGTGCCGCCCGACCAGATCGGCGAGCACGGAATCCCCGTCCCAGCGGCCCACCACCAGGGGCGAGAACCGCTGGCCGTACAGCGAGGGCTCCAGGTTGTCGCCCATCCCGCCGTCCACGGCCACGTGCACCCGCTCCGACCGCTTGACGGTAACCACCCGGTACAGCGTCACCCCGGAAGCCGCCACCACCGAACGCCCCGGCTCGATCAGGATCTCGATGTCCTCGCCCAGCTGCCGGTGCGCCGCCCCGACCAGCAGCCCGACGTACCGGTCGACGGATGGCGCCTCATCCCCCGGCACATACCGGACCCCGAGCCCGCCGCCGAAGTCGTAGACGCCGAACCGCTCGAGGCGGGCCAGCATCGCCACCGCCGCTTCGAACTGCTCCAGCTCCATGATCTGAGAGCCCAGGTGCACATGCAGCCCGCGCAGATCGATCGCGGGCACCGCCCGCATCCGGGCGATCGCCTCGGGCACCTGAGCCAGCGGCACCCCGAACTTGGCCCCGGCCCCGCCGGTGGCCAGCGCCGCGTGCGTCGGCGAATCGATGGCCGGATTCACCCGCAGCAGCACCGGCGTGCTCACCCGCCCGGGCCGCTCCCGCCCGGGCCGCTCCCGCCCGGGCCGCTCCCGCCCGGAGCCCGCCAGCCGCCCGATCCGGTCGATGTCGTCGAACCCGTCCACCGCGATGTAGCCGATGCGGGCGTCGAGCGCGGCCCGGATGTCGTCGTCGGTCTTCGCGTTGCCGTGCATGACGATCTTCGACGGAGCAACCCCAGCCGCCAGTGCGATGCGCAGCTCGCCGGCCCCGACCACGTCGCAGCCCAGCCCCTCCTCGGCCAGCACCCTGATCACCGAGGGCGATGGGTACGCCTTGGTCGCGAAGCAGACCATGCTCCGGGGGTGCCGCGTCGCGAGCGCGTCACGGTACTCGCGCGCCCGCGCCCGCAGCGCCTGCTCGTCGAGTACGTAGGCGGGCGTGCCGAACTGGCCGGCCAGCTCGCGCAACGAGCAGCCGCCGATGCGCAGATCCTCGCCGTCCACGACGGCCGACGGCGGAAGCAGCGACAGGTCGGGCCCGGCCGTCACGGCCGGGCCAGCCGGCGATGGCGCCACCACAGGATGCCGGATCTGGCGCCGATCAGGGTGACCACGCTGATGCAGACGACGGACGCCACGAACAGGCCGTGGTCGACGAGGGTCAGGGTGTGCACGGCCGCCCTCCCCCGGTGCTGGGCGTAGCCGCCGACCAGCTGCGACGCGGTGACCAGCACCAGGCTGGCCGCCGACCAGCCCAGGACGCGGACCCCGTCCGGCGGCCGGCGGACGGCCCAGAGAAACATGGTCATGCCGAGGAAAAGCTGGGTGCCCAGGCGTTGGGTTTCGGTGCCCGCAACCAGCAGATAGGTCTCCAGCCCGATCAGGGCAATCGGCAGGACCACGAGCACGGACAGCCTCAGCCAGAAGCGACCTGATCTGAGCGCCGACCTGACCGGAGCGCCGGGCGCTCGGTGCTGACCCCCGACCATGCCCAACACTGTAACTCCAAGCCTTTATCTATCGGTGTTTTCGAACTCGGCCCGGACGCCGAGCAGCCGGACCGGCCGCCGGTCGGTGAACTTGTCCAGCGCCGCCAGCGCCGCCTCGCTGATCACCACGGGATCGCTGGTCGGCGCGGCCAGCGTGTGCCCGTGCGTGCTGGTGAAGAACGGCGCGTGCCTGACCTTCACCACGACGCGCACCGCCGGCCGCTCCTCGGCCTCGACATCGCGGGTGACCAGGGCGGCCAGCCGCAGCACCTCCTCCCGCACCTGCCCCCAGTCCTCCAGGTTGTGCTGGAAGGTGGTCTCCCGGCTCCGCGAGCGGGGGACGTAGGGCTCGGCCGAGACCTCGGACGAGCCCAGGCCGTTGGCCGTCTGCACCAGCCAGGGACCGATCGTCGGCCCGAAGCGAGCCGCCACCTCGCCGAGATCGGCCGCGGCCAGCTCGGCCACCGTATGGATCCCCATCTCGTCCAGCTTGCTCTCGGTCTTGGCGCCGACGCCCAGCAGCGCCCCGGTCCGGAGCTCGCCGAGCACGCCGAACCAGGTCTGGCCGGTGAGCCGGAACACCCCGGCCGGCTTGCCGAAGTTCGTCGCCAGCTTGGCCTGGATCCGGTTCTCCCCGATCCCGACCGAGCTGTCCAGCTCCGTCGAGGCCCTGATGTGCTCCTGAATCCGCCGGGCCAGCGCCTCCGGGTCATCGGTATCCGCCGCCACGAACGCCTCGTCCCAGCCCAGGACCTCGGTGACGCAACCGAGCTCGCGCAGCGCGTCCATGACCCGCTCCGACACCTCCTCGTAGGCCTCCTTGTCCACGGGCAAGAACACCGCGTCGGGGCACCGCCGGGCCGCGGTCCGCATCGGCAGGCCGGAGTGAACGCCGTGCTCGCGCGCCTCGTACGACGCCGTGGCGACCACCCCGCGCTTGGACGGATCGCCGTCCCCGCCGACCACGATCGGACGCCCGCGCAGCTCGGGCCGCCGCAGCACCTCGACGGCCGCGATGAACTGATCGAGGTCGACGTGCAGCACCCAGTGCGTCATCGCGGGCGGGCCGTTGTCAAGCCGGATTGACCACGCTGGCGGCGTACCGGTCGAGCCCGGCCAGCAGCTGGTCGCTGACCGTCGCCGGCAGCCAGGCGATCTCAACCGCGTTGCGCTGCAGCCGCAGCAGCTCGGCCTCCGTCAGGCCGGCCGCCTGCTGCACCGCGATCAGGTTGTCGGTGACGTATCCGCCGAAGTAAGCCGGGTCATCGGAGTTCACGGTGACCCGCAGGCCCAGCTCGAGCATCCGCTTGATCTGGCTCGCCTTCAGGTCGCCCGCCACCCAGCGGTTGGAGATCGGGCACACGGTCAGGCCGATCCCCCGGCGCTTCAGTTCGGCGGTCAGCTCCCCGCTTTCCAAGATGTTCACCCCGTGATCGATCCGGTCGACCCCGATATCGAACAGGCACTGCCGTATGTGCTCGACCGAGTTCTCCTGGTCCACGTCGCAGTGCATGGTCACCTGATACCCCTCCGCCCGGGCTCGGTTGAACACCTCGGCGAATTTCACCGGCGGGTGTCCCCTTTCGTCGGAGTCCAGGCCGACGCCGACGATCCACTCCCGGTAGGGCAACGACTGCAGCAGCGTCGCCATCGCGTACTCGGCCGGCTGATCGCGCAGCACGCACATGATCAGTTGCGCCCGCAACCCGAGCTCACGCCGCGCTGCCAGCACCGCCCGGCGCAGCCCGCCGATCACGGTGTCGAACGCGACCCCGCGGCTGGTGTGCGCCTGGGGGTCGAAGAAGATCTCGGCGTAGCGCACCCCGTCGCCGTCCGCCCGCTGCAGATAGGCCCAGGCCAGGTCGTAGAAGTCGGCGGCGGTGCGCAGCACGTCCACGCCCTCGTAGTACGCCGCCAGGAACGAGGTCAGGTCGTCGTACACCTGCGCCGCGCGCATCTCGGCCGCGCTGGCCACGGGCAGCGAGATCCCGTTGCGCTCGGCCAGGGTGAATCTGAGCTCGGGCTCAAGCGTGCCCTCGATGTGCACGTGCAGCTCGGCCTTGGGCATGCCGCGGATGAACTCGGTGATCTCGTCCATGGCACCATGCGTATCCGGTTCCACCGGTTGAGGTCAATCTTACCGGTTAACCGCCCATAACTAGATTCTTTTTTCGAGTCTTTTACGCTCTGGCCCGTGGTAGCAGTGGAGTTATGGTGAAGATGTGGACAGCGGGCTCGTGGGCAGCGGGTATGCGGACCATCTCACCGATGCGGACCTGGGGCTGCTGGTCTCGGTGTCGGAGGAGACCGACCGGGCGAGCACCCTGGCCGCGGGAGGGGCCTGGCTGCGAAGCCATCCGGACGCGATCCCTGAGCTGATCGGCGACCCGCAGGTCTTCCACGCGGTGTTCGGCACGGCGTCGCCGCCAGCCGGGTCAGCGGGGACCGCGGAGCGGGCGCCCGCGGCGGCGGCCCGGGCCACGCTGGCCTCCCCGTTCCTTATCTTCGCCGTGGCCGTGCACCGGGCCGCCACGGAACTCCAGTCCATGGACCACGTGCCCGAGCGGTCGGGCCAGCGCCAGCGGGTGCCTCTGTTCGACGCGCCCGAACTGCGCGACTTCCTCGGCTCGCCGGCCCGGCGGCTGTTCCTGGCCGAGCTGCTCGGCTCGTTCACCAGGAACGCGGGCGCGCCGTACCGGGCGATGACCGGCCGCCAGCCCGCAGGACGGCCGGCCCGGCGAGCACCCCGGCGGTTCAGCGAGCTCGACCTGGGCCGGATGGCCGGCCTGCTCGATGCGGTTCCCGAGAACGAGCGCGCCGGCGTGTACCGCCGGCTCGGCGACGTGGCGCTGTTCCTGACCGGCGTGTTCCCGGACTATGCCGTGGCGCACGCGCTGGGCCCGGTCAGCGCGGCGCGGCTGCTGCGGGCGGCGCGGGCGCCCGAGGGCGAGCGAGACCAGCTGGCGGCGGCCCCGGCGATAGACCTGTTCGAGTACCTGGGTGCCCGGTGGTACCGTGCCGCCTGGGGACTGGCGCCTGCCCGCACCGCCCGGCTCGCGGTCGTAGCCGACGTGGCGGACAGGTTCCGGCAGGCCCGGCGGGTGCTCAACCACATCGCGGACCGCTGCCTGTTCCCGCAGGGCAATCCCTGGTTCGCCCCGCCCGCTCCGTGACCTGACGACGAAATGAGGTCCACGATGGCGCACGGTGCCCGGCTCGGCTCGGCGGTCATGTTCGTGCAGAACCTCGACCGGTCGGTGACCTTCTACCGCCAGGTCCTGGGCTTGGAGGTCGTCGATCAGACCCCGACCGCGGCCCTGCTGACCGGCGACGGCTCTCAGCTCATCCTGCGATCCATGGGCAGCGGCGCGGCCCATCCGCTCGGCGGCGTCGGCGTCCAGTACGTCATATGGACCGCGGCCGACGAGGCGGACCTGGAGCGCTGCGAGCGCACGCTGAAGGACCTCTCGGCCTACCGCGAGTCCCGCAGGGAGGGCCAGCACCGGGCCATCGAGGGCCATGACCCGGACGACATCGTGGTGATGGTGATCTACCCCGGCCCCGACCAGTTGCCGCTGCAGGAACTTCCGGTGCGGATCTACGGCTGGTGAGAGCCGGCTCGTACGCTTAATGGGTGCTCGGACTTCCGGATGGTGTGCGCGGGTGCCTTTTTGACCTGGACGGTGTTCTGACCCAGACCGCGAAGGTCCACGACGCCGCGTGGAAAGAAATGTTCGACGCCTACCTGCGCGAGCGAGCGCAACGCACCGGCGAACCATTTGTTCCGTTTGATCCCGTTAAGGACTACGACGAGTACGTCGACGGGAAACCCCGGCCCGACGGTGTCAGGTCGTTTCTGGAGTCCCGCGGCATCACGCTCCCCGACGGCGGCGACGACGACCCGCCCTCGGCCGAGACCGTGCACGGCCTGGGCAACCGCAAGAACGTGATCCTGCTGCGCCGCATCCGCGAGGACGGGGTGGAGGCCTATCCAGGCTCGGTCGCCTTCGTCCGGGCGGTCAAGGAGGCCGGGCTGCCCCGGGCCGTGGTGTCGTCCAGCGCCAACTGCCGCGCGGTGCTGGTCGCGGCGGGCATCGAGGACCTGTTCGACGTCCGGATCGACGGCGTGGTCGCCGAGCGCGACCACCTTCGCGGCAAGCCGGCGCCCGACACCTTCCTGGCCGGCGCTCGGGCGCTCGGGCTGAAGCCCACGGCCGGGGCCGTCTTCGAGGACGCCCTGGCCGGGGTGGCGGCCGGCCGGGCGGGCGGCTTCGGGTTCGTGGTGGGGGTTGACCGCGTCGGGCAGGCCCAGGCGCTGCGGGACCACGGCGCGGACATCGTCGTGACCGACCTCTCCGAGCTGATGGAGCACCGGTGATTCTCCAGGAAGCGTTCGCCATCGATCCATGGGCATTGCGCGAGGTCCACCTGGACCTGGACCTGCTGCCCCAGACCGAGTCGCTGTTCGCGCTGTCGAACGGCCACCTCGGATGGCGGGGCAACCTGGACGAGGGCGAGCCGCACGGCCTGCCGGGCGCCTACCTCAACGGGGTATACGAGACGCGGCCGCTGCCGTACGCCGAGACGGCCTACGGGCTCCCGGAATCCGGGCAAACGGTCATCAACGTCACCAACGGCAAGCTGATGCGGCTGTTCGTCGACGACGAGCCGTTCGACGTCCGGTACGGCCATCTGCGCTCACATGAGCGGGTGCTCGACTTCCGGGCCGGGACGCTGAGCCGCGCCGCCGAATGGGACTCGCCGGCCGGGAGGGCCGTGCGCGTCACCTCGACCCGCATGGTGTCACTGACGCAGCGGGCGATCGGCGCGATTCGCTACGAGGTGGAGCCGCTCGAGCACAGCGCCAGGATCGCCGTGCAGTCCGAACTGCTGGCCAACGAACAGATGCCGGTGGCCAGCAGCGACCCCCGGGTGGCCGCCGCGCTGGAGAACCCGCTGGAGTCGGAGTACAACAATGGCAGCGACCTGTCGGCCGTCCTGGTCCACTGCACCAAGCGAAGCAAGCTGCGCGTCGGCGCGGCCATGGACCACACGGTCGAGGGCCCGGACGGGGTGCTGACCGAGACCCGCGTCTTTACCGACGGCGGCGTGGTCACCGCCGCCGTCGTGCTGGAGCCCGGCCAGAAGCTGACCGTGACCAAGTTCGTGGCCTACGGGTGGTCGGGCACGCGCTCGCTGCCGGGCGTCCGGGACCAGGTGTGGGCGGGGCTCACCGCGGCCCGGCAGACCGGCTGGGACGGGCTGCTCAAGGAGCAGCGCGAGTACCTCGACGATTTCTGGGACTCCGCGGACGTGCAACTGGACGGGGACACCGAGGTACAGCAGGCGGTGCGCTTCGGGCTGTTCCACGTGCTGCAGGCCGGCGCCAGGGCGGAGACCAGGGCGATCCCGGCCAAGGGACTGACCGGGCCGGGATACGACGGGCACGCGTTCTGGGATACCGAGATGTTCGTGCTGCCGGTGCTCACGCTCACCGCCCCGGACGCCGCCGCGAACGCCCTGAAGTGGCGGCACAGCACGCTGCCGCTGGCCATCGACCGCGCCGCGCAACTCGGCCTGAAGGGGGCGGCCTTCCCGTGGCGCACGATCGCCGGCCAGGAGTGCTCGGGCTACTGGCCGGCCGGGACTGCCGCCTTCCACATCAACGCCGACATCGCCGACGCGGCCGCCTGCTACATCGCCATTACCGGCGACACCGACTTCGACCGCGGGCCCGGGATGGAACTGCTCACGCACACCGCCCGGCTGTGGCGTTCGCTCGGGCATCATGACCCCAAGGGGCGATTCCACATCGACGGGGTGACCGGCCCGGACGAGTACAGCGCGATCGCCGACAACAACGTCTACACCAATCTCATGGCGCAGCGGAACCTGCTGGAAGCCGCGGAGGCGGCGAAACGCTATCCGGACCGGGCCAAGCAGCTCGGCATCGACATGGAAGAGGCGGCCAGCTGGCGGGACGCCGCCGAGGCCATGCTCATCCCGTACGACGAGATGCTCGGCGTGCATCCCCAGGCCGAGGGATTCACCGGCCATCAGATCTGGGACTTCGCCAACACCGAACCGGACCAGTACCCGCTGCTGCTGAACTTCCCGTACTTCGACCTGTACCGCAAACAGGTCGTGAAGCAGGCCGACCTGGTGCTGGCCCTGCAGGTGTGCGGCGACGCGTTCACGGCCGAGGAGAAGGCCCGGGACTTTGATTACTACGAGGCGCTGACCGTCCGGGATTCCTCGCTATCGGCCAATACCCAGGCGGTGATCGCCGCCGAGGTAGGTCACCTGGGCCTGGCCCACGACTACCTCGGCGAGGCTGCCCTGATGGACCTGCACGACCTGGAGCACAACACCAGGGACGGTGTCCACATCGCCTCGCTGGCCGGCACCTGGGTGGCGCTGGTCGTCGGGTTCGGCGGCCTGCGCTACCGCGGCGGCACGCTCGCGTTCGCGCCGCGGCTCCCCGAGGGCTTGACCCGGCTCGCCTTCAATCTCAAGTACCAGGGGCGGCGGGTGAGTGCCGAGATCAACCGCAGCAAGGCAAAATACTCCATATCCGACGGCGAGCCGATCGAAATCATGCACGACGGGGAGAAGCTGACCCTCGCCGCCGACAAGCCGGTGACCCGGCCGGTAGCCGCCGTGCCGGCCCGGACCCGCCCCAGTCAGCCGACCGGGCGGGAGCCGCTGCACCGCAGGCCGAGCACGGACGCGACCTAACCCGAGCCGGGCGGCTTGGCCAGCCGTTATATGGGTAGTCAGGCAGCCTTGCGTAGCTCACCTGCGTCATTTTGTCCGGGCCACGCTGCGCAAGGGGCTCGGCCGGGATACTCTCGGGCGCAACCAATGCGACACGCACGGCTACCGGACTCATGCAGGGCGCGATACTAGTAGCGGAGTGACATGGTAATTGCGATCACCCTGGTAGCGGCGATGCTGCTCGGAGTCGGCTTCGTCTTGCAGCAGCATGCCGCGGAACAGGCCCCTCAGGCTCACTTCCTGCGCCTGAGGCTGATCGTCGACCTGATCCGCCGCCGCCGCTGGCTGGTCGGCTTTGCCGTCATGGTCACCGGACAGCTGCTCTCGGCCTGGTGCGTCGGCCACCTGGCCCTGACCCTGTACGAGCCGCTGCTCGCCACCAGCCTGATCTTCGCACTGGCCCTTGCCGTGCCGCTTTCGCGCCAGCGGCTCTGCGCCTCGGAGCTGATCGGCGCCGTCATCCTGAGCCTCGGGGTGGCGGCGCTATCTCTTTCCCGGCAGCCCGGCACGCCCGCGGTGTCGTTCGGCTCCTTCGCGGACTGGCCGGCCGCGGCCGGGGTCGCGGTGGTCGCCTACTGCTTCATCCACGCCGGTCACCGCCGATCCGGCCCCGCACGGGCCACGCTGACCGGGATCGGGGCGGGCCTGGTCTTCGGCATCTCCGACGCGCTGACCCGCCGCACCGTCGAGATCCTCGACGCTCACTCGGTCATCGGCCTGCTGACCAGCTGGCCCGCGTATTGCCTGCTGGCAGCCGCTCTGATCGCCAACTGGCTGATGCAGAACTCGTTCAGCGCCGCGCCGCTGCACGCCTCGCTGCCCGGGATCACGGCGGCCGAGCCGCTCGCGGGCATCCTGCTCGGCGTGGTGGTCTTCGGCGATGTGATCGAGATCTCACCTGGCATGCTCGCCGTACAGGCCGCGGGCATCGCCGCGCTGGTGGTCGGCGTGGTCATGGTGGCCCGCGGCCCGGTGCTGAGCCAGCTACGACACGTCTCGGCCAAGTCCCATCGAAGTGGATCAAGCTCCCAGACGAGCGACGACGGGCTGCCCGCCGCCCCGCCGCCCCCGCCCAGCGATTCGCCGCCGGCACCCACCGCCGCGCCCGCCGTACAAGCCCGGCCGCCCATCCGCCCGGCCACCAGCGGACCGCATTCCCTGCCGACGAGATAGCCGCCAGCGCTCGTCTCCGATCAGGCCGAATGCATGACGCAACGCCGGGTAGTG
>Ga0335073_10000944_pt1 | contig 38474 bp, 34 predicted proteins | sample Lox_Sample_22_FD_207093 | JGI IMG/M metagenome (GOLD analysis project Ga0335073, IMG submission 207093) | Soil microbial communities from Loxahatchee National Wildlife Refuge, Florida, United States - Lox_Sample_2.2 | ecosystem: Environmental > Terrestrial > Soil > Wetlands | place: USA... | reverse complement strand
TGCCACAGAGATGGGACAAATATGGCGCGAGTTCTCGCCTGGTTCAGGACTTCGAGGGACCCTGGCGATTGCTCGTCTTTGAAACACCAACTAAGCGCCATTGAGCTGTCGAGGACAAAGCTCACCCCCCGCAGCCTTCCACATGACCTTCGTGGATGAATTCTCTCCAGCGGCGCCCCGAACGCCCGGAAGTCGAAGTGGCGGCCTTCATGTGTTCGATCAGGGCATCAATCGACTGGATGCGAAGTCTGGCTTTCTCCGAATCACGAACAAGTTGTTCTTCCATGAGGAGGCAGGCGTACTTCGAGACGCTCACGCCGGCGGATGCTGCCGCCTGTTGCAATGCATTCTGAAGAGATTCGCTGAGTTCAATCTGCATTGAAGTGCCCACTTTTCAGTATAGACGCTGGTCACTCGTAGTACGTGGCCGTAGTCGTGTCGGTCTCGTAGATGGTGCAATCCTTCACGCTGACACGGCCGCCGGTCATCTCGCTGAGCTGCCTGTTGGTCTCGTCGAAGAAGAAGCGGGCGAGGTTTTCGGCCGAGGGATTGATGTCGGTGAAGGGCTCGATATCGTTGAGCATCTGGTGGTCGATGCGGTCGATGACTGGACGCATGACCTGCTTCAGGTCCTTGAAGTCGAGCAGCAGGCCGGCGTGGTCGAGCTTCTCTCCGCGCAACGTGATGCGCACCTTGTAGTTGTGGCCGTGCGGGTTCTCGCACTTGCCCTTGTAATTGCGCAGATAATGACCGGAGGAAAATCCGCGCTCCACTGTTACTTCGTACATGTTATGGCTGAGTCTCCCGGGCAAAAAGGCCCTTTCACCATTGTAACTTTTTATGGCGGCTCAGTGCCCGGGACGGCGCTTTGCCCGGTCGCGCAGACGGCGCTCCTCGGCGCGCCTGTCAACCTGCTCGAACATTGCGGTCATAACTCCGAAGAGCGCAACGACCAGGCCACCAAGGGTGAGAAAGAGCGCCGTTGTCTTCCAGAGTGATCCGTTGCCGGGAAGGCCGGGCTGGAAAGTCGGGCCGAGCAGGGTCATGCCGCAGGAAACGAGCGCGAACAGCAGGAGGGTTGCGGCAAGGATGTAGAGGTTACGGGCCATCCGTCAGCACTTATGCTAACGGATTCCCATCAGGCCTCGCACGGATTCGATCAACTTCTGCGGCGAATAGCCAACACCGTCCTTAAAGACGATCTCAACTTTTTCGACGTCGTGGATGTCTTTGGAGGGATTGCCATCCACAACGACGATGTCGGCGGCCTTGCCCGCGGCGATAGTGCCGAAGTGATCCTGTTCGCCAAGCCACACTGCGCCATTCTGAGTGGCAAAGTGGATGGCTTCCTCGGGAGTGAATCCCGCCTCAACGAGGAGTTCGAGGTTGCGCTGATCGCCGAAGCCGGGTAGCACGCCTCCATAGCCGGTGGGATCGCAGCCGGCCATCAGCAGGCCGCCCTGCTTGACGAAGTCGCGCTCGAATTGAAACTCCTGCTTGAAAAGTGTGGCCCAGAGGGATGGCTCGGGTGAGCCGCCGATTTCTGATCTCACGGTAACGTAGTCGCCCCAGGCCTGCGGCAGAAGCGATTCGCGAACGCGCATGGCTTCACTCATCGGCGGCCGGTTGGGCACAAAGCTCTCGAAGATGGCAAGCGTGGAGGTGACGGCGACGTGGTGCGCGATGAGTTCCTTAATGGTGGACTGGATCTCCGGACCTTCAACGTCGAGCTTTGAGAGCGCGACCTGCGGTGGGCGTTGGCCAGGACACACTCCGGCCTTCTTCTCCGGATAGAACTCGGTGTCGACGGCCAGGCCGTGCTCCAGATTGTCGATGCCAAGCGACGCCGCCTCCTTGAAGCCCACGGCGCATAGATGGCCGGTGACTTTGAGGCCTTTCGCATGCGCGGCGTCAATTGCGGCCTTCAGTTCTTCCGGAGTGATGTGCATGTAGGCCTTGAACGAAGTTGCACCTTCGGCCGCCCAGTAGTTCACGGTGCGTGCCGCGTCGTCGGGTCCGGTCAGCGAGTGCAGTTGGGGACCGAGCGAAGGTTCTCCTTCGAGGTAGGGACCCGTGATGAAGAGCCTCGGACCGGGAATTTTGCCGGCGTCGATGTCATGTTTCAGTGAGAGGTCCGTGTAGGGCTCAAGACTTCCGGCAGTGCGAGCGGATGTGACGCCTCCGGCAAGATAGAGGCGCGGCGCGCTGTCGGCCATCTCTCCGTAAAGTGGGAGCAGGCCGGGGCGGTTATCGGGCAGCGGGTAGAAGAGATGCTCGTGCATGCCAACGAGGCCGGGGAAGACGGTCCTGCCGGTCATGTCGAGAACTTTGGGCGTTCCGAAAGTGAGCTGGTCTTTTGGCTGAAGACCCGCATAGACGATCTTGCCGTTGGCGATCTCGATCCACTGGTCGTCCTTGGCGGGTGCGCCGGTTCCGTCGATGATGCGCACGTGTTCAATGACAATGACCGGGGCATCTTCAGCGATGAACGGCTTGAGTGTGTCGGGTGTTTGAGCGCAAACGGCGCTTACAGTCACATAGAGAGAAGCAGTTGCAAACAAGCGGCGGATCGTTCGCATCCATTGTCCTTTAGGAACAGATAGAAAAACACTGTCAGGCAACGCCGAGTGAGGTCAAGGAATATCGCGAAATGCTTTTCAGGCCCGGCTAAAGAATGCTTCGACGGCGGTGATGTCCTGGGTGATGCGGTAGGGCGGCAAGCTCTCGATGAAGATGCGTCCGTAGCGCTGGCGCTGGATGCGCGGGTCGAGCAGCATGAGCACGCCGCGGTCGTCGAGGGAGCGGATGAGGCGGCCGAAGCCCTGCTTGAGGGTGATGACCGCGGACGGCACCTGGTATTCGAAGAAAGGGTTGCCGCCACTTTCTTCGATGGCGCGCATGCGGGCCTGGACGACGGGGTCGGTGGGGACAGCGAAGGGCAAGCGGTCGACGATGACACAGCTCAAGGCTTCGCCCTGCACGTCAACACCCTGCCAGAAGCTGGACGTGCCGAACAGCACGGCATTCGGCGTCTCGCGGAATTCTTCGAGCAGTGCCTTGCGCGGGGCGGTTCCCTGCAGCAGAAGCGGGTAGCCTACTTCGACGAGGAGGCGCTCGTACAGGTCGCGCATCTGCTGGTAGCTGGTGAAGAGGCAGAAGGCGCGGCCTTCCGTGATGTCGAGCATGCGGCGGATGCGGCGCGCGGCTTCTTCCTGGAAATTGCTGTCGCGCGGGTCGGGCATGTCGGGCGGGAGATAGAGCAGCGCCTGCTCGCCATAGCGGAAATGCGAGGGCACGACAAGTTCGCGGGCGTCGCGCATGCCGAGGCGCTTGCGGATGTGGGAGAAGCCTCCCTGCACCGTGAGCGTGGCCGAGGTGAGCACGACGCTGGGGAAATTCTCGAAGAGCAGCTCGCCGAGCAGCTCGGAGACATCGATGGGTGTGGCCTGCAGCCAGGTGATGGGGCCGGAGCCTTGTCCACGGCCGCCGCGGCGCTCGAGCCAGAAGACGGTGTTGCGGTCGTTGGCTTCGAGGAGGAACCGCAACTGCTCGCGGATGTCGGCGGTGCGCTTGCGGAGAGGCGCTGATTCTTCGACTCCGCGCAGGCGCTCGAGTTCGAGCTCGAGTCGGTGCAGCGCGTCGGTGAGAGCGAGATAGAGATCTCCGCTGGCTTCGAGGAAGTCTTCGCGGTCAAGGAAGGGCATGCGGCCTTCGCTGGGCTGGCCGCGGTCTCCGTTGCGCGTACCTTCAGAGCGGCGGGGAGTGGGCAGGGCGGCAAAGAACAGACGGGCCCGCTCGCGTGCGGTCTGGGCGGCTCCGATGATGCTGGAGTTCCGCGACTGCTTCGCGCGGAGCATGGCTTCGAGGTCACGGGCGAGTTCTTCGAAGCGAATGTTGCTGAGGCTGATGCCGAAGTAGCTGGAGGCGACGTCTTCGAGCTCGTGGGCTTCGTCGAAGATGACGATGCCGGCTTCGGGGAGGACTCCAGCGTCGGGCGCGGCCTTGGCTTGCAGCTTGACGGCGAGGTCGGCGAAAAAGAGATGGTGATTGACGATGATGACGTCGCTCTCGGCGGCGCGGCGGCGCATCTCGGTGATGAAGCAGCGCTCGTAGTCGGGACAGCTCTGGCCGAGGCAGGCATCACTGCGCGCATCGAGTTTGGACCAGAGCTGGGTGGTCTCTGGCAGGTCGTCGAGCTCGACGCGGTCGCCGGTCTCGGTGGTCTTTTCCCATTCGGCAATCTGCTGGTACTGCGAGATTTCTTCGAGTCCATTAAGGATCGGCTGGCTGCGCAGCGCGTAGAGCTTGTGGCGGCAGAGATAGTTGGCTCGGCCCTTCATGTAGCAGACACGCAGCGGGCCGAGGAGCGATTCGAGGAAGGGGATGTCCTTGAAGAAGAGCTGTTCCTGAAGGTTCTTGGTGCCGGTCGATATGATGACGCGGCGTCCCGAGCGCAGGGCGGGCAGAAGATAGGCGAGGGTCTTGCCGGTGCCGGTTCCGGCTTCGACGATGAGGTGGCGGTTCTCGTTCAGGGCGCGCTCGACGGCCTGCGCCATCTCGAGTTGTCCGCGGCGAAACTCGTAGGGCAACTGCGAGCGCGAGAGCACGCCGCCCGGAGCGAAAAAGTCATGGAGCGAGGGCAGCGCGGGCACGGTCTGGCTGGTGGAGGACACGGCGGGTTCTCGGGGTGATCTCTGTCAGGATATCTGGGGCGATGTGGAAAAGGCGAGAAGCGACCAGTGCGTCGGGTTAAACCTATAGAATCTTCAAGGATGTTCCGCGAAGGTGATCAAGATCATCGCTGAGTTGCGGATCGGGTAAACGATCGAGAAAGGCACCTTGAAAGCGTCTACGCAAAAACCGACTCGAGCACGGGCATCGAAAAACGCGCGCGGTTCCCCACCGACTGCCGATGGGGCTCCCGTGTTTGCGATCGTCGGCCGGCCGAATGTGGGCAAGTCGACGCTCTTCAATCGGCTGACAGGATCGCGGCGGTCGATCGTTGGCGACGAGCCCGGAATCACGCGTGACCGCATCTACGGCGAGGTTGAATGGGCGGGGCGGGCGGCACGCATCGTCGATACCGGCGGCATCGTCCCCGATGATGAGGCGCTGATTCCGGCGGAGATTTTTCGGCAGGCGAAGACGGCCCTCGACGAGGCCGACGCTATCGTGATGGTGGTCGATGGACGGACGGAGCTGGCATCGCCGGACATAGACTTGGCGCGTCTGCTGATACGCACTGGCAAACCGCTCTTTCTGGCTGTAAACAAAATCGATGTAGAGGCGCTGGACGCGTCTGCGGAAAATTTTCGACAGCTGGGGATCAAGAACCTGGTGCCGATTTCCGCGGAACATGGACACAATATCGGCGAATTGCTGGATGAAGTCTGGGCCGTGCTGCCGTTTCGGGATGAAGCGCCTGAAGAATTGGCGCAAGGGGCTCAGGAAGAATCTGAGGATGCTGCGGGGGAGAGCCTGCATCGCACCCACGGCGAATACCAGCAGCACGAGACGCGCATCGCCATCATAGGCCGGCCGAACGTCGGCAAATCGACACTGTTGAACGCGCTTACCGGCACGTCGCGGGCGATTGTGTCGCCGATCGCGGGAACGACGCGTGACGCAGTCGACGAGGTGATTGATTATCACGGGCAGACACTGCGGATCATCGATACGGCGGGTATTCGGCGCAAAGGCAAGACTGAGCTGATGGCGGAGAAGCTGTCGGTGGTGATGGCACGGCGGCATCTTGAGGCGGCCGATGTTTCGCTGCTGATGATCGACGCGACTGAGGGTGTGACGGCGTCGGACGCAACGATTGGCGGCTATGCGCATGAGAGCGGCCGGTCGGCGGTGATTGTCATCAACAAGTGGGACCTGGTGAGCACAGGGCGCACGGACGGGAAGCCTCCGGCGGATCGGGCGATTTTTGAGCAACAGGTACGGCGTGCGCTCAAGTATCTCGACTACGCGCCGGTGGTGTTCATTTCCGCGGCGACGGCGCAGAAGGACGGACGCAGCCTGAGCCGGCTTCTCGATACGGCGATTCGGGTTGCCCAGGAACGGCGGAAGCGGGTGACCACGGGGCAGATGAACCGTTTTCTCGAGCGCGTTGACTTTCAGAAGGCGGGTGTGCCGATGTCGAAGCGGGTGCGAATTCTCTACATGACACAGGCTGCGGTAGCTCCGCCGACCTTTGTGCTGTTCACAGATCGCGATGTAAAGCTGCACTTCTCCTTCGAGCGGTTTCTCGAGAACCAGATACGCGAAGCCTTCGGGTTTGAAGGCTCGCCGATCTGGTTCAAGGTGAGGGCAAGGAAGAAGTAAGGGGAACTGGATTTCGTCTGCAAATCGCAGGTCTGTCGTAGACTCTTCCTATGAATATCTCCGTTGATGAAGCGAGCGAGCAGCGTATCAGGCGCGAGATCGAACTGGGCCACTTCACGAATCCGGAAGAGGTCATCGCTCATGCGCTCGAATTGCTCGACGATCAGGAAACATGGCTGCGTGAGAATCGGGATCAGATCAGGCTGAAGATCGAGCGTAGCTTTTCTCAAGTTCAGCGCGGCGAAGGAGTTTCGGCTGAGGAGGCCAAGCGGATTCTCGCGGTGCGGAAGTAGCGCCACGTTTGAGAAAACGGTACATCCTTTCCCCGGAAGCAATTGAGGATCTCAGTGAAATCTGGTGGTACCTAGCTGACCAATCGGGCGCTGCCATTGCCGATCAACTCGAGGAAGCGTTCTTCAACACCTTCGACCTGCTGGCTCAGTTTCCCAGAGCCGGACATCCGCGAATCGACCTGACCAATCGTTCTGTTCTCTTCTTCCCTGCTCGGCAGTACCTGGTCGTATACCAGGACACGCCTGAGGAATTGGTGATTCACGCAGTTCTCCACTCCGCGCGGGATCTCAAGCGCGTCTTGCGTCGACGCGAGCCCTGAATCGAGGCAAAGCCTACTCCGTCCGCAGCGCCTGCATCGGCTCGATACTGGCAGCACGCTGGGCCGGGATCACCGACGCGATCAGGGCGGCTATTCCCAGGATCACGGTGGCGATAAGCAGGATCACCGGATCGTAGGCCTTAACCCCAAACAACTGGCTGGCCATCAACCGGCCGACGAGCAGCGTGAAAACTACGCCGATAGCCAGCCCCACTGCGACGAGCATGAATGCGCCCTTCAATACCAGGCGCAGGACGTTCATGCGATCGGCGCCGAGCGCCATGCGCAGGCCGATCTCACCGGTTCGCCGCGCAACGGCGTAGGCCGTTACGCCATAGAGGCCAATCGAAGCCAGCACGAGGGCGAGGAATCCAAACAGCGAGGTCAGGTCTGCCACCATGGATTGCTGGTTGAAGTTCTGCTGTACCTGCTCGGCGAAGGTCTGAAAGTCGATCACCGTCAGGTTCGGATTGACCTGGGCAATTGCCCCGCGCACCTGAGATTCCATTCCGGGAATTACCCTGTTTGTCTGCAACTCGATGGCATTCAGGTGCATGTGCGAGAAGGTATCGCCGAGTTTGATATCGGGGTCGTCGATGCGGAGCCACTGTGCGGCGGGCAGGAAATACATGGGGCGAATCTTGCTTGTCGGCTGCCAGTAATTAGTGTTCTCGGTAACGCCTACGATCTCATAGGAGCCTGCGTACTTCTGGTTGTCGGTACCGAAGTGCTGGCCGATCGGGTTCTGATTTTTGTAGAACTTCTTCACAAATTCCTGATTTACCACCGCCACGTTGCGCGTGGTGGCGGTGTCCTGGTCGGTAATTGGCCGGCCGGCGATGATGCGAGTGCCGATAGTGTCAAAATATCCGGCACTGGCACGCACCCACGAAGCACCCTGCTCGTTGCTGCCGGGCGGCGGGGGCTGCCGGCCTTCAAAGTAAACACCCGTGCCCCAGTTGTCGCCCTCCATGGGACTGTATGTCGAAATGGCCACCGACTTAACGCCGGGGATGGCAGCCAGGGAGTCGTGCAATTGGCGATCCAGAGCCTCTATCTGCTCCACTTTATATCCGGCCATCTGCGGGTCGAAATGCAGGATGTATCGATTTTTCGTATCGAAGCCGAAATCCTGGTGGTGCAGGTTGCGCAGGCTCTGCGTGAGCAAGGCCGCCGTGGACAAGAGCATGAGCGAGAAGGCTGCCTGAAGCACAACCAGGGACTTCTGCGTCCACAAACCGCTATGCTTCGTGGTGCGGTTAGCTTCGCGCAGTGCGTCAATCGGATCGGCATGTGCGGTGACCCATGCCGGCGCAACGCCAAACAATACTCCTGTGATCAAAGAGACCGCGAACGCGAACCCCAGAACGGCGAGCGACGGTGTTGGATCGATGGGAACATAGCTCTTGCCGGCCGCGAGGTGCACAATTAAACGCGCTCCACCATAGGCAACGATGAGACTGGCGATGCCGCCGAGCACAGCCAGAACGATGCTTTCGGTCAGCGCCTGCCCAATCAGCCGGGATCGTGGAGCGCCCAGCGCGGCCTGCACTGAGATTTTCTGCCGGTTGTTGGTGGCGCGCACCAGCATGAGGTTGGCCAGGTTGGCGCAGGCAATCAAGAGGACAAACCCTGAGATCCACATGAGCAGGTGCAGAGCGTCCTTGAACTCGTCCTGCATGCGCTGCACGCCCGCGCCCCCTGGAGCCAGATGAAGCGTCTGCTTGGGAATCAGCCCTGAATCCCGGGCATCGAGCTTGCTGAGCGGGCTGGCCAGAAACTGGCGCAGCTCCACCTGCAACTGCGCTTCGACTTGTTTTTCATTAGCGCCAGGGCGAAGCCGCCCGAAAAGATTCAGCCAATCGAGCTCAGGTGAATCGAGAACGCTGTTTGAGCCGAGAATCAAGGGCTCTTTGTTCAAGGGGATCCAGAACGATGCCGGATCGCCTTCGAGCCTCTCGCCAAAAAATCCGGGCGGAGTGATGCCGACAATCGTGAAGGGCTGGCCGTTAATCAGAAAGCTTGCGCCGACAATGGACCGGTCCTGACCAAACTTCTGCTGCCAGGTTCGATAGCTCATCACGGCCACCGGGGCCGCGCCCTTCTCGTCATCGGACTGCTTCAACAGCCGTCCCGCATAGGCGTTTACGCCGAGAGTGTCGAACGCATTCCCGGAAACAAAGTTGCCGATCAGCGACTCCGCTGGATGATTGCTGCCCTCCCGACGCACGCCGATCTGGTTGTGCCCAGCTTGAAAGGCCGCCAGTTGCGCAAAACCAGGAGTATGGTCGCGAAATTCCTTGTACTGCTCATAAGAGAAAATCGACCAGTCGTCCTGCATGCCGCCGTTGATGCAGCAATTCTCGTTGTTGCCCACACGGATGAGGGTGCTCGGATCGGCCACGGGCAGTGACTTCAACAGGATCGCGTACACCAAAGTAAAGATGGCCGTTGTCGCGCCGATGCCCAGAGCCAGCGTCAGAATCGCGGTCACCGTGAATCCGGGGGCTTTGGCAAACTGCCGCAGGGCGTAGCGAATATCGTCGAAGATCATGCGAGGCGCTCCACAAAATCAAACTGTACGAAATGAAAATCTTCGTTACTCGGAATCGGGCCGAATGTGCATGTCCGACGCAGGCCCAGTATCTACCGATACGCAATGCCATGTCCTACCGTTCCGTTCATTCGATGATAGGGGATGGCTTGCGGGCCGGGAACTTCAGACTGATGGCGATGCAGAGATGGGAAGATGCTCGGACTGCGGTTCGCGTCCGGTCTGCGTCTGCCGGTAGACGCGGGAGATGGCGCGCATGAGTTGCTTTTTCGATTGCTCGCCCATCTCCTCGAAGATGACTTCGCCCACGCGGCGAGCCTGCGGCCGGTAGTACCAACGGGTGAAGAGGCAGAGGTAATCCACTGTCTGCTGGGATCGCGAGGCGGACCGGACCCGGAGCGAATTAATCGCGTCGTCGAGACGGGATTCGAGTTCGTCCCTTGCGGCCAGCTTGACCACGGGAGCGGCTTCCAGAGGCACGGGCGCAATCGACGTTGGGTGGGAAAACAGCGAGGTTGATCCCGACTGCTCGTTGTGGTGGCGCATACCGGCGACGGAGTATAGTGCCGGGCCGGCGAGCGAGCCGCGATTGAGGAGAAAGAGGGCCACGTGTCCTTCTTCGGCGGATGGCTGCACGATGACTCCGTTCAGATCTTTGAGAGCGTGAACAGCTGGCGAGACTGCAGCGGAAACGGTCTCGACTTTGGAGAGGCGGGCATGAATTTCGGCCGCTTTTTCGAAGTCGAGCTCTTCGGAAGCCTGCGTGCGCTGGCGCGTCAGTTCGGTGATGAGGCTCTGGCCGCGGGAAGCCAAGAACGCGTGAACTGCAGCGGCTTCCTCGGCATAGCGTGCGTCGGTGCAGCCCTTGAAGCAAGGGGCGAGACACTTCTTCATTTCCGAGTAGACGCAGCCGGGAAAGCTGGGATCGGGATTGAGGTCTTCGTAACAGCGGCGCAGGTCGAAGAGGTTGAGCATGCCTTCGAGGAAGGTCTCGGCAGCTACGCGGGACGGGAACGGACCGAAGAGATCGGCTGCAGCGGATTTTGTAATGCGATTGGTTACATATACGCGCGGGTAGGCGTTGTCCATCGTCATGCGCACGAAGGATGGCGGCTTGAGGTGGAGACGCTTGCGGGCGCGATCTCCGAAGGCCGCGAGCGAAGCCTCGTAAAGCAGAAGCCACGACTCGAAGTCGGAGCCGGTAAGCGTGTATTCGATGCGAGCGACGCTCTGCGTGAGGCGCAGACGCTTGGACTGGACGGTCCGCTGGTTCGGCCGGACGTCGAGAAGCCGGCGCAGGCGGTTGCGCAGGTTGGGGGTCCGGCTTATGTACGGTTCGGCGCGCTCATCAGCAGCGAAGAGGGCGAAGACTCCGGCGTGTGCCGGAATCTCGGCCCAGGGAGGCTTGCCCGGATCAAACGCAACGGCAGACGAGAGCATTTGTGACGTGAGCACGCGGGTTCACCACTCAGCAGATTACTCTCCTGCGATTGTCATGCCATCGATGCGCAGAGTGGGAGATGCGACGGAGCCGCGAAACTCGAGGTCGCTGCCGATGGCCGTGATGTTCTGGTACATCTGCTGAAGATTGCCGGCAATGGTGATCTCCTGAACTGCGTAAGTGAGTTCGCCGTTCTCGATCCATTGGCCCGAGGCGCCCCGCGAGTAATCGCCGGTGACCATGTTTACCCCCTGGCCCATCAGTTCGGTCACGTAAAGGCCGGACTGGACGTTACGCAGGATTTCCTCTGGCGGTGTGCTGCCCTCGACCAGGAACAAATTGCCTGCGCCGGTGCCGGGGTTTCCAGCCAGACCGCGGGAAGCGTTGCCGGTGCTCTTCATGCCCAGCTTGCGGGCGGTGTAGGTATTGAGCAGGTAGTTGGTGAGCACTCCGCGCTCTACAACGACGGTGCGTCGCGAGGGCAGGCCTTCGCCGTCAAAGGGCGAAGTGCCGAAGCCGCCGACGATGGTGTGGTCGTCGATGACGGTTACTGATGAAGCCGCGATTTTCTCGCCCAAGCGGCCGGCAAGGAAAGATGCTCCCCGATAGATGGCGTCGCCGCTGGCGGCCTCGAAGATGGATCCGATCAAGGAACGGGCGATCTCCGGCGCGAAGATGATAGGCGCCTGCTGGGTCTTCACGCGGCGCGCATCGAGGCGGCGCAGCGTGCGGCGGGCGGCTTCGGCGCCGACCGACTCCGGAGTCTCAAGCTTTTTGAGCGAGCGCGCGTAGGTATACCAGTAGTCCCGCTGCATCTCGCCGTTTTTGCCAAGGGCGATGGGGGTGGCGGAGATGGAGCAGGACGAGGCGCGATATTCGCCGGTGAACCCGCGGGAGTTGGCGAAGGCTTTGCGGCCAGTGGTCGCGTCGAAGTTGCCTCCATCGCTGTTGGTGATACGGGTATCAGCGGCCAGGGCCGCGGCCTCGGCCCGCCTAGCAAGATCGATGCGCTCGGCGGTGGGGAGCGAATAGACGTCCTCGTGGTAAAGCTGGAGGTCACCTTCGAGCTTGCCGAACTCGCTGGTGTCGGCCAGGCCGGCGAAGGGATCTTCGGAGGTCACGCGCGCGAGGGCGAGTGCACCGTTGACGAGGTGTTCTACGCCTTCGGGAGTGAAGTCGCTGGACGACGTGCTGGCTACCCGATGGCCGTTGGGCGTGGCAATGAGTACGCGGAGGCCCATACCGCGCGAGCCGGATTCTTTGAGGGTCTCGACCTCGCCCATGCGGACGGTAGTCGAGAATTCGTCGCCTTCTCGGATGGTCACTTCGGCGTCAGATGCGCCTGCCTTGACAGCTTTTGTAACAATGTCGGTGGCAAGTTGCTGGAGGTCGTTGGCTGCAAGCTGGGATACGCTACTCACCGATACTTTCCTCTTCCGGTTCGATCTGCTTCGATGCCGGCCGCTTTACTCCATCGAAGCAGTCGCCGAGCGAGCAGCCGTGATTCTTAGCCTTGTGCTCCGCACGGTTTGGCATGGTGCCGTCCTCTGATCTTCTATACAAGCCGATCGCGCCCTTGCACTCAGGACATCGAAGGCGGGGTTCAGCAAGCTTCAGGGCCTCACTGGCGGGAATGGTCTTCCACGCATAGCGGCGAGATCCATCCGCCATTGAGACAAATTGCTTTACATCCACACTTAGCACTTTCGACCTTCTTTCTCGGATTTATCGTCCGGTGCCGCCGACGGTCATGCGATCGAGTTTCACGGTGGGCATACCGACGCCGACGGGCACGCTCTGGCCGTCTTTGCCGCAAGTGCCGACGCCTTCGTCGAGTTCGAGATCGTTGCCAACCATGGAGACATACTTGAGAGCTTCGGGCCCGTTGCCGATCAGCGTGGCGTCGCGGACCGGCGCGGTGATCTTGCCGTCCTCGATCAGATAGGCCTCGCTGGCCGAGAAAACGAACTTGCCGCTGGTGATGTCGACCGAGCCTCCGCCGAAGTTGACGGCGTAGAGGCCACGCTTAACGCTGCGCAGGATGTCCTCGGGGGAGTCGTCGCCGGCAAGCATGTAGGTGTTGGTCATGCGCGGCATGGGAATCTGCTGATAGCTTTCCCGGCGTCCGTTGCCGGTGTAGGGCATATCCATAAGGCGGGCGGAAAGCTTATCGCTCAGGTAGCCCTTGAGGATGCCGTTCTCGATAAGCACAGTCTCCTGCGTCGCTTCGCCTTCATCATCTACGTTCAATGACCCGCGTCGGCCGGGCATGGTTCCGTTGTCGACAACCGTGACCTTGGAGCTGGCGACAGAGCGACCGATCAGGCCGGCGAAGGCCGATGTTTTGCGGCGGTTGAAGTCGGCTTCAAGTCCGTGTCCGACGGCTTCGTGTAAGAGCACTCCGGGCCATCCAGGGCCGAGCACGACTTCCATCTCGCCGGCGGGAGCGGCGACGGCTCCAAGCTGGAGGATGGCCTGACGGGCTGCCTCGTGCGCAAAGTGTTCGGGAGTTTTTTCGGTCTGGAAGAAATCAATTTCTACGCGTCCACCGCCACCAGAGGTGCCGCGGGCGGTGCGTTCGGCGTCCTTCGCCAGAACGAAAACATTCAGGCGAGCCAGGGGCTGCGTATCGCTGGCGAAGGTGCCGTCAGAAGCGGCAATGAGGATGCGCTTCAACTCGTCGGAATAGCTCGCCCTGACCTGGGTGATACGTGAGTCGTAGGCACGAGCAGCACGATCCGCGCGCATCACCAGGTCGAGCTTAGCCGAGAGGTCGCTGTCGAGATCGACGGCCGGAGCCGGGTAGAGGCTCGGCGCCTTGGTTTCGGTGAAGCCCTGCACCGGCTGCTTTGCCGGGCCGCTGGCGATCAGAGCAGCGGTGCGTGCGGCGCGCAACAGGCGATCGGCCGAGAGGTCGTCGGTGTAGGCGTATCCGGTGCGCTCGCCGCTGACGACGCGCACGCCGCAACCGGCACTCACGCCCTGGCTGGCTGACTTGACGAGCGACTCGTCGACGCCGATCGAGGTCGATGCGATCGACTCAAAGTAAAGGTCGGCGTAGTCGCCCCCAGCGGAAAGGGCTTCGCCCAGGCAGCGCTCGAGCAGCCGCTCGGTGATGCCGAATTTGTCGAAGAAATACTTCTTGTGCTGCGTTCCGGCCGCGGCCGGCGATGGCGGGGTTGTCATAGGGTCCTAAAGATTTGATGACTTAGAGGTGATTTTAGGCTCAATGAGGATCGCTGGTAAATGCCTGGAGTACCGTTAACTCGGCGTGTTCCGCCCAGGAATTCCAACCGATTTCCAGCACGCCCGTTGCTACTATCGGCCCATGAAGAAGCTTTTGCTGCTCTCGCTCGTTCTGGTGTGCTCGGCTTCGGCGTTTGCTCAGCCGCATCATCGCCATCACCACCACAATCACCACTATCGCCATCACGCCTAACGCGCAGGGAGTGTTGATGCTACACGCACTCCCGCGTCACATTTCCCTTAAGCGTGTTATTTTCTAGAGCATGTCGACCCAACCCACGTCCGATCCACGGTTCCCGATCGGAAAATTTGTCCGTCCCACTATCGTCGAAGCCGACCAGCGGCGCGCCTGGATTGCCACGATTGCTGCTCTGCCCGAAAATCTCCGCTCCGCGGTCTACGGCCTGACGGAAGCCCAGATCGACACGCCTTACCGCGAAGGCGGCTGGACGGTGCGGCAGCTTGTGCATCACGTCGCCGACAGCCACATGAACGCTTACGTGCGGACGCGGCTGGCACTCACTGAAGACTGGCCGACGATCAAGCCATATGAAGAAAAGCTTTGGGCGGAACTGCCGGATGCCAAGTCGCTTCCAATTGAGGTGTCACTCGAGCTGCTCGACGCGCTGCACCGGCGGTGGGCGGCACTGCTCGAATCGCTTTCGGACGAGCAGTGGGAGCGCGGCTATAACCATCCTGAGAGCGGCCGCCAGAATGTCGCCGAGGTAACCGCGCTCTACGCCTGGCATTCGCGACATCACGTGGCCCACATCACGGCATTACGAAAGAGTAAGGGCTGGTAGCAATTCTCTTGCTGCGCGGCTGAGCGGCCACGCATGATCGTGGCAATGTCTCCTGTTGCCATTGAAATTCCCGCCGCGGAACTGGCCCGTGAACTCGAGAGCTTTTTCGCGGAGTATCCCCAGGCAGCGGTGCTTGATGAGGGCCGCCTCCTCTTTGACATGCGCGTCTCACGCTACGCGCTCACTGCCGAGCAAGGACGCTGCCTGCTGCATCTGTGGTCGGAGGAGCGGAATATTGTTCGAACGATCTCAGGAATGCAGACGCGCAAAGATGTGCTGCGTCTGGAAACGCGGCGCTTTGGGCATGCCCGCCCGCAGGTGCTGGAGGTAGTCCCGAGCAGCGACCGACGCACCCCCTCGTCGCGCGAGACGACCAGGACCAGGTACCTGCTCAATCTGGAACGGGCTCTCACCCGAGCCTTCCCCGAGTGGACCGCCGACAGCCTGAGCACAGCGGCCGACCTCGAACACAGTTTCGGTCCTGCATACGCGCGCGGCATTCTGACCCGCGGAACTTCTGCCTGGAGCGTAATTGCAGTGAACGCGGAAGAAATCCAGCCAACCATCGACGGAGTTCTCACTCTGGGGATTTTATGGCTGACATACTGCCGCGAGCACAGCAACGGACGGCGGCTCTTCGAAGGGCTGAAGGTGATCGTTCCGCCGGGATCGGCGCGAACCACACGCGCGCGCATTGCGTGGCTGAATCATCTGGCGGCCAAGTGGGAGCTTTATGAATTCGACGAGCGGGCGGAACTGATCTCCGCAGTCGACACCGCCGACGGCGGGAATCTGCACGCGCAGCTGGTTCATGCCTTCAATCCCGACGCAGCGCTGGAGCGCTTCAGTCCGGCGATCCACCGCGTGACGGAGCTCATGCGCCCGGGATTGCGTGCGGCGACGGAAATTCGCCCACGAGGGCCGGCGGAAGTCGCCTTTATCCTGCATGGGCTCGAGTTTGCTCGCATCCGGCACGGGCTGGCGCCGGGTTCATTTTCAAGGCAGGATGCGATCACTTTTGGAGCCGGTGCAAACGAAACGCCTTTGACGCCGGAGAATGAAGACCTTTTCCGCGAGCTGACGCAGCGGCTCTTCGAGAACCGGCATGGCAGCGGGTCAATGCGCAACCCCCTCTTCCGGCTGCAGCCGGAGCGCTGGCTGGAGTCGGTGCTTCGGCGTGACCTGGGGGAAATTGAGCCGGCACTGCGATCTGACATCGTTTATTCGCAGGTCCCGGCATTCGCAGCGGGAGATCGCGGGATGCTCGACCTGCTTACGGTTACGCAGGCAGGGCGTCTGGCCGTGCTTGAACTCAAAGCCGACGACAGCCTGCATCTGCCGCTGCAGGCGCTGGACTACTGGTCGCGGGTGCGGCAGCTACAGCTGGAGCACGCTTTTCAGAAGCATGGATATTTTCCCGGGATCAAGCTTTCGGACGAGCCGCCGCTCTTGTATTTGGTTGCGCCCGCGCTGCGCATTCATCCGTCGACGGATGTGGTTTTACGGCACTTGTCCTCTGAGGTGCAATGGGAGCTGATTGGGGTGAATGAGGATTGGCGAAAGCGCAGGAAGGTGATCCTGCGCAAACGAGGACTGGCCGTCTGATCTCACGAACGGGCACCCGCGCCTTCGGCGCAAATGCTGTAACTTCTGCAGTCCTATTCCACGTGGTAGTTGGGAGCTTCGCGGGTGATGATCACGTCGTGGACGTGGCTCTCGCGCAGGCCAGCGTTGGAGATGCGCACGAAGCGGGATTTGGTCTGCAGCTCTTCGATGGATGCGCAGCCAAGGTACCCCATCCCGGAGCGCAATCCGCCGACGAGTTGATAGACCATCGCTTCAAGCGGTCCACGGTGCGGCACGCGGCCTTCGATGCCCTCGGGCACGAACTTCGCCAGGCGGTTCTGGCTGCTCTGTTCGCGCTGGACGACGCCTTCGCCACGAGCCGGCTCGTCGCGGAAATCCTGCGAGCCCTGGAAGTAACGCTCACCCGAGCCCTGCGACATGGCGCTCAGGGATCCCATGCCGCGATACGCCTTGAAGGAACGGCCCTGGTAGAGGATGGTCTCGCCGGGGCTCTCGTCGACGCCGGCGAAAAGCGAGCCGATCATGACTACGCTCGCGCCTGCGGCGATAGCCTTGGCAACGTCCCCCGAATACTTGATGCCTCCGTCGGCAATGATCGGAACGCCGAATTCCCTGCCCGCGCGAAATGCTTCGCTGATGGCGGTGATTTGGGGCATACCAGCGCCGGTGACCATGCGCGTCGTGCAGATCGAACCCGGCCCGATGCCGACTTTGACGGCGTCAGCGCCGGCTTCGATAAGGGCCTTCGCACCTTCGTAAGTCGCAATGTTGCCGGCAAGGAGGTCGACGTCGGGAAACTGCTTCTTCACCTCGCGGACGGCTTCGAGCACGCGCGAGGAGTGGCCGTGCGCGGAGTCGATGGCCAGCACATCGGCGCGATTGCGAACGAGTTCGGCAGCCCGCTCCAGGAAATCTCCGGTTGCGCCGATTGCACCGCCAACACGGAGACGTCCCTTCTCGTCCTTTGAGGCGTTGGGATACTTCAGCTTCTTCTGAATGTCCTTTACGGTGATGAGGCCTTTGAGTTCGTAGTCGCCGTTGACCACCAGGAGCTTTTCGACGCGGTACTTGTGCAGGATCAGCTCGGCTTCTTCGAGCGTGGTGCCGACGGGCACGGTGATGAGATTCTCCTTGGTCATCACGTCGCTGATGGGAATATCTGTGCGCGTCTCAAAGCGCAGGTCGCGGTTAGTGAGGATACCGACGAGCCTCTTGTCCTTGGTCACCGGTACGCCGGAAATCTTGTAGCGGCGCATCACCTCGAGTGCGTCAGAGATAGGCCGATCGGGTGAGATGGTCACCGGATCGACGATCATGCCGCTCTCCGACCGCTTCACTTTATCGATTTCACTCGCCTGCTGATCGGGCGTGAGGTTGCGGTGGATGATGCCCAGGCCCCCCTGCTGCGCCATAGCGATGGCAAGGCGCGACTCGGTCACCGTGTCCATGGCTGCGCTAAGCAGAGGCGTGTTCAGCAGGATTCTTTTGGTGAGCCGGGTCTGGGTACTGACGTTTGCCGGAACTACTTCGCTGAAAGCGGGCACGAGCAAAACGTCGTCAAAGGTCAGGGCTTCGGGGAGAGGATGCTCAATCATGATTTAAATAGCAACAGATGCACGAGTGCCGCCAAAGGACTCAAGTAAGACTGGCTCGGTGGCTTCCCGGTATTGTAGAGCACTTTCGACCTGGGCTCTGTTATCTGCCCGCTAAAATCCGCGCAGTTTTGAATTTGCGAACAGTGGCCTTTGTATCTGGACGTCTTCGATTTTCCATCTCTGAGGCCTGTAAGCGATGGGCTAAACTGGGAAACGCCAATCGCAGCCGGCGCAACGACAGCCGGCGAGATGGGCAGACGATTCCGTTGCGTTTCGGGATAGATGAAGCTACTCGCCTTGTCGATCCCGCTGAAGCCATCGATGGCAGCCACACTGCTGTCGAGCAATGACTGATTGCTGCCGCGGCTCTACTTTCCCTCCAACAAGACCTGCGTAAACAGATTCTCAATAGGCCTCTGACATCACTCAGGGATCAAGTTTTACCGCAGGACATTGGAGAAAAGACATGAGCGTATTCAGCGTTTTCTGCATTGGTACGGGGCATAAACGGAACGAGGTCAACAACACGATGAAATTCCTCTACGACGATTGCCTCGATTTTGACTACAAGTACATCAACGACGGCCCCACAGGATCGAGTGCGATCACTGGTTGGGGCATGAACACCATGCTCAGAGATACCATGGCCGCTATCAAATTCGCGCGGCCACGACCGGATCGAGTGAACCTGGCGGGCCACAGCCGGGGTGCGGTCCTGTGCCATATGCTGGCTCACGCGATTTATGACGATCCGGAAACGCAAAACCTGGAGATCACGCTCGCTTTGATTGATCCTGTGCACATGTCGAAGATTCACCACGAGGGAGCAGAGGACCTGGATGACAATTCGAAACTGCTTGCGTATCAGGCCATCATCATGGAGAACGAGAACACGAAACTCAAGGGCGGCCCCGGCGGAAGGTTCTATCCATTCAAATTCCTGACTCTCGCCGACCAAAACGACGCCAAGAAAATCTATTACATCAATATGCCCGGCACACATGGATCAGGTACCCAGGTGCTGACGAACCCTATCGGCAAAGTAGCCAAGGAACTGGTCGCCAATTTCATGCGCAAACGCGGCACGAAGTTTGCAACCGATAAGAAGACAGACCTCGAAATGTGCGAGCTGTTCGCGCAGATTCACATGCAGAATCCCTTCAGTAACAGCCGGGGAGCACGCCTGATTTTTGACGACAAAGGGAAGGCAACCGCTCACATCCACGAGAACGCGAAATGGCGAACCTTAGAGGGCCGGGCGGCTTCCGTGGCTACGGCGATGCAACATAACAGGGACCATGTTCCGGACCACGTTAACCATCGGGACAGAATCGACAATCTGGGTAAAACGGCCTACTTCATCAATGAGAAGCATGCCAAGTTTTTCAGCCTGGCTTTTCCCCATCTGTGGGCGGCTATCGCCAACAAATGGAAGATTTCCAGGCACAGTTACCTCAATGAAATGGCATTGATGTATTCGCGCCCGGGTCTGAGGGGCACTTTCTGGATGGTGAGAAATCTTCTCGACGAAAAGATGCCGAACGGGGCGTTCTTGTAAGTCACACGGGCTGAGCCCGGCAGACCGCACGCGCGCGGTCACGGGCGACGGACGAGGTCGAGCTTTGGCGCTAAGCACTCGCGGATAGTGCCGACTGCGACGGCGAGAACTGCTTCACGATAGCCTCGAGCTGCCGCAAGTGGTTGATGTCATGGCCGCCCATGGTTTCAACGATAGTGCGGAATGTCATGGCACCGCGCTCGGGATGGACCAGCGACTTGTCGAGCGCTTCCGGCGTCTGCGAGCGGATAAGGGCCAGGTTCCAGTTACGTGCGGCATGGAACGTTGAGAGGGCGTCGCGCGTGTCATAGCAGTCATACTGCGCTGCCCACTTGCTCTGATCGAAGGGCTGGACGACGTGATTGTCCTCGCTCAGTGTCTGGCGCAGCCGGAAGCCGAAGACCAGCTCGCAGTCGGCCAGATGGCACACAATTTCCCGCGCGCTCCACTTGCCTGGCGCCGGAGCCTGGTCGACACGTTCTGCGCCCAGTTCCTCGAGGATGGTTTCGATCTTTCTTGCGGTTACGGGGAGGACCTTGACTGGCTCCTGGGCCCCGAGATAGTCAGCATAGGGATTCTCTCTGCTCATATGGGCCTCACTGTTTTGGCAAGTATCCCACAGAAAGAGCGGCATCGCGGGGAAGAATTGATCGCGTCCGATGCGACCTGTCGCCATATGCAGCGGTGGACTGGATCAACATAACTTCAGATCCGTTCGTCACAATCCTGCTCGACTCACTGAACAATTTGCTTTCCCCGAACGTCCTATTTACTAGACAGTAAATAGCCCGCCGCGGGTTATTCCATCGCAGCGACTGATCTGTCGTACGTAAATTCCCCTGAGGAGTCATCTGATCATGAAGCGTTTTGCAGTCTTGTCTCTTTCCGTTGCCTCAACACTACTCGTGTTTTCTGCGGGAGCGTTTGCCCTGAATCCATCGAGCCAACTGGAAGCGGGCAACGCCCGGTTGACTAAAGATCTGGATACCGCGCATGCCATGAAAGGGGAGATGGTCACTGCCAAACTGACTCAGACGATTGAAACTCCGGAGGGATTGAAATTGCCCAATGGGACGGAGTTAATGGGCCACGTCGACCAGGTGCAACCTTCATATGCAAAGAGCCCGGCCAAACTTTCGCTGACCTTTGACAAGGCTCAACTGAAGGATGGAAAGGACGTTGCGATCAAGGCGACGCTGGTGGCGGTCGCTCCCTCGGGAGCGCCAGACGACATGGAATCCAAGATTGCGGGAAATGACAGCTTCGACCAGGAACCGGGCCTGCTCTCCGGTGTAAGCCTGCACAGCGCGGTGCAGGGGAAGACTTCGGGCACGCTTATCAGCCGGGATAAGAACATCCACCTGCGGGCGGGTACGGAGATGCAGATCGCCATCGCTCCGGCATCGGCGGGATGGAATACGCGGACGGGCTCGTAACAGGGCTTAATCGGGGGATAAGCCCCGCTTGTCCAGCGCGGCAGGCCTACGCAAAATGCAGCAAGGGCCTGCCAATCTTCCGGCGCCGAAGGGCTGAGCCAGTCTCGGAGGGCGGTCAGGCCCAATGGAAGTGAAATGCGTACACGTAGAGCAGCGCCAGGCCGCCAATCACACTAGCCAGCAGAAGGCTGTGCTTCAGGGTAAAGCGAAAGAGCTTTGACTGGTCGGCGACGGATAGGCCTGTCGCAGCCGCAGCGACAGCGATGGTCTGCAGGCTGATCATCTTGCCCATGACTCCGCCGGCGGAGTTGGTGGCGGCCATGAGAACCGGGTCAAGGCCGAGGCGGTTCGCGGTGATCACCTGCAGGCTGCCGAATAGCGCGTTTGCCGACGTATCCGATCCGGTGAGAAAGACACCCAGCCATCCGAGAAAAGAGCTGAAGAAGGGGAAGACTGCGCCAGTGGCGGAGAACGTCAATCCCAGAGTTGCCGTGGCTCCGCAGTAGTTCATCAGAAAGGCGATGGCGAGTACAGAGGTTACGGTTGCGGTTGGCAGGAGCAGCGTGCGCACGACGGAAATCAATACGCGGATAAATTGACGCAGGCTCATCCTCAGGCAAATGGCCGAGAGAATCGTTGCTGTCATGCACGAGGTGCCGGCTGCAGCAAACCAGTTGAGGCGGAAGATCGCAGGATAAGGGGTTGGGTGAGCGACGATCGGCGGCATGCGCCGCACGACGTTATGCAGGAAGGGCCATGGGATGGAGATGCTTCCGGAATTGAGAAAGGCCTGCACGGGCCGATAGCCCCATAACAGAACGCAGATGACCAGAAGTCCATAAGGTAGCCACGCATAGGCGGCTTCGAGGGCAGTCTGTTCCGGAACGGTGGTTGCGGCGCTCTTGTCCGGGACGTATTCCGACCCTTCGTGGATTACTGGGTGTCGAAGGCGCAGCACGGCCACCAGTGCCAGGATGGCCGTCAGCGAGGCGAGGATGTCGGTAAGCTGCGGGCCGATGAAGTGCGACACCGAAAATTGCACGGCTGCGAAAGCAATGCCCGCGACTGCGGAGGGAAACAGAATCCCATTGAGGCCGCTGAAGCCCCACATGGAAACGATCAAATAGCCGGGAAGGATAAGGGAGACGGGAGCGACGAGACTGCCAACTGCGGAGCTCAGCTTGTTCAGCGGAAGTCCTGTCGTCCCGGCAAGGGTCACGATCGGGATGGCGATAGAGCCGAAGGCGACGGGCGAGGTGTTGGCCAGGAGGCAGAGGGCAGAGGCGTTGAAGGCCGTGAAGCCAAGTCCGGTGAGCATAGTCGCGGCGACAGCGACAGGAGTGCCGAAGCCGGCGGCGCCTTCAAGGAAGGCTCCAAACGCGAAGGCTATCAGGAGGGCCTGCAGACGGCGGTCGGGGGTCAATCGACTCACGGAGTGCTTGATGATCTCGAACTTGCCGGTCACCTCTGTGACGCGAAAGAGCGCGATCGCCCAGAAGACGATCCAGGAAATGGGAAACAGGCCGAAGGCCGCTCCGTGAGCGGCCGCGCTCACGGCGGTTAGTGCGGGCATGTGGTATGCCCAGATGGCGAGGACAAAGGTCACGGCGAGGCCGCAGACTCCGGCAAACCACGCCGGCTTGCGCAGGACACCGAGCAGGATAAGCAAGACAAAGATCGGGCTGGCGGCAAGAAGCGCAGAAAAGCCCAGCCCCTTTCCGAACAGGAGGTAGGTCTGCGACCAAGTCATGCCTGAGGCTGTCCGGTTGCGTGGAACATAGAGATCGGGCGGTGGGGCAATGCTATGGCGGGCTCGCCGGAGTGTCAATCACGCATCGTGTGAAGATCAGGGCGAACACCTAGAGTCGGCAGTTCGAGATCCGGCAGTTGCGCCTCGTGCATCGCTCAGCGTTTCCTATGGCTGTGGGTATGCTCTTTGCGCAGTAGCCGCATCAGCATGGCTTCTTCAGCGTGCAGTGTTTGCATCGGATCGTCGCTCTTACGCCGGGTACGTTTGCTGAAGAGCTTGGACAACGATCCGCTTAGATAGCACTCCAACACTGCAGGATGAACGTAGCATTTACGGCAGACTGCGGGCGTATTTCCAAGCTGACTGGCCACGCACTTGATCGCTGCAACGATATTTTTCTTCGCCTGCGTCTCCGATTCAAATACCTCAAATTCCCGCAGGCTGGTGCACGCGAGGAGGGTTCCTGCCCAGGTGCGGAAATCCTTCGCGGTGAAATCCTGATTGCTGACCTCGCGCAGGTACTCGTTCACGTCGGAAGAATCGATGGAGTGCGGATCGCCGTCAGCTTCGACGTACTGAAACAGTTCGTATCCGGGAATGTCCTGGCACCGCTGGATAATCCTGGCGATGCGGCGGTCGTTGATGTCAACGGTGTGTTTGATACCGCTTTTGCCTTGAAACTTGAACGTGACGGTGGAACCTTCCACCTGTACATGCCGGTTCCGCAAGGTGGTCAGGCCGTATGAGCCGTTTTGGCGCGCATATTCCTCATTGCCAACCCGGATCAACGTTCTTTCCATAAGGTGAACGATGGTAGCCAGTACTTTCCGGCGCGGCATTGCCGGGACGGACAAATCTTGTTCCACACTTTCGCGAATCGCCGGCAGCGCAAGCCCGAATACCAGCATTCGCTCGTATTTGGTTTCGTCGCGGACCTCGCGCCAGCGGGGATGGTATCTGCTCTGCTTTCTGCCTTTTGCGTCGCGGCCGGTTGCCTGCAGGTGTCCTCGTGGATTCGCGCAGATCCATACGTCGGTCCACGCTGGCGGAATTACCAGAGATTTAATGCGAGCCAAAACATTGGGATCGCGGAGCGTCTTGCCGTCCGCGTCGACGTAACGAAATCCGCGTCCACTCCGTTTGCGGCGGATGCCGGGTTGTGAGTCGGCGACATAGCGAAGACCTGCGTCCTTCGCAGACTGAACTGGGTCCTGATCGATTACCGGGGTCGCCATCTTGTGGGGCGTTTGTAACAGCAGCCGGACTGTTAGATGCAGGAGAGAGTAGCATCCTATGCCGGGTGTGTTCTCGCGTATTGGGAGCGGAAAAGCGGGCTTTCCGGAGATTTGCCCTGATACCCCAATCGGCGTATTCTGTAAGAGCAGACGAGTTTGTCCGTGCCTGGACTGTGAACTTCCGGCAGGCTCGGAGAGATGAGTGGGCTTTCGGCCCACTTTTTATTTGCGCTGAAATTCAGACCCGTCCGCAAACCGGCCATGGCCCTGAGTCTCGACCAAATCCGCACCACGGCGCAGCGCGTCGCCGCCTCGCACGGCCTCGACGTGGTCGATGTGGAGTACCAGGGCGCGGGCAAGAATCGCTTCCTGCGGGTTTTCATTGAAAAGAATGCCGAGGAGCGGGCGAGGCTGGCGTCGCAGCCTGCGGACTCGACGGGCGAGGCTCACGATCATCCTGTGAACCGTGAGCAGCTTTCAGGCGTGACCCACGATGACTGCCAGGCCTTCAGCCGCGACTTTGGAACGCTGCTGGATGTCGAGGATCTGGTGCCGGGCGCGGAGTATACGCTCGAAGTATCCTCGCCGGGGCTTGACCGGAGTCTGCATGGAGTGGACGACTACCGGCGGTTTGCCGGCAGCCTGGTGAAGCTGCGAACGATCGAGCCGGTTGCGGGCAACCGTCACTGGCAGGGCAGGCTCACACACGTGAGCGATCATGCAATCACTATCGATTTGAGCGCCCTCAAGCAGAAGGGCAAGAGCAAGAAAGTAACTCAGGAAACAACGGACATCGAACTCTCGAACATCGAGAGGGCCAACCTGGTTCCTGAAATCTGAAAAATCATTGCACGTCAGAACCCGGCCGCGCCTGACCCGCGCCGCCGGAAAGCAACTGAGAGAGAACTATGGCAAGTGCGCTTTACCAGAGCATTGAAGCTTTAAGCCGCGACAAGGGTATCGATCCCGGCATCGTGGTTTCGGCCGTCGAGGACGCTATCGCCCTCGCCACGCGCAAGTACTACAAGACGCAGGAGAACATGCGCGCCGAGCTGGATAAAGACAGCGGCGAGATCCGGGCCTACGTTTACAAGACGGTCGTTGAGACTCCGGAACTGATCGAAGACCCGGTCAATCAGATCGGCCTCGACGAGGCGCGTGAGCTTGCGCCCGAGGTTGAGGTGGGCGGCGAGATCCGCTACTACAAGCCGACTGACGTCCTGGGCCGCATCGCTGCGCAGATGGCCAAGCAGGTCATCTTTCAAAAGGTACGCGAGGCGGAGCGCGACACCGTCTTTAACGAGTACAACCACCGCGCGAATGAAGTGCTGAACGCAACAGTGAAGCGCATTGAGCCGCAGGATGTGATCTTCGACCTGGGCAAGGCTGAAGCGCGCATGCCGCGGCGCGAGCAGTCGCGTCTGGAGCAGTTTGCCGTGGGCGAGAGGGTGCGTGTGGTGCTGCTGCGGGTCGATCGCGCAGCCAAGGGACCGCAGGTCATCGTGTCGCGGGCCGCGCCCGAGCTGGTGCAGAACCTGTTCCAGAGCGAGGTGCCCGAGATTTACGACAGCACCGTGCAAATCCGTGCCATCGCGCGCGAGGCAGGCGAACGCACGAAGATCGCCGTCATGTCGCGTGATAAGGATGTCGATCCGGTGGGCGCATGCGTGGGCATGAAGGGGATGCGCGTGCAGTCGATTATCCGCGAGCTGCGCGGCGAGAAGATCGACATCATCGAGTTCAGCGAAGAGATCACGACGTTCGCAGAGAAAGCACTGCAGCCGGCCAAGGTGAGCCGCGTGAGCATCACCGATCTGGGCGAGAAGCAGCTGGAGGTCATCGTGGATGACACCCAGCTTTCGCTGGCGATTGGCAAGAAGGGGCAGAACGTACGCCTGGCGGCGAAGCTCCTCGGCTGGAAGATCGACATCAAGAGCGAAGAGGAAAAGCGGCAGGAAGTCGAGCAGCAGATGGGTGGCATGGGCGGTGGTCCGACAACGGCCATCGAACAGGTCAGCGAACTGGGCGAATCAATCATCCAGAAGCTGGTGGCTGCCGGCATCACAACTGTAGAAGCGCTCGCCGATATGACTCCCGAGCAGCTGGAAGAGATTCCGGGGATTGGAGAGAAGACGTTGGAGAAGATCAGCGTTGCGGTGCGTCACTACTTTGGACAGTACGAGCCCGGCGAAGAGCGTCCGGCGGCGGTAGAGGCTGCGAGTTCGTCAGAAGATGAGGCTGCCGCTGCGGCGGAAGCGGCTTCCGACGCCAGTCTGGCCGAGGAAGAAGAGGCCCTGCGGCTTGACCTGACGCAGGATGATGAGGAACCGGTGGCGGAAGATGGCACCGGCATCATCGATGACGACGTGGCCGAAGAGCAGCTGGCTGAGATTACCGAAACGGGCGATGATCTGGACACCGAGGGCGCAAAAGCCGTCGCTCCCGGAGGTCACGATACCAGCGAGAAGCTACGCGAGACGGCGGTTGACGAAGACGTAGCTGAGCCCGGCGAATTCCGCGAGGAAGACGATCAAAAGAACGGGGACGGCGCGTAATGCACCGTCCGCAAACACTTCGACCCCAGATGGATAGCGCAAACCGCACCGTTTCGGGCCATAATAGAAACAGCGTCACAATCCACTGCCAAGAGGTAGTTATGTATAGCTAAGGCGTGGGAGCAGGTATAAAAGGGGCGGATGAGTAAAGTTCGAATCAACGATTTAGCACGTGAACTGGAAGTGAAGAGCAGGGCTATTCTGGACGTTCTCGATCATGTAGGCGTCACCGAGAAAAAGACGCATTCCAGTTCGCTAGAGCTCGACGAAGCGGAGCGTGTGCGCGCCCACTTTCAACGCAGCAGGTCCGGTGCGGCCGGTGGTGGCCGTGTCGAATCGGCACCCAAGCCAAAGATTGACTGGTCGCGGGTTTCCAAGCCGGGCGACGTTCTCAAGGCGATCCAGCAGAAGAAAGAGGAAGCGACAGCTCCGCCGCCGCGCCCCGCTGCTGCTCCCGTAGCTGCGCCGCCTGCCACAGCGCCTGTCGCCGCCAAGCCGGCTGCTCCAGTTGTTGCAAGACCACCTGCACCGGTCGCGGCAGCTCCAGCACCCACAATCGAACGGCCTGTATCTGTTCCGCCGACGGCGGCTCCGGTCGCGGCAGCTCCGGCTCCCCGGAGAATCGTCCCTCAGCCGCGTCAGGCAGCCCCGATTGTTGCTCCGCCGCCGACCCCGGCCATTGCCGCGAAGCCTCCGGCAGGCCCGGTGGTAGCGAAGCCCCCGGTGGTTGCCGCAGGGGCTCCCGTGGCAGCTCCGCCCTCGGCTCAGCGCGATGCGGTAATAGCAGCACCACCTGCGGCTCAAGCCGTCTCAAGGCCGGCGGTGGTTGCAGCGGCTCCCTCACCAGCGGTGGCTGCTCCTCCAGTTGTGGCACCCGCTCCCGAGACGACACCGGCCGAACCGCCCGCAGCGCCTCCGATGGCCGCGGCACCTGCAGAACCGGCTCCGGCTCCCCGCAGGGTAATCATGCCGCAGACTGGGCCGCGCCCGGTTTACAGCGCACCTCCAGTGAAGCCCGCCCCTCCAGCCCCCGCAGCATCGACGGGACCGGGTGGCATCCAGCGCGGACGCCCGATCTTCGACCGCCGTCCGGCAGGTGGGCCTGGGCAGCGTCCCGGCATGGGTGGACCCGGAGGCCCGGGAGGACCCGGCGCACGACGCCCGATGCACCCGACACGCAGCTCGCCCAGCGGAGCACCGCAAGGAGCGCGTCCCGGCTTTGGGCAGCGCCCCGGTATGGGTCCTCGACCCGGCTTCGGGCAGCGGCCCGGCCCGGGTGGAGCGCCCGGCCTGGTGCCGCCTCCGGGCGAGGCACCGCGTCCACAGCGTCCCGGCCCCAATGCGCGCCGAGGCCGGCAGCAGTACCAGAAGACCAAGGAAGGCCCGATGAAGGGCTTCGCTCCGCCATCGCGTTTCGGCGGAGCCCAGGTTCCCGCCGAGCCATTGCCCATCACGCGAACCATCACAGTGACTGAAGGCATCAGCGTCAAGGATCTGGCGGAGAAACTCGGCGTGCGCGGCAAGGATCTGATCGCCACGCTCCTGATGCGCGGAGTTTTCGTCACCGTCAACCAGTCGCTCGATGGCGAACTGGTCAAGGATGTCGCTCGCCAGTTCGGTGCAGATACGTCGGTGATCACCTTCGAGGACCAGATGGCGAACGAGGCCATCGAAAACATGCTCTCGCAGGAAAATCCCGATGAGCTGGAGGTTCCACGTCCGCCGGTGGTCACTGTCATGGGCCACGTCGATCACGGTAAGACCTCACTGCTCGACGCTATCCGCGAGACAGACGTCGCAGGCGGCGAGGCCGGAGGCATCACTCAGCATATCGGCGCCTACAAAGTGCGGATCGCCAAGCCGGATTCGCCGGCCTTCGGCCGCGAGATCGTCTTCCTGGATACGCCGGGTCACGAAGCCTTCACCCGCATGCGTGCCCGCGGGGCCAAGGTCACGGACATCGTCGTTGTGGTCGTCGCTGCCGACGACGGCGTGATGCCGCAGACGCTGGAAGCCATCGACCATGCGAAGGCGGCCAACGTGCCGATCATCGTGGCGGTCAACAAAATCGACAAGCCCGACGCACAGCCGGATCGCGTGAAACAGCAGTTGGGCGACCGCGGGCTCGTTCCCGAAGCGTGGGGCGGATCGACGGTGTTTGTCGATGTTTCGGCGAAGAAGAAGCAGAACCTCGACCTCCTGCTCGAAATGATCTGCCTGGTCGCCGATCTTGGCGACCTGAAGGCGACGCCGGGACGTTCTGCTGTCGGCACGGTCATCGAAGCCAAGCTGGATCGCGGACGTGGTGCAGTGGCTTCCGTGCTCGTGCAGAATGGCACGCTGCGCAACCAGGACAGCTTCATCGTCGGCAATACATTCGGCAAGATCCGCGCTATGTTCGACGATCGCGGACGTGCTATCGAGGAAGCGGGGCCGTCGACTCCGGTCGAAATCCTCGGACTCGAAAGCATTCCCGATGCGGGCGATACCTTCCTGGTCGTGGCCGATCGCGACAAGGCCAAGGGCATCGCGCAGTACCGCAAGATGAAGGAGCGCGAAGCGCAGCTTGCCAAGAGCTCGCGCGTTTCGCTCGAAGGCCTGGCAGAGCAGATCAAGCAGGCCGGAGTCAAGGACCTCCCCATCATCCTCAAGGGTGACGTGCAGGGATCGGTCCAGGTGCTGGCGGATTCGCTCCAGAAGATGTCCACCGAAAAGGTACGCATCAAGGTCATCCACTCCGGAGCGGGAGCCATCACCGAAAGCGATGTGCTGCTGGCCTCAGCGTCGAACGCCATCATCATCGGCTTCAATGTGCGGCCGGAGCGCAAGACCGCCGAACTCGCCGAGCAGGAAGGTGTCGAGATTCGTATTCACTCGATCATCTACGAGCTACAGGACGAGATCCGTAAGGCGATGCTGGGGCTGCTCGAGCCGGTCTTCAAGGAGAGCTATCTCGGCCGCGCCGAAGTGCTCAACGTCTTCAAGATTCCGAAGGTGGGCACTATCGCTGGCTGCCGCGTCACCGACGGCGTGCTGCGGCGCGATGCCGAAGTGCGGCTGTCGCGCGACGGCGAGCAGGTCTACAAAGGCAAGCTCACCTCGCTCAAGCGCTTCAAGGACGATGCCCGCGAAGTTACCAGCGGCATGGAGTGCGGTGTCGGTCTGTCGAACTTCAATGACGTCCAGGTTGGCGACAGCATTGAAGCCTTTGTCACCGAGCGAGTCGCAGCGGAGCTTACGGCCAGCTAGGACTGGCCGTCCGGGCACTCGCGCCTTCGGCGCCGGCAATAACTGTCATATCGGGCTCTCCCTTTGGTCGAGATCAAAGGGGGCCCTGCTCGCCTGCACAGGCAGCTCTTGCCGAAATCGGCGAGTGAGCTCTGAGTGATGCCTGGCGTATGACATTCCTCACTTGCATCAGGCTTGCTAGTCGCTGACGATGGCTCGCAGGCAAACCTCGTGGCTGAAAACGCGACTACACCCAAAGACGATCTCCTCACCATCATCGCCATCAGCGTCGTCGCGCTGATGATCTCGACCATGCTTCATGAAGGCCTGGGCCATGGCGCCGTCGCCTTGCTCACGGGAGCAGCTTCGGGGACGCTCTCGACCGTCGCCTGGTCGAGCCCCTTCGACTCGCGACTGGTGGCCGCCGGCGGCACAATCGTCAACCTGATTACGGGCTTCGTTTGTTGGCTCGCGCTGCGTGCCGCACACAACAATTCTGCGACGACGCGCTTCTTCTTGCTGATCGCCTGTGCCTTCAACCTCTTCTCCGGCACGGGATATTTCTTCTTTTCCGGCGTGACCGGATTCGGAGACTGGCAGCAGGTGATAGCGGGAATGCATCCTTCCTGGTTGTGGCGCACGCTGCTCATCGTTGTCGGCATGGGTGCCTACTACTGCGCGATGCGGATCGTTGGCGCGAGCGTGGTTCGCTATCTCGGTGTTCCTCCCGGTGACCGCACCCGCTTCCGCAGGCTCACGTGGGTACCGTATTTCGCCGCCATCCTGATTGAGCTGATCGCCGGGCTACGCAATCCGCTGGGCCTGCCGCTGGTATTTGAGTCGGCTCTTCCCGCAACTGCAGGGGCCAACTGCGCCCTGCTCTTTCTTGTGTATTACGTCCCGCGATCGACGACACCGGGTCCGAATTGTCAGCCCATCCCGCGAAGCTATCCGTGGATCATCGTTTCTTCAGTGCTCGCACTCGTGTTCGTTCTGGTTCTCGGGCCCGGGATTCAGATCCGCTGGTAAGGCAAGTACGATGGGAACCATGCCCGTCGCCTGCATGACTATCGAGCTGCGCATCGAGCATGCGCAGTCGCTCAAGGACCGCCGCCAGGTAGTCCGCAGTCTGAAGGAAAAGCTCGGCCACGGTTTCAATATTTCAATCGCGGAGATCGATGAAGCGGTCACGTGGCAGTCGGCAACTATCGGGATCGCCGCGATATCCGGCTCGCGCGATTACCTGGCGGGGCTTATGAATCAGGTGGAAGCCGCTGTCAACCGCATCGCTAACGACCTTGGCGCACAGGCCGTCGATATCTGGTGGGATTATCTGGACACATAATCGGCACTGATCCGGCTACTTTCTGATATCCTCAAACGTTTAACCAAAGGAAGAAAGATGCCGGAGCCAAGGGCACGCCAATACCATCGGGACCGGGTCGCCGAAACCCTGCGGGAAGAGATCGGCGCAATGATCGAGGGAGAGCTTTCGGATCCCCGTATCAGCTTTGCTTATGTGACCCAGGTCGTTCTGAATCCGGGTGGAAAATCCGGACTTATCTATGTCGCCGTGGACGGCGGTCCCGAAGAAGAGAAGAACACCATCGAAGGCCTGATGGCAGCGCGGGGCTACATCCGCCACGAGCTGCACGAACGCATGGGCACGCGCCGCGTACCCGATCTAACGTTTCACATCGACCGCTCCGACAAGATGAAGGCGCGCATCGATGAACTGCTTGGCCGCAAGCGCAATCGCCAGAAGGAGGTTACCGGCGTTCAGGGCAAGGAGTAGACGCGGCCAGTTCAACTATGCAGCAACTCGACGACATCCACGCTGTTCTCCACGCAATTGAGCGCGGTGAGCGCTTCCTTGTGTCCGCGCATGCGCGGCCCGATGGAGACGCCGTCGGTTCTATGCTTGCCTGCGGCATGATCCTCGATCAGCTCGGAAAGCAGGTGGAGATGGTCTCCTTCGACCCCGTTCCGCTCATCTACCACGGACTTCCCTGCGCCGACGCTATTCGCCAGGTCGCTCGTGTCGAGGGCGACTACGATGCCGTGATCCTGCTCGAGTGTGACAGCCTCGACCGCTCGCGCCTGATGGGGCTCGAAGACCGCTTCGTCATCAACATCGACCATCATGCCAGCGGCCGCGCCTTCGGCAATGTGAACTGGATCGATACCGGGTCATGCGCCGTCGCTGAAATGGTCTACGATCTGGCAACGCTGGCCGGTGCGGAGATCACGCCGGAGATGGCCACATGCCTCTATACGGCGGTACTGACCGATACGGGATCGTTCTGCTATGCGGGAACGGACGCGCACACATTCGAACTGGCCGGAGATCTGGTGCGCTGCGGCGCGGATCCAACGCTGATCGCGCAACACACTTACTTTTCTAATCCCACTTCAAAGATGCTGCTGCTCGGCGCGGCTCTCTCAAACCTGAAGCGTGAAGGGCGCCTCGCGTGGATATGGGTGACGCATGAAGACATGCTGCGCACGCGGGCGGCCGAGGAGGACTGCGAAGGCCTGGTCAACTATGCGATCGGCATCGCCGGCGTCGAGGTCGCGGTCTTCCTGCGGGAGCTGCCCACTCGTCGCGTACGCCTGTCGCTGCGCAGCAAAGGGGAATTCAACGTTGCGCGCATCGCCGAGCGCTTCGGCGGAGGCGGACATTTGCATGCCAGCGGCTGCACGATCGACGGGCCACTTCCGGCGGCGGCAGGCAACATTCTCGATCATTTGCGCGAATGCCTGCAGGGTCGGGTGCATGAGTTCGCGTGAGGCATTTTGCATTGTTCAAAAACGAGACATGCCGGCCCTGCCCAGGGCGCTAAATCGGCATCCGATCTGTTAGCCTTTACGCGGAACTCCCTGATAAACTGTGGACATACCTCCCAGATTGAAAGTGTTGTCCCATAGCCCTGCGAATTTGCTCGCCCGCTTCCCGGTGCTGGAAACGGTGCTTGAAGCGTCGACTCTATTCATCCTGACGGCATTCTTTCTTTTCTATGGCCTGGTTCCCATTTTCGGAGGACCGGGCATCGGCCTGGTGGGCGCCGACGAGCCGCGCTACGCGCAGGTGGCGCGCGAAATGCTGGCCCGCCATGACTACATCACGCCAATTTTGTGGGGAAAGCCGTGGCTGGAAAAGCCTGCTCTTTACTACTGGCGGGCGATGTTCTCCTTCCGGGAGTTCGGGGTGCATGACTGGTCGGCGCGACTGCCTTCGGCCAGCTTCGCCTTCATCCTGGTCACGCTCATTTACCTGCATATCCGCCGGTTCCGCCGCGGAGGCCAGTTGGACGCCGCGCTGATCACCGCATCCTGCGCGGGCATCATCGCCTTCGCCCGCGGCGCCTCGACCGACATGCAACTGGCCGCGCCGTTCTGCATCGGCATGCTGGGCTGGTATGCCTGGTACGAGACTGACAGCAAGTTCTGGCTCTTCGACCTCTACTTCTTCGTCGGAGCCGCGACGCTGGCAAAGGGTCCGGTCGCGCCCTTTCTGGCCCTCGTGATCCTCGTTGCTTTTGCCGCCCTGCGCCGGGAGTGGTCAATCCTCCGCCGCACCATCTGGTGGCCAGGGGTCGCTCTTTATCTGGCGATGGTGCTGCCCTGGTTCATCGCGGTGCAGAAGCGCAATCCCAACTTCCTGCGCGTCTTCTTCCTGCAGCACAATCTTGAGCGCTTCGCGACCAACCGCTTTCAGCACGAGCAGGCATTCTGGTTCTATATCCCCATCGTTCTTCTGGCGCTTACGCCGTGGGCGGTACTGGCCATCGCTGCCTTCAGCGACGCCATCCGCCAATCGGTTGCGGAGTGGCGGGCGCGACGGGCGAAAAACCATTACATGGGGAATTTTCGGGCGGGCGACGCCTTTCCCGAGTTTCTGGTCCTGTGGGCGCTGGTGCCGATCATCTTTTTCTCCTTCTCGGAGTCGAAGCTTCCCGGCTACATCATCCCTTCGATCCCGCCTCTTACGATCCTCACCGGCGATTACCTTAACCGCATGCGGGAGCGCGGACTGAAGCCGTGGCTGCTCATCACCCACGCCCTGCTCACCGGGGTCCTGACGGCGTTTGTCGTTCTGCTACCGCTGCACCTGCAGCACCCCGAGGCTTTGCCACCGGTTAACGCTATCGTCGCCGGGGGCATGACGGGGTTCGCAGCCGCCGTCTTCATTCTCATCACTGTCTACCGCTTCGGCCTGAAGCGACTGCGCATCGCGACGATGACCCCGATGGTCATCATGCTGCTGTTCCTTTTCGGTATTGGCCCCTTCTTCGGAATTCGTGCCCTGGCCAACACCAAGCGCAACATCACATTAATCGATCTGACCTACTCGGCGAGACCGCTTGCGAGTATTCTCGCGAAGATCACGCCGTCGGACGGTACGGTCGCAGTGTTCAGGGTCCGCCGGGATCTTGAGTACGGCCTTTCCTTCTATCGCGATCAGAAGGTCGTGAACTACGAGACGGAGGGGGTTCCTTCACAGCAGCACATTCTCGTAGTGCGTGAGTCCTATATAGATCAGTTACGTCCATTACTGAGAGACAGGACATACGAGCCCCTTTTCACGTATCCTGCTCAAAACCTGGTCGTGTATTCGGTTGCTGCGCGCCAGTAGTCTGAAAACAATACCAAACAGGGAACGGTAAGAGCACGCGTCCGCCGAATAGTCCAGCTGTCTCACGGCAGCTGCGGCCTGCACGTGTATGCTTCCTTCCAGGAATGAGCATGACGCCGGCGCTCCAACTCGAAATTCTCGACCTGCGGCACTTCTCGGGAGCCAGCCTGCGTCCCCTGCTGGAAGCCGAGTCACGATTGTGGAGTGAGCGACTGGAGTGGGACTACCGCGCCTCCGCCGACCTGCTGCTGCAATACCTGGACTCGCGGGTGCTTCCCGGCTACGTGGCGATCGAGAACGGCCGCGTCGCAGGCTATCTCTTCTGCGTCTACGAAGAGCATAAGGCGGTGATCGGCGACGTGTTCGCGGTGGCTCCTCAAAGCTCCGACGCAACGGCCACAGATATTGAGCTGCGGCTTCTGGAGAGCCTGATCGAGCTGCTCAAGAATTCTCCCGGGGTGGATCGCATCGAATCGCAGCTGCTCCTGCATTCGCACGGGGTCCATTCGAGTGTCTTCCGCGCTGCGAGCTTCGAGATTTACCGCCGGCTCTTCATGCGACTAAATATGCTCGACCGCCTGCCCGCGTCACCGGCACCGGCATTGCCTGGCGGCCTGAGCATGCGGCAGTGGCACGAAGACGACTTTAACGCCGCGGCGCATCTGATCTCCGCCGCCTACCAGGGACATCTCGATAGCCACATCAACGATCAGTACCGAACCGTCGCGGGATCGCTTCGCTTCCTGCACAATATCGTCCGCTTTCCGGGCTGCGGACACTTCGACACCCAGGCCTCCCGTGTGCTGGTCCGGTCGGGCAGCAGCGAGATCGTGTCCATGCTGCTCTGTTCGCGCGTACGCGAGGATGTTGCCCACATAACCCAGCTCTGCGTCGGGAAGGACTGCCGCGGCCAGCACCTGGGCCGCATCCTGATTGACGACTGCGCGGCGCATCTAAAGGCCCGAGGATTTCGGGCGATCACACTCACCGTGACCGAGTCGAACGAGAGCGCGGTGACGCTCTACCGGCACGCCGGTTTTGAGGTGACGCATACTTTCGACGCGATGCTATGGGAGAAGAACAAGGACAGGGTGTAGGGATCAAGGTATAGGGGTGTAGCAGGAACCGGGGTTCTACACCCTATCTTCTAATCAGCCACATCACCCAGCTCGCCACGATCACCACGCCGACAAACATCGACCAGCAGTAGAGTCCGTACCGAACCATCGCTTTGGGAGTGGATCGCTGGGTGATTCCGAAAACGACGGAAGCAAAGGTGGCGAAGAGCAGAACAGCGGTGAAGTGAGACGGTGCAAACATTAAGCTTTCCTGCCAATGCGCAGGTTGTGCGCGTCAACCGCAGAGATGAAATTCAGCAGGCCCGACACAACGATGAACTTCGTCCCGTAGTCGGCGGTTGCGACCTCAATGGCGCCGTGGCCAAGGTCGAAGATCCGGCCAAGCGCATAGAAAAGGCCGTTGCCCAGGTCTCCGGCAAACCCCAGCATGTCGAGCACATCGCCGGTGTTCGGCGCGTACAGCTTGCCTTGCATCGCAAGGCCTAGCCAGAACATCGACGCAATCGAGACGAACAGCAGGAGACCGCGCACCCAGCGCCCGGTCAGCAGATGACCCGCGCCCGGAACCAGCCAGCCCAGAATTAATGCCGAGTAGAGAAAGCCCTGCGACGTGGTCTGCGTCTTCGCGGGCACTTGAACCTTGGAAGCCATTTCTCTTTTGACTATAGCAGCTTAGAGACAGAAATCAGGGGATAGAGTGCGGGTGTGGGAGGATAGGGATAAACGCGGAGGCTTTCGTGATGGAACAGAATCTTGACCAGACCACGTCACTTCTCAGCCATACTCCGGCCGCACTCAATGCCCTTTTGCGCGATCTGCCGGACGCCTGGATATCCCGAAACGAAGGAGAGAATACGTGGAGCGTATTCGACGTCGTCGGGCATCTGATCGACTGCGAACACACGAACTGGATTCCGCGCATCGAGTGGATACTCGAGAACGGTGAGTCGCAACCATTCCGGCGCTTTGACCGCGGAGGTCACGCCCGCGAAACTCAGGGCAAGTCGCTGGGGCAACTGCTAGACGAATTTGCCCGGCTGCGGTTGGAGAATCTGAGCCTGCTGAGTTCGTTGGACCTGCAGCCAGAGGACTTTGAGAAGCGCGGCATGCATCCCACGCTCGGGGCGGTGACTTTGGGCAACCTGGTGGCAACATGGGCAAGTCATGACCTGACGCACCTGCACCAGATCTCCAGGATCATGGCGTATCAATACCGCGAGGAGGTCGGGCCATGGAGCAGATTCCTCGGGGTGATGCATTGCGCGGGCCACGGCGAACAGGCCTAGCTGTTAAATCCTGACCAGTTCCTGCTGCACCCGGCCGGAAGCCGCGGCGCGCTCACGAGTCGTGATCATGTTCAACTCGCTGCGAATGCCGAACTGCTTGAGATAGACGCCAGGCTCGACGGAGAAACAGGTGTAGGGCAGGATGAGGCGCTCGTCATGGGTCTCCAGGTTGTCGAGGTGCGCGCCGTTGCCGTGCAGAGTGTTGCTGATGTTGTGTCCGGTGCGGTGGGTGAAGTATTTGCCGTACCCGGCGTCGGCGATCACGGCCCGCGCCGCATCGTCAGCCTGCCAGCCCGCAATCGGCTCCTTGCGATAAAAGGCATCCTTCACTGCCTTCACGGCCGCGTCGCGCGCGTTCCTCACGACCTCGAAGACTTCCTTCTCCTTCTCCGCCGGCTCGCGTCCCACGACGCCCGTCCAGGTGATGTCGTAATAACAGGTGCCTGGCCGGTCCTTGCGTCCCCAGATGTCGATGAGCACGAAGTCTCCGTCGTGGATCCTCTTCGCGCCGGCCTCAGTCGGCTCGTAGTGCGAATCGGCGCTGTTTGCGTTCACCGAGACATTCGGGCCATTCTCCCAGACCAGGTCGGCACGCCGCATGGCCTCCGACAACCACTGGACGATGTCGTATTCGGTGACTTTGCCGGGTGAGCCGCCGGCCGGACGAACCCTTCGTCCGATCTCGCGAAAGCCTTCCGCCAGAATCTCGTCGATCGCCTTCTGGGCTTCGTAGTGGCTGGCAATCTGCGGCTCGCTCAGGACGGCTTCAAAGCGGCTCACCAGGTCAGCCGAGCTGACGATGTTCTTATCCATCTCGCGCAGGACTTCCATCGTGCCCGCATCGAGCATGGAGACGTACATGATCGCGTTGCGAGGTGAATACTGCATGGCGATCTTCTCGTAGGGAGCGAGCATCGCATCGAGGCCCCGTTCCAGCTCCTGCCATGACGAGTAGACGCCCTTGGAGCCGGGCAGCGAGTCCAGCCGGCCCGATTCGATGCGGTGCACCAGCTTGCGCGGTTCGCCCGCGGCGGGAACGGCGTAGTACCAACGCCGGGTTACGTGTGAGGTCGCGGGCAGGCCGAGAATGCTATAAGCGATGGGATCGCGATGGTGATGATCGTAGAAAAGCCAGGCATCCACTCCCTGCTCGCGGAGAGCCTCTTGAATCGCCTCGATCTGCATGCGCAGCTCCTCTGGAAACTACCAAGTCTATCCGATGTGTGTTGACGCAACGCAATTTTGAAGTACTAAAATCGCTTTCGCGGTGCTCGTTTGCCGTTATAGACTCAAAACCTCTCGCTCACCCCCACAGACAGAGATGGTTAAGAGGCGCTTCATGAGAATAGGTACGGCATTTGTCGCTTTTCTCGTTGGGCTTATTGGAATTTCAACCATGATCGGATCGCACCGCTTGCAGCATATCCGCGCAGTGGACGCAGTGCAGCTGATCGCTTCAGGAATGTGCTTCGGAGTCGCTATCGTGATCGCGGCCCGGAGCCGCAAGGCCGGCGGCTAGCCTTACTTCTTTCCGTGTGCGGT
>Ga0335073_10000943_pt1 | contig 38477 bp, 31 predicted proteins | sample Lox_Sample_22_FD_207093 | JGI IMG/M metagenome (GOLD analysis project Ga0335073, IMG submission 207093) | Soil microbial communities from Loxahatchee National Wildlife Refuge, Florida, United States - Lox_Sample_2.2 | ecosystem: Environmental > Terrestrial > Soil > Wetlands | place: USA... | reverse complement strand
ACTGGCGGAGAAAGGCACGATCTTCCTCGACGAGATTGGGGAAATTCCCGCCGAAACTCAGGTCGCACTCTTGCGAGTTCTACAGGAACACGAATTTCAGCGCATTGGAGGAACCGGGCCTGTTCGGACCGATGTGCGGGTGATCGCCGCCACGAATCGCGACTTGGAGTCTGCGATTGAATTCGGAACGTTCCGGAGCGACCTGTTTTACCGGCTGAACGTCTTTCCCATTGAACTGCCGCCTCTGAGAGAGCGAAGCGAGGACATTCCCTTGCTTGTCACGTATTTCCTGAATCGTTACGCACGGAAAGCAGGCAGGAATTTTACGTCGATCGACAAGAAGAGCCTCGATCTGCTGCACTCGTACACCTGGCCCGGTAATATTCGGGAGTTACAGAACGTAATCGAGCGATCCGTAATTGTCAGTGAGTCGCAGACATTTTCAGTGGACGAGAGTTGGCTTTCCCGGCCGGCGCCGTCCAGCGGCCTTGATATCCGCCCGAACCTCTTAAGCGGTGTTACAACTCAGGAGGAGAAGGCGATGATTGAGGCGGCCTTGCGCGAATGTGGAGGTCGTGTTTACGGACCTTCGGGCGCTGCTGCCAGGCTGGGGATACCGCGAACGACTCTCGAATCGAAGATCAAGTCGTTGAAGATCAACAAGCATCGTTTCAAAGGGACAGAAGCCTAAACTCTCCACTTCGTCAATTGACGAGTTCGACAATCGGCGACTCTCGTCATTTGCAATCTATTTATTTTCATCCACTTGCGATGGCAGCAGGCTTGCACTTTCACGGGGCAGGAAACGCAATGCTGAGAATTCACAGGACGGCTAACGGGGACGTCGTCTTTACCCTAAGCGGCCGGATCGACAGGGAGCACGTTCCCGAGTTGGAAGAGCTCATTGCCGCAGAAGGAACAGATCGCCGAATCGTTCTTGACCTTAAGGATATGACTTTGACTGGTCAGGATGGCATCGCTTTTTTTGCTTCCCCCTGGCCGGAAAGGCAGCGTGGGAGGCAAGAGAAAGGAATGATTCTATGTATAACAATTTAGAAGCCTGCATCGACCAGGGGATTATTGGCGTCAGTCCTGCATTTCAACAAGTCCTAGCTCTGGTCCGCATGATCGCAAAGAGCGATTCTGTGACGCTGATTCAGGGCGAGACCGGGACCGGCAAGGAGGTCATCGCCAACGCGATTCACAACCAGAGTTCGCGCAGGCAGGGTCCCTTTGTGAAGTTGAACTGCGCCGCGATCCCTGGCCCCTTACTGGAGAGCGAACTTTTCGGCCACGAGCGAGGCGCCTTCACGGGAGCGTGTGCGCAGACCAAGGGACGATTCCAGATGGCAGATCGGGGCACGCTTTTTCTCGACGAGATCGGTGATCTGCCGCTCGAGTTACAACCCAAATTGCTGCGCGCTCTTCAGGAACAGGAGTTCGAACGTTTGGGCAGCAGCCAGACGATAAGGGTCAATGTTCGGGTGGTCGCCGCGACCAACCAGGACCTTTCGCAGCTAGTGGCGAACAGGCAGTTTCGGGCAGATCTGTACTATCGTTTGAACGTCATTCCGATCAGCCTTCCTCCCTTGCGGGAGCGGGTTCAGGACATCCCGTTGCTGGTGGACTACTTCGTAAGGAAGCTCTCCGCCCGTCTCAATAGGCCCATTGATCTGATTCCGGATGAAGTGATGGATGTGCTCAAAGCACACGACTGGCCGGGCAATATTCGAGAACTGCAGAACTTCATCGAACGGGCCGTGGTATTTTCACCGGAATCGGTGCTGCGTCTCCCCCTGACTGATCTGAAGCAAATGAAGAAGCAGTCGTCGGTGTCGGGCTCCCGCACGCTTGCCGATGCGGAGCGCGAGCACATTCTGGACGTATTGAAGCAAACCGACGGGCTAATCGGCGGAATGCATGGCGCCGCATCGCGGTTGGGCCTGCCGCGCACCACGTTGGTCTACAAGATGCGGAAACTGGGAATTGAGGCACCCCGGTCGCACCGGGCGCGGCCCGTTCACCCGGCTTGCGATGGGCTCGCGATGGAAGGGGTTGGCGCGGCCGCGAGTTTTTGAGAAGTTACGCTCTGATTTTCTGCGGTGACACCCTACGTAAACACTTCCGATGAAGAGCCGCGCCATTTGGGGGTATGCCGCCCGACGAGGCCGGGTGATCGGCCCGCAGGTTCGCGAGGTGGGTTCCGTTGCGGCGAAGCGAGAAGCCTGGGAGAAACTGCTGGAGGCAGCACGCCGCCGGGAAATCGATCTGGCGCTGGTCTGGCGGCTGGATCGTTGGGGCCGGTCGGTCACAGACCTGCTCGCCACGCTGCAAGAACTGAGCATCTCGGCGTCGGGTTCGTGTCGCTGACCGAAGCGCTGGACCTGACCACGCCAGCCGGACGCGCCATCGCCGGCCTGCTCGCCATCTTCGCGGAGTTCGAACGGGAGATTCTATGGGAGCGCGTGCGCGCCGGCTTGGCCGACGCCAGACGGAATGGCCAGCGTTTGGGTCGGCCGATGACAGCCGGACGCCAGGCGGACAAGGTGCGAAAGCTGCATCGTGCAGGCAGCGGTAAAGCCGGGGTCGCCCGCCGTTTGCAGATCGGCCGCACCTCGGTTCGCCGGACCCTAGCGGGAGCCGATCGCCAAAGAGGCAGGGCATGAAACTTGCTCGGGGATAGTAGTTGAGGAACACCGATGTCACCGGAAACCGAACCGAACGTCAACCCACTGATCTGGGCAGCGATCGAGCAGAAACGCCTGCTTCGATTCCGCACAAGAACCGCGAGCGCATCGTGGAACAAACGACTACGGAATTCAAAGGGTATTATCAAGCTCTTCGGATATCAAGTGGGCGGCTCCAGCAGTCAAAAACTACCAACTGGCGGTGGGCGGAGCAGACCCTCATCTCAGATATGGAAGTGCTCGATAAGAACTTCCCCGGTGGACGTCCTACAAAATCGGGCAGTCACCAGAAATGGGACAAGCTGCTCATCAGAGTCCAGCCGGCTGATACCACTGGAATTTAGCCCCATCCCGTCTCCGGACGCTCCACGCACACTTACCGAAAGCTCACGCTGCCGAGGCGAAAGTCTGGCCGGAAACCACTCAGTCGCGCCCTCTCGTGAGACCGCAACCCTATCACAGAAATCCAACTTGTCGAAAGGAAAAGGCGAACAGGTGGCGAGCTTTCGAAATCTCACAGTGCAGCGAAGACCAGAATGCCTTGACCCCGCGGAACTGGAGGACTCACGCCGGCGTTCGGTTATGTTTTCCCAGCGAGAGTGCTAGACGCGAGAAGTCCTCGATCACAGATACCTCTGCGACAAACTCGCCATGGAAGGAGAAGACGACACAAAACTGGCTGGAGACCATTTCGCCGGTGGACCGAATTCGCTCCTGCTCACTACCGATCACGATAACCCTGCGATCTATCTCCGCAAGGCACTCGACCTTACATTCGGTAATTTCCATGAGCTCGGCAACCCGCCGAAAATACTCGAGGATGCCATTCTTGCCGCGAAATTCACCCGATAAAGCAGTTGTGGCAGGCGCAGTCGAATGGTACACGACGTTGTCGTCGGCATGAATCAACAGAGCCCGGATCGAACCGCGTTCCGTAAAGTCCTCCATAATGGCTTTCGCAGTGTCAATTGGCTTGCGCATCTTGTCGTCCCCTTTCGTTCGATGTGTTTCTCGGCAGGTCTGCTGCTTTCGGAAGTTGGCCGCTTTCGAACTTCTTCCGGCATTCGGCGCGACGTAACTTGCCACTGGTAGTTTTTTCAATGGTCCCTTTGGGGGCCATATGAATTGAACTAGCGACCAAACCAGTTCTGCGCTGGATTTGCTCACGGATGTCATCTTCTATGTCGCGGAGATTGCGTTGTAGCCTGGTGTCAACTTCCGCTACAATTGCCAGCGCCTCGGTAGCGTCTGCTCCTGAAGTTGCGAAAGCAACCACCATTCCGGACCGCACACCAGGGATGTCGTAGATCGCAGATTCAATGTCCGACGAGACGTAGTTTTGACCGCCGACGATCACTAAATCTTTCAGCCGGTCGACGAGATAAAGGCGTCCTTCCGCGATATACCCCAAGTCTCCGGTGTGCAGCCGGGGGCGGCGGTCTTCGGGGGATTGTCCGAAGTAGTGCGTGGAGATCGAAGGGCCGGAGAAGACAACCTCGCCCACTTCTCGTTCCTCGCATTCGGATCCGTTATCGGGTGAAACGATTTGCACGGTGTGGCCGGGAACAGGCTTGCCCACCGACGCAATCCACATGGTGGACTTTGACGGATCAGCGCCGGGCATCGCCTTTCCGTCTTCTGCCAGCCGGGTCCGATCGATCGGGTCGAAATGTGGGAACTCGCCTGGCGTGGGAAAGGTCGCGGACAGAGTTGCCTCCGCGAGGCCGTAGACCGGAAAAAGGGCGCGAGGAGAGAAACGCGCCGAAGAGAAACGATCCGCAAAGGCTGCCAACACAGGTCTCGTGACCGGTTCGGCCCCAACGAACGCCAGCCTCCAGCAGGAAAGGTCGAGACCGCTGATCTGCAGCGGCGGGATCTTCTGCACGCATAGTTGGTATCCGAACGTCGGGCTGACCGATATAGTTGCACGCAACTCGTGGATGGCGCGAAGCCACGAGATGGGGCGCCCCAAGAATGAAAGCGGCGTCATGATAGAGGTCGTCATTCCCGCGTAGATGCTGGTCATCAAAGCGCCGACCAACCCCATATCGTGATGTAGGGGCAGCCAGGACACCATGTGATCCTCTGGCGTAAATCGCGCTGCCACCCGTGCGGCCTCGCAATTTGCGATCAGGTTGTCATGAGTGATCACGACCCCTTTGGGCGACCCTGTGCTCCCGGATGTGTATTGCAGGAAGGCCGTGACGCTCGGCGGCTGGTCCACGAAAGCAGCGAATCGTTCAGCCTCGGGAACCGCCGTCTCCAACAAGGCGGACTCCAGCACAGGCACGCCTGCAAAAAGCTCTCCCACGGCGGCGACCCAGCTTTTCCGGCTCGGGACGATTACCACTGCCGGCCGACAGTCGCCGACAACACTTCTTGCCCGATCGAGGAAAGCGGCTGGCATCGACATCTCGCCGGGGGCCGGAATCGGAACAGCGGTCAACCCCGATGAAAAGCAGCCTAAGATCCAGGCCAGGAAATCCCGAGGATCGCTCAGAGAAAGAATGACACGATCGCCGGAGTGGACACCTGCCGCCGCAAGCAGAGCTCGCGCCCGTTGTACCAGGACCACAACTTCCCCCAGGACAAGAGGCCGGACGTCTATTCCTGTGCGTCGCGGGCGCAGGCTGTTCAAGACGATTCGGGCCGGGTTCTCCGCCAGTTGCCGGCACAGAACGGCCAGGATACTGTTCACCGAAGGGCGATAAACCCAAGAACCGGTCCTATCCAACAGTGAGACCTCCATCGAGGGTCAGTACACACCCGGTTAAATAAGGGCTTGAAAAGTTTGCCAGAAACAGGACGGCTTCAGCGACTTCTTCCGGTTCGCCCAGGCGCCCCGCGGGAATTCTCGGCACAGTAAACTTATCCACCAGGGCACGCTCAGGATTGAGCATTGGCGTATCGCAAAAGCCGGGCGCTACTACGTTCACCGCGATCTTGCAATGTGCCAACTCACGAGAGGCGGACTGCGCCGCCGCGATGACACCCGCCTTCGAGGCAGCGTATACAGAAGCCAAAGCAGCTCCGGACACACCCGCAGTTGAAGCGACGTTGACAATTCGGCCTCCGCCGCCACGCACCATCGCGCAGCCGAAGATGGAGGTGCACCGCAAGACTCCCATCAGGTTGACTGCGAGTATCTGGTGCATTACGCCATCGTCGATGGCTAGCGCACTGGTGCGCCGGAAGATGCCGGCATTGTTGATCAGAACGTCTACCCGACCGAAGCGAGCCAAGACTTCGTTCTCACATACCTCACGGATCGATTTCGATTCCGTCACATCCATACGAGCCACACAGAGCTGCCCTTGCGCGTGCGGCAGGCCCGGTAATTGATCTGGAGCACTGATATCGAGATCCGTGGCGACGACCGCGAAGCCGTTGTCGAGCAACTTCCGTACAATCGCGATTCCGATACCGCCCGCCGCTCCTGTAACGACCGCGACACGTCGTTTCACCTGTAGAACTCCTTGCCCGACCGCACGAAGTTCTCTGCGACCGCAAGCGCTTCGTTGGAAACCAAGGCTTCGATGGCTGAGCCGCGCGTGAGCATTCGCGCCACAGTAGGCTTGGTGAGGTATCTGCACAGGCTACCCCGGCCCAGAGGGAAGTCCAGCAGCTCGCGTGCCGCCAGATCGGCCAGGACCGGGTGAAAGAACGCCGCCTTAGAGGACGCCGGCGTGCATGTCAGCAAGGAGAGGCAAACAGCGTCGGGAACCAGGGAATCCAATCCTGATTCTTCGGCGTCAACCTGTCGTAGCGATTCGAGCGCCGTGGCTCTCCGCGGACACGCGATTTCTTGGGACAATGGCCCAGCTTGCCGGACCGCGTTCCACAACTGGCGCGGACCGCGGATGAAGCCGAACTCTCGAAGTGAGCCTGCGGCTCCGCCGGCGGAGCCTCCGCCAGCTATGTAATCCGCGATAGGAAGCAAAAAGGCGGAAAGCATTTGGTCGAACCCAAGGGCGCGTTGCGGTTTGGAAAGCACGACCGTGAAGCCTGCCTTGGTCAGGTACTGTGCAAGTGCCGATACCGCTGCGTCTCCTTCTACCCGGATTGCAATTTCGAACAACTGCGATCCGGAACGGAATAGAGGGCTGTAAAGGACGCGATCCGGCAAATCGGGGGGGGTGTCGTGAAAGCCCAGTTGCACGCCGAATTGGTTTGGAGATTGGGGCTTCTCTTCCATATCTGACAAAGTGATTGTGGATTCCGGATCGGCGGCTTCATCGCTGCCAGCGCGCATCACTTGTACACCCGGCACAATACGCTCTTCCAGCTCACTTCCGAGGTCGCGACCGAATCTCGACGAAGGAGCAGCACGAATGGTCGAGACCTTTCGGAGTGGCGTCTTCAGTGAAGGCAGCATCGCGGCCATCTGCCGAATATAGAAGAAGCCGGCAGCAGCTTTGCTGATTTCCATGGAAGCGGTGCGCGCAGCCGAAGCCAACTCGCGTGCGTGATGATTTGGCCCACGCTCGCCTGCGGCCGCGCGCACGAGGAGGTCCAGACATTCCCGGTAAAGGCTCCGGTATGCGGAGGGCAACGACTCTATCCGGGCCTCCGTTTCGCGCTTCAGTTCGGCCGAATAGCAATTTCGCCGGCCGCCGGCCTCGGCATGATCCGCAACGCGGCCAATCTGTGTCGCGGAGAAACAATGCCGCACCTGGCCGGCTATCACACGTTCCACAAATCCGTCCACCTCGGATTCAAAGACCCTTGCCGGCACAACTTCGTTGATCAGTCCTTCCGCAAGAGCCCTCCCGGTGTTCCATTTCTCGCCCCACAACAGCAGGTCAATCGCATTTGCCAGTCCAACCTGTTCGGGAAGATGCTGCGTGCCGCGAAAGACCGGGATGAGCAGGTAATCGGCAATCTCCGTCATACGAAAATGCGTTTCCTGCGTTTCCGACGCGATTCGGTATTTGCAGTGGAGAAGGAGTTCCAGACCACACCCGTAGCAATTCCCCTCGACTGCCGCGACCACAGGAACATGCGCCTCGCGCAGCGACTGATAGGCGGCGGCGATGCCTTCGGTCAAGCGCGCCGCGCTGTCCTCGTTCCTCGCCGCCTGCGCGAGCATCAGTTGAGCGCCGTTTACAAAGCTATTGGTTTTGGCCGATCGGATCACCACCGCGCCCGTGTCCGCGGGTGAGACCCGCCGCATGCACGATTCGAGTTGCATGGCGGTCGCCCGGCAGATCACGTTCACCTCGGAACCGGGTGTATCGAGCGTCAAGTAGAGAATGCCGTTACGCCGCGAGTCATGGAACGGCATGGTTAACCTCGGTGTCGCCCGCTGTAGCTCCAGCCAGGTAATTTGCTAACGAGCCAACCGTGAGCCGATCGGGATCGTCAACTGAGCTGAGCCATTCATTGAGGAGAATAACGGCGCCGAATTCTTCCTCGATCGCAATGGAGAGGGTTGCAATGCGCAGGGAATCGAAGCCAAGATCGAGGACCAAGCGGTCGTTTTCCGCCAACTCTCTCGCAGTGTGCATCGTGTCGCGGATCGCCGCGCATGTCTTTTCGTAAACTGCAGTGTCCATAATGAGTCGCTTCAAGAATTGCGTCTTCGGGCCACTTTCACCCGAACTCCGCCCAACGGCGCAACGGTCAACCGGCGGCGGACGGCCCTCGAGCGGGTGGTGGCTGCTGTGATAAAGCGGACCTCGCTTAGCACGGCGGCGAGTATCAGTTTCATTTCCAACATGGCGAACAACATCCCAATGCAGCGCCGGGGGCCGCCTCCAAAGGGGAGAAATTCATAGGGCGAGAATACATGGTCGAGGAATCGTTCGGGCCTGAACTCTTCAGCTTGCGGATAAAGTTCCTCGCGCCTATGCGTCAGATATGGACAAGGAAGAAGATGAACATCCTTTTCGTATGTCCGCCCCGTCACGGTCACCGGCTTGATGACCAGACGCGCGGAAACGGCTGGTAAAACCGGCATCCACCGCAACGTTTCATTCAGAACAGCCTGCAAATAGGGAGCGCCCTCAATGTCGGAGATAGCAGGCTCTTCGCCCAGCTCGTCTACCTCTGCAGTCAGGCGTGCCATGGTTTCCGCCCTCAGCAAGAGCGCCTCGATACACCAGGCTAGGGTCGTTGCGGTGGTCTCATGTCCGGCAAGTAGGAGCGTCAAGCCCTGGTCGCACACTTCAGAATCAATCAAGCGATCGCCGGCGGGGTCTTGCGCATCCATCAGAAGATCCAGGATTCCTCCCTGGGGCATTGCTCCGGCCCGGCGCTTGTTGATCGTGGCAATCAAAGCGCCTCGGTATTCGGAGAGTTGGCCGTCCAGACGCTTTTGCAAGGAGGTCTGAGTCCCCTCGTCCGCCGGTGGTCCGAAGACTGCGCCCGTGTTGGCCATATTGAGGATAGCCGCGCTGGACTTCTTGATCCTCCGACGCTCGTCGGTCTCTTCCGTGCCGAGGAGGGCGTGCAGAATCACCTCGAGGGTTAGTTGAGACATCTCGTCCTGGAGTGAAATCCAAGGTGCGGACAACCATGACTCCACCTTCAGGCGCGTCAGCTCGCGAATCGTTTCGCCATGCCGCGCGTTGCGGCTGCTACTGAGCGCCGGGGCCATCAGCCGGCGCATCCGCGTGTGCTGCCGGCCATCCACGCAAAGCAGGGAGGAGGGTCCAAGGATTGGCTCCAGAAAACCGTTGCCCCGTCCGGCGTAGAGTGCCATCGGATCGGCGGTAAAAATCTCACGAAGCGCCTCCGGACGACCGAATAGTACAACCGGATCCATTCCGGGTAGGCGCAACGAGAATTCGTCCCCATGGGCGGCAGCGCACTCCGAGAGAAACTGCAGTGGACGGGCTGCCCACGCGAACGCCTGCTGCTGCGGGGTCAACGATGGTCCGTCAGGAAGAGTCTTGGTATCAAGTTGCATTAAGCACTCCCGCTATGACCTTTAGCAGGGTTGACCGGATGCTCGCCGCGAGCGCACCGGCACAGTTCCAGACTTGACCGCGTGAGCATTCCTCGTCGCCACAGGTGGCCACGGCTGCCAAGCGATTGGCGTGCTGAGGTGCTCATTTTGGTCTTCATCTTCGTATTTCCTCCGTGCTCTTTTCTGTCCCGCCGGGACGGCATCTGCCGAATCCAGAAATTCGTCTCGGTGCCGCCCTCCTGGCGGAACACCTCCGAGCCGCCCCGCCCTCTCGAACTGAGTAGCGATACCGGCTACATCCTCTAGGGCGAGAAACAGAACCGTAAACTGTAATCGCCAGATAAATTTTTTGCCGGCAGGAGCCATTTTCGTTCAGGGACCGGTGTGCTGTCGGATCAAAGGCTCGAGCAATTGCGACGTCGTTGATGACGCTGCCAAAGGCCACCTGTCGCGCGATGCTGAGGTCGCGGGCCGGCGGACGCCTTATGTGGCGCTCCTTCGGGCAGACAAGCTCGCGGGCTTTGTCGATCGCGAAGCATTTCTCACGAAGGCCGGCAAGACTCTAATCGATCTATCGTGGTAGAGACGGATCACGCTGCGACCAGCAGCGCCCGGGAAAGGCCATTCGAAGTCTGGCGACAAGGGTCCGGTTCTGAGCCTTCGCCCCTATAATCGCTGTTGCGAAATCCCCTGTTCCTCAGCTTCGACCGAGAGCGATCCGCCTTCATGTGAATACCGGCCCACCCGAACCGGGTCGAGCGGAGTTTGCACAGCGCCTTCTCCCCCGGCACCGTACTGGTGTTCTTCCGAATCGTCCAAACGGTCCGAATTGACTCAGTCTGCTGAAGAACGCCGTTCCGCACCTCGGCGGTGCATCAAAGCTTTTTCAAGTACTCGAGCAGCGCGGTTTTCTGATCTTCAGGTAGCTTCGTGCCGAACAAGGCGCCGCTGTGGCCGATATTGCTATTCCCGGGCTGACTGGTATCGAATATCCAGACATTCGCCCCGGAGGAGTCGAGGTCGTTGCGAAAACCGACTTTCACCGGATCAAACTCGCGGTTTCCGACCGCAAACCGGGCGGGTCGTCCATCCGGATGAAGCAAATCATATAGTGAAGGCACGGAACCGTTGTGTAGGTAAGGGGCCGTGGCCCAAATGCCGTCCAGACGGCGCGCCAGATATTGGCCCGTGGCGCGCCAGACGGCGGGATCCGCATCCATCGCAGCCTGATCTGCCGGGCTGATTTTTTCGTCCGCGAAGGCTCTCATCTTCAAACCGTCGAGGATCGGCGCAACGGCTTTGGGAAATGGGATCCCTCCCACCGGCTGCCCGAAGCTGTTGGCGCGGTTCGGATCCGTGCCGATTTTTATTTGAGCGAACATTTTCTCCTGGTGGCAGCCTTCGCATGTTCTCTTGAAGATCTCCTCTCCCTTTTGCGCCTTCGCTTCATCGATTGCTCCGAGCACCTCTGCAGGCCATCTGGGCGGTTGCAGTTTGTGCACCAGCAGTTCTAGTTGATGCATATTACCGAGCCGGAGGGTAGATTCGTAGGTCCTCGGGTTGAAAAGGGCTCCCATCCCGAGTGCTTGGCCGATATTGCGCTCCAGGATGGAGTTGGTATCGCCGTCGTAGTGAATCCACCCGAAATCTGCGGCCTTTCGCCCGATATTATCGGGAACGCCCCAGATGAACGGGAAACTCACCGGGGACTGCATCTTTACGGCGTCCTGGGGGAATAACAGATTGCGCGCCGCACCGAAGGCGTCCACCCGGCCGGGTCCTGGTTCGGTACCGTCGATCAGGAGCTTTCCATTTTCGAGGTAGGCCAGCCGTGCCCGCAGAATTGCGATATCGTCCTTGAGCCGCTCCGCAAAGTCTGCTCCGGGCGCAGATTGTGACGCATCCGCAAGCGTCGATGGAACCGCATGAAAGGAAGAATCTCCAGTAGGTGCAGCCCCGACATTTCCGGCACTTTGGACAGCCGGGTCTTCCGCGTACTTGCCGATGTCCTGGACCGCCGGCGTATTGGAATGCTTCTCCATGGCCAGGATCAGCTCCAGCAGTTTTTGGGGACTCTTCATAGCCGCTTCGAGCGACTCTTTGAACTCAATCTGATAGGCCTGAAGGTTCACCAGAGATGGGGCACCGTCGATACGCACGTGTTTGCCTTGGTACGTCAGTTCTCCGACATGGCAGGCCGCACAGTTGAAACCGACCACCTGCATGCCGATACTGACTGCGTTTCGGGAATGCGAAATGGTCATGCCGATGGGAAGACCCTCCGGGTTAGCTGGACCGGCAGGATCGGGCAGAAAACCGAACCGCTCGATATCCTGCAGGAACGGCTTGCCCGTGTTGATGCTTTTCAGATTAGCCAGCAGCGGATAAGGCATAAGCTCGCTGCCTTCGGCCAAGTGATAGTAGAGATCGCGTTCCGGCTGAGTCCAGCCGTTCGCGACATAAGTGACTGTCGTGGCTGCCGTCCCGGAGGGCGGCGGCTGGGTCTTACTGCCGCAAGCTGCCAGGACTGCGAGAGCGGCGCTAAGTAGAACGGCGGCGATAAAAGGCCTTTGCGCGGCGAACATGGCGTTATTATATTCCTCTTGAACCCGCGGGCTTTCTTAATCGAAACTGGTTAATCGAAACTGGCCGCGCACAGGTGTGCCAGCGCATAAATGGTCCACTGTGGGTTTACTCCGGCCACCGCTGGGAAGACGCTGCCGTCGCAGACCCGCAAATTCGCGATCCCACGCACGCGGAAATCGGGTCCGGCGACGGCGATCGCCGGATCGCTGCTGATGGCGTTGCCACCTTGCGGGTGCGCGGTCGAAAGCGGCATCAGGTATAGCGTTTGCGGCGTCAGTGTGGCCAGCTCGCCGTCCAACTTCTTGACGTCGTCCATGGTGGCTGCTACCCGCCCATTCCCCAGCCGGATAACGACCGGGGATGCGTTTCCCGCGATCAAGGAAGTTACCAGGCGAACCAGACCGCGGCGTAGCCGGTCGAGATCCACAGGTGCCAGGGGCAGATCGATCACCGTATCGTCGCCGTCAAGCGTGATTCTGCCGATGGGCTGCGTCCCAATCAGCGGTGAAGAGCTGACGATGCGCGGGAATTGGTTCATTCGCTGCTCATGCGCTTCGAGAAAGCCGGGCATCGCGAGTGCCAGCGCCCCGGGCGGGCTGAACCACGTTTCGATCAGGTAACCATCGTCGCCCGGTCCGGGGACGAAAACCTGGCACATCTGCACGTATGTCTGTTGATTGACCGCGTAAGGCGCCGTGGCGAATACCGGCGAGGCCACGTTGGCACAGAAACGCTGTCCCACCGGTAAGCCGCCGCCGGCCGCCGCCAACAGGTCGCCTGAACGCAACAGAACGCCCGAACTGCCTACCGGACCGCAACACAACACGAACGATTTCCCGCGCGCCTGCGCAGTGTCACCGTTCGCCATCTGGACGTTCAATGCGGTCACGGTGTTGCGTGCCGAACCGCTTCCCATCACGGCATTTTTGACGGTTGTCCCCGGAACCAAGACCACGTTCCGGCCTGTGGTGAGCGCGTTCTTCAGGTAATATTGGAAGCTGTTTACTTTACGTTCCGAGCCGCAGCCCAGGTTGCACAGCCCGGTGCTGCGGCAGCCGCTCGCTTCGCCTTCGGCGGGCAGATCCTCCAGGTTCACCATCATTCGATAGAATCCAGGCGGTGCCGGCCCCATGGGGGGAGCTTGCAGCTGACCCAGATCGGGCAGAAATTGCGCCGCCGGATTCAGACGCCGTGCTTTGATTTGGATATCGCCGATGTTCAGGTCGCGCGCCACCGCGGCGTATGCATTCGACATCGCGGCGGAGTCGAACGGGAAGCCCACGTCCTGCCAGGTTGCAAGGGTTGATGCCGCCAGCGGGAAGAAGATGCCGTTATTGAGGACGCCGCCGCCGCCCACGCAGGCGCCCTGAAGCACAGTAACGGACGACGGTCCGACCGAACTCTGCAGCCCCGACATTTTGTAGAGGCGCGCGATCGAATTGAGCTCGTCCGTACCGATCTTGTACTCGGCGATGTAATTCCCGGCTTCGAGGAGGAGTACGCTCTTGCCAGCCGCCGAAAGACGGTCGGCCAGCAGCGCGCCGGCCGGTCCGGTACCGGCGATCACCACGTCGAACACGCGATCCGGGATCTTCATCGTCACCGGCAGCTCTGTCTTGTGTTCGGGCAAATGTACCGGACGCGAGTAGCCGAGGAGTCCGTCAGTCTTGGAATTAGCGTAATACGCGAATGCCACGATCTGGTGGACGCCACTAAGCGCCGTGCGGAGCAGTGAATCACTCTCGTCGGCCAGTATGGAAGTCGCCAGCTTGCGAATATCGCTCTCCGCCAGGTCCAGAATCGGAACGAACAGACTGATCACCTGGAGAAGCGTTCGAATGGTCTGCACCTGTTTGCCGGACGCAACCGCCAGGAAGGCCTCGATTCCACCAACCACGTCGTCGATCGACGGACCGTTCGCCGGTAAAGGTGTGGGCAGCAGGACCTCGGCCAACAGCGCCAGTATCTTCGATATTCCATCCGGCATGGAACGGCCGGACCCGAGCATCTGCGGCAGGTGTGGATAGATCTCCGCCAGTTTTGCATTGAGGAAAGTCTGCAGCTGTTGACGCGCGGCCGAAAGATCCGCGACGACGTGCTGGCCGTCGGCAAGAACACCTTCATATTGCCGGAGCAGCTGGTCGAGCTGGCAGGTGAGATTGCCCGACGCGATCGACCCATTCGCGTTTGCAATTGAGGCGTACACGATGCTCAGGTCGTTTGCCGCGACGGGTCCGCCGAAACGCTTCTCCCCTTGAAACGTATAACTGGTATTGCTGGCCGTGAACTGGAAGGCATAATCCGTCGTCGTGGGATTGCCGGGACGAAACAAATCGATCGCGCCGCCCGTGATCCTGGCGGACATGCCCAGGTAAGCCCAGTCGACGGTTCCTCCGACGATGGGCACCCGCAGACTACCCGTGTCACTTACGCTCGCCAAATCCGGCAGTTGGAAATCTAATTGGCAGGCAAACGTATCGCTGGAACTCGTGGCACGTGCGAGCCGTCCCTTCAATACCTCGCTGAATTCGGCACTCATTGGTTGGAGAGATTATAACGAAGTAAATGGAAAACGCGAAACAATCTTACGATCCTTCAAATCAAACAGGTACTAACGTTGCCGGGATAGGTTCCCCATCGGAAAATCCCCTTCATGCTCAACCTATCGGGTCTCTCCCGACGTGGTATGGTACTCAGCCACACTGCCGGCGAGTGAAAGCCCCTTCGGAATCGAGTATGATGCGAAAACGAACTTGACCTTCATGAACACGCCTCCGATTCAACACGTTTTCGTTCTGATGCTCGAAAATCGCTCTTTCGACCACATGCTCGGCTTTTCCGGGATTACCGGAAGCGATGCCGTGACAGCGGAGCCGACCCAAATTAACGGGCTGACCGGTGTCGAGACTAACCAGTACGACGGAACTTCTTACCCCGCGATTTCACCCGCCGATTACGCGGTGCCGGTGGACCCGCCGCATGAGTTTCCTGACGTATTCCTGCAACTCTGCGGTGCCGGCAGCACCTATCAACCGGGCGGCGCCTACGCGCCCGTTGTAAATACCGGATTCGTCGCATCGTATGCGGCGGCGGGCGGCGCCGCGTCCGCGGATCCCGGGCGTATCATGCAATGCTTCGCGCCCGATCAACTTCCAGTCCTGAACGCACTGGCGCGCGAGTTTGCGCTGTGCGACAACTGGCACGCCTCGATGCCGGGCCCGACATGGCCAAACCGTTTTTTCGTGCATGCGGCATCTTCGAGCGGTCTGGATCATAGTCCCACAACCGCCGAAATCGTTCTCTGGGAGGCGCTGAGCGGATTCAGTTTTGCGGGTGGATCTATCTACGACTTGATGAACCGGAACAAGGTGCGCTGGCGTCTGTATGCCGGAGACGGTTTCCCGATGGTTGCCGCCCTGAAAGGCATCCAATTAACACTTGTGCATCCTTACCACGAATTTGCGCAGGACGTTGCCGCGTCCGATTACGGTGTTTCTTACACCTTTATCGAACCAAGCTATAACGTTCTCTCCGACTATAAATGCAGCACCTCGCAGCACCCGTTGGACGACGTCACTCGCGGGGAAGCCCTGATCAGGGCCACATATCGGGCGATTCGGAATTCGCCCCTGTGGGAAAAGAGCTTGTTCATCCTCACCTGGGACGAGCACGGAGGATTCTTCGATCACGCAATTCCGCCCCCCGCGATAGCCCCCGGCGACAGCCACCCGGGAAGCGACCACAATCAGTACGGCTTCACGTTCGAGCAATATGGCGCCCGCGTTCCGGCTGTGGTTGTGTCGCCTTGGATTCCACGCAATGTGGTGGACCACCGGATCTACGACCATACCTCCGTTCTTGCGACCGTCGAGCAGATGTTTGGCATGCCTGCCCTCACGAAACGGGATGCCGGCGCCAATACCCTGACGCCGCTGCTGCGATTGACCGATGCGAGGACGGACGCTCCCCTCGATCTGCCCGCGCCGGCCGACTCGCAATTGAGCGGGTGCCCGCCGGTGAATTTCGAATCGGCACCAACTGAGGGCACGCTGCCGGGACCTGCGGCGGCAACGCGCCCAGAAGATCCTGTAAACGAGGGCAACGTTGCGGGCGTACTACACGCCGTGCTTCGCGGCGATCTTGCGCTTTCTCCGCCCGACTTGCGATCCAAAATCCTGGCGCAATTCAGCGCGGTCAGGACGCGCGCGGAGGCCGTGGAATATGCGAATTGCGTTCTCGGCAAGATTTCAGCCGCCCGAGGCTCCGGCTAATCCAGGTATCGCCAGGAGAGCATTGCGCTACGCGGCTTTCATTTCTTATAGTCATGGCGGAGACGCCGATCTGGCGGCCTCGATCCAATCCTCACTCCAGCAACTCGCGCGCCCCTGGGACAAGACCAGAGCTCTCGCGTTTTTCGCGACCAAACGAGCCTTTCCGCGAATCCGGCTTTGTGGGAGTCGATTGTTGCCGCGCTGCGGGAGTCGCAGTACCTCGTCTTGCTCGCCTGCCCGCAAGCGGCCAAATCGCCCTGGGTGAACCAGGAGGTCACCTGGATGCTGAAAAAATCGCGGATCGGAACGGATCCTGATTGTCGGTAACTGGCGGGTTAGTGAAATGGAATGGCGGCTCCGGCGATTTCGATTGGGACTGTTGCACCGCGCTTCCCGGAGCCCTTCGCTCGGCGTCCACGACTAACCGCTTTATGTCGATTTGACTGGGGCGGGGCGATCGAAGTCGCTTCGCGATGCGAGATTTCGCGACGCCATTCTCGATCTTGCGGCGCCTCTGCATGGCGTGCCGAAAGACGACCTCGACAGCGACGACCTGCGGCAACACCGGCGGACACTTCGCATCGCGTGGTCGGCCGCGATACTGCTGACAAGTCTGGCGGCCCGCCTGGGGTTGGTGGCCATGTATGCGAACCGGGAGGGGAGCGTAGCGCAGCAACAGAGCGCAATCGCGATTGAGCAACGACGCAGGGCGTTGGAGCAAGCCCGGATTGCTGATCGGCAGCGGCAGCTGGCCGAAGACCTCCAAATGACCGCGCTTTCTCGGCAACTCTCGGCGCAATCGCTTGCCGATTCCGCCGTCACATTTGACCGCGCGCTTCTGGAAGCCGTGGATGCCTTCCGCATCTCACCGACATTCGAGGCGAAACGTGCGTTGCTGGCCGGACTGACCTACAGTCCGAATCCCCGCCGTTTCTTGAGGGGCCGCGGAGCACACTGCGTAGCGCCGCCATGAGCCGTGACGGAAGCAGCTCCGTAACGCTCGACGAAGACAGCGGCGATGTAGTGGTGGAAGCGATATCCGGCCGAAAGATTCGTCCGATACGCCGACGGCTCAACGGTTTTCACTGGCGAGCCCGGAAGAGTAGTCCGCCGGCGGGTCAAGGGCGGCGGGTCGGCGTGAACTCCAATGCCATACCTCAAAATCGTGAGCGTCAGCGGAAACGCGGCGAGAGTTGCCGCGTACGAATCCAGCGCGGGGGAACTAATCTGGAATACGGTAAGCGGCAAATTGATTGTACCCGCGTTACGCCCGAAGCGATGGGAGAGTGCACTCGCATTCACCCCCGACGGGAGCATTCTCGCATCCGGCGCTCACGATGGCAGCATTTTCTTGTGGGACGCCGAGTCGGGCAGCCAATCGGGTCTCCACTGATCGCGCACATTTTCTCAGACGGGCAAACACTGGCGTCCGGCAGCGAGGACCGAACCGTGATCCTGTGGGATGTTCGAGCCGGACGCCCCCTCGGACCGCCCGGGGACGGACAGCTTACCAGCGCGGCTGCCGATAACGTTAGGGTCTCCGGACCACGGCCCCGTGCTCTCGCGTTCAACCCGGCTGGCAACCAGCTGGCATCGGGCGGAGAGGATGGCACGGTCGCACTTTGGGATGTCAACTCGCGCACTCTTGTATGGCCCGCCGCCAAAGCGCACCGGCTGCCGGTCCAGACGCTAGCGTTCAGCCCCGACGGCAGGATTCTCGCTTCCGCCGCCGTAGGGACGGCTGACTACGACGGGACAGTGCGATTCTGGGACACATGATCGGGAAAGGAATTCGGCCCCGGGATTAAGGGGAACCCGGGCCCGGCTCGCGCGCTTGCCTTCTCACCCGACGGCGGGACAGTCGCGGCGGGAGCTGGCGACCAGATTGTGCTCTGGGATTTGCTGCGCCGGCAGTCCTTCGGCGCGATGGTCGCAAACGATGGCGGATTCGTTACAAGTCGTGCATTCAGCACGGACGGCCGCTGGCTCGTTTCAGGGGAGGATGATGGCTCCGTAGTCTGGGATCTCCGGCCCGACACGTGGATCAGCCGCGCATGTGCGGCTGCCAACCGAAACCTCACGGAAAGCGAGTGGAAGCAACTAATCGGTGACAATCCAGCTTACCGGCAAACCTGCCCGTAAGCACAGGCACAGCCGAAAAACCCGGCGCCGCCGAGCGCGGGAGTTATAGCTTTGCAGCTAACATCGTTCAGCCGGCAGCGCTGACATATGGATCGCCCCGCACGCTTCCAATCCCGTGATCTGGTACTACTCTCTGTCCCATTGTCTCGCCGGGTTTCGCTTGATAAGATAGGCGCACTCGCCGCCGGAGAGGTAGGGCGGCAATGCGAGGGGCCCACCCAAACGCGTTCGAGGTGGTATTGTGAATCGCAATAGCGGTTTGATGGCAGCCTTTTTGATGGTCCTTACAGTCCTGGGAGTGTCGACATTCTCCCGATCTCCTGTAAGCGCGCCGCCCGCTGGCCGCAAGGAGTCCGCCGCCGGGATGCAAGGCGCCCCGGCATCGGATACGGGCCCGTATTTACAGTGCCGTGAACTTCGCGATCGCCTGATGCGCTTCACCGAGGCAGACGCTTCGCGGCGCAATCAGTGGCGGCTTCCAAAGTCCTGTTACCCGAGTCAGAAACTGCCCGGAAATCTCCAAGGGGTCTCGGCTTTGAAGCACGTGCAGTTCGTGCTGGCCGCGGTACCCAACCCGGTTTCGACGCATCTCCCGCTATTTTTCGACCGTCTTGTGGAGAGTATCCAACAGGCTGCCCAAGACGACGGCTACTCCTACGACGACTCTTGGTTTCCGTGGAGCACGAACGCGAAAGATTACTCGTCCTACTCCGACCAACAAGAGGCAGAAGAACAGCAGCGCATCCAGGATAAACAGCCGGGCGTGATGGTATTTCGCAACTCCCGCGGGAACGATCCGTACGAAAGCGGGCTGGTTGTATTCGTCGTGGGCGAACAGCCGACCGGCGGCATCAGCGACGAGCAATTTCAGAATGCCCTCGATTGGATCGACTTCTTCGGCGGCTATCGGGAACGGAAACTGCGAGTGCTGGGACCGGCGTTTTCCGGCTCGATCCCATCGCTGCAGCACAATCTCAGTGCACCCGCCAAAGGCGGCCTGAAAATCGAGATCTCGAGCGGCACGGTATCTTCCGCACCCAGCTTTCTCGCCCTGAAAGCCTGGGCCGACGCCTTACAAAACGGATCCACTGTCTGGACCGCGACAGAAAGCGACGATCGGGTTACCGAGCGCTTTTGCCGCTATATAGCGGCGCAAGGATATGCCACCGGGCACGTCGCGTTTCTTTCGGAGGACGAGACGGCATTCGGAGCGGACCGGAAGCAGGACGAAGAGGTGACCGGCAGTTCCCGCGGATGCCCTGAGGCGCTTCGCTTCTACTACCCGCGCGATATTGCCACTCTCCGATCGGCGTACGAACGCCAGTCGATTCTCAGTCCGCCGAAGCCGGACCAGAACTCCGAGGCGCCCTCCACCACGCTGCGCGGAGACCTTTCGGAACCTTCGACCGGGGAACACGACAGTGTAAGGCGTTTCGGCGGGCAGGTAACGCCGCTGGCACAGGAAGCGATTCTCCTGGACATTGCCAGTCGCTTGGAAGAGAAGCGGGTGCAATTCGTCATTGTGCGCAGTACGAGTTCGCTCGATCAAATATTTCTGGCGGAATTTCTGCATCGCGCGTATTCCGGGGCGCGGGTCGTAATCGACGGAAGCGACCTGTTATTTACACGGGGAGCGGAGGGAAAGTTACTACGTGGGGTGATGCTGCTTTCCACTTATCCACTGCTGGTCTGGGAACATGATTGGACGGCATTGCCGCCTGGGCAAACCTCTTCCTACCGAAGTTTCGGCGACGGCACCTCCGAGGGCGAATACATCGCCGCGCGCGGGCTGTTCCACGAATTTGGTCGGCCGACGCCGTTTCCAGATTATGCTCCGCCGATGTGGCTGGCGTCCGCCGATCAGCCGCCCGCCACATGGGTGACGGTAGTGGGGCATCGGCAGTTTTGGCCCATCGCGGCGCTCAATACCGCCACGGCGGCCCAATCGATTCTGCTCACCTATTCCGAGCGTCATGGCCGGGCGTTGGCCGGACATGCCGAAACGCAGCCTTTCGACGTGCCGACCGGAATGTGGATTCTCGTGCTGCTCTGCCTGTGCTGGAGTTTTGTTCATGCCTATTTCTGTTGGAGCGCATGCATCATGGGCTCACCTCGGGCACGGGTGTATTTCGCGCCTGTGGCACACCGGCAGCATCCATGGCTTATCGCGCTGGGCACGCTTCTGGCCGGCATGGTCCCGATTACGGTGACGGTGACCAGCGGACTGTTTTTCGGCAGTCTCAAAGACCATCCAGTGACCGCGGCGACTTTAGCGGTGTTACTCGCGTTGGGCTTTACGGTCCCGTTGGCGGCCAGCGTTCGAAATTATGCTCTGCCGCCGCTGCCCGCTGATAGTGCCGTCATTGGATACTGGCACGGAACGGGTGCCCTGCTGGGCTTTGTCGGCGCTCTGGCTCTGATGATCTCGGTTCATTGGTATCTGGGGCACAACCTCACTAATGAAAATGCCATCCCGGCCTTCCTGCGCAGCGTCCACCTCGGAAGCGGTGTCTCGCCTTTGCTTCCGCAACTATTCCTGCTCGCCGGCGGCTATTTGTGGTTTTGGTGCAGTCTTCGCGGACTTGCGCATTTTGGCGGCGACCGTCCCACATTGCCCACCGAATGCGACTTGCCGGGGGACGGAGCGCGCAGCCACATGCCCATGTTCAGCTCCGAAAAGGCTGGCGCGCCGGTAGAGAAGGTCGCGTGTCCGCTGAACAGGGACTACCTGTTATTGCTCCTCGGAATATTCGTGGCGACTGTCCTGATTTGCTCGATGTCGCTTCAAGGCTGCTCGTTGCGGACATTGGGTGAACGGGCGTTCGGGCGGCTCATCTTCTTCTGGGTTTGCCTTTATGTCGCGGTGATTCTGACGGATGGCCTGCAGATGTGGCGCACCTGGAGCAAACATCGTGAGCTATTGATCCATCTCGATCGCTTGCCGTTGCGGCGAAGCATTCGCGCATTGAAGGGGCTGGCATGGGGCTCCATCTGGAAAATGAGCGGGAATGTGCTGGGAGAACGGTACCGGGTGATCACATTTCAGTTGGAGAGTTTACGGCACCTCAGGAATTCGCTTTCTCACTGGGACCCGGGCGGTCCTGAGAATCTGCAAACGCGGAGATGCCTCCTGGAAAAGCTCTGTCAATGCGATGAAACGGTCCGGGACTTCGCCCGCTGGTACGTCGATCTGCAGGGCCGAGCACCCATCAGCTTGAAGCCCCTGCGGGATCTGCAAAAGGAATTTGCTTCTACGGCTGGCATGGTGATGCAGGGTATCCTCCTGCCGGAATGGCGCCACGAGAAACGGTCGCTCATATTCGACCGGGCCAGGGAAGACGACAACGCCGCGGCGAAAGACAAAGGCGACGACGGCGGATCGCAGGAGTCCCCGCCGCCACAGCTCCACTTGCAGGCAGCCGAGGAGTTTTGCGTGCTTCCCTACCTTGCGTTTATTCAAAACATTCTCGGCCGCATTCGCACGATGGCGCTGGGAAGCCTGTGGCTATTTGTGGCCGCCACCCTCGCCATGTCGAGCTATCCGTTCGAGCCGCTGGATGTGCTCGCTGGAATTTTTCTGGCGTTGTTCCTGATTTACGGCAGTTTGGCGGCGCTGATTTATGCGCAGATGTCTCGCGACGCTACCCTCAGCCACATCACCAAGACCGAACCGGGATCTTTGGGCTGGGATTTCTGGGGACGGGTGGTCACATTCGGCGCGGGTCCGCTGTTCGGGCTGCTGACCACCCTCTTCCCCTCGATTACCGACTTCGTCTTTTCGTGGCTTCAGCCCGGCGCGCAAGCGCTCAAATAGGCGGCGGCTGTCCGCGGCAACCTCAGTACCGGATCACAATGCCGGTCTGCCTTCGCGGTAATATGATCCAGTACCGGGCTGGATAGAGGGGAGAGGTGCTTATATGCCGGAACTGAGTTATCGTCAGGCAGGGTTGGTACTGAAGGCGGGCGGATCGGCGACCACGGAACAAATCCGAGATTTGCAGCGCGACCTTCGTCGGCTTGGCTATCTGCGGGAAGGAATCGATGGTTCCTTCGGACCCGGAACTGCGCGAGCCGTACAGGCCCTGCAGCACGACCTCCTTATGAATAATGGCAGCAGCCGGGCCGGCGATGGTTCGGCCCCGGTGCGGGTCATGGATTTCAACCGCGGAGTAACCGCGGTCACCGGCGAGGCAGACCAGGCGCTGGTGGAGTCGATCGGCGCGATGCTTGATGACACGCGGATTCCGCCGCTTCCCTTGTCGAACGACCCTATACAGGACAATCTGAAAATCGTGGCCGAGTTGAGACAATTGCCCGCGGGAAACGTCCCGATACCTTTTCTCTTAGCCATCCTCAAACAGGAAAGCGATCTGAAACATTTCCACGAGCCATCGGGCAATGACGCGGACGGGTTCATCACAATCGGTCTGGACACGGCCACGGGTGTGGATTACGTGATCACGTCGCGAGGTTATGGCGCCGGGCAATACACCCTGTTCCATCATCCTCCCACCTCGGACGAAGTGAGTGCTTTCATGTTGGATCCGGGAAAGAACGTCCAGCGGGCATCGGGTGAGCTGCGCGATAAACTCGACCACTTCGTGGTTGGTGGAACATCGGCAACGAGCGCCGACGATCGAATTGCCGAAGCCGGATCCGGTCCGTTGCGCGTGTGCCGGTTCAGCCCGCCCGATTCGCGCTTTCTTACCGGCTGCGCCCAATGCCTGGCCGAGGCTGGATACCACGATATAATCGCCGGGACCACGCCGCTCTTCCCCGGCTCGACATCACCGTATGAACCTACCAGCCTGCGCAGCGGGTTCACCCGCTACTCGGGCGTTCCAAACCGCGGTGCCATCGGCTGCGACTGGCCTTACGCCGTCCGCCGCTACAACGGAAGCGGCATGGACTCCTACCACTATCAGGCACAGGTGCTTCTGAATCTTAGGGAACTCACCCAATCCACGCCGGCGCCTGCGACGCCTTGATTCCGGTCACCCGCAGGAGTAGTGTTGCAAGGACGATTGTATGCTTGGTTATCTCGATACCTTAATCGGATTCGCGGTCGTGATGCTGGTGATCAGTATCCTGATTACCGTCTTGACCCAGATGGTTTCCGCCTTGATTAATCACAGGGGCAGCAATCTGAAGTGGGGCATCACGACGCTGCTGTCCAACATCGACGCGAAGCAGTTTCCGGTCTTGTCAAAAAACGCCGATACCGTCGCGCAGGCGCTGCTCACCCACTGCCTGGTATCCGATTCCTGGTTTTCCGGCAACAAGGTCGCTCGAACGCTCGGCAGAATCCGGCCCATTGGCGTCTTGTTCCGCCGCTTTCAACTCGCGACAGCCATCCGCCCCGGAGAGTTCACCGCCATACTTCAATATCTTTCCAGCACTACTTTTGCGGAAGACAAGGAGCTGGCGGCAGACATCGCGAAGATGCTTGGTCTGGCGGACCCGGGTGCGGCGATCGAGAATCAGGAGAAGAAAGCACAGCAGGCGGCCGACCGGCTCCAGTCCTGGTTCAGTTCGATGATGGACCGCGTCTCGCAGAAGTTCGCCATGTACATGCGGATCTGGACGGTCGCCTTTGCCTGCTGCTTCGCGTTTGGACTTGGGCTGAACACCATGAGCCTTATCGCCGACCTGTACAGCAATAGCGCACTGAGAAACTCGCTCGCCGCCGCGGCGGACCAAGTCCTGACATCTGCCACCCAGGTACTCGACGCGAAGAATTCCCTCGCCGCGCGCTACGCCGCCTCCATGCAGCAGGCGCTGGCGGGCGCCGGCATAAACCCGGCCCCTCAGTTGCCACCCAATCTTTCGACGCCCGACGATTTCGCGCAATGGGTCCAGCAGAACGTGCCGCTGGCCCAGCGGACCGACGTTATGAATCGCTTTAACAACCTCGCCGTGGCTTCCTCCCGCGTGGCCATTCAGAACTCATACCTCGAGGCAAACACGCTGGCTACTCTGGTTGCAAAGTCCGGCTTTAAGACATTGGATTTCCAATGGCCCTGGAAACGGAACTGGTCGTGGGCCAATCTCATCGGGGTTCTGGCGAGCGTCGGGCTGCTCAGTCTTGGTGCGCCATTCTGGTTTAACATCCTGAAGTCGCTTACCAGCCTGCGCTCGGTCGTGGCCGAAAAGGAATTGGCGGAATCGGCATCTGCCGCCGGTTAAAAAGGCGATTGCGCAAAACCACTCCTCGTGTACAATACCCGTGTGCCAGTTAACGACACGATTGTCAGTTACACCAATCTAATCAAACCGTACGGAAATCAAAACGCTCTCTTGGCCGCCACCGCGAACGTTGCCGCTAAAGTTATTTCCGATCCGGCCAAACGGGCAAGTACTCTGGCGGATTTCAAGACCGGTCTCGATAAATGGCAGCAAGTCCAGATCCATCCTCAGATTCTCCATAGCCCGACCCACCGAATGGCGGCGCTGCTCCAGTCCCACATCGTGCGCCAGGCGACCGGTGCCCAAAAGGTAGAGTCTTTTCTGTTGAAGATCGCGGATTTCATTCTCGAAGGGTTCGAAGTCCGGTTTTCCAATGCAGACTGGGTGGATTGGGCGGCGTCTTTCTTTACGTGGATCGCAGCTATCGTTCCCGCAACGCAACCGCCGCCCGACCCGGCCGCCGCGCCCATCGACGATAACCTCTCCATGGGAATTCTGGGTGACTTTGGCACCGGTCTATATGGCGCACCCATATCCTGTAAGAGCATCGACAATAGTAATGATTCGTACAGTTTGATGTTACATCTCGGCGACGTTTACTACTCCGCCACTCCCGATGAAGTGCAGGATCGGTTTTTCAAATTCTGGCCTAGTAAAGCGGCCCTGAACCGCACCATGAATGGCAATCACGAGATGTACACCGGCGGCCACACCTACTTCGATACCATGCTGCCGAAGTTCGGCCAGAAAGCCAGTTACTTCGCCCTGCAGAACGCCAACTGGTGTCTGGCGGTGCTCGATACGGCCTACCATGAGGATCTCGGCGGACAGGAGGGCCAACTGGACGATGCGCAGATGACCTGGCTCGCCAACATCGTGGAAGCCGCTGGAAAGCGGAAACTGGTACTGTTCAGCCATCACCAGCCATTCACCCAGCTCGACTCCAACCTGGGCGGCAATTTGCTTTCGCAAATGGTGAAATTCAATCTGGCCGATAAGATCTTCGCATGGTATTGGGGGCACGAGCACCGGTGCTTGTTGTATGACCCGCATCCCACCTATGGCTTTCACGGCCGCTGCGTCGGACACGGGGGATTTCCTCAAGAGCGCCCGGTCCTGGGAAATGCTCCCGGCCATCCCGAATTCGGCTCGCAATGGCGTCAGTTGCAGCGGAAAGAGGGGCAAAACGACGCCGGCCAAACCGTGCCGATTCCGGGAGCGTGGATTTACGACAACAACAATCTCTATCTGCCCTCCGGATTGCAGACGCAGTTCGCGCCGCACGGATTCATGAGGCTAGAATTCCAGGACGACCAGATTGTGGAGTATGTCCGCACGCCTCTGAATGCGAATGTCTGGTTGCAATCCCTGATCGCGACATAGAAATATAGCGGTTCGTTCCGCGCCGGTTCGGGCGTATACTATCCCTACGCTTTCGCTTGCACCGAAAGTGTTTGTACGCCAGAGAGAATGCGACGTCGCGCGCTAGACGGGACAATTCGCGCGTTCCGCAATGGAGGCTATATATGGCGAACATCCAACTTACCGATGCGTTGGGACTGGTTCTCGACGCCCAACCCGCTCCTTTTTCTTCTCTGTTGAAGTATTTTCAGCAATTGCCGCTCATGCACCTGTGTAGCGATGTTCTGTCGAAGGCAGCCGGTTTTACACTCGATCAACCTGCGCTCACCGCATTTAGCAGCGGAATATCTTTCGATAAGGGTGTAACAGCCGGACCGGGCGGAACCTCCATTTCCATTTCCTCCGGCGCGCACGGCTCGCTCGAGTTGATTCAACGTACGCCGGCCGTAGTCAGCCTACCGGACGTACTTGCGGCCGATGTCAACATCGCCCCGGATACCTGCTTTCTAGCTTTCGGAATCGACGCTTCGGCAGGTGCCGCTATCGGGTCGGATTCCGGTAATCTCCAATTCGGAATAGGTCCCAATGAGGCCATTGAGATTCGCAATTACCAGAGTTTCCCGTTGAGCCAGAAGATTTCTCTTCTCGACGCGGTCCGGGAAACTGTGTCGCATTTCACAATTCCCTTCAATTTCGACGACTTGAGTTCGCTCCCGCCGGGTTGTATTGCCACCGTGACGGGTACCGGGTCGCTCAAATTTTCCGGAACCGCCAACTTACTCACGGTCACTAATCCTTTGGCTTCCGCGTCGCTTCCGGCGCCGCTTCCGGCGCCGTCGGTAACTGCCGGAGGGTCGGTGCAGGTTGGCGCCAAGGTGGAACTACACAGCACATATCAGATCTGCGCGCGGAATGTCGCTCCAGGGCGCGTCGAACTCGGCTGGTACCGCGAATCCGGATCCGAATTCGACATCACCTCGGCGGTCAGTGAAGGCGTAGACGCCGGCTTCGGCAGCACCGATCTTTTTGCCTCCATCATCGGTGCGGTCAGTTCGAGCGCCGCTGCCGATCTCGACCAGTTGCAGAGAGCGGGGCTTTCTTCCGACGAAATCGCATCCATTCAGAGCGCGGTGAAGGGCGCCGTCAGTCGCAAGCTCGAAATCGCGCTCGCCTCCGAAATTGGCGCCGCGGACACCGCCAGCGCGATGTTTCTGTTCGAGATCGATCTGGGGGCGTTATCGCCATCCTCGCGGGAGGCCATCGACCAGGCACTGCACGGTGACTTGAGCGCTCTCCACGCCGGCGCTTTACCCGGCATCGCCCTATCCCAAAGTGTGTGGGAGAAGGCGCGAAGCAGGCACGTCCAACTGACGCTCAACTTACTCGGCATACTGAATTTCGGGTCCATCTCTACGCTGGCCACCAGCGGCTCCGTTCTCGTCGAGCCCGCCACCGGCGCTTTGATCGTGACCGACAAAGCTACCGCCGGCCGAATCCGTTCCACCGCGGTGAATTTTGGAGCCGACACCGAGAAACTTCGCCACGTCATGGCGGAGTCCTTTCTGATAACTGCCGCCTATAACGGCATGCAGCGCCAGGTCGGCGAACCGGCGCTATCCTGCTCACACGATTTCTTCGACCTTCAACAGAATACCGCGCCCAGCCGATTGGCACGGGAGTTGCGTGTTGGCATAGCGCTGGGGCTACTTACACCGGCGGAGGCGGTCCCGCCCGCCGGCATTCCCGATTTCGGAGTCACGATGGTCCGTGCCGCCGTAACTTACGATGCTCATACCGCCGAGACACTTTTCCTGGCTCCCGGCGGACAATCGCTCGCGCGGGAGTTTTATGAAAACATGGGCAGGGCCGCCATCCAGTTGCTGGTGAGCGAGAATGACGTGGATGCCGTGCGGCGAAAGCCGGCCATCGATGACGACCTTTGGAATCAGATGAAGTCCCTCGGCCAGCCAGATTTTCCCGGCCTGTTCGCGGGAATAGCGGAACCGTTGGTCGGCGCCATTACCGCCGACTACTCCGCCATCGTCTGGTGGGCCGATGCTATGACGGGCGCGGGGAAAACCCTGGCGGCTGTCCACGATTGGTTCAGCCAAAACCCGAAGGCATCGCTCGGCGATCCGGAGTTGCAGAAATTACGCCAGGACCTTGCGGGACATCTCAAAGAGGTTGCCTCCACGACGCATGAACAATTCGGTGAACCCTGGGGTTTGATCGCGATGGATCAGGCATCCAACCGTAGCGCCAATGCGGAGATCCTCGTCACGGGCCCGAAGCTTGTCCGCTCGAGCAAGCGCGCCATTTCGGCGGCGGCGCGTTCCTGACCCGGTAGATTTGCACTCCGAAACGAAGGGGAAAGTGATCGATGGCTGATATTGTCGTGAGCAATTGGTTTGGAGATCTGATTTCCCATGCGCAGGCTTTGGCTGAAGTGAACTCCCCGGATGACGTCGTCAACGTCCTGAAAAATCCCGGGCAGTATCCGTCGCCGATACGGGCCGTGGGGGCCAACCATTCCACCACTCCTTGCGCCGTGGTGAATGGAGGAACGATTCTCAAAATGTCCGGGATGAACAAAATTCTGGACATCTCCAACAATACCGTCACGGCGGAAGCAGGGGCGCTCTACATCGATGTGGCCCAGGCCTTGGAGAAGCAAAAGCTGCAATTCTACGTCAACACCGAAATCGGCAACCTCTCGGTGGGCAGCGCCGCCTGCTGCGGCACGAAGGACTCGTCCATGCCCGGAGAGTTCGGACAGGTCGGATCGTACGTGAGTCGAATCAAAATGGCGCTGCCTTCGGGAGATTTCCTGGTGGTGACCGACGATCAGCCGGAGCTGATGCAGCAGGTCCGCTCGAGTTATGGGACATTCGGGATCGTCTGCGAAGCGACCTTTCGCGTGCGGCCTATCCAGCCAATGGCGGTGCGCCACAAGACGTTTACGCTGGACGAATTCGTCGACCAGTTACCCGCCCTCAAGGCGGCCGGCGAATCGATCATGTTCTATGTTTTCCCCTTCGATAACCTGATTACCGTAGAATTTCGCAAGTACGATCCGTCCGCCTCCGGAGATCCCAACCGCATCATTTGGCCGCTGCGCAATTATCTCTGGGCGACCGCCGGGCCGGCGGTGTGCGCCAATGCGGAGAAGGACATTACTGATAAAAATATCCGGTATGGGGTTATCGACGCCTTCAATAAGCTCTGGCGTTGGAAGCTGGAAAACCTGATTCAGAGCGGCAATACGGTCGCCACCGATCAGATCATTCGCTATCCGCCCACCGGCGGCGCCAGCCGTTACACGTTCAGCCTCTGGGCCTTTCCGGTGGCAACTTACGCTGCAGTTCTGCGCGCGTGTTTTCAATTCTGCCAGCAGTATTACCAGCAGAACGGCTACCGCGTGAACATGCTGTTCGTCGGCTATTCCGTGGCCAAAGACCAGAGTTCCTTGCTCTCGTATTCTTATGACGGCGACATGATGACCATCGATCCCGTCTCCACCGGGAATCCGGGATGGGAACAATTCCTGGCGGCTTACAACCAATTCTCCAGCGATCAGGGAGGCGTTCCGCTATTCAATCAAACCAACGGCATCACTCGCGCGATGGCGCAAAAGGCCCTAGGCGGCCGATTGCAGACGTTTGCCGCGGCCCGCAAAACTTTCGACCCCGAAGGAAGGCTCCTCAACGACTATTTCCGCAACATGCTCGGAGACTGAAAATGGAGGATTGCGATGTTATCCACCCCTTGGGAACTGCGTAAGAACACTTACAATATCGTGGTGATCGGCTCGGGTTACGGCGGCGCTATAACCGCCGCCCGCCTGGCTGCCGCCGACCTGAGTCCCAAGCCCAGTATTTGTATCCTGGAGCGAGGACGCGAATGGCAGCCCGGCCAGTATCCGGAAGCACCTTTGGACGTAGCCCGGCAGGTGCGCAGCGATCTCAATCCACTGGGATTATATGAGCTCATCAATGCGCCCGATATCTCCGTGATCAAGGGCTCTGGCCTCGGCGGCACATCGCTGATCAATGCCAACGTGGCCATCATTCCCGACGAAGAAGTGTTCCAGCAGTTCAGTTGGCCGTCCGCCATCAAATACCAGAACCTTTTGCCATACTATCTGCGGGCGCGATCCGTGCTGGCCGCCAATCCGCATCCCGACGCGCTGAAGCTCGCCAAGATCCAGGCGCTCAATCGCCGCGCCGTCGAAATCGGGACCACCGTCCAGCCTCTGAACATCGTCGTCAATTTCACCATCGACGGCATGAATCCTTATGGCGTCGCGCAGAAGCCCTGCATCAACTGTGGCAACTGCGTCACCGGCTGCAATGTGGGAGCGAAAAACACGCTCTACATGAACTACCTGCCCATGGCGCAAAAAGCCGGCGCCGCTATTCTCACGCAGGCCAAAGTGGAATGGCTCGAAAAAGGAAAAACCGGCGGTTGGATCGTCCATGGCAGCTATGTCAAGACGGGCGGCGGCAGCCAGGGGTTCGCGCTGAATGCCGGCGAAGTGGTGCTCTCGGCTGGTTCGCTCAACTCCACCGAGATTCTGCTGCGCTCGGAAATGCACGGCCTCTCCGTAGCGCCACCCCTCGGCACCAAATTCAGCGGCAACGGCGATTTCTTCGGGCTGGCGTATAACGGCGGTTACGAAACCGACGTGTTGGGTTATAACGCAGCTTCGCCCGTTCCAGCGGACGATTCTCCCGCGCCCGGACCGAATATCGTCGGCCTGGTTCGGTATAACGGCACCCTGCCGGAAACCAAACGCATCGCGGTGGAAGACTTCTCCTTCCCCATCGCTTCCGTGGACGCCGCCAAAGCGCTCTTCGGCGCGATTCAAGGCCAGGATACCGTCACCGGCAACGAGGCCGAACAGCGCGCGCGCCTACTGCGGGATCTGAATCCCACCAATCGCCAGCACGACCCCAATGGCGCGCTGAATCACACCATGCTTTACCTGGTGATGGGCCAGGATAACGCGCGCGGCCTGATTCTCTTCGACAAGCCGCTGCTCGAACCCGACGGCCGCATCCAGATTTCGTGGGACCAGGCCGGCCAGCAACAAATCTTCACCCGCATGAACGAGGAAATCCGCCGCCATGCGAGGGCCCTCAGCGCCAGCTTCATTTCGAATCCCACCTGGAGCTTTTTCAAGCTCCGGCACCTGATTACGGCGCACCCCCTAGGCGGATGCCCGATGGGCGATGATTACCTGCAAGGCGCGGTGGACGTTTACGGGCGCGTATTTGCCGGCGACGGCAGCGTTCACCAGGGCCTCTATGTGACCGATGGTTCCGTGGTTCCCAGCGCACTCGGCGTGAATCCATTTCTAACCATCTCGGCCTTGACCGAGCGCTTTGTGGAAAGAAAGATCCAGCAGCTCCAGGGTTCCGCGTATCCAGATCCCGCGAAGCCCGTGAGTATGTCCGGCATCAGCGCACTCGATGCTCCCGATTACAACGAAGGACAGCTCGAAGCGCTCTTCCGCCGCTGCCCCTCGATGGGCATCGACACTCTCATCAACCAGGGTGGCGCTCCGGTTATCGACATCGCCGCTCAAACCATCCGCAACGACAGCTATTGGAAAGGCTATTTTCCCAAGGGCAACGTGCTCAACGCCATGTCGTCGGCCATTTTCACCGGCTTCAAAAAGCAATTCTCCAAGCAGCCGGACGGCCACTACACCGGGCTTACCAGCGACACCGATAACCACATCCAGGCGCGCAACACTCTGGAAACCATCTCTGTGGAAGTGGGACATTCCGATGGCACGCTGGAGCCCGGCAATTACATCCTCCTCAAATACATCGACCCGCCCTGGCAGGGTTTTTACGATGTCTTCAAGATCATCAATCAGGACCTCCTGATCGGTCGCGTGTATCTGGGCAAATTCCCTCACGGCTCCCGGCTTTTCACCTTTCCCATGACCCGTCTCTATAAGTTCGACCAGATGACGGTGGCTGACCACAACGCCCTCTACACCGCCGGCGCCGCTCCCGATGCTGCCGATTTGGCTGGAGTCTGGCAGATGGACGTCATTTCCAACGCCAACCACGCCGGCGGGATCGCACACCTGGAATTCAGTAACTTACCTGACGGCAGATTTGAAGCCCGCTATCAGCTCATGGGGCTGTTCGAAGGACTCGTCACTCCCAGCTTTCTACAGGACCATTTCCAGTTGAACGACTTCACGCCGTTTCACGACGAGATTCGCAAAGTTTCAGGGGATTTCATGGTAGGAAAGTACGTCACCGCATTGCCGCCCGGAGTTGCCACCATGGTCGCCAACTCCACGTTCGGTCTTTTCCACAGCGACACCGGGGGCGAATTCGGCTTCTACTATACGTTGACCAGAGTTGCGGGAAAGCAATTGCCGACGAACACGTTATGGCGTCCCTTCCTGGATACTCAATTACCCGATGGAGTCGGCATGACCTTTCAGGAACAAATGTTGGGCTGGTATTTTCCCGGAGAAAGCACGCCCGCTCCCGGGCTTGCTGGAGACCTCACCATTCTGCCACGGATTCCAGCGAGCGGAACTCCCGCCAACGGCGTCACCGCAAGCTTCGCCGCTACCATGACAATTCGTGACGTCAATGAATTTGTAGACGGCTACGAGCATGAAGCTCAGATTGCCGGGACCATTTCTTTCGGTCAATTTGCCGGGCAAACCGCAGCCACTTTTCCTATCGACGCATCCAGCAGCAAATTTCATTACCTTCGTATCAATCCATCCACCGGCGAAGCCCAAATGATTTACGACATCGAGTTCCTCGCCGCGGCAGGCCAGCGGTACACGCTCAAGGGAGTGAAATACATGCAGAGCAATGTGGGAAGCCTCCTGGAGGACTACACCACTCTGTTCTGCCACGTCTTCCAGCAGCAACCCGATGGCACGGAAAAGGAAAGCGGTACGGCGCTGCTGAAGTTCCAGACGTTCGAAAACCTGGCGGCTGTGGAAAGCATGGCTGCGTTCCTCGGTTCGTTCCAGATCACGGGAACCGGCGATCCCGCCATACAGTTCCAGGCGCGCATGCGTTTTCTCGCATTCACCGCGCAATTCGTGCAGCGTGAATTTGATCCGTTGGGAACTTAAATGCCCGGCGTGCCTTTGCCCGATGCCGCCATCGACAGGAGGCCGCGGCCACTGAGGTGGGCTTCTAACGCCGCCTGCCCGGCCGATACCAACGCCTGCAACTTATCGTCTGGCATATCGAACTCGGTCGTCCCGTATCCCTGCACAGGTAGATGGCAGATTTCCGAGGCATGATCCCGGATCTCCTGGTTATCCTGCGCGCCCATCATGGTGTCCATCAACCGGGTCAGGCGCTGTACCACGCGCAACTGCGACGACACAGCCGGTGGTTTCGCCGGCTCTCCCGGAACAGGCAATTTTTCGTCAAGCAGCAGGCCAAGGTTCAATGCGCCATTGGGGTCGGTATCGCCCATGATTTCCGGCACGGACTCGGCGATCAACCTGATGGGAAAGTTGGACAGCACGCCACCGTCTACAACTACGTTGCCGGTTTTTGTTCGGCCTCTGTAAGTTCCCCAGGAGGCATCCCAGACCACCTCGCGCCACACCATCGGAATGCTCATCGACATGCGAACCGCCCATGCCAGTGGTAAATCGGGGGCCGTTCGATGATTTAGCACGAGCATCTCCATATCCGTGGTGTCGGACGCCACCACCGATAAATCCACCTGAGTCTGGGCGAATGCCGACGCCAGAGTTGCCGTAGGGCCGATTCCCTTAACCCCAAGTTTTTCCACCAGCCAATTGAAGAAAGCCACCCCGGCATAAATCCCACCGCACTCCACGATGGAAAAAAGCGTGGGATAGAGCGGAGTTTCCATCAAGGCACGGAGAACGACGTTGCTGGCAACCATGGGGATATGGAGCGACTCGAGGGTGTGCATGGTGTCGCTCGCGTCTCTTTGCTCGAGCGTGAAATCCGATGCGACGACGTGATCCATGAAGCTGGCAAAGCGCGGTTTTCCGTTCAGTTTCTCGTTCACCGCAGTTAACATTTCCTGCGGAGTATAGCCAACGGCAGCCAAGGTTGCGGTGATCGCGCCAGCCGAAGTTCCTATCAGCCTCCGAGTAGTATGTCCTGCCGCGTTTAGGGCTGTTATAGCTCCGGCAAAAGCCGATCCTTTCGCCCCTCCACCTTCAAAAACCACGTCGAATTTGGCCATAAACCCTCCTCGCTCTGATAGCCGAGCATGGTGACATGATACATCCGGTCCTAGTCACGGGTCTATATCCTGATCCCGATACGGCGCCGGTGGTTGCGGAGATATTTGAGCGGTTTGCCTGGTTCTGTTGCAAACCGCCGCGCCGCATGGATGAAACTTCAGTTTTCCGTCCCAGTATCGGATGTTCCCGCCCACCGGTAATAGCAGTATCGTGGCGACACCCTTGCAGGCCCACAAGAGCGTCCATGGTTCGGGGGACCCGTTCTGGCGCTCCACCTGTATTACGAGGTGCAGTGAATGGTCAGGCCAGGAATCCGTACCCCTTTTCTCGCAGGGTCCTCCATCAAGAGAAGAATGAGTTTACGTTCTAAACCGGACAGCCAGGAACACCAATTTCCAGGAGCACTCCGCCGGCCAACGTCGACAGGCGCCGTCGCACAGGGGCCCGTCCCGCGCCGAAGGCATGGCACCTCGTCCATATACCCCGGTAAGGTATTGCCAGCGTTTACCGGAACGGGTCGAGCCTGTGCTTGAGCAGGCCCTCGGAGAGCAGGACCAGGCGGCCAGCGGCTTTGCTTTCCGCTGCCCATTCCACAATTTCGCGGTAGTATTCGAAGCGGTCGATGTTGCCGAGCCATATGTTTTCGTGCGGCGTCGCGATCAGCACGACGTTCGGGACATCGCAGGGTCCAAGGCAACCACTAATGGTGAGTTGAATGTTTTTCAAGAGTCCGCGGCGGCGCCATTCCGTCTTGAGCCATTCCACCGGCGCCTCGGGTTTACCCCGCCCGGTCTGCCCGCAGCAACAGCCGACGCAAACCGATACCTGGCCGATCACGAGGCGCCTGGTGGTCACGGAGTAGCTCATCTGGTACGGGATCTCCTTGGCAATCATATACCATCAGGGGTATACTATCTAAAACGATATGGGAGGTGGCTCCTGTCTCACATCATTCGGGACAAGAAAAAGATGCTCAATCGCGTCCGCAGGATTCGCGGACAGGTGGAAGCGATTGAAAACGCCATTGAACGCGAGGCTGACTGCTCGGAAATCCTGCACACGATTTCCGCCTGCCGGGGCGCTTTTAATTCCCTGATGGCGGAAGTATTGGACGGCCACATACGATTCCATGTCATGGATCCCGACCGCGATCCGGCATCCGAAAAGGCCAGGGCCGCGCAGGAGTTGATCGACGTCTTACGAGCTTACCTGCGGTGAAATCGAGAGGAGGGGAAAAGATGTCGGACCTGCGCCTGCAGAATCTGAATGTGCTAAACACTCGCGGTGGAGCGGCCCACGGAGAGACCGTTACCGACTCCCGCGAACATAAACACAATCACGAGCATCCTCATGAGCACGGGCACGGCGGCGATGCTGAAGATCATCATCACCATGAGGAAGGCTGGTTCGAATGGGCCCGCGTCGCCTTTACGGCGGCAATTCTTATCGTCGTGTGGGCACAGTTGGTTCCACGCCTGCACGGAGTCGATATCGTCGCCGTGTTAGGCCTCCTGATCGGAGGCTATCCGATCTTTAAAGAAGCGATCGCCGATCTGTTGGACGGGCGTATGACCATGGAGCTTTCCATGACCATTGCGCTGGTAGCCGCCGCGGTTATTGGCGAGTTCTTCACGGCGCTGCTCATTACAGTATTCGTGTTGATCGCCGAGATTCTGGAAGGTATGACCGTGGGACGTGGCAGGCGTGCCATTCGCGAACTCTTGGATCTGCTGCCTCAGGCCGTGGAGGTGAGATCGGTGGATGGGGTCGCATCCCGCAGCCTTGGCGAGGTTACTGTTGGCGATGTGGTATTAGTCCGGCCCGGCGGCCGCATTCCGGTGGATGGCATAGTCGCCAGCGGACACTCTTTTGTTGACCAGGCGACGATCACCGGCGAGTCCATGCCAGTGGAGAAGATTGCGGGCGCACCGGTGTTCGCGGGAACCATCAATCAATCCGGTCTGCTTGAAATCGCCACGGAAAAGATCGGCCGTGATACGGCGTTCGGCAGGATCATCGAGGCGGTGGAGCGGGCAGAGCGGTCCCGGGCGCCCGTTCAGCGCATGGCGGATCGATTTGCAGGGTACCTGGTTTACTTCGCTCTGGGCTGCGCGGCGCTGACCTTTCTAATCACGCATAACGCGCGGTCCACGATTTCGGTGATCGTGGTGGCGGGAGCGTGCGGTATCGCCGCCGGGACGCCGCTTGCCATCCTGGGCGCTATCGGCCGTGCCGCGCGCAAAGGCGCCATCGTAAAAGGGGGACTGTACCTCGAAGTACTGAGCGCCGTTGACACGGTGGTGCTCGACAAGACCGGAACTCTCACGCTCGGCACGCCCGAGGTTTCCAGCATCCACACCTACAATGGGTATCGGCCCATCGACGTGGTCCGCATCGCCGCCACGGCGGAGCGGTTTTCGGAGCATCCGCTTGGCAGGGCGATCGTCAAACGCGCCTCCGACTTTTCTCTGGCGGTTGGGGAGCCGGCGGCCTTTCAATATCGGCCGGGGATGGGAATCGTTTGCGATGTCGAGGGCCAGCGAACACTCGTCGGCACTCGGGCGCTCCTGGAGCAGGATGGACTGGCGATCCCCGATGGAGGCCCAACATCGGACCAGTTCTCCGAGGTGATGGTGGCAACTGGGCGGCGGGTGCTCGGGTCCATCAGGATCGCGGACGTTCTCCGTTCGGAAGCTACCGCAGCGGTGGCTGAGATGCGAAATCTCGGCCTCCGGACCGTGTTACTGACGGGCGACCGGCGAGAGATTGCGGAAACTACCGCCAAGGCGCTCGGCGTAGACGAGGTGCAGGCCGAACTACTTCCCGCCCAGAAGGTAACCCGGGTCCAGCAATTGCGCGCCGAAGGCCGGGTGGTTGCTATGGTTGGAGACGGAGTGAATGATGCACCTGCCCTGATGGAGTCGAACGTCGGTGTGGCCATGGGATCCGGCACCGACGTTGCTCGGGAGAGCGCTTCCGTCGTGCTCTTAGGCAACGACTTGGTGCGATTTACCGAGGTTCTCAAGGTCGCGCGGCGGTGCCGGGCGATCATCCGGGCGAACTTCGTGGGAACTCTTGCGGTGGACAGTGTGGGTGTGGGGTTGGCAGCGTTCGGCATGTTGAACCCCGTCCTCGCGGCTCTCATTCACGTCAGTTCGGAGCTGCTGTTCATCCTGAACTCTGCCCGCCTACTACCCCGGTCTATAGACGGTTATGGGCGGAAGAAGTGATTTCAGGCTCGATAATTGGCCGCTTGCAAGATTTTTGTTCGGCATCAAAGGATCGCCGCAGTAAGATCGGAGCACATTCCGTTGAAGGAATCCCTAATTTCGGAGCGCGGGAGAAACGGGCCGGCACTGTCTCCGGACATCCACGCGCTTCCCAGCCCCCAACGTCAACGGGGAAGCAGGGAAGCAATGGTCTTTTGCGTACGACAAGCCTCTGATGCGTTTGAAGCGGCTCCGAAGATCTGTTGTCTGAACTGCACATACGACTTCACCGCACGGCGCCGGTCAACGTCAGCCATATTCGAAGATTAGTAGCGCTTTGAGCATCTGACGTTGGCTCATCGCTTTGAGCAACTTTTTGCAAATGGTGGTTAGCAAACGTGAAGCGATCGGCCACGCCAACCCGCGAGTTGGCGCTCTACGCAGAGGGCACCATCGGCCGGCCATTTTACGTTTACCGTCGGTTTCCCCCTTCGCTTACTGGTGCGGTAAAACCTCCTTTCGACCTTCAGGGGACAGTGCGAAACGAAACGAAGCTCTGCACCTTCTGGCTTGAAACGTGCTCCATTTCATAGGTGAAACGGAAACCTCGAAAGGAGTTAAATATGCGAGTCATGAGATCACTCCGGGGCGCCCTGATCGCAGGTGCGGTAGCGAGTTGCGCTTTCGCATTGACGACCACCACCGCCGGCAACCAGTCGAGAGAGGCGTATCGCTTGTTGAAGGACATTCGAGCGGACGCACAGCAAGTTGCTTATTACTCTGCGGGCCTGAAAGACATGGTCGTGCACCCGCAGATGGATGCCAGGATCGAGGCGCGGCAACTAAACCGCATCAGGTATGAAATAAATGATATGGGTAGGCGGCTTCAGCAATTCG
>Ga0335073_10000941_pt1 | contig 38490 bp, 36 predicted proteins | sample Lox_Sample_22_FD_207093 | JGI IMG/M metagenome (GOLD analysis project Ga0335073, IMG submission 207093) | Soil microbial communities from Loxahatchee National Wildlife Refuge, Florida, United States - Lox_Sample_2.2 | ecosystem: Environmental > Terrestrial > Soil > Wetlands | place: USA... | reverse complement strand
ACAAGTACCACCGGCTTGTCGTGCTCATTCCCGAGGTGCAGCCGGCCCGCCCGTGGCAGTGGCTGCTGCACAATCAGCGCGGCCTGATCCTGGACCGCGCGATCCGGCACGGCACCCGCAGCGTCGTTCTCTGCCGGCTGCGGTACCGGCTCGGCACGATCGCCGCGGATCCGGCCGGCACCCCGACCACTCCGGCCACACCCGCCACTCCGCAGTTACCGTGAATAGCGCGGAGACTACCGCCAGATAACGTCAGATACGTTCTCCCTCCGCTGATGGCAAGATATTCGGCATGGGCTCCTTCGCGGCGGTGAGGCGGTGACAATGCCTGCACGCTCTCAGCTGCCGGTCGCGGTGGTCACCGGCGGGAACCGCGGGATCGGCCTAGAGGTGTGCCGGCAGCTCGCCGCGCTCGGGTACGCGGTGGTGCTTGGGTCCCGCGACCTGCGTAAAGGCGAACTCGCGGCCAAGGAGATCGACCCGGAGGGCGAGCGGATCACGCCGTGCCACATCGAGGTGGACAACTCGGTGAACGTCGCGGCGCTCGGGGACTGGGTCCGGGAGCGGTTCGGGCGGGTCGACGCGCTCGTCAACAACGCCGCCACGCCGCCGGACCAGTGGGCGATCGCCGGCAACACGGACCTGTCCCCGGTCGCGGAGGCGCTCGACGTCAACTTGTTCGGCGCCTGGCGGGTCACCCAGGCCCTGCTGCCGCTGCTGCGGTCAAGTCCGCGGCCGCGCGTGGTGAACGTGTCAAGCGAAGGCGGCTCGATCGCGCTGATGCGCGGCGGCCGTCCCGCCTACAGCGTGTCCAAGGCCGCGCTCAACGCGCTGACCAGGATGCTCGCCGGCGAGCTCTACCGGGACGGGATCCTGGTCAACGCCGTGTGCCCGGGCTGGACGTCGTCCGACGGCGGCGCCCAGGGCGGCGGGCGCTCCTACGCCCAGGGCGCGGCCAGCGTGGTGTGGGCTGTCACGCTGCCCAACGGCGGCCCCACCGGCACCTTCACCAGGGACGGCCGCGAAATCCCTTGGTGAGGCGCCGCCCGGCCGCCCCTAGGCCGGTCGCCGGAGTCGCCTGAATCCTGAAACGCGACACCTCCGCGTGAGCGTTCCCACGCGGAGGTGCGGCGATTCTGCGCGTTACTCGGGCTTGGCGAGCGGCCAGCCGCCGGCGGCCAGCCGGGCGCGCACGCGGTTGATGTCGGCGTTGTTCGGCTGGGTGTGGGTGACGTGGGCGATGGCCGCCTTGATCGTCTCCGCGGAGTCGGGGTCGATCGATGTCGCCAGTTCGTCCGCGATCGCGCTGACTTCGCTGTTAGTCAGCTGGCTGCCGAGCAGGGCGAAGAGCGGGATGTAGTCGACATCGGGGACGCCTTCGGGATAGCCGGCCCGCAGCCATCCGATGATCTTGTCAAGAAGAGGTGGCAGCGCCATGTTCTACGCCTTCTCGGTGCGGTTATCGGATAGTGAGGGTGAGCCGGTCACTTCTTAACCGGTGGGTGGCCGATCTGGTACACCTCGTAGACGCCCCAGCCGATGGCGGCCAGCACGATGAGGAAGCAGATCGCGGCGATCAGCATGCCCAGCACGCTGCCGCCGACGAGCACGTCGGAGTCCGCCCCCGCCGTTCGCGCCGCACGGGGTCCGCGCGCCAGGGATGTCAGGCCGACCGCGAAGAGCGCCGGCAGGCCGGCGCCGGCGATGAGGCCGAACACCACGATCTTCCACAGGGCATTCAGGTTGATCCAGGACATTGCTCTGTTCCCTGTCAGCTCAGGCCGCGGCGGGCTCGGGCTCGGCCGGGGCGACCGATCCGGTCCATTCGGCGTTCACGTTGTTGTGGTCCACCTTGCTGGACCGCGACCGGTAGTAGATGAGCCCGCAGAGTGCGGCCAGGACCACCAGGTCGACGATGACGCCGGCGGTGCCGCCGATGCCGTCCGCGAGGCCGTACGCGCCCGCGCCGACGAGCGCGGCCGAGGGCAGGGTGAACACCCACGCCGTGGCCATCCGGCCGGCGACGTTCCACCGGACCTCCGCGCCCTTCTTGCCGAGCCCGGTGCCGATGATCGATCCGGTGGCGACGTGCGTGGTGGACAGGGAGTAGCCGAAGCTGCTCGCGAGCAGGATGACGGCTGCCGATGAGGACTCGGCGGCCATGCCCTGCGGCGATTCGATCTCTACCAGGCCCTTGCCCAGCGTGCGGATGACCCGCCAGCCGCCGACATAGGTGCCGATGCTGATCGCGAGCGCGCAGCACACGATCACCCAGATTGGCGCGTTGGATCCCGATGCCAGCGTGCCGTTCGCGATCAGCGCGAGGGTGATGACGCCCATCGTCTTCTGCGCGTCGTTGGTGCCGTGCGCGAGCGAGACCATGCAGGCCGACCCGATCTGCCCGATCCGGAAGCCATGGCCGCGCGCGGTCTGGCTGAGGTTGCGGCTGATCCGGTAGAGCAGCCAAGTGCCCGTGGCCGCGACAAGGGCGGCGATGACCGGAGACAGCACGGCGGGGATGACGACCTTGGACACCAGGCCGTGCCAGAGCACGGCGCTGCCGCCTGACGCGGCGATCGTCGAGCCGATCACGCCGCCGATGAGCGCGTGCGAGGAGCTCGACGGGATGCCGAATAGCCAGGTGACAAGGTTCCAGATGATCCCGCCAGTCAGGCCGGCCGCCACCACGGTCAGCGTGACAACCTTGGTGTCTACGAGGCCGCTGGCGATGGTGGCCGCCACGGCCAGTGAGAGGAACGCCCCGACGAAGTTGAGCAAGCCGGAGATCGCGACCGCGATCCGCGGGGGCAGCGCCCCCGTGGCGATCGAGGTCGCCATGGCGTTTCCTGTGTCGTGGAAGCCGTTGGTGAAGTCGAAGCAGAGTGCAGTTATGACCACGAGGGCCAGCACCGTGTCATTACTCACAAGATGACCGTAAGTGGCCTTAGTGGGATCTGAAGATACCAATAGTATATAGATGGCAAACAATATCTAAACGTCAAGTGAACGACATGATCGGACATGTCCGAACGCGTATGCGCGATGCCGTCAGTTCTCGTGGTCTTCTGGCGGCTGGTAGCGGTAGCCCATGCCAGGTTCTGTGATGAACCAGCGGGGCCTCGCGTGGTCCGGTTCGAGCTTTCGTCTGAGCTGGGCCATATACAGCCGCAGGTTCCCGGCCGCGTTGTCGTAACCCGGCCCCCACACGTCGTTCAGCAACTGTTTCTGGCTGAGCAGCTTGCCGGGGTTGCGCAGCAGCACTTCGAGCAGGTGCCATTCGGTGGGCGTCAGCCGGATGTCGCTGTCCGCCGCGCCGTCACCGTCGGCATGCCGCGTCACCCGCTTGGCCGCGAGGTCGACGGTGAGGTCCCCGAGCCGCACCTGCGGCGGGTCCTCGCCCGCGCCGACCCGGCGGGCGGCGGCCCGCATCCGGGCGAGCAGTTCCTCCACGCCGAACGGCTTGGTGACGTAGTCGTCGGCCCCGGCGTCGAGCGCCTCCACCTTGTCGGAGCTGTCGGCGCGCCCGGACAGCACGATGATCGGCGCGGCCGTCCAGCCGCGCAGCCCGGCGATCACGTCCACGCCCTCCATGTCCGGCAGCCCTAGGTCGAGGATCACCAGGTCGGGGGGGTGCACGGCCGCGACGGCGAGCGCCTGCGCCCCCGTGGCCGCCGTGTCCACGTCGTAGTGCCGCACGCGCAGGTTGATGCGCAGCGCGCGCAGGATCTGCGGCTCGTCGTCGACGACGAGCACCCTGGTCACGGCACGTGCTCCACTTCCTGTTGACACGGACCAGCCGGCTAGTCGCCGGGCGCGGCGGGCAGCGAGACCGTCATGGTCAGCCCGCCGCCCGGCGTGTCCTCGGCGGTGAGCGTGCCGCCCATGGCCTCGGTCAGCCCCCGGGACAGGGCGAGGCCGAGGCCCACGCCTGTCGTGTTGTCGGTGTCGCCGAGCCGCTGGAATGGCACGAACATCCGCTCCTTGTCCTGTTCCGGTATGCCCGGCCCGCGGTCGATCACGCGCAGCTCCACGCGGTCGCCGAGCACGCTGGCGGCCAGCAGCGGCGGCTTGCCGGCGGGGGAGTAGCGTAGCGCGTTCTCGGTGAGGTTCACCACGACGCGCTCGAGGATCGCCGGGTCCGCGAGCACCGCGGGCACCGACTCGGGGATGTCCACGTCGATGTCGCTGCCGAGCGGTTCCAGGTTGTCCAGCGCCCGGGCGACGATCTCGTCAAGCCCTGTCGGCCGCGGGAACAGGGACAGCGCGCCGGCCTGCAGCCTGCTCATGTCGAGCAGGTTCTCGACGAGGTGGGTGAGCCGGTCCAGGGACTCGTCGGCGGTGGCGAGCAGTTCTTCGGTGTCGGCGGCGTCCCAGCGGACGTCAGGCGACCGCAGCGAAGTGACGGCCGCCTTCGCCGAGGCGAGCGGGGTGCGCAGGTCGTGGCTGACCGCGGCGAGTAGCGCGGTCCGCATCCGGTCGGCCGCGGCGATCGGCTTGGCGGCCTCCGCCTCCGCGGCGAGCCGCTGCTGCTCCAGCGCGACGCCGGCGTAGGTCGCGAACGCGCCGAGCACCCGGCGGTCGCCGGCCGGCAGCGGGCGGCCGGCGAGCGCGAGCGACAGAGTGTCGGTGATGGGCACGTTCACGTCCGCGTCCTCGGGCCGTCCCACCGGCCGCTCACCGGACGAGGCGACCACGGCCCAGTCGCGAGCCGGGCCGCCCTCCGCGCCCTGACACTCGAGCAGGCTGGCCGAGCGCATGCCGAACGACTCCCTGGCCCGCTCGAGCAGCGCGTCGACCGCGCCCTGCCCGCGCAGGATGCTGCCCGCCGTGGTCGCGAGCAGCTCCGATTCCGCGTTGGCGCGCACGGCCTGTTTGGTGCGGCGGGCCGCGATGTCCACGACCCAGCTGACGACGAGCCCGACCGCGACGAACACGACGAGCGCGAGCGCGTTGTTCGCCTCGGCGATCGTCCACTTGTGGATCGGCGGGGTGAAGTAGTAGTTCAGCAGCAGCGACGCGACGATGGCGAAGAGCACAGCGGGCAGGAACCCGCCGGTCACCGCGACGGCGATGACCGCGGCCAGGTACACGAGCACTTCACTGGTCAGGTTGAGGCCGGACCGGAAGCTGGCGAGCAGGATGGTGACAAGCGGCGCCAGCGCGGCGGCGAGGAGGTACGCGGCGACCTGGCGGCGCTGCGTGATCCCGCCCCGGTACCGGGGGAGCAGCCCCCACCGGCGTCCCACGTGCGCGTGGGTGACGATGTGCACGTCGATCGGGCCAGAGTCCTTGATGGTGCGCGACCCGATGCCGGGCCCCGTGAGCAGGGCGAGCAGCCACGGCCGGCGGCTCGCGCCAAGCACGAGCTGCGTCGCGTTCTCCCCCTGGGCGAAGGTGAGCAGCGCCTCGGAGATGTCGTCCCCGACCACCTGGTGGTAGCTGCCGCCGAGGGACTCGACGAGCTGCCGCTGCCTGGCGAGGTTGGCCGGGTCGGCGCCTGTGAGCCCGTCCGACTTGGTCACGTGCACCGCGAGCAGGTCACCGCCAGAGGTGCGTGCGGCGATGCGGGCCGCGCGCCTGATCAGCGTGTCGCCTTCCGGCCCGCCAGTGAGCGCGACGACCACCCGCTCCCTGGCCTCCCAGGTGGTGCGGATGTCGTGTTCCGCGCGGTACTTCTGCAGGCCCTCGTCCACCTTGTCGGCCAGCCACAGCAGGGCCAGTTCGCGCAGTGCCGTCAGGTTGCCGGTCCTGAAGTAGTTGGTGAGCGCCGCGTCGATCTTCTCCGGCGGGTAGATGTTGCCGTGCGCCATCCGGCGGCGCAGCGCCTCGGCCGTCATGTCGACGAGCTCGACCTGGTCCGCCGCCCGCACGACCGCGTCGGGCACGGTCTCCCGCTGCGGGACTCCGGTGATCTGCTCGACGACGTCGTTCAGCGACTCCAGGTGCTGGATGTTGACCGCGGAGATCACGTCGATGCCGGCGTCGAGCAGTTCCTCGACGTCCTGCCACCGCTTGGCGTTCCGCGAGCCTGGCACGTTGGTATGCGCCAGCTCGTCCACAAGCGCGATCTGCGGCCTGCGGGCGAGCACCGCGTCGATGTCCATCTCCTCGAACGTGGCACCGCGATACTCAAGGCGCGCCCTGGGCACCACCTCAAGGCCGTCGAGGAGGGCGGCGGTCTGCGGCCGTGCGTGCGGTTCAGCGAACCCCACGACGACGTCCGCCCCGCGCTCCCCACGCCGGTGGCCCTCGCCGAGCATGGCGTAGGTCTTGCCGACCCCTGCGGCGGCGCCGAGGTAGATGCGCAGCTGTCCCCGCGGGACCGAGCGGCCTCCAGATTGCCCGACCATACCCTCTATAGTGCCGCAAAGCCGCTGGTCACCCAGCATGGCTTAACGATCTCCATGCGGGCACGGGGCAGCGCTAGCGGCGCCCGGAGAACCTGGCGAAATACTGGCTCGACGTGCGCTGCCACAGCAGCACCACCGTGGTCAGCCCGATCAGCCAGATCGCGCCGCTGATCCCCTTGGTGGCGTGCAGCCCCGGCGTGCCGAGCGTCACGAACATGGCGAACGTGTGGATGACGAACAGCACCGTGCCGGCGATCCTGGTCCAGCCATGGCCCTGCTTGGCGGCGAACGCCAGCCACAGCCACAAGGCGATGATGATTCCGCCGCCGACGAGCACCTCCACGCTGGCGACGCCCGCGAGCGACTTGACGGCGCTGGCGGACATCAGCGGGTGCTTCAGTTCGAAGGCCTTCTTGATCTCCCCGATGACCGACAGGCTCACGAGCGTGTCAAGCGCGCTGAACCCGGCGCCCGCGTACATCAGCCAGGCCGCGGTGAGCACCGACGTGGGCGGCCGGGGCGCTAGCGGCGCTGGCGTGTACCGGGACATCGGGTCCGTTGACAGGGGCTGCTGCCACTGTCCGGCCGAGGTGGGCGGCCAGGAGGCGGGCTGTCCGGGACCCCCGGGTCCGGTTCCCGGCCCAGAGCCAGGTCCGGTTCCCGGCCCTGTGGGCCCGCTCGGCTGCCGTCCTCCCGTGCCCGCTGTCGCCGCTGCCAGGTAGCCGTCTGGCACGACCCGCGACTGTGGTCCAGGATCCACCTGCCCGAATCCCGGCTGCAGCATGCTCGGGGGTGCCATTCCGGGCTGCGCCATGCCGGTCTGCAGCATGCTCGGCTGGGACACGCTCGGGTACGCGGCGCCCGGCTGCGCCATCCCGCCGATATCCGCCGTGCTGGGGTACACCATGCCCGGCTGCGGCTGGCTAGGCCGCGCCTGGGCGCCGCCCTGCCCCGGGCTGGCCACCACCGTGGGCGTGGGATAGGCCTGCGAGGCCGCGATGACCTCGGCCACGGGCCCGGGCCAGAACGAGGTCGGCGTCGCCGCGATGGCCGGCCCCGCCTGCGCGATCATCATGCTGAGGGCAGTCAGCCCCGGCCGTTCTGAAGGAATCTTGGCCAGGCAAGCCGAGATCACGTCCCGCAGCCTCGCGGGGACCCCAGCCAGGTCCGGCTGCCCGGTGACCACCCGGTAGAGCACGGACGCCGCGCTGCCGCCGCCGAAGGGCGCGTTGCCGGACGCCGCGTAGGCGAGCACGCAGCCGAGCGAGAAGACGTCGCTGGCCGGCCCGGCCTGCGCCCCCTCCGCCTGCTCCGGTGACATGTAGCCGGGCGTGCCCACCACCATGCCCGCGGCGGTCACGGACGTGCCGTCGAACGCGCGCGAGATGCCGAAGTCGATGACGTGCGGCCCGTCAGCGGCCAGCAGCACGTTGGCGGGCTTGAGGTCCCTGTGCACGACGCCGTTGGCGTGCACCGCCCCGAGCGCCTCGGCAAGCCCGCCGGCGAGCCGCCACATGGCGGCCTCGGGCAGCGGGCCGTGCCTGGTGATCACCTCGGCCAGCGACGGGCCCGGCACGAACGCCGTGGCCAGCCAGGGCGGGTCGTCGTTCAGGCCAGCCGCGACGACGGCCGCGGTGTACATGCCGCTCACCGCGCGCGCGGCGGCGACCTCGCGGCCGAACCGCTGCCTGAACTCGGCGTCCTGCGCCAGCTCAGGGTGGATCACCTTCACCGCCACGGCACGGCCGGCGCGCGAGAAGCCGAGGTACACCCGGCCCATCCCGCCAGCGCCCAGCCGGGCGCGAAGCTGATATTCCCCCACCACCTGAGGGTCGTTCGCGGAAAGCGGTTCCATCCCTGCTCCCAAACACGCCAGCGAGACCGCACGCAGAGATTACCTGTAATCGCCTTAAGCCGTCACCTCATGAGGCAAACGGGCGCGGCCCATCCCTGGTTCGATGGGCGTCAGGGCTGGTAGCGGTACCCCATGCCTGGCTCGGTGAGCAGGTGGCGTGGCCTGGCCGGGTCGTCCTCGAGTTTGCGGCGCAGCCGGGCCATGTGGAACCTCAGGTAGTTGGTCCGGTTCTGGAAGTCCGGGCCCCACACGCCGGTCAGCAGGTGGGCCGAGCTGACCAGCTGGCCGGGCCGGCGCAGCAGTATGTCAAGGAGCCGCCACTCGGTCGGCGTGAGCCGCGGGCCCTCGCCGGGACCTTGCCCGCCACCCGGCATGAGCACCGTGTGCTCGGCCAGGTCGAGCCGCCACTGGCCGATGATGGCGATCAGCGGCACGTGCGCGGCGGCGGGCTCGTCCCGGCGCAGCGCCGCGCGCAGCCTGGCGAGCAGTTCGGCCATCGCGAACGGCTTGGTCACGTAGTCGTCGGCGCCGGCGTCGAGCGCGCCGATCTTGTCGCCGGGGCTCGTCCGCCCGGACAGCACGATGATCGGCGCCCGCGACCAGCCGCGGAACGCGACGATCACGTCGGTCCCGTCCATGTCAGGCAGCCCCAGGTCGAGGATCATCGCGTCCGGCGGGCTGGTCGCGGCGGCGGCCAGCGCCTCCCGGCCGGTCCCCGCGGTCAGGACCTGGTACTCCCTGGCCCGCAGGTTGATCTGCAGCGCCCGCCGCAGCTGCCGCTGGTCCTCGACGACGAGGACCAGCGGCACCGGACGTCCGGCAGGCTGGGGCGACTGCCCCTGGCTGCCGGACGCCGGTACCGTCATCGCTGCCTTACCTCATGCTCCGGCCGTGGCGTACTTTGCCTGGCCGGGCAGCTCGTCGAGCGCGATGTTGAGGGTCAGCACGTCCACCCGGGGCTCGCCGAGGAACCCGAGCACCCTGCTTTGGGTGTACTTGTTCACTAGCGACTGGACCTCGGACACGGGCAGGTGCCTGGTCGCGGCCACCCGTGCGACCTGGATATCCGCGTACTGCGGCGAGATGTCCGGGTCGAGGCCGGAGCCGGAGGCGGTGACCGCGTCCGGCGGGATCTGCGAGACAGCCACGTGGTCGAACTTCGCGATCTGCTGCTGGCGCTGCTTGATGTCCTGCAGCAGCGTCGGGTTGTTCGGGCCGAGGTTGGTCGCGCCCGAGTAGTTCGCGTCGCAGCCGTAGTCATTCTTCACCGACGAGCTGGACGCGTTGGACGCCCGCGGCTGGAAGTACTGCGGCAGCGGGTTGCCCTTGGCGTCCGTGAACTCCTGGCACAGAAGGCTGGACCCGACGACCTTGCCGTTGTACGAGACCAGCGACCCGTTGGCCTGGTTGCGGAAGGCCAGCTGCGCCACGCCGACCATGATGACCGGGTAGACGATCCCGCAGACCACGGTGAACACGAGCAGCGCGCGCAGCGCCGCGATGTGCTGCCTGACGAGAGAGGGAAGACGGTTCACGTCGATCACCTGAATCCGGGGATGTTCATGATGATGAGGTCGATCCCCTTGATGAAAATGAACGGAATGATCAGGCCGCCGACGCCGTAGATCCAGATGTTCCTGCGGAGCATGGCGCTCGCGGACGACGGCTTGTACCGGACACCGCGCAGCGCCAGCGGGATCAGCGCGACGATGATCAGCGCGTTGAAGATGATCGCCGAGGCGATCGCCGAGTTCGGGCTGTGCAGGTGCAGGATGTTGAGCTTCTCCAGTCCGGGGAACGCGCCGGCGAACATCGCGGGGATGATCGCGAAGTACTTCGCGACGTCGTTGGCGATGGAGAAGGTGGTCAGGGCGCCGCGGGTGATCAGCAACTGCTTGCCGATCTCCACGATCTCGATGAGCTTCGTCGGGTTGGAGTCCAGGTCCACCATGTTCCCGGCCTCCTTGGCGGCCGAGGTCCCTGTGTTCATGGCGACGCCGACGTCGGCCTGCGCGAGGGCGGGCGCGTCGTTGGTGCCGTCGCCGGTCATCGCGACGAGCTTGCCGCCCTCCTGCTCCTTCTTGATCAGCGCCATCTTGTCTTCAGGCGTCGCTTCCGCGAGGAAGTCGTCCACGCCGGACTCTTCCGCGATCGCGCGTGCGGTCAGCGGGTTGTCACCGGTGATCATGACGGTGCGGATGCCCATGGCCCGCATCTCGGCGAACCGTTCGGCGATGCCTTCCTTGACGATGTCCTTGAGGTAGACGACCCCGAGCGCCTTCGCCGTGCCGTTGGCCTTCTCGGCCACGACAAGCGGGGTGCCGCCAACGGCGGAGATGCTGTCGACCGTCTGGCCGAGTTCCTCCGGCGGGGTCCCGCCGTTGTCGCGGATCCACTGGCGCACCGAACTGGCGGCGCCCTTTCTGATTTCCCGCCCCCGGCCGGCCCGGCCGTCGGCCAGGTTGACGCCGCTCATCCGGGTCTGTGCCGTGAACGCCACGAACTCGGCGCCGGCGAGTTCGCCCTCGCCGCGCTCGCGAATGCCGAACTGGTTCTTCGCGAGGACCACGATCGACCGGCCTTCCGGTGTTTCGTCGGCCAGCGACGCCAGTTGCGCGGCGTCGGCCAGCGTCGCGACCTCCACGCCGCTGACGGGCAGGAACTCGGTCGCCTGCCGGTCACCCATGGTGATCGTGCCGGTCTTGTCGAGCAGCAGGGTGTTCACATCGCCGGCGGCCTCGACGGCCCGGCCGGACATCGCGAGCACGTTGCGCTGCACGAGCCGGTCCATGCCGGCGATGCCGATCGCCGACAGCAGCGCCCCGATCGTGGTCGGAATGAGCGCGACGATCAGCGAGACCAGGATGATCAGGTTCTGTGGCGCGTTGGAGTAGTAGGCCATCGGCTGCAGCGTCACGACCGCGAGTACGAAGATCAGCGTCAGCGAGGCGAGCAGCACGTTCAGCGCCACCTCGTTCGGCGTCTTCTGGCGCTGCGCACCTTCGACCAGGTTGATCATCCGGTCGATGAACGTCTCGCCCGGCTTGGACGTGATCCGCACGACGATTCGGTCGGACAGCACCTTCGTGCCGCCGGTGACCGCGGACCGGTCACCGCCTGACTCGCGTATGACCGGGGCGGACTCGCCGGTGATCGCGCTCTCGTCTACCGAGGCGACACCCTCGACGACGTCGCCGTCGCCGGGGATAACCTGTCCGGCCTCGACGACCACATAGTCGCCGACCTGAAGCTGGGTGCCCGGGACCTCCTCCTCGCGAAGGTTTGCCGCCCCGGGCTTCCAGCCGATCAGCCGTCGTGCCACCGTCTCCTGCTTGGTGCGCCGCAGCGTCTCGGCTTGCGCCTTGCCGCGGCCTTCAGCGACGGCTTCCGCCAGGTTGGCGAACAGCACGGTCAGCCACAGCCAGACGGTGATCGTCCAGCCGAATATCGAGTTGTGGATGATCGCCGAGTACGTGGTCAGCACGGAGCCGACCTCGACGACGAACATGACCGGGTTGTGGATCATCCACCGCGGGTCCAGTTTCCTGAACGCGTCGGGGAGGGACTTCCACAGCATCTTGGGGTCGAGCAGGCCGCCGCTGACCCGCCGAGTCGGCGTCGCGGCACGGCGTGCCGGCGTGCCGGTGTCTGTCCTGACCGGCGTCTGGGTCTGGATCGGGTTGGTGGACATCAGTGCAGTCCTTCAGCGAATGGTCCAAGCGCTAGCGCCGGGAAGTAGGTCAGGCCGACGAGGATGATGATCACGCCGGCGAGAAGGCCGGCGAACAGCGGCGTGTGCGTCTCCAGCGTGCCCGCGCTCGCGGGCACCGGCTGCTGGCGTGCCAGCGTCCCGCCGAGTGCCAGGACGAAGATCATCGGCGCGAACCGGGCGATCAGCATCGCCACGCCGCCGGCCAGGTTGTACCAGGTCGTGTTGGTGGTGAGGCCGGCGAACGCGGAGCCGTTGTTGTTCGCCATCGAGGTGAAGGCGTACACGATCTCGGTCAGGCCGTGCGGCCCGTTGTTGAGTATCGACGCGCGCGGCGTCTTGAAGCCCAGCGAGATCGCGGCTCCGATCAGCGCGGCGCCCGGCGTCGCGAGGATGTACGCGGCCGCCCACTTCATCTCGGTGGGGCGGATCTTCTTGCCGATGTACTCGGGCGTGCGCCCGACCATGAGGCCGCCGATGAACACGGTCAGCACGGCGAGCATGAGCATGCCGTACATGCCCGCGCCGACGCCGCCGGGGACGACCTCGCCGAGCATCATGTTGAACAAGATGATCATGCCGCCGAAGGCGGTGTACGAGTCGTGGAACGAGTTGACCGCCCCTGTGCTGGTCACGGTTGTGGAGCCGGCGAACAGGGACGAGCCTGGGATCCCGAACCGGACCTCCTTGCCCTCCATCGCGCCGCCTGCGGCTTGCAGGGCCGTGCCGGCGTGCTGCCATTCGAAGAAGCTGATCAGGCCGACCGAGGTGAGCCAGAGCGCGGCCATGACCCCGACGAGCAGGTAGCCCTGCCGGTTGTCGCCGACCATCTTGCCGAACGTGCGCGGCAGCGCGAACGGGATCACAAGCAGCAGGAAGATCTCGAACCAGTTGCTGAACGGGTTCGGGTTCTCGAACGGGTGCGACGAGTTCGCGTTGAAGAAGCCGCCGCCGTTGTTGCCCATCTCCTTGATGACCTCCTGGGAGGCCACCGGGCCGCCGACCATCGTCTGGTGCCCGCCGGTCAGCGTGGAGATCACGTGGGTGAGGTTGAAGTTGTCGATCACGCCGGTGGCCATCAGGATGATGCCGCCGATCACGGACAGCGGCAGCAGCAGCCGGACCACCACGCGCGTGGTGTCGACCCAGAAGTTGCCGAGCCGGTCGGTCTTGTTCCGCATGAAGCCGCGGATCAGCGCGATCACGACGACGATGCCGACGGCCGCGCTGACGAAGTTCTGCACGGCCAGTCCCGCCATCTGCACGACGTAGCCCATCGTGGTCTCGCCGGAGTAGTTCTGCCAGTTCGTGTTGGTGACGAACGACGCGGCGGTGTTCCACGCCAGGAACGGCGAGACGCCGGACATGCCGTTGGAGTAAGGAAGCCAGTGCTGCACCCGCTCCAGCAGGTAGAGGAACACCACGGACACCGCGGAGAAGGCCAGCATCGACCGGGCGTAGGTGCCCCAGCGCTGGTCAGCCTCCGGGTCGATGCCCATGACCCGGTAGAAGGCGAGCTCACCCCTCAGGTGCTTGGTGGATGTGAAGATGCGAGCGATGTAGTCGCCCAGCGGCTTGTAGCAGACTGCCAGCGCGGCGACGAGCGCCACGATCTGGAGGATGCCGGCTACCGAACTGCTCATCAGAATTTCTCCGGCCGGACGAGGGCGTAGGCGAGGTAGATGGTGATGATGACGGCGGCGATCAGGCCGACCCAGTTCTCAGCGCTCAATGCGCTCGACCCCCTTGATGAGGAGGAAGAGCAGGGCGAAGACGACCACCGTGATGAAGATGGCCCAAAAATCGTTCATCGCAACTCCTAGGCTGCTACTGCTGCTGCGGGAACCCAGCGCACCGCGCAGATGGGGTGCGGGGTTTGCCCGCAAGGGTGTCTCGGTGACCACCGCCCTGGTAGGGCCGCTGGTCCCGGTCCGGGTGCTTCCGAAAAGCAACCCGGACGCCGGTGCCGCACCCGCGTACGGATCGCGCTGCGGTGCGCACCCGGACGAACTAATCAAAGCGCTGGTCAGCCGTGGTAAGTCCGGTCCTTACGGCCCTCATGCGGCGGCAGGGCGCTTCCTAACAGAGCCCATGCGCCGGGGCCGTGGCGGGCGGGCATGCGCAAACGACTGCGCGGCGCGCAGGGGGCGCGGCCGCCAGCCATGGGTATTGGTTTTAGCTGCCGGACAATTCCGAGATGTCAGGCACGAGCGCGCGGTGCCGCCACGTCCAGTGCCGCAGGCCATGACCCATCTCGTCCATGAGCGCCGACGGCGGCACGGCGAGGACCGGGCACTTGGCGTGCGCCAGGCAATAGCGGCCCACGGATTTGCGCAGCGCGCGGCCGACAAGCGACCGCCGTCCGGTGCCGATGACGATCAGGTCGCCGGGCTTGTCCGCGATGTCCACGAGGACCGGCCCTGTTTCGCCGCGCGCCACCGTCGGTTCCATGGCCACGCCGACCGGCACCCCGCCCAGCCCGGCCTCGAAGGCGTCAAGCAGTCGCTGTTTCGCGGCTTCGTGCCACAGTCGCCTCAGGTAGGGGGAGGGGTGGCCGCGTTCGGAAAGGTCGCCGCCCGGCGGGACCCAGGCGATCACGGGCACAAGCGGCACCGCGCGCTCACGCGCCTCGTCGGCCGCGTACCGCAGCGCCTGCAGGCTGCCAAGCGAGCCGTGTACCCCGACGATGATCCGACGCACCGCGACCACGATGCATCGCCTCCTGCCCTGTTCGTGCCTCCCCAGTAGGCACTTTCACGCTTCCCGTCCATCAAACCTCGCGGCGCGACGGAGCGCGCAAGTACTAGCGGAACCCTAATGGAACGCGATGGAAATGTCACATTTCATAAGCAAAAGCTTACGGACCGTAACAGGAGTAATTTTCCCGAACGCGCGCCCCCGGCTCCCCAGCCCACCCTCACACCCCGTCGATCGCGACGACACCCTGCAGGGTGCCGAGGAACGCCGTGCCGCTCGCCAGCGACAGCGACGAGAAGTGCGGCAGTCCCACGCCGATCGCGATCTGGTAGCGCACGGCGCCGTTGGCCGGGTTGAGCTCGTACAGCGTCCCGCCGGTGTCGCTGTAGGAGGTCACCCAGACGGCGCCCCCGCCGGCGACCGGCGACCCGTTCGTGTCCGAAGGCCCCCGCCACAGCACCCGGATCGTCCGCTGCGAAGCGCTCACGGCGATCGCGGCCATGCCCCCGCTCGAACACGGCTCGTACACCGTGTCCCCGTCGACCCCGCCGGCGCCGAACGCCTTGCAGATGGGCAGCTGCGCGAGCTCGTGCCCGATGCCGCCAAGATCCAGGGTGTCGAGCAGGTACCCGACACCGCGCTTGCCCATGATGAACGCCGCGTTTCCGGCGGCGAGCACCGGCTGACTTGAGCCGAGGTCGAGGTCGCCGTCGTTGTCCGCCGCCCACGTCGAGGGGGCGAAGAAGCTGATCCGGCGCAGGTCCGGGCTCAGCCTGATGACCGAGTCGCTGCCGTCGTACGGGTCGCCAGGCCCGGCCGCGCCGTTGCCCGTGGAGATCCACAGGTCGCCGTCTGGCCCGGCCACGGGCCCGGCGGTCCCCCAGACCGCGCCTTCCCTGGTGGTCGGGATCCGGTAGTAGACCAGCGGGCCCGCGCCGGACAGCGCCACGCCGACGACCGAGCCGATGTACGGCCCGCAGTCTCCCGCCAGCCCCCCGAACGACACGTAGACCCGCCCGTCCGTGATCGCCAGCCCTGGCCGCTGCTGGTTGTAGGCGGGATTGTCGGCCGCGGACGGGATGTCGACATCGCGCCGCACCCGCACCGCCCCGTCGCTGACCGCAAGGCCGTACAGCACGTGGTGGTACCCGGTGACCTCCGCGACCGCGTACACGAGCCCGTTGGCCTGGTCGTAGGCCGGCGTCCCAGTGATGCCGAGCGGGAAGATGTTGCCGCACCCGTGCAGCGCGCTGCGGGGGACCGGGGTGCCGAGGTGGCTGTGCCAGACCACCTTGCCCGTCGACTCGTCCAGTCCGTAGACGGAGTCGTTCTCGGTCGCCGCGATCACGAGTCCGCCGACGACGAGCGGCTGGCCGTAGACCGCGCCGTCGAGATGGACCGCCCAGCGCCGGCTGAGCGCGCCTGCCGCCGGCAGGCCGGCCGCGACCGAGGTCCGCCCGCCGTCCCCGCCGTACTCCGGCCACGCCGCCGCGGGCGGGGAGCCCGTGCCCGGGCTTGCGCCAAGCGTCATCGGCGGCGGGCCGCTCGAATTCGTGACCGGCCCCTGCCCGGTGCCCGACGATCCGCCCCCGCCTGTGCACGCGGCGACAAGGCAAACCGCCGCCACGACCGCCACGCCGCGCGCCGTCTGAAGTACTGCCCCGCCCGCAGGCCTGCCACCCGTGCCGAGTCCCCCGCCCGCCCCCGTGACCGCCGTGCCGCCTGCGGTCCCGCCCGCCCCCCGCCCGCTCCTCCCGCGCTCCACCCGTCGGCTCCACCCGCGCGCCATCCGCCCGCTCCTCCCGCGCGCCATCCGCCCGCTCCTCCCGCGCGCCATCCGCCCGCTCCACCCGCGCGCCATCCGCCCGCTCCACCCGCGCGCCATCCGCCCGCTCCTCCCGCGCGCCATCCGCCCGCTCCACCCGCGCACCACAGGCCCCACAAGCCTGACCTGCCTCAGCGGTATCGGCGTTCTCACGGCGTGCATGCAAGCAGTGTCGCAGGGTGCGCTGGCATGATGGAGGTCTATGGCTGACATCCTCTTCCCAGATCCCCCCGGTTTGGTGTCGTTCGTCGCCCTCGGCGACAGCTTCACCGAAGGACTCAACGACCCGGCCCCGAGCGGCGGGTTCCGCGGCTGGGCGGACCGCTTGGCGGAGTTGCTTGCGGCCGAGCATCCGGGCCTGCGGTACGCCAACTTGGCGGTCCGCGGGAAACTGCTGCGGCAGATCGTGCACGAGCAGGTCCCGGCCGCTGTCGCGATGTCGCCTGCCCTGGTCAGCCTCGCCGGCGGCGGCAACGACATCCTGCGGCCCGGCGCGGACCCGGACGTGCTCGCCGAACTCTTCGACGCGGCCGTGGCCAGGCTCGGTCAGGCCTGCTGCCGGGTGCTCGTGTTCACCGGCTTCGACCCGGTTGGCTTCCCCGTGCTGCGCCTGCTGCGCGGCCGCATCGCCGCCTACAACATGCACCTGCGCGCGATCGCCGACGCCCGCGGCTGTGCCCTGGTCGACCTGTGGTCGATGAAGTTCCTGCGCAGCCCCGGCGCGTGGAGCCCGGACCGGCTGCACCTGACGCCCGAGTCCCACCAGCGCATCGCGCTCCGCGCCTGCGAGGTGCTCGGCGTCCCGGTAGCCGAAGACTGGCGCGTCCCCGTGGACGCCCCCGTCCCCTTCGCTGCCGTAGCGGGCGCGCCGAGTGCCGCGGCTCCCACGGCTGTGGTGGCCGAGACCACGGCGGCTGACCGCGCCGCCTGGCTGGCCGCGCGCCGCGAGGACCTCCGCTGGGCCCGCGAGTACGCCCTGCCCTGGGTCAACCGCCGCCTGCACCACACATCCTCAGGCGACGGCATGCCCCCCAAGCGCCCCAGCCTCCAGCCAGTCCCGCCAACGCTGACCGTGTAGCCGGGCCACACACGCCACGCCGGAGTGCCGCGCCACACACGCCACGCCAAGGTGCCGCGCGACACACGCCGCGCCGCGGTCCCGGGCGACAAGCGCCCCGGCCCTATGCCCCGGCCGTATGCCCCCGGCCGTATGCCCGGACCTATGCCCGGTCCTCGGCCAGCTCCCGGATTCCCCGTCCTACTCGACTGCACTGCGCCTCGACTGCACCGTGGGACCTCTCCGGCCCCACAGGTCTCGCGCCGTGCCTCGTGGGTTTCATGTCTGGGGGCCCCACAGCCAATAGAGCCATCTCTGGGGGCCCCAGACATGAAACGGTTGGCCGAAGTCAGTCCGCGAGGGACGTCGGCGCCAGAGCGCGACGCCGGAATTGCCTGATTTGTCGGGTTGACAGGCGCCCGGGAGCGGCCAGCGCCAGCATGACGATGAGCCCCGCGACCAGCGGCGCCCACCAGATCAGCCAGTCGTGCGACGGCCCCTGCGCGGCCGCGGTCAGTCCGCCGGCCACGATGCCCGCGGCCCACAGCCGCGGCCAGCTGAGCGTCGCCGCGGGGATGAGCGCGACCGCCATCGGCGGCCACGGATAGTACGAGACCATCACAGGCTCGAAGAACGAGCGCAGCGCCAGCGTCAGCGCGGCCCACCAGATCACCTGGGCGAGCACGTCCGTTGGCCACCACTCACCGCCCGTTCCGGCCGCGTGAGCCGCGGCTCCCTCCGGCAACGTTCCGGCCGCGCCGGCGCTGACCAGCGCCCCGGCCTGCGCCGGGTCCGCACCGACGGCGTTGACCCGGGCCAGCCAGCGGCGCCGTACCGCCAGCGCGCAGCAGCAGGCGAGCAGGATCGTGGCCAGGCGCGCGGGCCCGGCGGCGACGTTCCCGTAGGACATATGCGGCGCCAGCGAAGTCCACGCCGTGGGGTGGTTGATGATCGGCGAGTCAGGCTGGCTGGTCACCGACGTGTACGTGGCGTGCCAGTTCGCGATCGCCGCTGCGCCGAGCAGGACCACCGAGGGGGTGGCGGCCCGCACCAGAAACAGGGGCATCCGCCGCCACGGCAGCACCGCGAGCATCACCGGAAGCGCGAGCAGGACAAGCGGCTGGACGCAGACCGCGAGTCCGGCGAGCCAGCCCGCGAGCGCGGTCCGCGACCGGCTCTGCGCGAGGATCGCGTACAGCAGCAGCCCGACGGCCACCGCGTCCTCCGGGTGACCCCAGCGGGCGGACACGTTCCACAAGATGCCCGCGCTCGCGGCGGCGAGCAGCCCCCGCTTCCAGCGGGTGACGCCGAGTTGCCCGGCGAGCGCGTCCGCGGCGAACAGGGTGACGCAGCACAGCGCCATCTGATAAGGCCCGGCCAGCAGCCAGACGGCGGGATGCAGGTTCTCTGGGCCTGGGATCTGCAGCGACAGTCCGGTGGCCGAGATGATCGCCGCGCACGGAACGAGGATGACCGCCGCGCCCGGCAGCGAGACCAGCCCGGTCGGGGATGTGTACAGGCCGCCGATGTTACCGTGCGCCAGCCGGACCGCCGCGATCAGCGTGCCCCACAGGTCATACGGCAGCGCCCACTCCGTGTGCCCGATCTCCGTCGGGCCCCACGTCGTGGTGTACATCCCCACCACGAGCAGGCCGACGGTCGCGACCAGCGGGAAGATCCGCCGCTTCAGCCTGTCCCGCATACCGGTACCCCTCCACGCCATGAATCGCGTGCTACTGTACAGGCGCCGGCCCCGGGCATTCACCTGTCCGCGCGCCGGTGAGCGCGTCAGGCAGCGAAGCCGGTGAAGTCCGCCCCGGGCGGACCATTCCGGCGCTGTCCCGCAACTGTGACGACCCCGCGGGGTCCAAGCCAGGTCGACTCCTGCCGCGCTAGACGATATCGACCCTCGTGGGAAGGGCGATCCGTCCCGGCTGCCGCGGGCGTCTCCTCCCCGGCGCCGGCGGTCTCGCCTTCCTTCCCGCCGTATCGGGAGGAAGTGGCACCCCAATGAAAACCCCTGCGCGGCACCTGCCAGGCGCGATGACGTCCGCGATGACGTCCGCGATGACGTCCGCGATGATGACCGCGATGATGACCGCGGTGATGACCGCGGTGACGACCGCGGTCGCGGTCGCCGCCACCGCCACGGCGCTGGCCGGCTGCAGCTCGGCGGCCAGCCCATCCGGCACCAGTACATCCGGCGCCAGTACATCCAGCGCGACCACACCCAGCACCAGCACATCGAGCGGCGCCGCCGGCTCGTCGGCGTCCCCGTCCGCGTCCGCCGCCAGCGCGGCGTTCCCCGTCACCCTCACCGCCGCCAACGGCAAGGTGACGATCACCAGCGAGCCCGCCAGGATCGTCTCGCTCGACCCGACCGCGACCGAGGACCTCTACGCGGTCGGGGCCGGCCACCAGGTGGTCGCCGTCGACCAGGACTCGGACTACCCGGCCGGCGTGCCGAAGACCAGCCTGAGCGGCCTCACCCCGAACATCGAGGCGATCGCCAAGTACAACCCCAGCCTGGTCGTCGCCTCGCAGAACTCCAACGGCCTCGTCTCCGGCATGACCAAGCTCGGCATCCCTGTGCTGATCGAGCCCGCCGCGGCCACGCTGGACGACGCGTACGAGCAGATCCAGCAGATCGGCGAGGCGACAGGCCACACCGCCCAAGCGGCGCAGGTCGTCGAAACCATGAAAACGCAGATCGCGGCCGACGTGGCCAAGGCGGGCACCACGCATAAGGCCCTGACCTACTACTTCGAACTCAGCGCGAACCCGTTCTACTCGGTCACCTCGAGCACGTTCATCGGGCAGATCGTCGGGCTGTTCGGACTGAAGAACATCGCCGACGCCGCGAGCAAGCCGTCCGACGGCGGTTACCCCGAACTGTCCGAGGAGTACATCGTCACGGCCAAGCCGCAGCTCATCTTCCTGTCGGACAACCAGGCCGCGGACGGCGGCCAGAGCCCGGCCGCGGTCGCCAAGCGCCCCGGCTGGTCGGCCATCCCGGCGGTGCAGGACCACGAGGTCATCGGCCTGAACGACGACGTCGCGTCCCGGTGGGGGCCGCGGCTGCCGCTGCTCGTCGCGGAGATCGCCCAGGCGGTCGAGCAGGCATCAAGCACATGAGAAAGGCGGGCGCGCTCGGCGCCGCGGCGGTCTTCCTGATCGCCGCGGCGCTGGTCAGCGCCCTGGTCGGCGCGGCCGACCTGAACCCGCTCGACACGGCGGCCGCGCTTGCCGACAAGATCCCGTTCATTCACCTGCCGTCCGCGCTCAGCCCGCTCGACCGGGCGGTGCTCTTCCAGATCAGGCTGCCGCGTATCGTCCTCGGCGCGCTCGTCGGCGGCCTGCTTGCCATCGCGGGTGCCGGCTACCAGGGCGTCTTCCGCAACCCGCTCGTCGACTCCGGGCTGCTCGGCGCCTCGGCGGGGGCCGGGCTCGGCGCGACGCTCGCGATCGTCTACCTCGGCGGGGCAGGCCCGAGCGCGGTCCCCGTCGCCGCCTTCGCCGGCTCGCTGGCCGGCGTGGCGGTCGCCTACCTGGCCGGCGCGACGGCCAGCGCGCGCGGCACGCTGAGCGGCACCGGCAGCGGCACCGCGACGCTGCTGCTCGCCGGCATCGCGGTCGGCAGCTTCCTCACCGCCGTGCAGACCTACATACTGCAGCGCTCGGCGCAGGACGTGCAGGCCGTCTACACCTGGCTGCTGGGCTCGCTGTCGGGGGCCACCTGGCAGCAGGTCACGTCCGTGCTGCCCTACGCCGCCGTCAGCACCGTGATCGTGCTGCTGCACGGCAGGCACCTCGACGTGCTGGCCGTGGGCGATGAGGAAGCGCGGGCGCTTGGCATGCGCCCGGGGACGGTTCGGCTGATCGTCGTCGCGGCCTGCGCCCTCGCGGCGGCGAGCGCGGTCGCGGTCAGCGGCCTGATCGGGTTCGTGGGCATCGTCGTACCGCACGTGGCCAGGCGGCTGGCCGGGCCGAGTTATCGCAGCGTGCTGCCGCTGTCGCTGCTCATCGGGGCTGGCTTCCTCGTACTCGCGGACACGCTGGCCCGCACCGTGCTGTCCCCGGCCGAACTGCCGATCGGCGTGGTCACCGCGTTTGTGGGCGCGCCCGCGTTCATCTGGATCCTGCGCTCGACTCAGGCGGCACGCACGTGACCACGCCCGCGCAGGTAACGTCGCAAAGCATGCGGATCCTGGTCCTGGGCGGCACGTCGTTCGTCGGCCGCGCGATCGCCGCCGACGCGCTCGCACGCGACCACGAGGTCACCCTGTTCGGCCGGGGCAGGACCGGCACGGACCTGTTCCCCGGCGTGCCCAGGCTGCTCGGCGACCGGGACACGGGCGACTACGCGGCCCTGGAACACGGCAGCTGGGACGCGGTCGTGGACTGCAGCGGCTACGTGCCCAGGCACGTCGGCCAGGCGATGGACGCGCTGCGCGGCCGCGCCGGCCGGTACCTGTTCGTCTCCAGTCACGCGGTGTACCGGCACGAGGGACTCCAGCCGGGCTCGACGGAGGACTGGCCGCGCCGCGCGCCGGTCCGCGACACAGAAGAACTCGACGACCGCACCTACGGCCCGCTCAAGGTGGCCTGCGAGGACGACGTGACGGCCAGGTACGGCGACAGGGCGACGATCGTGCGGCCCGGCAAGGTAGCGGGCCCGCACGACAACCAGGACGGGCTCACGTACTACGTCCGGCGGGCCGCCCGCGGCGGCCGGCTGGCCCTGCCCGCCGACCCGGAGCAGCCGGTGCAGGTCGTGGACTCGCGGGACCTCGCCCGGCTGGTCGTCCGGCTGCTCGAGGGCGACCGCCCAGGCGCGTTCCACGCCGTCGGCCCCGCCGAGCCGGTGACCCTGCGCGGCCTCATCGGCACCTGCGCCCAGGCGGCCGGCGCCACCGTGGAGATCGTCCGCGTGCCGCCGGAGACCGCGCCGCCGTTCTTCCCGCTGGTGCGGCCGCTGTGGGCGGCCCAGCAGCGCAGCGCGGCTCGCGCTCGCGCCGCGGGCATGCCGGCCACGCCGCTGGCGGTGACGGCCGCCGACGTGCTGGCCTGGGACCGCGCCCGCGGCGAGCCGCCGCTGACCCGGGGCTTCACCACGGAGCAGGAGGCGGCCGCGCTGGCAGCGGCAGCGCGGCAGGCCGCGGCGGAGGGAGCGGACCCGTGACGGCGCTCGCCGTGCAAGAGGTGACGGTGAGTCTTGACCGTACTCCGGTGCTGCATGGTGTCACATGTGCCACGGCCGCGGGCGGCTGGCTCGCTTTGATCGGCCCGAACGGTGCCGGGAAATCTACCCTGATCAAGGCCGCTGCTGGTCTCGTGCCGTACCGGGGTGCCATCCGGCTCGATGGCACCGACGTCAGGTCGCTGCGCCTGCGGGACCGGGCACGGCTGATCGCCTACGTGCCGCAGGAGCCGGTGCTGCCGCCGGACATGACCGTCGAGGAATACGTGCTGCTCGGCCGCACCCCGCACGTGGGATATCTCGGCGGCCCCGGACGGCACGACAGGACGCGGACGGCGGCGGCCCTGGAACGGCTCGATATCGCGCGGTTCGCCGGGCGGCGGCTCGCCCGGCTGTCCGGCGGCGAGCGCCAGCGGGTGGTGCTCGCCAGGGCGCTGGCCACCGAGGCCCGTGTCCTGCTCCTGGACGAGCCCACCTCGATGCTGGACGTCGGCCATCAGCAGCAGGTGCTCGAACTCGTCGACGGCCTGCGCAAGGACGGCGGCCTGACCATCCTCTCCACGCTGCACGACCTGACCGCCGCGGGCCAGTACGCCGACCAACTCGTGCTGCTTGACGAGGGCCGGGTCGCCGCGTCGGGCGCCGCCGCGGCGGTACTGACCGCCAGCCTGATCGAGGCGGTCTACGCGGCCCGGGTGAGCGTGACGACCGGACAGGACGGCAGGCCTGTGATCTCTCCGATACGCGGCCCACGCTGACCTTTTCAGCGGCGTGGAGTAGTCTCGCTTCCGACTTTCAACCACGCTGCCTAGAGGGGCCGCCATGTCGTATCAGCAATATCCGGGCGGCGGGACCCAGATGCCCGTGCCCGCGAAGCCGCCGGTCCCGCAGTCCGTGACCAGGGCAGCCCAGATCATGTACGTAGGGGCGGCGGCAAGCATCGTCGGCATCATCATCGCCTTCCTCACCCGCCATTCCATCCGCTCCGCGATCCAGTCGCACAATCACACGCTGACGAAGTCGCAGCTCAACACCGTGTATCACGTCGAGCTCGGCGTGCTCGTCCTCGTCGGGCTGATCGCGGTCGGCCTGTGGATCTGGATGGCGGCCAGCTGCAAGGCGGGCAAGTCGTGGGCGCGGATTCTGTCGACCGTGTTCTTTGGCATCGACACGATCTCGCTGATCGGGAGCGCGGCAACGCCCGGCGGCGGCGCCTCGCGGATCTACGGCATCGTCGTCTGGGTGATCGGCCTGGCCGCCGTCATCTTGCTGTGGCGGCGCGAGTCGACCGCGTTCTTCAAGGGCGCACCGCAGTACTGACCCTGTGACCGCGGGGAAGCTCGGGTTCGACCTGCTGGTCGGTGCGGTCACGGTCCTCGCGGCTATCGTGGCGGCCCGGCTGGCGCACAGCGCCGGGCTTCCCGCTCTGCTCGTCTTCCTCGGGCTCGGCCTCGCCCTCGGCGAGGCCGGCATCGGGATCAGCTTCGACAACGCCGCCCTGGCCGAAGTCCTCGGCCTCAGCGCCCTCGTCCTGATCCTCGCCGAAGGCGGCCTGACCACCAACTGGGCGCACGCGCGAGCCGCCGCGCCCGCGGCGATCGCGCTGGCCACCGTCGGCGTGGCGGTCAGCATCGTCGTCGTCGCCGCGTGTACCCGCTGGCTGCTCGGCTTCGGCTGGCGCGAGGCGCTGCTGCTCGGCGCCGTACTCGCGCCAACCGACGCCGCCGCGGTGTTCTCCGTGCTGCGCAGGCTGCCGCTGCCGCCGGTGCTGTCCGGGATGCTCGAGGGGGAGTCCGGGCTGAACGACCCGCCGTCCGTGCTCGCCGTCACGCTGCTGAGCCAGTCCGGCGGGCACGCTCCGACGGTCTGGCTGGTCATCGGCGAGATCGTGTGGGAACTCGCGGCGGGCGCCGCGATCGGGCTCGGCGTCGGCCTGCTCGGCACCCTGTTCCTGCGGCGGGTCGCGCTGCCCGCCTCCGGCTTGTACTCGGTCGCGATTCTCGCCCTGGCCGTGGCCGGCTACGGCGCGGCGTCGCTAGCGCACGCGAGCGGGTTCCTCGCGGCCTACGTGTGCGCCGTCCTGCTCGGCAACGTGCGGCTGCCGTACGGTCCCGCGACCCGCGGCTTCGCGGAGGCGGTCGGCTGGCTGGCGCAGATCGGCCTGTTCGTCATGCTCGGCCTGCTCGCGTCGCCGGGCAGGCTGCCCGCGCAGATCGTGCCCGCCCTGGTCGCCGGGGTCGTCCTGGTCCTGCTGGCCCGCCCGGCGGCGGTCCTCGCCGCCACGCTGCCGTTCCGGTTGCCGTGGCGGCAGCAGGCGTTCCTGTCCTGGGCCGGGCTGCGTGGGGCCGTGCCTATCGTGCTCGCCACGATCCCGCTGAGCGCCCGGGTGCCAAGCGCCACCCGGCTGTTCGACATGGTCTTCATCATCGTGGTGATCTTCACGCTGCTGCAGGGGCCGACGCTGCCCTGGGTGGCACGGCGGCTTGACGTCACCGCGCCGGCGGAGCCGCTGGAGATCCTCGTGGACGCGGCACCGCTCGAGGAGTTGCACGCGGACCTGCTGACGGCGCAGATTCCCGACGGGTCACGGCTGCATGGCGTCGAGATCTTCGAACTGCGGCTGCCTGTCCAGGCGAACATCTCGCTGATCGTCAGGGACGGACAGGGGATCGTCCCAGGGCCCACCACGGTGCTGCGCACCGGCGACCGGCTGCTGATCGTCGTGCCCGCGGCGTTCCGCGAGCGGGTCGAGCGCCGCCTGCGCGCGGTCAGCCGGGCCGGCAAGCTCGCCGGCTGGTTCGGCGAGCGGGGTACGTGAAAGGCCGTTCAGCCCCGGCCCGGCCGGGGCTGAACGGCGCGCCACGCCGGGATTCAGTTGCCCCAGGTGATGACGCGCTTGGGGTGGATGGCGACGACCACGCGTTTCTCGCCCGGCTTGTCCATGTTGCGCAGGTCCGCGCCGTACTTGGCGCCGACCTTGTCGGCGAAGGCGTAGTCGTCGTCCGGCGTGATCTCCGCGTCGCCGCGCAGCTCCACGTACTTGTACGGCGAGTTCGCGTCGAAGATGAGGACGCTGCACGCCGGGTTGGCCTGCAGGTTCTTCACCTTCTGGCGGGCGGTGTTCAGCGAGAGCTTGACCGTGCCTTCGTCGTTGAGGAACCAGGTGCCGGAGAGCTGCGGCCGCCCGCTGGCCCCGATCGTGCCGAGCACCGCGACCTGCCCGTCGAGCAGGTCGCGGTGTGAGTCTGGAATCGTCGTCATGGCACGAACTTTACGACGCTACGTCCTGGCAGTTCGCGGCAGCCGCAACATCATCCGTGGCGATCCACGATGGGCCGTGAGCCCACTATTTACCCCGGCGATATTTGGCCTTGTCCAACAAACGTGCCCCTGGACGTTACGACGCATCGGCGTAGTCCGCGGCAGGCCGCGGATCGCCGGCCGCGCTCTGGCGCGCGGCCGCCGCGCGGCGCCGCCCCATCGCCACGGCGGCGGCCGCCCCGGCCAGCGAGATCGCTGCCGAGACCGCCATCGCGGGCCGGTATCCGGCGGTCACGCTGGCGGCGGACCCGAGGTGCCCGTTGGCGGCGAACACCGCCGTCACCAGCGCGATGCCGAACGCCGCGCCGAACCGCTGCAGCGTGTTGGTCACCCCGGAGGCGCGGTTGACGTCGCCGGGCGGCACCGCCCCGAGCGCCGCGGTGGGCACGGTCGGCAGCGCCATCGACACGCCGGCGCCCGCGATGACCAGCGGGGCGACGAACCGCCCGTAGCCGCCGCCTGCCGTGTCCGAGGCGAGCGAGGCCACCCAGGCCAGCCCGGCGGCCTGGAGCACAAGGCCCGTCACCAGTAGCGGCCGGGTGCCGATCCGGTCCGCGAGCGCGCCGGCAAGCGGCGCGACGACCATCGGCGTCGCCGTCCATGGCAGCAGCCGCAGCCCGGTGGCCAGCGGCGAGTAGCCCAGGCCGAGCTGGAAGTACTGCACGGTGAGGAACGCCGCCGAGAAGATCGCCCCGGACATGCAGAACCCGGCGACGTTGGCCGCGGTGAATGCGCGGACCCGCAGCAGCCGCAGCGGCAGCATGGGCTCGGCCGCCCGCCGCTCGCGCAGCACGAACCCGGCGAGCAGCACGGCGCCGCCGGCGAAGGCCGCGATCGCCTTCGGGTCGCTCCACCCGGTGCTGCCGGCCTGCACGAGCGCCCACGCGACCGCCACCGCGCCGCCCGCAACGAGCGGCACCGCGGGCAGGTCGAGCCGTGTGACGGGCCCGCGTCCGGACGGCAGGAACAGCGCGGAGCCGGCCGCGGCGGCCAGCCCGATCGGCACGTTGATCCAGAAGATCCAGTGCCAGTCGAGGCCCTGCACGACGGCGCCGCCGACCAGCGGTCCCCCGGCCACCGCCAGCCCGCCGATCCCGCCGAAGATGCCCACGATCGCGCCGCGCCGCTGCGGCGGGAACGCCCTGGCCAGGATCGTCAGCGCCAGCGGCGTGATGGCCGCCGCCCCGAGGCCCTGCACCGCGCGGGCCGCGATCAGCAGGGCCGCGTCCGGCGCCAGGGCGCAGGCCGCGGAGCTGACGGTGAACACCGCAAGGCCCGTGACGTACACCCGGCGGTACCCGAAGCGGTCGCCGATCGCCGCCGCCGTGATGATGCCGGACGCGAACGTGAGTGCGTACGCGTTGACCGCCCATTCCAGTGTCTCGATGCTGCCGCCGATGCTGGCGTGAATGGCCGGCAGCGCGGTGACCACGACGAGCGCGTCGAGCGACACCATGAAGAACGCGATTGAGGTGAGCGCGAGCACCAGCGGGAGCGAAGTGGGCGCTCCCCGCCGGTCGCCGCCGCTCGGAGCGAGTTCCATTGTCTTCCGCCTCCAGGACCGGCCAGCGGCGCCGCCACGGCGCCAGCTGCCTGACCGGCTTGCCATCCCTACGCGGCCGGGGGGCGGATTTCGACAGCTCAGGCCGGCCGGGTTGGTCAGGGCGCTGCGAACTTCGCCCGGTACAGGTCGCGCAGCAGGCGATCTCGGCGCCGTGGCGGATGACCTCGCGGCTGATGTGCAGGATCAGGGTGCTCAGTGGCTCATCTTTCGAACTCGCATGGTCCCTCGAGGCCGTCCTCGGTCGGGGCCACCAGCGCTCGTTATCGCTCACTCGTGGCGGCGGAGCAACTCCTCGCGCAATGCCGGGCTGGCGCTGGTTTCGGCTGCTCTCGCCCAGGCGCCACGGGCCCGTTCGGGATAACCGGCCTGGTCAAGGAGTGCGGCGTGGGCAGCGTGCAGCGGCGAGTACCCCTCTAGTGCCCCCGAGGCCAGCACGGGCTCGAGCACGGCGAGCCCGGCGAGCGGACCGTCCGCCATGCCGACGGCGACGGCCCTGTTGACCTCGACCACGGGGGATGGGTCGATTCTGGCGAGCGAGCCGTACAGCAGCGCGATCTGCGGCCAGTCCGTGTCGTCGAAGCGCGGCGCCTGGCCGTGCAGCGCGGCGATCGCCGCCTGCAGCTGGTACGGACCGGGCTCGCGGCGGGCGAGCGCGTCGTCGAGGACCCGCGTGCCCTCGGCGATCAGCGACTGGTCCCACAGAGAACGGTCCTGCTCGGCCAGCGGCACCGGCGTCCCGCCGGCCTGGCGCGCCGCGGCCCGCGCGTGGTGCAGCAGCATCAGCGCGAGCAGGCCGGCGGTCTCCGCGTCCGCGGGCAGCAGCCGGTGCAGCAGGCGGCCCAGCCAGATCGCCTCCTCGCACAGGTCGCCGCGGATCAGCGCATCGCCGGTCGTGGCCGCGAAACCCTCGTTGAAGACGAGGTAGACGACGGTGCGCACCGACCGCAGGCGTTCGGCGGGGCGGGCGGGGATCTCGAACCTGATGCCGGCGTCCCGGATCTTCCGCTTGGCGCGGACGAGCCGCTGCGCCAGCGTGGGTTCCGGGACGAGGAACGCGGCGGCGATCTCCTTCGTGGTCAGCCCGGCGACGAAGCGCAGGGTCATCGCGACCCGCACCTCGAGGGCGAGCGCGGGGTGGCAGCACGCGAAGATCAGCCCGAGCGTGTCGTCGCCCAGGTGCTGCGGCTCGGTGACCTGGTCGTCCACGGCTGCCTCCTCGCCGGCGGCCGCGACCTCGCCGAGCACCTGCGGGTCGACGGCGACCGCGCCGGCGCGGCGCCGGGCGTCAAGCGCCTTGCGCCACGCGGTCACCATCAGCCAGCCCCCGGGGTTGGGCGGCACGCCGTCATTGCGCCAGACATTCGCGGCGGCCGCGAACGCCTCGGCGGCCGCGTCCTCGGCCGCCTGCAGGTCGCCGAGCCGCCGCGCGAGCGTCGCGACGACGGCGCCCCACTCCGCGCGGAACGCGTGCTCGAGCTCAGCCGCGCTCACCGGCGCGCACGTCTGCGGCGAGAACCCGCTGCCACGCCATGCCCGAGATCGCCGCCCTGACCTCGACCGTCCCGCCGTTCACGGCCGGCATCCTGGCCGCCCACTCGAGCGCGGCGTCCAGGTCAGGCACGTCGATCAGGTAGAACCCGAGCAGGTGCTCCTTGGTCTCCATGAACGGCCCGTCGGTGATCAGCCGGTCGTCGCCGCGCACCCGCACGCTCGTCGCCGTCTCGCTGTGCGTGAGCTGCTCGGCGGCCAGGAGCACGCCCGCGTTCTTGGCCGCCTGGGTATAGGTGACCCAGTCGCCGCCCCTGTCCTGGTCGTGCGGCGTCGCGGCCGCCATGGCCGCGTACTCCTGCGCCGTGCTGGGCGAGTAGATAAGCAGTGCGTACTTCATCGCTGCCTCCGTGGTGGTACCTGTACGGTTCCCCATATCTACGGCGGGAGTCAGCCGATATCGACAGTGTGCCTGGATATTCTTCGGCGCATTGATTCGCCCGGCTTTCTGTCGCCAGGAGATCCTGGTGGCGAATCCGCGCCGCTTGTCGACGATCACGGCGCCTCCCGCCGGTAAGCAGCGCCCCGGCCGGCGATGGCATCGCCAGTCACACGAGCCCCTGCTCTCCACTTGGAGTACTTTGTGACGTTTTCCTGTCCTAATATGCCCGGAATGTCCATGCGAAAAGTACGCCAAGTGCGCTGCAGTGAATAACCCGCCGCCAGCCAAGACAGGCCGGGCTGGCTCAGCGCTCGGCTGGCTCCGCGCTGACCTTCGCGTAGCCTCGCACATCCGGGAACGGCGGCTCGACGGCCTGCAGGTCGACCTGGAAGGCGTTGAGCAGCATCGCGAGCATCGAGTAGTTGCCGAGGCTGCCGATCACGTCGACCACACCCTGCTCGCCGAACTCGGCCAGGGCCGCGGCGAAGGTCGCGTCCGACACGAAGTGGTCGCGCAGGATCTCGGTGCTGAACTGGTAGAGGACCTGCTCGTCGCGGCTGGCGAAGGAGGGGTCCTCGCCTCTCGCCAGCGCCCGCAGGCTCTCAGCCGGAACACCGAGCTCGGCGGCCTTGCCCACGTGCGCGTTCCACGAGTACTGGGCGTCGAAGTGACGCGCCGCGATGAGCAAGGTCAGCTCGCGCAGCCGCGGGTTCAGCGCGGACTCGAACCGGCAGTACGCGCCGAGCGCCTCGACCTTCTCGCACAGTTCGGGGCTGCGCAGCCACACCAGGAACGGTCCGCGGGTGCCGCCGCGGCGGCTCGAGATCCGGTCGCTGATCTCCTGCTGGCGAGAGGACAGGTCGGTCAGGGCGGGCAGGCGCATTGTCGGGGTTCCCGTCTGTGCTTCGTCGAATCGCTGTGCTCCCAGGCATTCTGCCTGCATCCGCGCCGCCTGCACCGAACGCTAAGGATGCACGCCAGGGCGGCAGCTTCGCCGGGCCGCGGCGATAGCCTCACCGCCATGACGGTCATCAAAGCGGGCATGGTCGAACGCCTCGGCCGGGGCGGCGGCGTGGTCACGATCCCGCTGATCACGCGGCAGAGCGCGGCGGAAGCGAACAAGATCACGTCGGGAATCAGCGTCTATCCCCCGGGCACCGGCGCGCCGGCCCACACGCACAACTGCGACGAGCACGTGACGCTGCTTGACGGCTCCGCCGAGGTGGAGATCGCGGGCGACGTCACGCCGCTGGTGCCGGACGACACCACGTACGTCGAGGCCGGCGTCGTGCACTGTTTCCGCAACACCGGTGACGTCCCGATGAAGATCCTGTGGGTCTACAGCTCGGCCTACGTGACCCGGACGTTCGCGGACACCGGTGAGACCGTCGAGCACCTGTCCGCCGCCGACCAGATGGTCCGCGACTGACCGTAACCACCGCAAGCGGGCAGGCACCTCGCGCGCCCTACCTCGTCCGAGCGAAAACATGCGCACACGCTGCGTGGGATATGCCACAAGCTGGAACGTTATTCTTGCGTGATGCTGATGTTATCGTTTCGAGATGTGTCTCAGATTACGCGCCGTGTTCCCGCGCCTACGCTCACGCCCGCCGCCGATCCCTCCGTCCAGCCGGGCATGACGAGACAACGGGGCAGCACAAGGCAGGGCGCGGTGGTGCTGGCGCTGCTCGCCGCGGTGGTCGTGCTTGATCAGGCGACCAAGTGGTGGGCCTGGCGACACGTCTCGGGGATCAAGATCAACTCCGGCGGTGACCTCCTCGTCGGGCACACGATCGGCGCGTGGTACTCCGGCCCGGTCAGCGGAGCGCTGCTCGACATGCTGGACTTCGGGCTGGTGAGCGTCGCCGTGCTGATCCTGACGCGCTGCCGGACGCCAGCGTCCGTCTGGGTTCCCGGGGCCTTGATGATCGGCGGCTGGGGCAGCAACCTGCTGGACCGGCTGGGAGTCCATGACTTGACCGCGCCAGGCAGCGTCCGCGGCGCGGTCGATTTCATGCACATCGGCTACTACTACTACAACTTCGCGGACTTCTTCATCATCGGCTGCACGCCGCTACTCGTGCTCGCGGCCGCCTGCCATGGCGTGCGGGCGGCGAGGCGACCGTCGCGTCCAGGAACGCGCCGCCGCCTGCGCGCGGCCGAGCACGGGCGCGGCTGGTTATACCGCCGCGCCTGCCTCCTTGAGGAACCGGCTGACCGCGTCGTTGAATAGCGCCGGCGTCTCCCAGTACATGGAGTGCGGCGCCCCGGGCACGATCTCCACCCGCGCGTTGCCCACAAGCTCCCCGGCCCGCCGGACCGTCGCCGGCGACAGGACGCTGTCCTTCTCGCCCGCGAGCAGCAGCACGGGGAACGGCGCCGCGGTCAGTTCCGCCGCGGTCGGCCCGTCGGAGTTCAGGTTCCGCAGGTCGGCCATCTTCGCCGTGTTGAACGTGCCCATCTGCCGGAACAGGAACGCCATCTCCGGCTGCGCGGCCCGGAACGCCGGTGTCAGCAGCCGGTCGAGCACGGGCAGCTTCTCCGCCGCCGCGCGGTCCGCCTTCACAAGCTCGGCCAGCTCAGGATCGGCGAGCCCGCCGAGCGAGTGCGCCAGGATCACCCCGGCCGCCCGGTCCGGCCGCAGCAGCGCCGCGCGCAGCGCGGCCGCCGCCCCGATCGACTGCCCGACGAGCACGGCCCGTGAGGGCCCGCCGCCGGCGGCGACCGCGTCAAGCACCGCGATGATGTCGCCGGGGAACGCCCGCACGTCGTGGTCGGACTCCCATCGCGTGTTCCCGAAGCCCCGCAAGTCCACCGTGATCACCGTGTACTGCGACTGCAGCGCGGCCACCTGCTGCCACCACGCCGCGTGGTGCCCGCCGGACCCGTGCACGAACAGCACGCCGGGCCCGCTGCCGTGCACCTCGTAGTAGACCTGCGCGCCGTCGCTTTCTGTGTAGGGCATCGCCGCCGTCACCGGTCCTCGGCGAGCGCCGCGCGTGCGGAAGCGCCCGAACGAGAAGGCACGGGCGGGTACGCGCGCCGCGCGTGGAAGACAAGCTCGATCATCGTGTGGTCCGGGTCGTGGATGTAGCAGAACTGCGAGTTGTTCTCCGGCCGCGTGATCACCCGGGTGTGCCGGATGCCCAGCGAGTCCAGGTGCGCGAGGAACCCCTCCCAGTCCTCCACCTCGACCGCGAAGTGGTACGGGGCCATCCGGTCCATCTCCTCGACCGGCGTGAAGTGCAGGTCGAAGTTGCCCCGGGTCATCAGCACGACCTTGGTGTTCGACTTGGGCTTGATGTACTTCATCCCGAACACCTTCGAATACCACTCGATCGTCCGCTCGGGATCGGTGGTCGGGAAGTTCACGTGGTGTATGTAAGCGGGCAGGCTGCTCACGAGAGTTTCTCCTCAATAACTGGGTTGGCAAGCGTCCCGATGGCGTCGATCGTGATCGAGACGACCTGGCCCGGGACGACGGTGGCCGTCTCGTCGGTCCCCATCCACACGACGTCGCCGGGGCTGAGCGTGATGTAGCGCGACATGGCGCTGATGTAGTCGTAGGGGTCGAACAGCATGTCGCCGGTGGGAAAGGACGCCCGCACCGCGCCGTCCACCCGGACTGTCGTCACAGACGACAGCGGATCGGCGTCGCACACGATGAACGGCCCCATCGGCTTGAACGTGTCGCTGTTCTTGCACCGCCAGAACGTGCGGTCGGACCGCTGCCAGCCCCGCGCGCTGACGTCGTTCCCGATCGTCCAGCCGAACACCGCCGCCCGCGCCTCGTCCCGGCCGCAGTGCCTGACGGTCCTGCCGATCACCGCGACAAGCTCGCCCTCGGCGACAAGCGGCTCGTCGCAGTCGGCGGGCCGCACGATCGGCGACAGGTGCCCGGTCAGCGCGTTGTTCGCGCGGTACCCGATCTCTGGCCGCGCCGGCACCTCATGCCCGCCGTACGCCGCCCGCTCCGCGTGCCCCTTGTAGTTCAGCCCGGCGCAGAAGAAGGTCCCGGGGATCACGGGCGGCAGCCACCGCACGTCCGCGAGCCGCCGTTTCCTGTTCAGCCTTTTATATGGTCCGAACGGTGCCCCGGTGACTGCCACCACGTAATCGTCCTCGACCAGCCCGTACCGCGCCCGTCCGGCATCCTCGAAGCGGCACCAGATCATGGCGCCAGCTTGTGGGAGACGCGCTTCGTGACCAGGAAGCCCTCCAGCCCTTCCGGGCCGCCCTCCCTGCCGTAACCGCTGTCCTTGACGCCGCCGGAGGGTGCCTGCGGCACCGAGCCGCCGCAGTGGTTGATCGACAAGATGCCCGCCTCGAACCCGGCGATCAGCTTCTCGGCGGTCGCGGCGGAGTCAGTGTAGGCGTACGCCGCGAGCCCGAACGGCAGCGAGTTCGCGACCTCGAGGGCCTCGTCCAGGTCGTCGAAGGGGGCGATCGGTGCGACAGGACCGAACGGCTCCTCGGCGAGGATCGCCGCGGTCGCGGGCACGCCGGTCAGCACGGTCGGCTGGTAGAAGTAGCCCGTGCCCTCGATCGGCTTGCCGCCGGTGACGACGGTCGCGCCGGCGCTGACGGCGTCGTCGACGAGCTTCTGTACGGCGGCCAGCCGCCGGTGGCTCACCATGGGCCCCATCTGCACGCCAGGTTCGAGGCCGTTGCCGACCTTGATCGCGGCCATCGCCTCGGCGAATGCCGCGGTGAACGCGTCGTACACCCGCCGGTCGACCAGGAACCTGCTCGGCGAGGTGCACACCTGACCGGCGTTGACGACCTTGGCGCGGACCGCGGTCTTCGCGGCCTTGACCGGGTCGGTGTCGGCGCAGACGATGACAGGCGCGTGCCCGCCAAGTTCCATGTGGGCGGGCTTCATGGCGCTGGCGGCCAGGCCCGCCAGGTGCTTGCCGGCCGGCACGGACCCGGTGAAGGCGATGAACCGGATGGCCGGATCAGGGATCACCTTGCGGGAGATCTCGTCCGGCACCCCGAAGATCACGTTCAGCACACCCGGCGGCAGGCCGGCCTCTTCGAAGGCGCGGGCGATCAGCGAGACCGTCCCCGGCACCTCCTCGGACGGCTTGATCACGATGGAGCAGCCGGCGGCCAGGGCTGCCGATATCTTCCGCATCGGCCCGCCGGCCGGGAAGTTCCACGGCACGAACGCGCCGACCGGGCCGACGGGGACCGTGCGCACCGACAGGATCTCGTCGGGCGCCGAGGGGATGATCCGCCCGTAGGCGCGGCGCCCCTCCTCGGTGTTCCACTGCAGCCCGGCGGCCGCCCGGTGCACCTCGCCGCCGGCCTCCGCGAGCGGCTTGCCCTCTTCCAGGGTCATGACCCGGCCGATCTCGTCCGCCCGCTGGTGCAGCAGCGCGGCGGCCTTGTGCAGGATCCCGGACCGGACGTCAGGCCCGGCGTCACGCCACTTCGGGAAGGCCGCCTTGGCCGCCGCGATGGCGGCGTCGACGTCGCCGGGCTCGGCGAACGGGACCCGGCCGAGCACTTCCTCGGTGGCCGGGTTGATGACGTCGTCCCCGTGGCCGCCGGCGCCCTGAACCCACCGCCCGTCGATGTAGAGCGAGATCTGCGGGTAATCTGCTCGCTTCAGGGTGCTCATCAGTGCTCGTCCTTCCCGTCGCGCTCGAGCCGCAGCGTCCAGATGGTGTGCGGCGGCGTTTCCTCGTAGTCGTTGGGGCCGTAGCTGTCGTCGACGCGGTCCATGTCGGCCGCGAACTCGACCCGGCCGCCGCAGGGCGCGTGGATGAACCGGAAGATGTTGGAGCCGACCGTGTGCCGGCCGAGCCGGCGCGCCTCGTGCCAGCCGCGCTCGATCATGTCGTTGGCGCCGACGATCACCTCGTCGACTCCTGCGACCTCGTACGCGCAGTGGTTGATGCCCGCCCGGTCGGGCCGGTGGCACAGCAGCATCGTGTGGTGGTCGGTGTCCCCCGGGGCGCGCATGAACACGCCGACCTTCGCCACGCGGTCGGTGGGCACGAACCCGAGCCGGTCGGTGTAGAAGGCGACGGCCTGCTCGCGCCCGGCCTTGGGGATGTCGAGCGCGACGTGACACAGCCGCAGCGGCCGGACCCGGCCCGGCGGCTTGAGCGGCCGGTTCCACCGGGCGACGGCGCCGGACCTGTTGGCGCCCGGGTAGTTGGTCGTGCCCGTCGCGGGCTGGCTGACGGCCAGCCCGACCCCGAAGCCAGTCTCGTCGACCGCGTGCGCCGCGCCGTCCGCGTCGATGTAGACGGACCGGTCGGCGACCAGGCTGGTCGCCAGCTTGTCGAGGGCCTCAGGGGTGTCGACGCCCCAGACGATCTCGCGCAGGCTCGGGCCGTCCTGGACCGGCGCGGGCAGGGCCGGGTCGTCCATCGGCCGCAGCTCCACGACCTGGCCGGTCTGGGTGGCGAACCGTGCCCCCGGCCCGTCGCTATCCACGGGCGCGAGCCCGAAATCCTCGAAGAAACGGGTGCACTCCTCGAGGTTGGGCACGCCGTACACGACCCGTTCAACCCGCATGACCGTCATGGCCCGACCGACTCCTCAGCAGCTAGCACGCCTACAGCCTGGAAGCATAGATCGGCGATCTCCGCAGCAGGCGAAGCCTTTAGTTGCAGGTTCGGGGGCGTGCGCTTACGCCGACTTGGCCGCGATGGCGCTCTTAACCGCCTGACTCGCCGCGGGACGGCGGAACCAGTCGGTGACGAAGTCGAGGAAGACCCTGACCCGGGCGACAGACTGGCTGCCCGGCGAGTGCAGCGCGTACAGCGGCCGGTCCGGGATCTCGCAGTCGGGCATCACGCGGACGAGGGTGCCGTCCGCGAGATCGTCGCTGACCAGGCGAATAGGCAGCACCGCCACGCCGCGGCCGGCCAGCGCGGCCTTGCGCAGTGTCACGTAGCTGTTCGAGGAGTAGACAGGCTCGTTGACTTTCAGGTGCACGTCGTGACCCGCGTGCTGCAGGTGCCAGATCGGGTCGTTCGTGTTGACGAGGCAGTCGTGCTCGCTCAGCTGGGCCACTTCGAGTGGCTCGCCCGCGCGGTGCAGGTAACCCGGGGAGGCGCACAGGGCGAAGTTGAGGTCGGCGATCTTCCGCAGCATCAGGTTGCAGTCGCGGACGTGCCGGGTGTGGAACGCGATGTCGAAGCCCTGGTCGAGGAACTCATACGACCGCTCGGACATCCCGCCGACCTCGAACCGGATGTGGATCTTGGGGTAGCGCGTGGAGAACGCGACGATCGCGTCGCCCACGTCGTTGCTGCCGATCCACTTGGGGCTGATGATGGCCAGCGAGCCTTCAGGCTTGTCGCGCAGCCCGCGCAGCTGCGCCTCTTCCCTGTCGATCTCGTCGATGATCCGCGAGGCGAACTCCGCGTAGCGGACGCCGGCTTCGGTCAGGCTGATGGTCCGCGCGGTCCGGTTGACCAGGTGCACGCCGAGCGAGCGCTCAAGCTCCGCGACGTGCCGCGACACCAGCGAGCCGGAGATCCCGAGCGCGCGCGCCGCCTGGCTGAAGCTGCGGGACTTGGTCACGCCGACGAAGCTGCGCATGACTGTGAGCTGGTCCATGCTCTCCCCTCGGCGGCGTATGCCTCGATTATGCGGCCGTGTCTAGATACCCGAGGCCAACGGACCTGCAACCTTAGCTTGCGCCGCGCGCGCACGCCAGCCGCCTCCCGCGCCCCCCTCCCACACCCCCCTCCTACCCAGATGAATGTCCCATTCATCTGGGTAGGGGCAGATGGATGGGACATTCATCTGCATGGCGGCGCGGTCACCCGGCCAGGAACGTGCTGACCGCGGCCCATGTGCGTTCTGGCTGGTCGACCTGGACGACGTGGCCGCAGTCCTCGAGCACCTCGACCTTGCTCCCCGCGATTCCCTTGCCGAAGTCCTCCGCGTAAACGGCGGGGATCAGCACGTCCTCGCGGCCCCAGACGACGAGCGTGGGCGCCGCGATCCGGTGCAGCCGGCGGCCAAGGCCGAGGTCGGCGATCGGCCACGCGAACTTCGTGGTGCAGCCGATGTTCCAGGCGGACTGCGCGATCGCCTTGGGGATCAGCGCAGGGTCGGCCGGCAGGGCGAGCGCCGCCTGGGCCACGGGGCTCTCGGGGTGCGCGAACAGGTACCCGGGCAGGTCCTCAGGCGGCCCGGCGACCATCTCCATCAGCGGGATCGGGGCGTCGTCGCGCCACAGGCCCGCGGGGGACAGCAGCACAAGCTTGGACGGCAGCTGCGGGAACGTCGCCGCCAGGTCGGCGGCGACCATGCCGCCGTATGACTGGCCGACCACCGCCGGGCGGGTGAGCCCGAGCGCGCGGATCGCCTCCTCGTAGACGAGCAGCAGCTCCCAGAACGTCTGCACCTGGTGGATCGCGTGCGGCTCGCCCGGTGAGGTGCCGGGGTGCTCAGGCGCGTACACGGTGTACCGCGTGGCTAGCTGGCCAAGCAGCAGCGGTTCCCAGGCCAGGCCCGACAGCGGGTGGAAGAACACCAGCGGCGGCCCGTCGCCGGCGACCTTGACGTGCAGCCGCAGCCGGCCGTCCCATACCTGCACCGTCTCGTCGCGCACGGCCGGCGCTTCCGCCGCCATCACGCCTCCCCTCCAGCCGCGGCGCTGGCGAACGCGCCCGCGGCCCCCTGGGCCTTCGGCCACCAGTGGTTGACCCAGCCTTCGTCGTCCCAGATCGGCCGCAGCCGGGGCATGACCTGCTCGGTGAACAGGGCGATGTTCTTCTCGGTCAGGTCGCGCGGCATCGAGCCGTTCTGGAGCATGACAAGCAGGTTCCCGATCCTGAACTCGCGCACGAACGCCTCGATCAGGTCGGCGACCGTGGCGGGACTGCCGACGATCGCGACCTGGCTGTCGACGAGTTCCTTATAGGTCGCGGTCCGCATCCGCGCGAGCATCCCCTCGGGACCCCCGCCGCGCAGCATGGCCTCGATCCCCGCGGGCTCGACGTAGCCCGG
>Ga0335073_10000939_pt1 | contig 38514 bp, 54 predicted proteins | sample Lox_Sample_22_FD_207093 | JGI IMG/M metagenome (GOLD analysis project Ga0335073, IMG submission 207093) | Soil microbial communities from Loxahatchee National Wildlife Refuge, Florida, United States - Lox_Sample_2.2 | ecosystem: Environmental > Terrestrial > Soil > Wetlands | place: USA... | reverse complement strand
CGGACGAGCGGAAGAAGAGCGATCCAGCGGGGAAACATTTTCTTGGGCAAGGGTTGCCCACGGACGGGCAAAGATTAGCGCCTTTTCGAAAGGGTGCGACGAAGTAGAAACATGTCGTCTGCGGCACGCTGGGATTGCCGGGCTTCGAATTGACGGTAGAGTTCGAGTTGGCGCTGGCGCAAACTTTCGATAATTTCGCGCTGCTGCCGTGCCTGGCGAAAGCCGGCCGCACGGAGGTCGCGGGTGGCTCGCGCCTTTGCGACGTCGATTTCGAGTGCATGCCGCCGATTCAGAAGAGCTTCGCGGCAGCGTAGATCGAATTGCAATTCGGCAGCGCTTACTCCAGAGGAAAGGTCTTGCAACTCGCGACGAGAAAAGTCGGCGAGGCGTGCGTTCACATCGTTCACTTGCTGTTCCAGAGAAGAAAGTCGGCAAGTGGCCTCGCGCAAGAGAAGTTCCTGCTGATGTTCAAATCCTTGGCGCACTCGTAAGAGGACTTCGAGGGAAAAGTTGAATGCCATTTAGATCAGCCTGGGATGCAAAGGAGTTTGGCGACCGTATCGGTCAGCGTGACTGCTTCACGGGGGCCCTGCTCGAGGAATCGATTGAGCTCCGGAATCAAGAGCAGAGCCTGATCCAGGACAGGATCGCTTCCTCTCTGATAGGCGCCGATGCGCACCAGATCCTCCGAGGCGGCATAAGTGGCGAGCAGTTTGCGCACAGCCTGGGCTTTTTGCAAATGCTGGGGAGAGCAAACCATGGGCATAAGCCGGCTGATGCTGTCGAGAATGGCGATCGGGGGATAGTGGTTCTTGGTCGCCAAACGGCGGTCGAGCATGACGTGCCCGTCGAGCAAGGCGCGCGTTCCGTCCACGAGAGGATCCTGCTGATCGTCGCCCTCCATGAGAACGGTGTAGAACGCGGTGATGCTGCCACCGTTGAACTTTCCCGCTCGCTCGATTAAGCGAGCCAACATGGTGAAAACCGAAGGCGTATAGCCTTTGGCCGTTGGCGGCTCTCCTGCGGCCAAGCTGATTTCCCTCTGCGCCATTGCCAGACGAGTCAGTGAATCAACTACAAGAAGAACATTCTTGCCTTTCGCGCAGAAGTATTCTGCTACAGCGGTAGCGGCCAGCGCCGCACGGATTCGCAGCAATGGAGATTGATCGGAGGTCGAAACGATGACCGCCGAGCGCTTTCTTCCCTGCTCACCCAAAGCTTCCTCAAGAAAGTGACGGACCTCGCGTCCGCGTTCCCCGACCAGGGCCAGCACGGTAAGATCGGCACTGGTGTTGCGGGCCATCATGCCGATCAGGGTGCTTTTGCCCACACCACTGCCACCGAAAATGCCGACCCGCTGTCCTCGGCCGCAGGTCAGAAATCCATCGATGGCGCGAATTCCGCAAGAGATTGGCTCCGTGATTAAGGTCCGTTCGAGCGGGAGCGGGGCAGCTGCGTCGAGTGCTTGGGATTCGCGGCCGCCATAGGGGCCGAGTGAGTCCAGGGGCTCACCCATGCCATCGATGACGCGGCCCAACAGTTCGTCTCCCACACGCAGTGCCGGGCGCGCACCCCAAGTAATTACCTGGTCGCCATAACGAATACCACTGGGGCGTTCGAGTGGCATGGAAAGAACGGCAGTGCCGTGGAAGCCAACGATTTCTCCGGGAAAGACTCGTCCGTTGGCGGTAACGATCTGACACAGTTCGCCCACTGAACAAAAGGGCCCTTCGGATTCGACCAGCTGTCCGAGAACTTGTGTGACCCGACCGCGCCAGCGCACGGCGGTGCAGGTTTCCAGACGCTTCTGGTAAGTCGAGAGGCCAGCGGAAGCGCTCATGTCCCAGCCTGCGGACGCTGCTGCATTAAATCGAACAGACCTTGCTCGATCTCTTTCAGTTGCACTTCCATACCGAGTTCAGTGGTGCCTAGCGCGGTCTCGAGAACGCAATGGTCAAGGGGCAAGCCGGAGTCCTCGACGACTTCGGGAACATGTTGGGATTCCATGTGCTGCGCGAAGTAACTGCGGCACTCGGAGACCTGCTGCGGGTGCACTCGCACCGTCACCTTGGTTCCAGCTTCGATTTTCCCTAGAGCCACGCGTACGATGCCCGCAAGCAGAAGAGGGTCGAGCTGCGCCTCGCGATGCAGGATTTTGCGAGCGATGCTGAGCGAGAGGCGCACGACTTCGGTCTCGATCTCTTCAAAATAGCGGGCCCGTTCGCGGGCAAACTCGGCCAGCGCCAGGCGAACGCTTTCGCGAATTTCGGCTAAGTGCACATCGCAAGCGGCGCGAGCTTTCGCTTCTCCCTCCTGCCGTCCCGCTTCTCTCGCGGCTTTCTCGCGCGTGGCAGCGTCCATTTCGAGGGAATCAGTTTTTTCCGCGCCAACATTCGCCGCCGTCCATGGGCCGCCCGCGGCCCCCGGTGGCAGTTCGGGATAACTGAATGGCTGGACCTCAGTTTCCGCCGCCGGCTGAGGCGCCGGGCTACATGACGTACTCATCTTCCTCGGCTCCCAGACTGATTTTTCCTTCCGCTTCCAGCTTGCGCGCGACCGCAACCGCTTCCTGCTGCGCCTTGATAACGTCGCGGGTGCGTACTGGCCCTAGCACTTCCATATCTTCTTTTAGCATCTCGACCGCGCGCGAAGACATGGATTTGAAAATGTAGTTCTTCAATTCGTCAGTGGCACCGCGAAGCGAAAGCGCTAAAGTCTTCTTGTCCAGTTGCCCAAGCCATTCGCGGATACCAGCTTCCGGAACCCCCAGCAAGTCTTGAAAGGTAAACATCAGGTTGCGTATGCTGAGAGCCACTTTGGGATCCTCTTTCTCAATCGCTTCGAGAATGACTTTTGCCTGCACCGGATCAAGCCGGTTTAACAAATCCGCCACTCCCTGGAAACCGGCATAGGCGCGGCGATGCTGCTCGCCTAGAGCTTCCAGACGCTGGTGCAGGGCAAGGGACACTCGCTGAGCGATCTCCGGGGAAAACTGGCGCAGCTGAGCCATGCGCTTGATAGCCTCGGCGCGCAAAGTTTCCGGCAGACGCATGAGCAACTCAGAAGCCTGCTTGGATTCGAGGTGGGCAAGAATGAGCGCGATGGTCTGGGGATGCTCTTCTTCCAGGAATTTGGCGAGTTGTTGAGGATCGGCTTTCTGCAGCGAATCCAGTTTTCCGGCGCTCATTTCGGCGGCGTGGGAAACCTGGCGCAACAACTGCTGCGCGCCATCCTGGCCGAAAGCTTTGATCAAGAGCTTTTGCGCGTAATCGGTACCGCCTTGCGCCAGGTAATCCTGGGTGAGGGCCAGACGATGATATTCCTCGAGCACCGAGAGCGCGGTGGGAGGATCGATGTACTCCAGTTCGGCAATCGCCTGGGTCAGTTGCTCCAAATCGCGTTCGGGAAGATAGCGGTAGACCTGGCTGGCCATTTCTTCGCCCAGCAACACCAAAAGCACGGCAGCTTTGCGCACACCCGGGAGCGCATTCGGCGCGGCATTCACGGTTTAGCTGCCCTCCCGAATCCAACTCTGCACCAGGCGACTGGCGGCGGCAGGCTCGTTCTGAACTTTTTCCGCCAATTGACGCTTCAAAGCGGTGGCGTGACGGGCCTGGTCGCTGCCTGGGGGCAGCTCGATCTCGACTGCGGCAGCGGCTGCGGCCGGCGACGGGGCTTTGCTGAGTTCCTTGGCGTTACGGGTTACTCTGGCCGGCAGCTCGCGCAGCGTGGTCAGCACTTGCTGTTTCACCGGGCGGAGCATGAGCAGGTACACGATCAGAAACAGGGCCAAGATGCCCGCGTACCGCAGCAGACCGGCCCATTCCGTCAGAACTCGGCGAGTCGTCTCGAGTTTGCCGGGCGGAGCCGGTTTTTCCACCGCCAGTTCCTGAAAGGAAAGATTTTGGATCGCCAACACGTCGCCGCGTGGCAAATCCAGCCCGATCGCAGCTCCCGCCAGTTGTTCGATTTGCTTCATCTCGTCCGCAGTGCGCTTCCTCCTGGCCGGCCTGCCGTTGGCGTCCTTCGTGGATGGGTCAACGGCATCATCGACCAACACGGCGGCGGCAATACGCTTGATGCTTCCAGGAGGCTCCAGGCTGTGGCGCACGGTTTTGCTAACTGCATAGGTCTCGCTCTCCGAGTGGGAGGATGAAGTGTCAATGGCGGTTGCGGCTGCTTTGCTGGTTTGACTTCCCGGCAAGTTGCTGGCGGTGCCGGCCACTCCGGACGGACCGCCTCCGCCGGAGGTTTCCTCGGATTTTTGTTGAGTAAGAGTGACGGTGGTTTTGGGATCGTAAACCTCTTCGGTGTTTTCCGTGGTGCTCAGGTCATATTCGACATGAACGCTGGCGCGCACGTGATCGGGCCCGACTATGGGTTCAAGCGTTCGCACCAGGGTTTTCTGCAGATCCTCGTCAAGGTCCCCGCCGGCGCTGTTTGCGCCCCGGAAACGAATCAGCGGCGCGTTGCTGTCCGCATCGACGACGGTGACGTTTTCCGGACGCAGTCCTTCGACAGCGCTGGCCACCAGGCGCGGAATGGCCAACTGTGCCGGCTCGGAAAGCGCACCGCCACGGGTTTTTACGATGACCGCGGCTTTGGCCGCTTGCTCCTGGGCGGTGAACAACGATTCCCGCGGCAGCACTAGATGGACCCGCACCGCATCGACCTCGCTCAGGGTTTGCAACGTGCGCTCCAGTTCCCCCTCAAGCGCCCGCTGGTAATTCACCTTCTCGGTAAAATCCGATCCCGCCCAGTTGGGTGTATCGAACAATTCGAAGCCCATGCGGGCGTTGCGTGGCAGGCCTTGCGATGCCGTTTCCAGGCGGCTGGCGTCTAGCTGATCGGAGGGAACCAGAAGGCTGCCGCCGTCGGAGGAGAGTTCGTAAGGGATGTTTTTGGCGGCTAAACGGCTCCCTAAAGACTGCGCATCAGCGGGCTTCAGTCCGGAGTAAAGCGTGACGTATTTCGGTTTGCCAATGAGCGCGACAAATGCCCAAAGCGTGATGCCGATCAGGACCGTTCCGGCTGCCAACAGCAACTGCTGTTTGGGCGACAAGCCGCGCAACAAGTATCTTGCCTGTCCGACTGCCTCGCCGAGCGATTTGGGTGCATCCACACTCTTCTCCTAACGGCTCAGAACTGCATGCGCGAGATCTCCTGATACGCCGCCACGATCTTGTTGCGTACCTGCATCATGAGCTGAAACGAGAGATCGGCTTTCTCGACCGCAATCATGGCACTGTGCACATCGACGCCTTTGCCCTCGAGCAAAGCTGCGGTCTGCGCATCCGCCTGTCCCTGCAACTGCTCGCTTTCATCCATCGCGCCGCGCAGCGTCTCCATGAATCCCCATTCGCGCGGGGTTACCGTGGAAGCAGTGGGAATGGTGTCACTGGGAAGAATTCGCAAACTTGCAATCGGGTCAGGCATGTCGATACACTCCTCGCTCAACGCAGCAGGTCGAGAGATTCCTGAATCATGGCCTTGGTGGCCGCCACCGCGGACGCGTTCAGCTCATAAGCCCGCATGGCGCCGAGCAGATCGGCCGTTTCCTCCACTGGATCGATCGCCGGATAGGCCACAAAGCCTTTGTCGTCGGCGTCGGGATGGCCGGGTTGGTAGCGCTCGATTGGAGGCTTGGGGTCAGCGACGACCTGCTCCACCTGCACGCCACGCGCGGAACCATTGTGAAGGCCCGCCAGCATGGTGGGAAACTGCTGCATGGGCCGGGCGCGAAAGACGACGAGTTTGCGCTGATAGGGACCGCCCTCCGGAGTACGCGTAGTTTCCGCGTTGGCCATGTTGCTGGTGACGATTTCGGCCCGGCGGCGTTCCGCAGTCAGCGCAGAGCCACTGACTTCGAGCATCCCAAATAGGTTCACGACGTGCTCCCTTCATGGATGGCGCTATTCAGCATCTTGAATCTGTCGCGCAGCAGTTGAGTGGCAGCGTTGAAGCGCAGCTGGGTATCGGCCAAAAGCAGCCCTTCGCGTTCCAGGCTCACATTGTTGCCATCGGGACGCTCGACAAGCCCCTGCACGGTATGCACGGCGGGGGAAAAAGCTGCGTAGTCGAAGGACCCGTCCGCTGCGCGTTCCAGTTCCTGGCGAAAATTGATGTCGCGAGTGCGGTAGCCGGGGGTGTCGATGTTCGCCATGTTCGACATGACGAGTTCGCTACGCGCTGCGCTTAGATCCAACACGCGGGCCAGCCAGCTTAGGCATGGATCTTCAATCATGGACATAACCGCTCCGGGGCGGCAGGCCGTAGTCCCGAATCTTGTTGCGGACTGTGCGCAAACTCACGCCCAGCATTTCCGCCGCACGCGAGCGATTACCCGCCGTGGCATCGAGTGTCATTTCGAGCAGGCGCCGCTCGACACTCTGCAAGGAATCTCCCGGGCGAAGTTGATTCGTGCCCAGGTTGGAGGGGGAGAGTTCGGAAGGCTCCAAGACTTCGAGACCGATTGGGTCGCAGCTCAATGCGACGGCGCGGCGCATGAGATTGGCCAGTTCCCGCACATTGCCCGGCCAGGAATATTGGAGCAGGCGGGTCAGGAATTCCGGCGCGAGAGTCGGCGTGGAACCAGGGGCGTAGCGTTGGGCAAAATATTCGGCGAGTTCGGCGATATCTTCGGGGCGCTCGCGCAGCGCCGGAAGGCTGAGGGGGATTACGTTCAGCCGGTAATAAAGGTCGGAGCGAAACTCGGCCTTCTTCACCATTTCTTCCAGCGGCCGGTTGGTGGTGGCGATGACCCGAATATCGACCCGGACGGGGCGAGTATCGCCTAAACGGTCTACCTCGCGCTCCTGCAAGGCACGCAGGAGTTTGGGCTGCAATGCCAGCGGCATTTCTCCGACTTCATCGAGCAGCAAGGTGCCACCGTCGGCCAACTCGAACTTGCCGGGTTTGGAGACATTGGCACCCGTGAAGGCGCCTTTGCTGTATCCGAACAGCTCGCTTTCCAACAGGCTTTCCGGGAAGGCGGCACAATTGATGGCGACCAGCGACTTTTCCCGCCGCGGACTGAGGCGGTGAATCATGCGCGCCAGCAGCTCTTTTCCGGTGCCGCTTTCCGCCTGAATGAGAATGTCGGCGTCGGTGGCGGCCACGTGCCTTGCCCGCTGGATGGCGCGCAGCAGAGCCGGCGAGTGTCCCACCATTGGCGCTCCATCCTCGGCGGACGCCTGGTTCCTGACCAGAATCTGCTGCGCGGCCCGCTCCAGTTGCTCGAAGGCCACCGGCTTCACGAAGTAGTCGCAAGCACCGTCTTTCATGGCCGCCACCGCGTCCGGCACACTACCGAAGGCGGTCAGCAGAATGACCCCGGTTCGCGGCTCACAAGCTCGCACCTGGCGCATCACCGCGAAACCATCTCCATCCGGCATCCGGATGTCGGTGACCACCAGCGCATGCTGGCGTCGTCGAAACTTGAAGATCGCCTCGCCGGCGCCGCCCGCCGTGTCCACTCGCCAGCCGTGGCGAAGGAAGCTGGTCTCAAGCGCCGCGCGCATCCCGGCATCGTCATCCACTACTAAGACATGCGGCGGAGCACTGCCTTGGGCTGTGGGTTGGTTCATTGCTCCTCCTTCCACAAGGGAAGCTCGAGGGTAAAGGTGGTGCCCTGGCCCAACTGGCTGAACACGCTGATGGTGCCGCGATGTTGTTCCATGATGGTTCGGCACACGGCCAGGCCCAACCCTGGGCTTCCGGCGCGAGTCGTGAATCCGGGTTCGAAGATGCTGGCCAGGTGGTTGGGCGCAATGCCACAACCTGAGTCGGAAACCAGGATGCAAGCGGCCATGTCGCGGGTGGCAGCGGAAATCTTCAGGGATCCGCCTTCGGGCATAAAGTGAAAACTATTCAGAGCGAGATTCAGCAAGACCTGGCGCAAGCGATCGCGGTCGGCGGCCACCAGGATCCCTTCGGTTGCGCAAACGTACTCCAGGTGGACGCCAGCCCGCTGGGCCAACGGACGGAGAAACTGGATTAGTGAGCGCAACAACTCGGCGAGGTCGGTGGGAGCGAAGCCGAGTTGTGGCCGGCTATGAAAGTGGAGAACGTTATTTACGGTTGCGGCCAGCATACGCAGCCCGGCCTGCAGGTGCTCGACCCATCGCGCCTGCTGCTCCGTCAACTCCGATTCGGCAAGTACACCAGCAAACAGTTCCAGGCTCCCCAGAGGATTGCGGATTTCATGGGCCAAGACGCTCGACATCTCGGCCAGTGCCTGCTGCCGCTGCAGGCGTGCATTCTCCTCGAGACTCGATTCGAGTTCTCGGTTGGTCTGTTCCAACTCCCGGCGCAGGCGCGTGACTTCGCCTTGCAGGTAAACATACGAGCGCTCCAGCGAAGCGGCAGCGCCCGCAAATGAAGCAAAGGCCCGCGCCAGAAACTCTTCGCTGCCTTCAGGACTGACGCCTGTTGGTCGCGGGTCGGCCAGCGCAATTGGGATGGCGGTCATCGGCAAGGCCTAAGGTGCAAAACAGGTGCCAGGAAAGCTTGCGGCAGCCTGAGATTTCTCTTAGACAACTCTCCTTTGGGCAGAATTTTCCACCCCGGAGCTCATTCTCTGAACGGGCAAGATGTACAAGTGCTCGGGCAGAATTTCGCATTGGCCTTCGGCTAGAATCAATGCCCGCTCTATCACCTGGGCCAGTTCGCGCACATTCCCGGGCCAAGGATTCTCCCTCAGTCGGCGGAGAGCGTCCGGGCCAAGGGCTGGCAGCCGGGCCGCCGCCTGCGATCGCAAGAAATGCTCCGCCAAAACTCGGATATCGTCGCCCCGTTCGGCAAGGGCAGGCAGCTCCAGCGGGAATGCCGAGAGACGATAGAAAAGATCGCGGCGAAATCTTCCTTCTTCTACCTGACCCGACAGGTCGGCATTGGTGGCCGCGACCACGCGAACGTCCACGCGCACGGCATCAGAGCTGCCCAGACGCTGCACTTCTTTCTGTTCGAGGAAGCGCAGCAGCTTCGACTGCAGGCTCAGCGGCAGTTCCCCCACTTCATCGAGAAAAAGCGTGCCGCCTTGAGCGCTCTGGATTCTGCCGACATACGACTGTACCGCGCCGGTGAATGCGCCTCGGGTGTAGCCGAACAGCTCGGATTCGAGCAAAGTCTCTGGAATGGCGGCACAGTTCACCACCACCCAAGGTCCGGCGGAGCGCGGGCTGAGCTGATGGATGGCACGCGCGACCAGTTCCTTTCCGGTCCCAGTCGCGCCCTGAACCAGTACGGTGGTGTTGCGGGGAGCGACCAGCCTCGCCAGTCGATACAAGCGCCGCATCGGATCACTGGTACCGATCATTCCTGGTAACGGCTCCATACTGATCGCCTTCTCGGGGCGGTCAGGTTGGGGTGCGTGAACCATTGCCGGCTTCATCCACGAGTCATAGCGAGCCGAAATTTTTGTTGGCGGGTTGGGCAGGTTGGCAGAGGTGGAATCGAGCAGCACGACTTCGATTCCTGGGAAACGTGCCTTGATGATTTGGATCAACTCATCCGCATCGAGGTCGGGAAGGCGGCGATCGACAAACAACATCCGCCAGCGTCCCCGTTCCAGCTCGATTAGAGCGTCGGCGCCTCCGTTGACTTCGACCACCGGACCAGACGTATCCAAACGTCGACGGATCTGCTCACGAAACGTACTACTGGGGCTTGCGACTAATACCCCGGATGGAGTTGGGCACAGCGCAGGACTTGTCATGGGGACTATTGCAATCGCTGCAGATCAGAATCCGATTAAACCAGGCTTAAGATTTTCTTAAGTCGGTAAATCTTTCCCAGAAAGGACAGCCGGATGGGAAACGGGAGGATTCTTCCAGGAGAGGGTGCTCGGATGAGATGCCGAAAGGCAGAGAATTCCCCATTCGCACAACTGTCTTTTTCGGGACGAACGATACCTTCGTGCGGCAGGCTAACCCTTCGAACTCTTAACTCTCGCCCTACAATCGATGGGTTAGAGGATTCTTATGCGCATCCTGATTGCTGAAGATGATGTTGCTTTAGCCAGTTTTGTGAAGAAGGGCCTGGAAGGGGAACACTACGCGGTCGATGTTGCCAGTGATGGAGAACAAGCGCGGGGCATGGCAACGGAGCTGGATTATGATCTCGTAATTCTCGACCTGAACCTCCCACGGCTGGACGGAGTTGCGGTGTTGCGAAATCTGCGCGCGCGAAAGCCTAGCATGCCCATCTTGATTTTGACTGGGCGCACGCGGGTTGAGGACCGGGTGCAATGCCTGGATCTGGGCGCCGACGATTATCTGGGCAAACCGTTCTCGTTCACCGAACTCTCGGCACGGATTCGCGCTTTGCTGCGCCGCAGCCATTTGCCAGCGGAGTCCGTCTTAAAGGTGGATGACCTGCAGCTCGACCGAGTCGAGCGCCGGGTGGAGCGGGCGGGACAGCGTATCGAATTGACCTCCAAGGAATTTGCTCTGCTTGAGTACCTCATGAGGAATGCCGGCCGGAGGATTACGCGCGCCATGATCATCGAGCACGTATGGAATCTTTCTTTTGACACCTACACGAACGTTGTGGATGTTTACATCAACTATCTGAGACGGAAGGTTGACGAAAACTTTACCCCGCCACTGATTCATACCATTCGCGGTGTGGGTTATGAACTGAGCGGCCGGACGGGAGCTCGGTTGTGACCAGGAAGAATGAGTTGTCAGATATCACGAATAGCAGGGACGCGGCGTTGCTCGGAGATTTGTTTCACGCTTTGACTCAGCCGCTCACAACTTTGCGTTGTTCTCTGGACCTTTCTTGGAGGTCGGCAGACAGGGAGGACACTCAGCGGAATCTCGAAGTAGCGTTACAGGCAGCAGAGTCGGTGAGCGGATTGGTCGCGGGAATCCGGGAACTTGTGGAGGATGCGCCAACGCCCCAAAATGCAGCGACCAGCCTCGAGGAGTGTCTGCGAGATGTGATTGAGTATCTTCGTCCGGTGGCTGGCTCTATGGGAATAAGCGTGTCGCTTGCGTCAGATCTGTCACTCCAGGCGGCAATCGAACCTCGCCGCCTGCGACAGGGGCTCTCTCACTTGCTTGAGTTTGCTCTCATATCTTGCCAGCCCGGACAACAACTACAGATAAAAACGGCGACCGACGGCGATGAGGCATCGCTGACGGTTCTTAGTCTCGCCACAAGAGCAGGCGGTGTCAGTGATGAGTTGCAATCCAGGCTGGTTCTTGGCATCGCTCGCCGCATTTTCGAGAGCGCCGGAGGAAGCTTAGAGGTGCAGCTCAAACCGAATTTTGCCTTGATCGTTCACCTTCCGCTTGCCAGGAAGAAGTCCGTGTCGAAGGAAGTCCCTACGTCTCGCTGTTGCGCGTAGGTTCGGTTGAGGGCGGAAAAGGAAGATACTGCAGCTTATCAGCGGGATGGAACCAGCTTCATGCCTTCGCTCTGCAGAATGCGCTTGATCTGATTGCGGGCGTGAACGGCCCAAGGGCCGACCGAATCCAACTTCACATACGCGCGCCAATGCTTGAGAGCTTTACGCGGTTCGCGAATTTTTTCGAACGCAAGCGCGAGATTGTAGTGGGCATCGGCATAGGTGGGTGCAAGTTGCAATGCGGTTTTGTAAGCGCTCACGGCTTCGGTCACGCGCCCAGTTTCATCCAGAACATTTCCCAGATCGAAATAAGCCAGAGCATAACGCGGATCGATGGCGATAGCTGCGCGGTAATGTCGCTCGGCTAAGGCATGATCCTGGCGATTGTAGTAAAGCGTTCCGAGATTGATATGCGCCGCCGCGTGTTGGGAATCGAGTTCCAGTACCCTCTGATAAGCAGCGATGGCATACGTCTGCATCGCCGGATTTTCTTCGAGCGAAATGCCTCGAGCAAAGAGTTCAGCTACATCGTTGCTTTCCGTTTGTGGCTCTGGGCTTTGACGTCGAACAACGACGCTGGAAATTACTTTGTCTCGCGAACCGAAATCAAGCATGAACTGCCCGGCGATCGGCTCTACAACTTTGCCGTCGTGACGAAAGGCAACCCGGTTCCCGGTCATAAATGTGCCGGCTTCAAGCAGTGGATTCTCCATCCCGGCCGCTTGCTTTTGCATAGCCTCCATCGACTCGCGAATTACCGCTGGTCGCACTTTGCGGGCACATAGGTCGCGGACTTTCTTGATTTGACTGAGGTCGGAAAAGGTATAGGTTCCAGCCGGAGGGATCAAGTCAGCCTTTTCCCATGCCGCCAACTGACGCGGCGTGATCTGCAAGATCCGAAGCAGTTCCGATCGACTGTACACAGGTTTTGGCGATCTGGACTTATTATCTAAGGGCGGGTTTGTGGGCGCAAGTGGAAATCTGAGCCCAAAGGAATCAGAATCAGCAACTTGCATAGGTCGCGGTGCATTTTCCCTGCGACGGAACTTTCCCCCGCGGGTCTGCACGTCTTTAAACCTCGGGAATTCACCAACTTTTAACATTTAGCTGAGCGCAAGCCGCCTGGGGAAGCTATCATTTTTGTTTGGCCTTCCTAAGGGAAATGACTGCGACGCGACGCAAAACTGCACGAGAATCCGACTCCACGCATGAGATGACCAGCCTGATTGAGCAATCCTGCCTGGTGGCGAAAGATGCCGCCTTCAACCTGCGTGATTTTCTGGAGAACTCGTCCAATATGGCGTTCATCGCGGTTCAGGACTGCGAAAAGGAGCTTGATCGCACCGAGCGCAAGATCGACGAACGAATTACCAGCGCCATTACCCAGGTCAGCGAGGCGGAAGCCCGCGAATTGCTGGCCTGCCTGAAGTTCATCATCGATCTGGAGCGGATTGGCGACTTGACTTGGTGGGTGACGAAACGGCTGCAACAGTTGCCGTCGCGCTTGCTGAAAGAGGATCGTCGCGATCTGATCGCTATGGCCGATGTGCTGGAGAAGATGCTGGTGACAATCCATCGCGGATTTACGCAGAGAAAGTTGGATTCTGCCGACTGGGTGATGAAGACCGATGTGCAAATTGATCACATCTGTCGAGCGGTTTTTCAACGGCAACTGGATGGGAAGGAACGAAGCCGTGACTACGGCACGCATCTTCTATTAATGGCCCAGGCTTTCGAGCGCGCCGGAGATCACGCAAAGAACCTTGCAGAAGAACTCTTTCACTTGGTAGAAGGACGCAGTATGAGGCATGAGCCGAAGCGGTCGCGCGCCTCAGGGCGCCAGGCTTAATTTCTACGTCTTCTTTGGCGGCACAATCCAACTACGCATACCCCGTCCGATTTTTGGCCGTAGTTGCCGCTGGGATGGCATACATGGCAAACGAAACTTTTTCACTTGGGGAGATGCGAAGCAAGCTCCTCAATGGCAACCCTAGCGTCGTTTCGGACGCCCCTCAGATCGTCCGGTCTTACTAGATTTCTGCGAGCATGAACGCTCATGTCACCTAGAAACTTCAAATGGGGCAGGGCGTTCCTAGTGTTCCGTGTCAACTTCAAAGCTGGTTCTGAAGTTGCTTTTCCAATCAAGGCCTTCAGTTCTAGATACTCGCCCGAGGAATCCTTTATCCGTTCCTCTATCGCCTTGGATTCAAACGCCTCGATGATGAGACTTTCAACTAGTCGTCGCAACATGGCCGCGCAAGCATTCGGACAACCCTGTGCAAAGCACCGGTTTGCCTCGTCGAGCACCTTCCTGTAAACGCCCAGCGGCAATATTTCTGGCGTTATAAACGGCTCGTTGAGCTGATTGTCAGATTTCGTTTGAATTGCAACTCGAAGATCCGAGCCAACTCTTAAAGCAACCTGCTCAATGGCATCAAGTAAGTCATCCGGCGGCAGATGAAGCCCCTGCTCAATTCTGGATACTGGTTCTTCAATTGCGTCTAACTGTTTCGCAATATCCGGGAAAGGATCTCTTGGGTACCGCGATTTCATCAGGAGATAATCGTGACGCAGCTTTGTCACGGATTCGCGCGCCTTGCCCACGTAGTAGCTATGCGTGTCCAGTTTGAAGCCGTGCTTTGCCGCTGTTTTCGCGTAGCTCCGAAGTGTGTCCAAGTCCGACAGCAATTCAGTCGTTGGATTTGTGACTTCCGCTTCTATCGCGACCGCGCTATGGGTTGAAGTATTTGTAGATCGTCTTGTTGCCATCTTGACCCTTTGCCCTTCGTAGTTCTCGCGCTTGTACAAGGCCGATTAGCGGGCCGCTTAACGCAGTTGTCTCATACCTCCATCCACGCGTCCGTAATTCGTCCTGAATTTCGCTGATACTGCGTTCCTCGCTGAAAAAGCCTTCCTTCTTTAATTGCAGTATCCGTGTCGGTGTCGAGATAGGCGGCGTATCGACGGCCAGGACATCGCTCGGAGGCGAACCGGCCCTCGTCCGTGTGCGCGGATGGCCCTTAGAACGCTGAACTCCACCATCGTCCGAAATGGCCGTGTCACCTGACGAATAAAGCAGCCGAGTGAGAATCAACTCGAAAGCCTTTAGCTTCAAGTCGCCCTCGGGCATGTCAGCCACAGCACGTTCAGCCTTCTGTCGTGCCTCAGTTAGAGCCTTCTCGTCCATCATGATGGCTATCCCTCAGTACCGCTAACGCGCGGCAGATCGAAACGAACTGTACGATCACCGTGATTAGAGAGTTTGTACGTTCCCCTCTTGCTCCCGGCGTCAATGTAGTCGAACGATTTCTTCGCATCGCGGATGGCCTGACCAACTACCTTCGGCGGGCGCACGCGCGCGCGGATGTAAGCTTTACGAATGTCTTCCTCAGTGAACTCGGTCACTCCGGCCTGGGCAAGTGAGAAGGCAAGCACAGCGATTATTTCTGAGTGACCCTTTGGTTTCTTAGCCAGTACTAACTGCTCCTCGCTTACTCCTGCGTTCGTCTTCAATTCAGAAACCTCATCCACGCCTGCGCGATTCATGTCGCGATTGCTTGTTTCTGGTGTGCGGATATACTTCGAAACTTGCGAATCAACAAATGTCTGTGGTCCCTCGAACGTAACTATTTTGTCGTCAACGGTGATTGTTGCCTTTGCGGTTTCAGTCATATTTTTCTCTCCTTCTTATGATCTTACTCTTCCGTGGCGATAATTACAAGGATCGCAGAGTCGGGATGGATCGCGCTGAATTGAAGGCGAACGCAGGAGTAAGCGAGGAGCAGTTAGCACTGGCCGAAAACCGCGGGCGGTACTTTGACCCAACAATGGCTTCTAGCGCCGATTAGCAGTCAATAAAATTCTTTTGCGACCAAACCGCCCTCCTGTCGCCCTTCGATTTCCGCCCGCTGCACAACTACTGCCAGTGTTGTCGCAAGCAGATCGACATCGGTCACGCGCCGACGACGCGAGCGTTGTTTAGTGTTCTTGATATTATCAAGAATACATTGTAATTTAATACGTTGCAATTAATGCAGTTACACTTATTCACTTGTATAGCTCAAGACATATTATTCATACATCGGAATCGCGTCTTGTCGCTCTGAATTGAAGGCGAACGCAGGAGTAAGCGAGGAGCAGTTGGCACTGGCCGAAAAACCCATGGGCCGTCCCAAGAACGTCCCGGCGCGGTAACTCCAGGGAGGGTACCGTCGGCAGGATGGACATTCTCCAGGCTCATCCTCCAGTCTGGTCGTCAGGAGGCGGCACAAATGAAAAACGGCAAAGTTCGTTGGAATCCGGCGCGAATTAAGCGCTTGTACAAATCTGGCAAGAACGTCTCGCAGATCGCGCAGGCTATCGGCTGTCCGCCAGCGACCGGCAACAATCGCGTAAGGCATCTGCTCGTTTCGGCTGGCCTGTGTCAAGTAGCAGAATCGCACGGGCCAGAACGCAAACCGAAACCAAGGAACACTAACCGGCCACGCACGGCGCGCGATTGGCCGCCAAAGAATTGGGGCAACAAATGGGCAACAGGCTAGCTCCTAAATCACCCCGCGGAGAATCGCGCAAACCAGCAATAATACTGAATAAAATGAATGGAGCCGACGATCGGACTTGAACCGATGACCTGTCGATTACGAATCGACTGCTCTACCAACTGAGCTACGTCGGCCTGTGTTGATTTTAATGGTGCGGGGAAGAAGCGTAAAGGGCGCTTTACTCTCCTGCCAAGGAAATCGCTGATGGGCAACTAGTCCACGGTGAGCGGCGCCGAGACGCTCCCGATCCGGCCGCTGAGATTGTCGCGGACGACGAATCGGACTTGATACTGGCCGGGCGCAAGCTCCAACGCGTTAGTGTAGAAGACGCCCTCGGCTTTAAGTTTTTCCAATGCGCTGGCAGGGACAATTCCTTTGACCGTCTGCCCCGCGTTACCGGCAGGCTTTCCGAGTTTGGTAGCTTGTGCGATGAAGTCCACATCAAAACGATTCTTGTCGCCTTCGTCGATCACGCTCTCAGCTGGGAGACGCAGGGCAAATCGAATTTTTTTCTTGTCTCCATCGGGAGCCGGCGGCTGCCACTGCATGGTCACTTTAATTCCTGTGCTGTCGAATGGCGAAGTCAGAGCAAATTCGACATCGGCTTTGTGGGTGAGTTCCGGATCGAGAGCGGCATTGGTAAAGAAGACGCCGGTGCGGGCGCGCACTTCCAGGGTTTTGTCTTTTTCCTTGAGCTGAACCTGCAATTTGCGCCATCCGGGCTTGGTGTTATGCGAATCGGCGTAATAACCGAGCAGATAGTATTGGGAGGAATCGTCGGCCGCGCGTTTGAAACCGGCAGCCAGATCGTTGTTGTTGTAATAGGCATGACCGCCTGTCATCTCTGCAAAAGTCGTCATGCTGCCGAGAGTGGAAGCATTCAGCGAGCTTCCGGCGGCAAGCACCTCCCCGCCGGCTGGTCCATTCTCGCCGGAATAGGTAACGTCTGCGTTCGGCGCGGTGTTGACCAGACCGCGCACGTCGACGGGATAAACAGCGATCTGAGCGTTTTTCAAAGCCTCGACGGTTCGTTCGTATAGGACCGACAAACTGCCTCCGGGAAGACTGGATGGAGAATTCAAAGAGAATGGGAACCCGCCGGTAGCCCAGATGAGAGATTTTCGTCCGGGGACGCCGGAGAGCGACCAGGCAATCGAGAGGAACGCTCGCATTGTATCCTCGATTGCCTGCGACTGCTGATATTGGCCTTCCAAAACGTCGGCGTTCAGAATGAACTTGCGCATACGGGAGGCCGCGTCTTCGCCCCGACCTATGCCACCGGTCAGTTGGGTCGGGTCGCTTTCCACGGAGCCGAGTATCTTGCCGCCGGTGCTGAAGGTTTCCATGCGCGATACTTCTCCACTAGCTTGCTTGAGGGCAGCGATCAGAGCGGCGGGGTCGCTGTTAATACCGCCAAGCACTTTCACACCTTTACTACCCATGACCACAAGGCCGAGAACGTGGCCAGAATCAAGATTGTTGGCGAGATACTTGATGAGCTGCCTGCGACCGTACTCCTGATCGAGAAACGGAGTGTTAATCGTATCCAGGGCGATGACCGTGATGGAAAGAGCCTGCTGGCTGTTGAAAGTCAGATTGCTGAAGGTATTGGGAAGACTCGGCGCAGGGATGGGACGAGCGGCGGCCGTTACCTCCTCGAAGGTTGTGATTTTTTGTTGCCTGCCGTCTTCGAGAACTTTGAAGTCGTCTTTGGTGAGCCCGCGAACATGGTTTCCGGCCTTGTCGGTGATCACGGCCGGGACCTGTATGAGCACGGTCTGGGATTTGAACACCAGCCGCCCTTCCCTGCTCTGCTCGCTCAAAGTCTGGGTTGAGTCAGGAATGGTGACAGGCGGAGCGGCGCTGGTCGGCTGTCCGGTAAAGGGATCGTTCTCGGGTTGGCCGAGTTGCTGGGCTGGCAAGGCGCTTGAAAGTAATAGAGTGCCAGTGAGCAGAACTAACGATGCCAGCCGATTCATAAGATTCCTTTCCTTGGCTTCCTAACGATTGGAAGCAAGGAGTGTCCCTAAGGTTGGAAATCGTGATGTGCTTTAGAGAGTTATTCTATTTTGAGTCGACATGTTTTCCAGCATAGATTCCAGAAGCAGCATGGAGTTCCGCACGGGGTCTAAGCACGTAGTCCGGGATTAGTGCGTCAAGACTGGGCGGTTCTGATAATGTAAGTGCGCATGCCACGCAAGGCAGCCATCGCAATTCTTGTCATAATTGCTTTCCCGGCACTCTCGGTGGCTGGGGCATCGCTTGCCGTCGGCCACATTCCGGCAGCGACGCTGACGGTGGCACGCTGGATTGTGCTGGGGGGCTTGGTGGCTTATGCGTGTTTTCGCCCCACGCTAACCAAGTGGATCATCCTGGCGATGCTGCTGGGTGCGGAGATCGGCCATGATTTCCCTGGGTTCGCGGTGAATCTTCGCCTCCTGGCCCAAATTTTCCTTCGGCTGATCAGAGTCATCATTGCTCCTCTGCTCTTTGCCACGCTAGTCAGCGGCATTGCCGGGCATTCCGACCTTAAGAAAGTCGGACGCATGGGGTTGAAGGCAATTATTTACTTCGAGCTGATTACGACGTTGGCGCTTTTTATCGGGCTTGCGGCCATCAATATCAGCAAAGCAGGAGTGGGCGCACAGATTCCGATCGCGTCTGAGCAGCCGGTGAAACTTGAGAAGCTGACGGCCAGTGAAACCCTGCTTCATGTCTTTCCGGAAAACATCGCCAAATCGGTGGCCGAGGACCAGATTTTGCAGGTGGTGGTTTTCAGCATTCTGTTTGGAATTGCGCTGGGCATGGTGAAAGGCGAGAAGCGCAAACCGATGCTCGCGTTCGCGGAGAGCTTGACGGAGGTGATGTTCAAGTTCACGAACATCGTCATGCTGTTTGCGCCACTCGGGGTGTTAGGAGCGATTGCGTTTACGATCGCCTCGACCGGCGTTGGCGTGCTTGGAAATCTCCTTTGGCTTCTTCTGAGCCTTTACGCGGCCCTGATTGTGTTCTTGGTGGCCGTGCTTCTGCCCGTTGCGCTGCTCGCCAAAGTGCCGCTTCGACGCTTCCTGCGTGAGGTTGCTGAACCGGCCTCGATTGCCTTCGGGACCTCGAGTTCGGAGGCAGCTTTGCCTAGCGCCATGGAGAACATGGAAGCGCTTGGCGTGCCGCGACCGATTGTGGCGTTTGTGATGCCGACCGGCTACAGCTTCAACCTGGCTGGCTCGACGCTGTACCTTTCGCTAGCGTCGATTTTTATCGCCCAGGCGTCAGGCTTGCACCTGAGCTTTGGACGGCAACTTTACGTGATGCTGGTGCTGATGCTGACCAGCAAGGGAGTGGCGGGAGTCTCGCGCGCGGCCATTGTAATCCTGTTGGCGACCGCACCTGCTGTGGGCTTACCGACCGAACCGATTTTTATTCTGCTCGGAATCGATCAATTCATGGACATGGGCCGAACTGCGATTAATGTAATTGGCAACTGCCTGGCGACAGCAGTGATCGCGCGATGGGAAGGTGAGTTTGAGAATGCCAGCGCAGCCAAGTCTTCTGGATATAGCTCCATTTCGCACGATTACCAAGGTGCAGGGCGGATCGTGGAAAAGCTATAGTTCCGGCATTCAACGATTTCATGTCTCGCAAGTCCGCCATTTCTGCGGAAAATTCGTCCGTGGTTAAGCCCTTCGGCCTTAAGTAATTAAGAATTACCAAAGCGCATGCACGTGGGACATCTACTCGCACCCCGTTCGGGGTGAGATGTTGAGCCTGTAGTTCGAGACGGCTCCAGCATGCGAAGCGACGAGATTCTCGACGACCTCCACATACGAATCCTCAGAGTCAGCGAGGATCTGCGCGCCATTCAACAACAGCTGAATTGCGCCGCGATGCAAGCGCCGGGCGACCCGGAATTAATGGAAGCGCTTTGCCAGGCTCCCGAGATCGAGTCGCTGCACGTACTGAAAGCCGCGCTCGATCAGATGCGACACTTCCTCTGGTTTTACATGCAGGTGATGACCAGCGAATCGGAGGATGCGGAACAATTGCGGGAGACCATCCGTCAAAAACCGGCGGACGAAAGCGTGTTCAGCCCAAGAATTCTTGCCGCAGAAAAATTCCGGCAAGCGGCGGATGCGGCGTTGCTGCAGTTCCTCTCTGACGGGAAAATCCGAAAGCCAAACTAAGTCAGCTTTAGCTTCTAGCAATTCCACGGAAGGCTCCGACTACTAAAACAACAACGGCTGCTCTATTTCGGCGCGATTCGGCGCTTGCGGAGGGAATGCATGATCACGGCGCCACTAATGGAGAATGACAAAATTGCGCCGAGCGCCATGGTCTGAGTGATTTGAGCGCGCAAGCCGAAAGCGTCGCCAAAAACCGCGATCAAGGCGCAAAGAATTCCGATGATATTCAACCACTTGGGGGCACGCAGCGGTTCGTTCTGTTGACGATTGTAGAGGGTGATTTGCAGAAGAAGAGCAGCCAATCCGATGGCTGCAACCACAACCACGGCGAGCGGACTATGAAAAGCCCGAGGCTTGGTGTAGAGAATAACTAAAGCGAGCAGGCCGCAGAGAATGCCTGCTCCGACTACCGTCCAACGCCGTCCCGAGTTGTGGGTAGACGGTTCGGCCACGGTTGTAATCAAGCGTGACTAGCTCTTATCTTCTCCTTCGGCGCCGGGAGCGGGATGTTCAACACCGCCCTGCGTTTGGGCCTCGTCCATCGCTCGCTTAGCTTCTTCAGCGCGCTTAGTGCGGGCTTCAGCACGCTTCTGGCGCTTCTCATCGATGATCTTTTCACTGCCCAGAAGTTCGATGAAAGCTTTGTCGGCGCCATCGCCCTTTTGCCAGCCGGTACGCACGATGCGCAGGTATCCACCTTGACGGTCCCCGAAGCGCGGACCGAGGGTATCGAACAGCTTGTCGACGGCGGCGTCGGTCATCAGATATGCATAGGCCTGGCGGCGCGCGGGGAGATCGCCGCGCTTGCCGAGGGTAATCATCTTTTCGACCAAAGGACGCATGGCCTTGGCCTTAGGGACAGTGGTCTCGATCCGCTCTTCAACCAGAAGGGAAGTGACCAGATTCCGCAGCAAGGAGCGGCGGTGCGATGTAGTACGTCCCAGTTTCCAACCTGCAACTTTGTGACGCATAAGAAAGCCTCAGTATGGCTCGGTAAGGAGCCGGTGTAATAACGTTGCGAGCCAACCGCGCGACGTCGTAAGAAACACGACGGTTCGCGCGGCTCGCCCAGATCCTTCGCTGCGCAATGAACGCTTGCCCAGGATGACAACTTACAGATCGTTATCCGGACCGTAGAACGAGGGCGCCAAAACCTGATTCGAGGTTGGTCCAGGCACGGCGTTACCGTGCTCATCGATCTTCATGCCCAAGCTCAAGCCCATGGTCGAGAGAATTTCCTTGATCTCGTTCAGGGACTTGCGGCCGAAATTCTTGGTTTTCAGCATTTCTGCTTCGGTCTTCTGCACCAGCTCGCCAATCGTCTGAATGTTGGCATTCTTCAGGCAGTTGTAGCTGCGGACCGAAAGTTCGAGCTCTTCCACCGAGCGATTGAGGTTTTCATTGCGAATCTCCGGCTTGCGTTCTTCCGACGAGGTGCTGGTCTCGATATCTTCCTCGAAGTTGATGAAGATGTTCATGTGGTCTTTCAGCAGCTTCGCGGCCAAGCCGATGGAATCAGCGGGCGTAACGGAGCCGTTGGTCCACACTTCGAGAGTCAACTTGTCGTAGTCGGTGATTTGCCCGAGACGCGCGGCTTCCACGGTGTAATTGCATTTGCGCACCGGGGAGTGCACGGAATCGATCGGAATGAATCCGATGCCGAGGTCGTCTTCGAAATTCTTGTCGGCGGAGACGTAGCCACGAGCGCGCTTCAAACGCATTTCCATGTCGAGCTTGCCGCCTTCGCTGATGGTGGCAATGTAAACGTCTTTATCGAGAACCTCGACATCGGCGTCGGCTTCGATCATGCCAGAGGTGACAACCCCCGGCTGATCCGAGCGCAGGTAGATGGCCTTTGGCGCATCCCCCGCGAGCTTGAAGGGAATTTGCTTGAGGTTCAAGATGATGTCGGTGGCGTCTTCGACAACCCCGGGAATCGACTGGAATTCGTGCAGCACGCCTTCAATCTTGACCGCGGTTACAGCTGCGCCTTCGATTGAGCTCAACAACACGCGACGCAAAGCGTTGCCGATGGTGGTGCCGAAGCCGCGTTCAAACGGCTGCGCCCAGAAGATTCCATATTTATCGGTTAGCGTCGAGGTATCGACGGCGAGACGTTTCGGTTTTTGAAAACCCTTCCAAAGCATTGTTATTCTCCTTCGACCATGTGGCTCAATTCCGGCTTCCTGAAGCGGTCCAGGTTCAGGTCAAACGCCGGAAAAGGCTGATCTGGTGCGAATTGGACCAAAAAAACTGTCGTTGGTCGTTGGCTATTGGTCGCAAGCACGTTTTTGCCAACGACCAAGGACGAACGCCAACAACGCCCGTCTACTTGCTGTACAACTCTACGATCAGCTGCTCATTGACCGGCAGCTGAATTTCTTCGCGCTTGGGCAATGACAAAACCTTGCCCTTGTAATTGTCGCGATCAATTTCCAGCCAAGTGGGAGCGGGCTGATGGCTGGCGAAGTCCTTTGATGACTCCAGAATCGCCAGCTTCTTGCTGTTCTCGCGAACGGCGATTTCCTCGCCGACGCTCACCTGGTAGGACGGGATGTTAACCTTGCGCCCGTTTACTTGCACGTGACCATGGCGCACGAGCTGGCGCGCTTGGCGGCGGGAACTGCCGAAGCCGAGGCGGAAAACTACGTTGTCCAGCCGGCGCTCGAGCTGCTGCAGGAGCATCTCGCCGGTCACACCCTTGGTCCGCGCAGCTTTTTCGAAGTAGTTGCGGAACTGGGTTTCCTGGGTAAAGTAAATGCGTTTCGTCTTCTGCTTTTCGCGCAGTTGCAGGCCATAGCCGACGATTTTGGCCTTGCGGTCTTTTCCGTGCTGGCCGGGCGCGAAGTTGCGCTTCTCGATGGGACACTTATCGCTGAAGCACTTAGTGCCTTTGAGGAACAGCTTAATGCCCTCGCGGCGGCAGAGACGACAGACAGGATCGGTATAGCGTGCCAATTTGCTTCTCCTTTAGATGACCGGTTTACAGGCTTGGCTTCAACCCTTCTTCCCGGACGTTAAAACCGTCGTTGGTCCTCCGTCCTTGGTCGTTGGCCAAAGCTCCAACCCAAGGACCATTTCAAGAAATCAAACTCGGCGCCGCTTTGGCGGACGGCAGCCGTTGTGCGGAATCGGAGTCGAATCCTTGATGTTTCGCACTTCGATGCCGGCAGCAGCCAGTGCACGGATTGCCGACTCACGACCCGAACCCGGACCGCTTACGCGGACTTCCACGCTGCGCACACCGTGATCGCGAGCCATGTTGGCAGCGTTCATTGCGGCCTGCTGAGCGGCAAATGGCGTCCCTTTACGCGATCCGCGGAAGCCGAGCGAACCCGAACTCTTCCATGAAAGCGTGTTACCCGCCGGATCGGTGATGGTCACGATGGTGTTGTTGAAAGACGCCTGAATATGCGCCACGCCATGCGAGACGTGCTTGCGCTCTTTCTTCTTGAACGTCTTTTTCTTGCCTTTTTTCTCCGGCGCTGCCGCGCCGGCTGCTGCTGCCGGTTTTGCCATAGTCTTCTCGTCGTTGGTCGTTGGCTGTTGGCCGTCGGCAGCTTCGTGGTAGGCCAACGACCAAGGACCAACAACTGGATTTTATGTCTTTGCCGCCGACTTCTTCTTGATCGCGACAGTGCCTTTGCGTGGTCCCTTGCGGGTACGCGCGTTGGTGTGCGTGCGTTGGCCGCGGACGGGCAAGTTGCGGCGATGACGGTATCCGCGATAAGAACCGATTTCGATGAGCCGCTTGATGTTCATCGAAATATCCTTACGCAAGTCGCCTTCGACCATGCCCTCAGACTCAATGACCTGGCGGATGCGGTTGACCTCGTCTTCGCCCAGATCCTGGACCTTCTTCATCGGATCCACCTTCGCCTGATCGAGAATGCGAGCGGCGCGCGGATTGCCGATGCCGTAAATGTAGGTCAGCGCGATATTCACGTGCTTGTTACGAGGAAGATCGACGCCTGCGATACGTGCCATAGAATTCCTTTATCCCTGACGTTGCTTGTGCTTCGAATTTTCGCAGATCACCCGCACCACGCCCTTGCGGTGGATGATCTTGCACTTGTCGCAAATTTTCTTAACCGATGCTCGTACTTTCATAAAACCCGTCCTTGGTCCTTGGTCGTTCGTCCTTGACCGATCGGCGCCGCGCTACCCTGCCACAGGCGCCCTTTCATTTATATCGATATACGATTCTTCCGCGATTCAGATCGTAAGGCGAAAGTTCGACGGCTACTTTGTCGCCGGGAAGAATACGAATAAAATTCTTCCGCATTTTCCCTGAAACATGCGCCAATACCTGGTGCTTGTTCTCCAGTTCCACTCGAAACATCGCATTGGGCAGCGGTTCTAAGACCGTTGCCATCACCTCAATCGCGTCTTCTTTACTCATTCGCTCCTAGCTTCTAACTCCTAGCTTCTAGCTAAATCTGGCGGCTCTTGGCTGGAAACCAGGAGCCAGCAGCTAGAAGCTGCTACTGCGTCAAAATCATTGGCCCGTCTTTGGTCACAGCGACACAGTGCTCAAAGTGGGCGCTGCAACTGCCATCTTCGGTCACCGCGGTCCACTTGTCGTCGAGGACGCGCGCGCCAGGCTTGCCGAAATTCACCATCGGCTCGATGGCGATGACCATGCCTTCCCGGAGCCGGGCGCCATGACCACGAGCGCCGAAGTTCGGAACCTGCGGTTCCTCGTGCAGCTTGGTGCCAATGCCGTGCCCGACGAACTCACGCACTACACTGAAACCGTGAGATTCGACATATTCTTGCACCGCGGCGCCCACGTCGCCAACAGCGTTACCGACCCGCGCCTGCTCAATGCCCTTGTAAAGCGAGGCCTCGGTGACCTCGAGCAGCTTCTGTACTTCGGGCTTGACGCCGCCGTTTACCGGGACGGTGATGGCTGCGTCGCCATAGTATCCGTCGAGCACCACGCCGCAATCGATGGAAACGATGTCGCCGGACTTCAGCGCCCGTTTTTCTGACGGGATGCCGTGGACAATCTCTTCATTCACCGAGGTGCAAAGCACGCAAGGGTAATCGTAGTACCCCTTGAATGCAGGCTTCGCGCCCAGTTCCCGAATCTTCTTTTCGGCGGCCCGCTCGAGATCCATGGTCGTGACCCCGGGAGCAACCATGCCGCGCAGATAATCGAGCACCTCGCGAACGATGTGCCCGCTACGCCGCATCTTCTCGATTTCCGTCGCCGATTTGCAAACGATCGCCATGAGTCAACAGCCGTGCCGCTCAATCTCGTGAAAGATCTGCTCTGACACCTGGTCGACCGGGAGCGCACCGTTCACCAGAGCCACTCTGCCCTGCCGCCCATAGTAGTCAATCACTGGGCGAGTCAGTTTTTCGTACGTCTGCAGACGTTCGCGAATGACTTCTTCGCGATCATCGTTGCGGGTAACCAGCTTGGAACCGTCAAGGTCACAAAGTTCATCGACGCGCGGTGGCTGAAGATGGACGTTGTAGATTGTTCCACAAGCGGGGCAGGACCTTCGTCCAGTGAGCCGGGATAATAAGTCATTATAATCGACATCGATCTGAACGACAATCGGCAGGCACTTGCCAGGATTTGATTTGTCAAAGAGCTCGTGCTTCAAGAACTCGTCTAGCCAGCCGGCCTGGCCGGGTGTGCGCGGAAAGCCGTCGAGAATAAAACCGGGATCGCAATCAGCCTCCCGAAGCCGCTCCGCCACCATGCCGTACAACAACTCATCAGGGACAAGCTGGCCGCGGGCCATAATCTCTTTCGCTTGTAACCCGAGCGACGTCCCTTTGCAGACATGCTCCCGCAGCAAATCTCCGGTCGAAATCTGCGGGATGCCATAACGTTCGGCGATGAGTTTGGCCTGCGTGCCCTTGCCAGCGCCCGGCGGCCCCATCAAAATTATCGGTCCCACACAACGCGAAGTAACTTCCGCCATTAAGTTGGCCTCAGTTCCCCTCACCCCGATTTATCCGGCGCAACCCGCTGCGCTCGGACTAACAACCATTTTCGCTAATCTACCCCTGATCTTTCTACGACCACGTTCGGCGGCCACGAATTCTTCCGCTTTTTGGCGTGAATCCGTCATAGTGCCGCATGATGAGCTGGGCTTCGACCTGCGTTACCGTGTCCATTGCCACGCCGACGACGATCAGCAGCGACGTACCGCCAAAATAGAACGAGACTCCCAAGCCGTTGGTCACCCAAGCAGGTAATCGCTCAAAAAAGGCACCAATCGGCCCCCATAGGTGGTTGAGGTGGATGCCGGCGATCATCCACTCGGGGATGAAGGAAATGATGATGAGGTACAACGCGCCTACAAGAGTAATGCGCGTCAGAATTTCGTTGATATGATCAGCGGTGCGCTTGCCCGGACGAATGCCGGGAATGAAGCCGCCATATTTGCGCATGTTGTCCGCGACTTCGTTGGGGTTGAAGACGATGGAAACGTAGAAGTAAGCGAAGAAAACGATGCCAACGGCATAGAGCAACGTATACAGAGGCTCGCCCCAGCCCAGCCAGCGAATCACATCGCCGAAATAGCGGTTATTGCGCAGGCCATAGCCGACCATCTGCGGCATGCTCAAGATCGAAGAAGCGAAGATCACGGGCATGACGCCGCCTGCGTTCACGCGCAAGGGCAAATGAGTGGATTGACCACCCATGACTTTGCGTCCTACGACCCGTTTGGCATATTGAACGGGAATTCGCCGCTCACTGCGTTCGACGTAAACGATGAAGGCGACGACCAGCACCATCAGGACGACCAACATCAGCATGGCGATGGGGGTGAACGGTCCCCAAGCTGCGTTCTTTGCTTTATCCAGTAAATCGGCGACGCCGCGTGGCAAACCCACCACGATACCGGCAAAAATCAGCAGCGACATTCCGTTTCCTACGCCGCGCTCGGTAATTTGTTCACCCAGCCACATGATGAAAGCGCTGCCCGTGGTCAGGGTCAGCATCGTCATCAGCAGAAAACCGACGCCGGGGTTGACCACGAAATCGCCGGATTTTTCAAGGCTGATCGCAATTCCGAGCGATTGCACCGCGCTAAGGACAACCGTGAGGTAGCGGGTCCACTGAGTAATTTTCTTCCGCCCGAGTTCGCCTTCCTTCTGCAGCTTGGCCAGTGGCTCGTAAACCACCGTCAACAGTTGCAGAATGATCGATGCCGTAATGTAGGGCATGATGCCAAGAGCGAACACCGTCAGGCGACGTAATTGTCCACCGGAGAACAGATCGACAAACCCGAGGAAACTGCCCCGGTTCTGATCGAAGAATTGCTGCAGCTTGTCGGCGTTAACGCCGGGGGTCGGAATGTGACCGCCCAGGCGATAGACCGCCAACAACGCCAACGTGAACAGAATGCGCTTGCGCAGATCAGGAATGCGGAAGATGTTGGCAAATTTCTCAAACATTACTGCAAAACCTCGAATTTTCCGCCGGCTTTGGTGATTTTTTCCTGGGCCGACTTGGAAAACTTGTGGGCGTGCACGGTCAACGGTTTCGAAAGTTCGCCGTCCCCAAGAACCTTGATCGGGAGCTGCGTGCGGACAACGCCGGCTTTCCGCAAATACTCAGGAGTAATCGTAGTTTCACCGAGCGCGGCAAGGCGCTCCAGGCTCACGATGTTGTACTCCTTACGGAAGATATTGGTGAAGCCGCGCTTCGGCATGCGGCGATGCAACGGCATCTGGCCGCCTTCAAAACCGCGAATCATGCGTGAACCGCTGCGTGAGCGCTGGCCCTTGTGTCCGCGGGTCGAAGTCTTGCCCATGCCAGAGCCCATGCCACGGCCTACGCGCTTGCGGTTCTCCGACGCCTTCTTTGGTGCTCGAATATTGGATAAGTTCATAAAAATCCGTCGTTGGTCCTTGGTCGTTCGGCGCTGGCCTCCGCCTTTGAGGGCGAACTGATCGAAGGCAACCGACGCCCATTGCTAGGTTACGATTTCGACCAGATGCGGCACCTTGGCCACCATGCCGCGAATCGCCGCCGTGTCCGGGCGCTCAATCACCTGGTTTAGCCGGGTAAATCCCAAACCCTTGACCACTTTCTTCTGTTTTTCCGGAGCACAAATAGCGGAGCGCACCCACTTTATTTGGAGTGTTCCGTTAGCGCCAGATTTCTTTGCCATGATTGCAATTCCCCGTGCCGGCGAAAAAACCGGCGATGCTTACAATTCTTCTGCCGCCTTGCCGCGCATGGCAGCAACATCTTCTTTATTCTTCAACTTCTTTAGCGCGTCGAAGGTTGCCTTGATCACATTGTGCGGATTGGTCGTGCCAATGGATTTCGTCAGCACATTCTGAATGCCCGCCGAAGTCATGACGGCTCGTACCGCGCCACCCGCGATTACGCCCGTACCTTCGGGAGCGGGCTTCAGCAGAACCATGCCTGATCCGAAGCGTCCCAGGACGGTATGGGGGATCGTGGTCTGCGTCAGGTTGATCCGCACCAGATTCTTCTTCGCCGATTCAATTCCCTTGCGGATCGCCTGGGGAACTTCCTTGGCCTTGCCGGATCCGTATCCGACGATGGCGGCGCTGGGATCGCCCACCACGACCAGCGCGGCAAAGGAAAGGTTCTTGCCGCCTTTGACCACCTTGGTGACGCGGTTGATGGCGACCACCTGGTCCTTCAACTGGAAGGCGCCTGCATCAAGCTTTTTCAAGACTGTTGGCATATTCCTAGCTATTAGCTCCTAGCTTCCAGCTCCCCTAGCTAAGCCACGTTCTCTGGCTAGTAGCTAAAAGCCACCGGCTGCTCTTAAAACTGTAGTCCTGCTTCGCGGGCGGCGTCGGCAAGAGCCTTGACCCGTCCGTGATAGATGTAGCCTCCGCGATCAAAGACGACTTTCGTGATTCCCTTGGCCTTGGCTCGCTCGGCAATCGATTTCCCGACCGCTTTGGCAGCGGCGACGTTTCCTCCGACGCGCTTCTCGCCCTTCTTGCCTTCGGCAGAGTTAGCGGCGACCAGCGTCGATCCATGGAGGTCGTCGATCACCTGGACATAAATATGATTCAGCGACCTGTACACATTCAAGCGCGGCCGCTCGGCGGTACCCAAGATTTTTTTGCGGATACGCTCGTGTACGTATCGCCGATTGATGTTCTTCGATGATTTCGTCAGCATTGCTTCAAATCCTCTACTCGCGAGATCGCTACCCTCGGGATGATCGCAGCGGACTCCCGCTTCGCTCACGCCCGCCTATCGCGATCATTTTGCTCCGGTCTTTCCAACCTTCTTCTTCAACCGCTCGCCCGCGTAACGCACGCCCTTGTTCTTGTACGGATCGGGTGGACGCAGACCACGCATCTCGGCGGCAACTTGTCCTACCTTCTGCCGATCAATTCCGGTGACCGACAACTTCGTCTGCTTGGGGTCGACTGTGACTTCAATGCCAGTTGGCAACGGATATTCGATCGGGTGAGAGTACCCGAGGTTGAATACCACGATACTCTTGCCCTTCAATTCGGCTCGATACCCGATGCCGACGATTTCCAGTTCGCGGGTCCAGCCTTTGGTAACGCCTTCCACTGCGTTGTTCACCAGGGCGCGAGCTAATCCATGCAGCGCGGCTTGCGAATCGTTATCGCGCGTAGCGACTAGATGGCCGTCTTGCTGTTGAACCTTGATTCCCACCGGAACCAACGTCTCCAGCTTGCCCTTGGGTCCCTGGACGGCAACCGTGTTGCCTTCGATTTTGACCGCTACTCCCTTGGGGATGGCGATCGGTTTTTTTCCAATTCGTGACATAAGATCAGCTCTTCGCTGCTAGCTTCCAGCCGCTAGCTTTCGTTTGTCTCAGCTACTAGTTAGAAGCTAGTAGCGAGAAGTCCCCTACCACACTTCGCAAAGCACTTCGCCGCCCAGGCCCTGCTTGCGTGCCTGACGACCGGTCATCACGCCGCGCGGAGTGGTCAGAATGTTAATTCCCAACCCGCCAAGCACGCGTGGAATCTCAGTGCGCCGCACGTATACGCGGCAGCCCGGACGAGAAACTCGAGCAACGTTCGAGATCGCGGCCTCATTATTATTGCCGTACTTGAGGTAAACCCGCAGCAGCTTGTGTCCTTCCTCTTCGACGGGCTTGAAGTTCGCGATGTACCCTTCCTCTTTCAGGATGCGGGCAATCTCCGTCTTCAGCTTGGACGCGGGTATATCCACTTTCTGATGACGCGCGCTAATCGCGTTACGAATGCGCGCGAGCATGTCTGCGACCGGATCGGTCAAATTCATCGTTTTGCTTCTCCTCAGTCATCCGTTTCTTTCGACTTATTCCGCCGAAGACCTGCGATGACTCGTTACTTACCAGGACGACTTCGAAACCCCAGGGATTTCTCCCCGCAAGGCCAGCCCGCGAAAACACAGGCGGCAGATGCCAAACTTGCGCAAATATCCCCGCGGCCGTCCGCAAATCTTGCAGCGGTTGTGCCGGCGCGAAGAAAATTTGGGCTTGCGCGCGTCCTTGACTCGTTTTGCTGTGGTTGCCATTTAGCTCCTAGCTTTTCACTTTCCAGCTCTATGCCCGGAACGGCATTCCGAGATGCCGCAAGAGCGAACGCGCCTGATCGTCACTGGCGGCAGTGGTCACAATGGTGACGTTCATGCCCTTCAGCTTGTCGACCTTGGCGTAATCGATCTCCGGGAAAATCAACTGGTCGTGCAGACCCAGGGTGTAGTTGCCGCGACCGTCAAACGACTTGGTCGAGACTCCGCGAAAGTCGCGCACACGCGGCAGAACCACATTGACCAGCCGGTCAAGAAATTCATACATGCGGTCGCCACGCAACGTGACCATGGCGCCAATGGGCTGACCGGAGCGGACTTTGAAGGCCGCGATGGACTTCTTGGCGCGCGTCACGACGGGCTTCTGACCGGTAATCTGCCCCAGTTCGCCCACCGCCGGATCGAGAACCTTCGCGTTCTGGGTGGCTTCCCCCACGCCCATGTTCACGACGATCTTCTCGAGATGCGGCACCGCCATCGGGTTCTTCAGTTCGAACTCTTTCATCAGCGCCGGCGCAATCTCGCTCTTGAAACGCGTCTTCAGCCGCGGTGTTTCCTTGGCGCTGTGCCGTGCCGCTTCGGGAGCCCGCTGCTCCTCTTGTGGAGCGCCCTTCTTTTCTTTTTTGTCCTTCGCCATACCTTTGTGCCTTTGTCAAACTTTCCGGCCAACTGCCTCAGCTTTTAGCTCTTAGCCTTGGGCTAAAAGCCAAGAGCTTATTTCTCCAGCGTCGTTCCACACTTCTTGCAGACCCGCACTTTGCGATCACCGCGAACTTCATGTCCGATTCGAACCGGCCCGCAGGCCCCGCAAACCAATTGCACGTTCGAGATCGAGATGGGGCTTTCCTGTTCGGCGATTCCGCCTTGTATATTGCGTTGCGGATTCGGGCGCACGTGCTTCTTCACCAGCATGACGTGCTCGACCAGAACTCTGCCTTCGTCCGGGAAGATGCGGAGGACGCGGCCCTCTTTGCCCTTGTCGCGGCCGGTGATCACCTTCACCGTATCGTTGCGGCGGATGTCGACGCGCTTATGTACTGTTGCCACGGTTGCCATAAATCTTTTTTCTCACTTCTGCGGAGGTTCGCTCCGCCTGAACGACCGAGGGCGGCCGTTCCCACGTGCTTCTATAAAACTTCCGGCGCCAATGAAACGATCTTCAAGAACTTCTTCTCGCGAAGCTCGCGGGCGACCGGGCCAAAGACTCGGGTTCCGACGGGCTCGCCACCTTCATTGATCAGCACCGCCGCGTTCTGGTCGAAGCGAATGTAAGTTCCATCGCGACGGCGATGTTCCTTGCGGGTACGCACGATCACGGCCTTGACGACTTTGCCCTTCTGCACCTGCCCATCGGGAGAAGCTTCTTTCACCGCGGCGGTCACCACGTCTCCCAAGCCGGCGTTCAAGCCGGTACTACCACCGAGCGGCAGAATCATCTGCAACTTGCGGGCGCCGGAATTGTCGGCGACCTCGAGCATCGATCTCATCATTACGGCCATAATTTGCTCTCCCAAACGCGCCGAACTAGGCGCCGGTTCCCGTTGCTGCGGCTTCGGGCGCCAGCTTCGCCTTGCGGATGACTTCCTGCAACCGCCAGCGTTTCAGCTTCGACAGCGGACGCGTCTCTTCCAAGCGGACGAAATCGCCAACATGGGCCTGGTTCTTTTCATCGTGAGCGTAGAACTTTTTTGTCTTAGAGATGACGCGGCCATACAGCCCATGGCTCTTTTGCCGAATTGCCTCGACGACGATCGTCTTCTGCATGCGGCTGGAAACGACCATCCCGATGACCTGCTTACGCCGGCCTTCGGCTCTGCGCTGCGCTTGCTGGGTGCCGGGTTCCACCATTACTTCTTCTCCTTTGCAGCAGCGAGTTCGCGCTCGCGGGCGATGGTCTTTACCCGCGCGATATCTTTGCGCAAGCCCTGAATTTTTTTCAGGCTTTCGGTCTGGCCCATGTTCAGCTGAAACTTCAGCTTAAACAACTGATCGCTCAGATCGCGCTGCTGATGGCTCAGTTCTTCGTCGGTCAAATTTCGGACTTTGTCAGTTTTCATAACTATCTCTAGTGCACGGCCGATTCGCGCTTCACAAAGGTGGTGCGCAGCGGCAGCTTGTGTGACGCGAGGCGCATGGCTTCAGAAGCGTCCTGGAACGTCACGCCTTCCATCTCGAACAAAATCTTACCTGGGCGAACGACCGCGACCCAATGGTCAGGCGCGCCTTTGCCCTTACCCATACGGGTTTCGGCAGGCTTCTTGGTAACCGGCTTGTCAGGAAACAAACGGATCCAGATCTTCCCGCCGCGCTTCACGAAGCGCGTCATGGCCACGCGGCTAGCTTCGATCTGCCGGTCCGTGATCCAGCCCGGCTCGAGCACTTTTAATCCGTAGTCTCCGAAAGCCAGCTCGCCACCGCGCCAGGCTTTGCCTGTCATGCGCCCGCGCTGCTGCTTGCGGAACTTCACTTTTTTCGGCATTAACATAAGATCAGCCCTTAGCTTCTAGCTCTTGGCTCAAAACTCACTTTTGCACTCAAACTTCTTATTCCTGACTTCTAGAACGCACCCGCGGGAGATGCCACCGGTTGCGTATCGCGTTTTTTCTGCGACAGGATCTCTCCCCGGTAAATCCAAACCTTCACGCCGATCACGCCGTAAGTGGTGCGCGCTTCGGTGAAGCCGTATTCGATATCAGCACGCAACGTGTGAAGCGGCAAACGTCCCTGCAAATACCACTCGGAGCGAGCGATTTCATTACCGTTCAAACGGCCACTCACGCGAACTTTAATTCCCTTACAACCGAAGCGTAGAGCCGAGTCGACGGCCTTGCGCATGGCGCGGCGGAAGCCGACGCGCTTTTCGAGTTGTAGAGCAATCGATTCCGAAACCAACTGCGCGTCCAATTCCGGCTTGTGCACTTCCTGAATGTCGATGTGCACTTCGCGCGCGGTACGCTTCTGCATCTCCTGCTTCAGCTTGTCAATTTCGGCACCCTTGCGGCCGATAATAATCCCTGGTCGCGCAGTCTTGATGATGATGCGCAACTTATTGCCCGGACGCTCGACTTCGATCGAGCTCACGCCCGCCGACTTGAGCTTGTCCCTCAGCTCATTCTTCAGCTTGACGTCTTCGAGCAACAGCTTGTCGTAATCCCGCTCCACAAACCAGCGCGATTTCCACGGCTTGGTATAACCAAGGCGGAATCCGTAAGGATGAACTTTTTGACCCATAAATTCTCCAAGACCGTCCTACGTCGTAGGTCCTTCGCAAAACCAAAGGCGATGCTACTTCTTGCCAACAGTCTTTTTCTTTTTACCCACTGCTCGTTTCTTCGTCTTCCCGGTTGTTTTCTTCGCCGGCGACGCAGCGGCGGCTGATTCCTCGCCTACCACGTGCGCCAGAGCCTCGCCATTTTTTCCGCGCTCGGCCAAAGCAATCTGGATGTGCGCGATGCGACGGACGTAGCGATAAGCCCGGCCCATGGGGGCGGGGCGAATGCGCTTCATTCTTGGACCGTCGTTCGCCACGGCCTGCTTCACGTAAAGATTGTCGACATCGACGTCGATACCCTTTTCGGCGCTCAGGTAATTCGCGTTCTCAAGCGCCGAACGAACCAATTTTTCTACGGTGGGCGCAACGCGCTTCTTGGTAAAAGCCAGCGTGTTGAGCGCATCCTCAACGCGGCGGCCTTTGATCAAATCCAGCACCAGCCGCGCCTTTTGCGGCGAAACACGCATAAACCGGGCTTCAGCTCGAAATTCCATAGTTTTCTCAACTTCTGTGGCTCCTAGCTTCTGGCCTCCAGCTAAGAGCTAGAGGGTTAGCAGCTAGGAGCGATTTTTTAAGCCTTCGGCGCCGCCGGCGATGCTGGGGCCGCCGGGGCCGCTCCACCTGCCGGAACCGGAGCACCCGGACCGCCTGGCACTCCTGCCGGCTTCACTGCGGCTTCCGCAGCCGCCTTCATGGAGTGCGCTTTAAACACTCGCGTGAAGCTGAACTCCCCGAGCTTGTGGCCCACCATGTTCTCGGTAATGTACACCGGGATGAATTTCTTTCCGTTGTGCACCGCGATGGTGTGACCAACAAATTCCGGAATGATGGTCGAGCGCCGCGACCACGTGCGCAGCACTTTCTTTTCGTTGCGCGAGTTCATCGCTTCCACCCGCGTTTGCAGGAAACCATCTACGAACGGACCTTTTTTTGTTGAACGTCCCATAAAATCAGCTTCTAGCTGTTAGCTCCTAAGCTTTTCGCGAAACCTCGTCCATCCAAACAAGCAAAACTATTTCGATCGCCGGTTCACGATGAACGCGTCCGTGCGCTTATTGTTGCGCGTTTTGTAACCGCGTGTCGGCTGCCCCCACGGCGTCACCGGGTGACGTCCGCCAGAGGTTTTGCCTTCACCGCCGCCATGGGGATGGTCGACCGGGTTCATCGAAACGCCGCGATTATGCGGTCGCTTGCCCAGCCACCGGGAACGGCCAGCTTTGCCGATCGTGATGTTTTCGTGATCCAGATTTCCTACCTGGCCAATCGTCGCCAAACAATCCTGCGCGACTTTGCGCGTTTCACCGGAAGGCAATTTTACTAAAGCATAATCGCCTTCTTTCGCGACCAACTGCGCAGCGCCCCCGGCGGAACGCACCATCTGCGCGCCTTTGCCGGGCTTCAATTCGATATTGTGAATCGTCGTACCCGGCGGAATGTTGCGCAGCGGCAGAGCGTTGCCAACCAAAATGTCGGCTTCGGGACCGCTAACAATTTTCTGGCCCACCTTCAAACCATTCGGCTGCAGAATATATCGCTTCTCCCCATCCGCATAGTTCAGCAAAGCGATGCGCGCCGAGCGGTTGGGATCGTATTCGATGGTGGCCACCACCGCAGGAATCCCAAGTTTGTCACGCTTGAAATCGATGATGCGAAGCTGGCGCTTATGCCCGCCACCAATGAAGCGCATCGTCGTGTCGCCGGAATTGCGGCGTCCGCCGGTGCGCAGCTTGGGCTGCACCAGCGGCTTGTACGGCGTCTTGCTGGTAATGTCGTCGTTGACCAGCGTGGTGCGGTAGCGCAACGTCTGCGTGGTCGGTCTGTAAGTCTTAATTGGCATATTCAGCTCTTAGCCGCTAGCTCTTAGCTTCTAGCTTTTCTGTGCCGCTGCATGCGTCCGTTGCGGCATAAACGACCACCACGGACGACCAACGACGGTTTTATAAGTTCTGTGCGTACTCCGGCATTTTTTCGCCGCTCTTCAGGCGAACATATGCCTTCTTCCAATCAGCGCGGTATCCTGCGAACTTTCCCCGGCGACGTTCCTTGCCGGGATAATTTGCGGTGCGCACCGATGAAACCTTCACCTTGAAAATCGTCTGCACTGCTTCTTTGATCTCGGTCTTGGTGGCCTTGGGCGCGACCTGGAAGACCAGAGTGTTCTGGTTTTCCTTAATGGCCAGGCCTTTTTCCGTAATTACCGGGCGACGCAAAATCTGATATGCCGATTTCATCAGGCCACCTCCGCCGCTTTGTCATGCCGACCACGCCGGCGCGGAGAGTGCGCCGATTTTTTCGGCTTGCTGTCGCCGTGCGTCTTGCGATGCCGCTTGGGCACAGAGTTCTGCAACGAAAGCTGCAACTTCTCGATCGCCGGCTGACTGAAAATTGCGCGGTCGTAGCGAAGCAGATGGTAAGGATGAACCTGATTCGAAGCGACCAGTTCGACTCCATCGACGTTGCGCGAACTCAGTTCCAGATTGCGATTGCCGTGATTGGCCACTTCGACCAGCAACGCGGTCTTGTCGACCTTTAGCTTGTCGAGCGCCTCGCGGAACGCCTTGGTCTTCACTTCCTTAAGTTCGAAAGCGTTCACGATAATCAGCTTGCCATCCGCAAATTTCGCAGCCAACGCCGAACGCAAAGCACCGAGCAACTTCTTGCGCGGAAAGGTGTAGTCGTAAGAGCGCGGTTGCGGGCCATGCACCGTGCCACCATGCCGCCACAGGGGCGAACGGATGGAACCGATGCGGGCGCGACCGGTACCCTTCTGCTTCCAGAGCTTTTTGCCCGACCCGGAAACCCGCCAGCGATTCTTGGTGGCGTGAGTTCCGGCGTGCTGCCCGGCGCGGTAATGCTTCACCGCTTCCCAGAGCAGGTCTTCGTTGACCGCGCCGAAAATCTCATCGGCGAGGTCGAACGTCCCGACTTTCGCACCGCTTAAATCGTGAATATCAATGGTTGCCATTGGATTAAGCTTTCTTCGCCGCGCGCTTGGCTGCCTTCAACGGATCGACCGTCGTCGAACCCGCGAATCCGCGACGCTCTCGCGGCGGCTTTTTCGCCTTGGTAATGACCAGGTAGCCGCCGGTGGGACCCGGCACGCTGCCTTCGACGACGAGTAAATTGTCATCCTTATCCAAGCCCAGCACGCGCAGGTTACGAACCGTGACGCGCGCATTTCCCATGTGTCCCGACATGCGCATTCCCTTGAACACGCGAGAAGGAAAGGCCGACGATCCGATCGAACCGGTAATTTGAAACATCGATCCGTGGGACTTGGGTCCGCCAGCGAAATGGTGCCGCTTGACAACCCCCTGAAAGCCGCGTCCCTTGCTGACGCCAACGATGTCTACAAATTTCTCGCCGTCGAAAATGTCCACCAGTACCCGCGCGCCGGCTTTGATGCCGTCGCCGTTCTCCGCGGGTTTCTCCTCAACCTCGATCGGCACTTCACGGGTAAATTTCACCGGAGGCAAATTGTGCTTGCCCAAATGCCCTTTCATCGGCTTGGTGAGACGAGACTCCTTTACGAATTCCACCAGACCGATCTGCGCGACATCGTAGCCATCTTTGGTTTGTGTCTTGTGCTGCGTAATGACACAAGGTCCAGCCCGCAGCACGGTGACAGGGTGCACTTCTCCCTTGTCATCGAACAACTGCGTCATGCCGACCTTCTTGCCTAAGATTCCAGCTACCTTTGCCATTTCCTTCTCCAATCCCAGCTTGGCCCATGGCTATTGGCTGGGGAGCTATGAGATCCTTCGCCCTGCTCAGGATGACTGCTGCGGACTCCCGCTGCATTCACGCCCGCAGAACGCGATCATTTGTGCTCTTTACCAAAAGCCTTGATCTCGACATCGACACCCGCCGGGAGATCAAGCTTCATCAACGCATCTACGGTCTGCTGCGTTGGCTCAAGAATGTCGAGCAAACGCTTATGGGTACGAATCTCAAACTGCTCGCGCGATTTCTTGTCGACGTGTGGCGAACGCAACACGCAGTACTTGTTCTTCATCGTGGGCAACGGAATTGGCCCCGCGATCTGCGCGCCGGTGCGTCGGGCGGTCTCGACGATCTCACCCGTGGACTGATCCAGGATGCGATAGTCGTATGCCTTCAACCGAATGCGAATTCTCTCTTTTCCAATCACGTTTCTTTTCCTAACCCCTTCCGGCTTTTCCGGAAGGAAAGAGCTGGCGGCAAGCTGCGAGCCGCAGTTTACTTAATGATCTCGGCGATCGTTCCCGCGCCGACTGTGTGGCCGCCTTCACGAATCGCGAAGCGTAAACCTTTTTCCATGGCGACGGGCGTGATCAGCTCAATCTCCAGGCTCACGTTGTCACCAGGCATGACCATCTCTGTGCCCGAAGGAAGTTCCGCTACTCCGGTCACGTCCGTCGTCCTCAGATAGAACTGCGGCCGATAGCCCTTAAAGAACGGCGTATGCCGTCCGCCTTCTTCTTTCGTCAAGATGTAGACTTCCGCCTTGAACTTGGTGTGCGGCGTGATCGATCCCGGCTTCGCCAGCACCATGCCGCGCTCCACATCGTCTTTGCCGATGCCGCGTAGCAACAACCCGGCGTTATCGCCCGCCAAGCCTTCATCGAGCTGCTTTTTGAACATCTCGACGCCGGTGACGACCGTCTTGC
>Ga0335073_10000938_pt1 | contig 38522 bp, 36 predicted proteins | sample Lox_Sample_22_FD_207093 | JGI IMG/M metagenome (GOLD analysis project Ga0335073, IMG submission 207093) | Soil microbial communities from Loxahatchee National Wildlife Refuge, Florida, United States - Lox_Sample_2.2 | ecosystem: Environmental > Terrestrial > Soil > Wetlands | place: USA... | reverse complement strand
TCGCGCTCGGACTGCTCAAGCGCGTGGGTTTCAGGACTGCAGCCATCACCGGCAAGCCGGACTCCGCGCCATACCTGCGCGCGCTCGGCGCGGACGAGGTGGTGGCGCGGGAGTCGCTCACGAGCGCCGGCAAGCCGCTCGAGACGGCGGTCTGGGGTGGCGCCGTCGACAACCTGGGTGGCGAGACACTCGCTTACCTGACGCGCACGGTGCGGCCCTGGGGCAACATCGCGTGCATCGGCCTCGCTCAATCCCCAACTCTCAACACCACGGTCATGCCGCTGATCCTGCGCGGCGTCAGTCTCCTCGGCATACACTCGGTCGCGGTGCCGCGACCCTGGCGGCTGGCCGTGTGGGACAAACTGGCCGGCGAATGGAAGCCGCAGGACATCGAGCGGCTCATCGTGCGTGCGGTCATCGGGCTGGAGGAAGTGCCTCGCGCCTGCGAGGAGCTGATCGCCGGCGGGGCGCGTGGCCGTTATGTGGTGCGCATCGGCGGCGACCTCTGAGTCAGAAAGCGGCGGCTTATGTCGCATCGCGATTGTTGGGTCGGCGACCCGGCTCGAAGCCTGAGCTTGGCGCTGATCCCCTGGCACAAGCCGTGCAAGGAGCCCGTGGGCGTCTGCTGCCCATGACAGGGGATTGCTCATGACATGGCTGAACTCGGGGATCCGCGTCCTCCTCTTTGCGCAGGGCACCGCGGCGCGTTGGCTGCGGGAGGAGCTCAACTCACTCAAAGTTCGCATCCGGCTCAGCGACGGCTGCATCGACGAGCTGACGCGCGAGGCCGACCACGCCGCACGGCGTGCGCGCGGAGCCAAGGATGGAGCGTCGTACATCGAGCTGTTGCGCGAGCACCTCATCGTGCAGGCGAACTGGGTGCGCCGGTGGACGACCACCGACGAGAAAGTCCCTGCCGACGACCCCGTTGCGCAGGCCTTTGTAAGAATTGCGCGCAAATATGCGCTGCCCCGGCCGTGGAAGCTGTCCGAGCCGGTGGCGGTGGAGGTCGTGAGGCGGCGGCCGTCGTGGGCCCGGGCGACGGAGCTGCGCCCGCAGGCCGCAGGTCACTGAGCCGCGCGCCAGGCCGCCACCAGGGCGAGTGCGCGCCGGTGCACCTCGCCCGCGGAATGCCCGGCGCGATAGAGATCGCCCCCGACACCCAGGCCGGCGCAGCCCGCCTGACGCCACGGCGCCAGGTTGGCCGCGCCCACGCCGCCGACGGCAAACACGGCGACGGCGGGGGGTAATACGTCGCGCAGGGCTTTCAGGTGTGCCGGGCCGTAGCTCGCCGCCGGGAAGAGCTTGAGGAGGCTCGCTCCGGCCCCGAGCGCGGCAAACGCCTCGGTCGCCGTGGCAAAGCCCGGCATCACCGTCAATCCGAGGGCCACGGCCCGCTCGATCACGGCCGGCACCGTGTTGGGTGTTACGATCAGGCGGCCGCCGGCCGCATGCACCGCAGCGACATCCGCGGCCCGCAGCACGGTGCCCGCGCCGCAGAGACAGCGGTCGCCGAACCTTTCCGCGAGACGGGCCACGCTCTCGAGCGGCAAGGGCGAGTTGAGCGGCACCTCGATCGCGCCGATGCCGGCCTCGTGGAGCGCCGCGCCGACCTCGAGCACCTCCTCCGGCCGGATGCCGCGCAGGATCGCCACCAGCGGCACGATGCCCTCGGGCCACTTCTGCCGGGTGTTGGGAGTCACGACTGCCATAGCGTCCGAAGTCCCGCGAGCGCGCATTGCTCACCGTCGAGGCATGAGGCGGCGATGCCCTCGCGACGCAACGCGCACGCATAACGCTCGTTGAGCGCGCCGTCCCCGATCACGACCGCTTCCGTCCCGGCGGCGAAGAGCGGAATCGCGCCCCGCACGTCGGTGCCGATCAGCAGGCCCGAGAGATAGGAAAGCGCCCATGTCCTCGAGCAGCCGTCGATGAGCTGCCGGCTGCGCACCCCAAAAAGACAGTGCAGCAGGCTCGAGTCGCCAGGCGCGGCGGCATCCTCGATGCCGCGCTCGAAGCCGTCCCGGGAGTCGTCCGATGCGCTCTGGGCCTCCAGACCGGCAGGCGCTGCGCGCATCAGGGTGCTGCTATCGCGCAACATCGCGAAGAGCTCCCCGGTCAGGGCCGTCACGAAATCACACACCTGCCCGTCCTGCAGGTGCGCCCACTTGGTGTGCGTACCCGGCAGGCAGAGAAGGTGGCGCCCGGCGCCGAGACCGGGGTGGAGGGCGAGCGCTCCGGCGATCTGAGTCTCCTCGCCGCGCATCACGTCGGGGGAGCCGAGCCGGCTCCGGCAGGAGAGGCCGGGGGAGATGGCTACCGGTGCCTGGTCCGCCTCGAAGCGCAGTGCTGCCGCACCGAGGGCGCGCAGATCCACCGGGCAGGGCAGGTAAGGAGCCTCACGCCAGCCATTGCGCGCGCCCGCCATGCCGCAGAGCAGGATCGGCAGCGGTCCGTGGGCCTGCCGCCAGCCGGCGATCAGCGGCCGCAGCGCCTCACCCGCCGGCTCGCGCAGCGCCCCGATGCCCGGCCCCTGCAGAGTCTCGAGGACACGGTCGCCGCGGCAAAGGGAGAGCCGCAGCCGCGACGTGCCCCAGTCGCCAGCGATATAGTGCTCGCCGTTCATCAGTTACCCGTCTATCGCCCCTCAAACCCATGACACAGCGACTCAGGCACATGGATGTGCCCCGCCGCCGCAGGTGGCGGAGCTTCGAGCAAAAACCACGCTTAGCCGCTTCGGCGTTGCTCGAAGCAGCGCTGGGCCGGGCAGGAGCCCGGATCCAGCGCCTTAACAAGGCATGCCCGGATCCAGCGCCTTAATATGCTACCGTGGCGCCCGCATGCCACAAGCCGATCTCCCCGCCGCGGGGGCGAGCCCCGCCGCGACGACTCCCCACCATGAAAAGCTGAATACCCGGGCCGCCGGCGTCGTCGGGGTGGCGGTGCTTTGCAGCCGCATCCTGGGCCTGGTGCGCGATCAGATCTTCGGCTCGATTTTCGGCGGGGGCGAGGTCATGGATGCTTTCCAGATGGCTTTCCGCATCCCGAACCTGCTGCGGGACCTGTTTGCGGAGGGCGCGCTGTCGACGGCCTTCATCACCGTGTTCGCGAAGACCACTGCAACCGAAGGCGACCGCGCTGCGTGGGAGCTCGCGAACAAGGTGGCGACCGCTGCGGCGGTGATCGTGAGCTGCCTCACCGTGATCGGCATCGTCTGCGCCCCGTGGATCGTCTCCATGATCGCCGGGGGATTCCCTCCCGAGAAGGCGGCGCTGACCGTGAAGCTGACGCGCGTCATGTTCCCCTTCATTCTGCTGGTCTCGCTGGCGGCGCTCGTCATGGGGATGCTGAACGCGAAGAATGTCTTCGGCATTCCCGCGACCGCCTCGAGCTTCTTCAACCTGGGCTCCATCATCGCCGGTGCGGGCATCGGCTGGCTCATCGATCCGCATTTCGGAGTGCGCGCGACCCTGGGGCTCGCGCTCGGAACGCTGATCGGGGGGGCGATGCAGCTCGGGGTGCAACTGCCATCGCTCAAACGCCTGGGTTATCGCTTCCGGCCCGACTTCCATTGGCGGGACAGGGGCGTGAAGGCCATCCTCCGGCTCATGGTCCCGTCGGTGATCGCCGCGAGCTCCACCCAGGTGAACGTGCTCGTGAACTCGATGTTCGCCTCCCATCTCGGCAACGGGCCGGTCACCTGGCTGGCGTACGCGTTTCGCCTGATGCAGCTGCCGCTCGGGATATTCGGCGTCGCTCTCGGCACGGTATCACTGCCGCTGCTGTCACGCATGGCCGCCGGCGGCAACACCGTGGGATTTCGCACCGAGCTGGCGCGCGGGATGCGGCTCGCCTTTCTCCTGACCATCCCGGCGACCCTCGGACTCATTCTCCTCGCCCAACCGATCATGTCGGTTCTGTTCCAACATGGGCGTTTCAACGCGCACGAGGTCTTCGAGGCGGCTGCGGCGTTGCGGTTCTATGCGATCGGCCTGTGCGGCTATGCCGCGCTCAAAGTCCTCGTTCCCGCCTTCTACGCGATCGACCGGCGCAAGACGCCGATGTTCGTGAGCTTCGCCGCGGTCGGGCTGAATCTCCTCCTCAACTGGCTCTTCACCGTGCGGCTCGGCTGGGGCCATCAGGGGCTCGCGTTCTCGACCGCCTGCATCGCGACCACCAACTTCATCGTGCTCTATGTGCTGATGCATCGGCATCTGGGCAGGCTGGAGTCGCGCGCGATGCTGTCGCTCCTGTTGCGCCTCTCGGCGGCCTGCGCGGTGCTCGCCGCCGTCTGCTGGGCGGGCAACCACTACCTGCTCGATGACTGGGCGAGCCAGCGGTTCCTGCCCAAGGCGGGCTCTCTTGCGGCGGTCATCGTCGTCGGGGCCGGCGCATTCCTCGTCTGCGCGACCGCGCTGCGCATCCGCGAGATGCAGGATATCGCGCTCGCGGTGCAGCGCCGGCTGCGCCGGGCGGTGTGAGGGGGTCTCATGGGCGAGGGGGAGCTGAAACTCTGGTTCGAGTCGGCCCTGCTGCCCGGTGGGTGGGCGCGCGGCGTCCGCGTCACGGGCTGCGACAGCATCATCGGCTCCATCGAGGCCGGGGTCGACCCGGCCGGCGACGATGAGTGCCACGCAGTGGCTGTTCCCGGGCTGCCCAACCTGCACAGTCACGGCTTCCAGCGCGCGATCGCGGGCCTCACGGAGCGCCGCGGGCCCACGGCAGACAGCTTCTGGACCTGGCGCGAGCTCATGTATCGGTTCGTGGAGCGGATCGATCCCGACCAGCTCGAGGCGGTCACGGCGCTCGCGTTCGTGGAGATGCTCGAGGCAGGGTTCACGCGCGTCGGCGAGTTTCACTACCTGCATCAGGACTTGTCGGGCGTGCCGTTCGCCGATCCCGGTGAGCTCGCGGGACGCGTCGCGGCCGCCGCGGCCGAGACGGGCATCGCGCTCACGCTCCTGCCGACCTTTTATGCGCACGGCGGATTCGGTGGCAGCGAGCCGAGCGCGCGCCAGCGCCGCTTCGTGACCGATCTCGCGCGTTTCGCGCGCATCGTGGAGGCGAGTCGCAAGGCGGCGGGAAGCCTCACGGGCGCGATAGTGGGCGTGGCGCCGCATAGTCTGCGGGCGGTGACGCCGGAGGAGTTGACGGCTGTCGTGGCGCTGGCCGCGGGAGGCCCCATCCACATTCATGTTGCCGAACAGATGCGTGAGGTCGAGGAATGCGTTGCCTGGTGTGGCCGGCACCCGATCGAGCGTCTGTTTGAGTTGACTGAAGTCGACGACGGCTGGTGTCTGGTGCATGCCACGCACGCGACGGGAGGAGAGCTCGAGCGCATCGCGGCAGCCGGCGCGGTGGTCGGGCTGTGCCCGATGACCGAGGCGAGTCTCGGCGACGGCGTCTTTCCGGCCCTCGAGTTCCGCGCTCTCGGCGGCCGACTCGGCATCGGGACGGACTCCAACGTGCTGCTTGACGCCGGCGCGGAGCTGCGCGCGCTCGAATACTCCCAGCGGCTGACCCGGCGAGCCCGCAATGTGCTCGCGGCCGACGCGGGGCACTCGACCGGACGGAGCCTCTTCGATGCCGCGCTCGCGGGTGGCACGCAGGCGCTCGGCGGCGCGGCGGCAGGGGACGCCGAGGCTGTCGGCCTGACCGCGCGGGCCGCGTTCGATCTGGTGAGCCTTGATGCCAGCCATCCCGCGCTCATCGAGCGTCGCGACGATGAGATTCTCGACAGCTGGATCTTTGCTGCTGGCCGCGACGTCATCGACTGCGTGTGGCGCGCCGGGGAGAAGGTGGTGAGCGGCGGGCGCCACCGCAGGCGCGCGGCCATCATCGCACGCTATCGACGGGCAATGAAGGCGCTTCTGGCCTGAGCCGCTGACGGGGAGCCAACATGAATAAAATCGCCGGAGTTCTCCTGGCGGTGGTCGGCGCGGTCGCCCTGGCCGGGATTGCTCTACACCGTCAGGAGCCGATCAATGCGTTGTGGATCATCACGGCTGCCGTGTGCATCTACGCGCTCGGCTATCGTTTCTACGGCGCTTGGGTTGCGGCACGCGTGCTTTCCGTCGACCCGTCGCGTGCAACACCGGCCGAGAGGTACGACAACGGGCGCGACTTCGTGCCAACTCATCGGTGGATAGTGTTCGGGCATCACTTCGCCGCCATCGCGGGCCCGGGGCCCCTCGTCGGTCCGACGCTGGCGGCACAATTCGGCTATCTGCCGGGAACGCTGTGGATATTGGCGGGCTCGGTACTCGGCGGATGCGTGCAGGACATGACGATCCTGTTGCTTTCCACGCGCCGTGACGGCCGCAGCCTCGGTCAGATGGCGCGCGAGGAGCTCGGGCCGTTGGGCGGCTACGCGGCCCTCATCGGCACGCTCCTCATCATGATCCTGCTGATCGCGGTGCTCGGCCTCGTGGTCGTCAACGCCATGAAGAACAGTGCCTGGTCGACGGCGACCGTCTTTGCGACCGTGCCGGTGGCGATCCTCGTCGGGCTGCATATGCGGCATCTGCGCCCGGGGCGCATCCTCGAAGGCTCGGCTCTCGGGGTGGCGCTGGTGCTGCTCGCGGTGTGGGGCGGAGGCTGGGTCGATGCCCATCCGCTGCTGCGCGGCATGTTCGACTGGTCGAGCCTGCCGCTCGCGGGCTTCGTGATCGGCTATGGTTGGATCGCGGCCATCCTGCCGGTGTGGCTGCTGCTCGCGCCGCGCGACTACCTGTCCACGTTTCTCAAGCTCGGCACGGTCGCGCTGCTGGCGGTCGCCATCCTGCTGTTGCATCCGCAGATCAAGATGCCGGCGCTGACGCAGTTCGTCGACGGCCATGGGCCGCTCTTCGGCGGCAAGATATTCCCCTTCGTCTTCATCACCATCGCCTGCGGCGCGGTCTCGGGCTTCCACGCGCTGGTCGCGAGCGGCACCACGCCCAAGCTCATCGCCAGCGAGGCGGATGTGCGCCTCATCGGTTATGGCAGCATGATGCTCGAGTCGTTCGTCGCCATCATGGCGATCATCGCCGCGACGCTGCTCGATCCCGGGGTGTACTTCGCCATCAACACCGGCGCGGGTGTGGTGGGCAGCACCGCGGCGGCTGCGGTGCAGACGATCTCGAGCTGGGGATTCCCCGTCACGGTGCCGCAGATGCAGGCGCTGGCGCATCAGATGGGAGAGGCCACACTGTTCGCGCGTACGGGCGGCGCGCCCTCGCTGGCGGTGGGAATGGCGAGCATATTCGGCAACACCTTCGGACGGGGACTGCTCAGCGTTTGGTACCACTTCGCCATCATGTTCGAGGCGGTTTTCATCCTGAGCACGCTCGATGCCGGCACGCGAGTCGGACGGTTCATGCTGCAGGATCTGCTCGGCCATCTCTACGCGCCGCTCGGCCGCACGTCCTGGTACCCTTCGGTGCTGCTCTCCAGCACCATCGTCGTGGCCGGCTGGGGCTACTTCCTCTATGTCGGCGTGATCGATCCCAACGGCGGGGTCAACATCCTGTGGCCGCTCTTCGGCATCGCCAACCAGATGCTCGCGGCCATCGCGCTCTCGGTGGCGACCGGGATCCTGGTGAAGTCGGGCCGGGCGCGTCATGCCTGGGTGACACTCGGCCCGCTGGCGTGGCTTGCGATCGTGACCACGGTAGCGGCGTGGCAGAAGCTCGTGAGTCCCGATGCGCACATCGGGCTGCTCGCGGCCGCCCGCGCTCTGGCGGGGCAACTTGCCGCGGGCACCTTGCCGGCGCCGGCCGCGGCGGTGGCGCCGCAGCTCATCTTCAATCAGCGGCTCGATGCCTGGCTCACCGGCCTCTTCCTGGCCATTCTCTGGCTCGTCATCCTCGACACGGCCCGCCTCTGCTTGCGTAAGCTCCGCGGCCTCCCGCTCCCCGCAAGCTCCGAGGCGCCATACCGCACGGCGCGCCTGCAGCCGCCGGGGCTCACCAGCCAGCTCCCCCAGGGGGAGGGCGGCACATGAGCCTCGCCGGCATGCCGCGGGCGCTGCGGCGGACCGTGGCCACCGCCATGAGCTGGCTGCGCGCAGTCTCCGGGGACGACGCCTACGACAGATATCTGACACATCACGCGCGCGCTCACCAAGGCCCCCCCTTGAGCCGGCCGGCGTTCTACCGGGAGCGGGAAGAGCGCAAGTGGAGCGGCATCACCCGCTGCTGCTAGAATTCAGCCCTTTTTCAAGGACTACCATGTCACTCAAGATCATGATCCTCGGGGCCAACGGCTTCATCGGCAGCGCCCTGACCAGCGCCATCCTGCGCGCACGGGACTGGGAGGTCTTCGGCATCGATCTCTCCGACAACAAGCTCGGCGACCTGCCGAAGAACGACCGTTTCCATTTCGTCGAGGGCGACATCACCATCAACAGGGAGTGGGTGGAGTATCACGTCAAGAAGTGCGACGTCGTCGTGCCTCTGGTGGCGATCGCAAACCCGGCCCAGTACGTCACCCACCCGCTCAGGGTCTTCGAGCTCGACTTCGAGGCCAACCTCACCGTCGTGCGCCACTGCGTCAAGTACGGCAAGCGCCTCATCTTCCCGTCGACCTCCGAGATCTACGGCATGTCGCCCGACGCCGTGCTCGATGAGGAGACGAGCCCGCTGGTGTATGGCCCGATCGAGAAGCAGCGCTGGATCTACGCGGCCTCGAAGCAGCTCCTCGACCGCGTCATCTACGCCTATGGCGTGCGCGACAACCTCGACTACACCCTGTTCCGCCCGTTCAACTTCATCGGCCCGAACCTCGACAACGTCGAGGAGCCGAAAGAGGGCAGCTCGCGCGTCTTCACCCAGTTCCTCTCGAACGTGCTCTACCGCCGGCCGATCAAGCTGGTCGACGGCGGCCGCCAGAAGCGCTCTTTCACCTATATCGACGATGCGATCGAGTGTCTGCTCACCATCCTCGAGAACGCGCAGAGCCGTGCGTCACGACGCATCTTCAACATCGGCAACCCCGCCAACTGTGTCTCGATCCGCGACCTCGCCGAGCGCACCATCCGTATCGCCCAGGAGTTTCCGCTGCTGCGCGAAAGCGCGCGCGCCACGGAGATCGTCGACATCTCGGCCGGCGAGTACTACGGCAAGTACTACCAGGACATCCAGGTGAGAGTGCCCGCCATCCAGGCGGCGCAGCGCGATCTCGGCTGGCGGCCCACCACGGATCTCGACACGGCCATCCGCCGCACCATCGAGTTCTACGTCAAGCAGGAGAACTTCAGCGCCCGCGCCGCCGCCCTGGCGGGTAACTGATGAGGTGGTGGGGTTGGGTCGCGCTGGCGGCGGTATGGCTCGTCACCATTCAGATCCGCCCCATGCTCGATCCCGACGAGGGGCGCTACGCGGAGATCCCCCGGGAGATGGTGGCGAGCGGTGACTGGGTCACCCCGCGCCTCGACGGGCTGAAGTACTTCGAGAAGCCGGCGCTGCAGTACTGGGCGACGGCGGCACTCTACTCGGTGGTAGGCTTGAGCAACTGGAGCTCACGCCTCTGGACCGTCGGCCTCGGCTTCGCGTGCCTGCCGCTCATTTATGGTTGGCTGACTCGCCTCTACGACCGCCGTGCCGCGCTCGCCGCGGTGGCGATCCTGGCGATGAGCCCGTACTTCGGCGTCGTCAGTCATCTGGACCTCCTCGACGCAAGCTTCACGTTCTGGATGTGCGCCACGGTGCTGGCGTTTACGCTGGCACAGAGCGCACCGCAGCGCTCCGGCGAGGAGCGTGGCTGGATGCTCGTCTCCTGGACCGCCGCCGCCCTCGCAGTCCTGACCAAGGGCATCGTCGTGTTCGTCCTCGCAGGCGGGACACTGATCGCGTACAGCGTGGCGGAACGCGATTCACGACCCTGGCGGCGGCTGCACGTTGTCCTCGGAGTGCCGCTCTTCCTCGCGCTTGCCGCACCGTGGTTCATCCTGGTGTCGCTGCGTAACTCGGACTTCGCGTCGTTTTTCTTCGTCCACGAGCATTTCCAGCGCTTTCTCACCAGGGAGGCGCAGCGGGTCGAGCCCTGGTGGTACTTCCTCGCGCTGCTCGTGGTGGGCGCGTTGCCGTGGCTCGCGGCGCTGGGGCGCGCGGCGCTCGCCGCCTGGCGCGATTCAAGTTTAAATTTACAGTTCAAGCCGCTGAAATTTCTGGTATTATTTTCAGTTGTGACGCTCGTGTTCTTTTCCATCTCCAGCTCGAAGCTGGCGACTTACATCCTGCCGATGTTCCCGCTGCTGGCGGCCTTCACCGGCGTCGCGGTCACCGGGCGGGCGGGATTCCTGTCCCGCTCCACGGCAGTCGCCGCCGGCCTCGCTCTGTTCGTCGCCGCGGGGCTTCTCGTCTACTCCCAGCACCGCGACGGACTGATTCCCCGCCAGGCCGTGGCATGGGCAATTGCCGCCGCAGTTGCTGCGCTGGCTGCCGTGGCGGCGGGCTGGAAGACGCGCCCGTTGGCCGTGGCGCTGCTCTTCGTATTCATCTGGCAGGCGCTGCTCTGCGAGTACACGGTTATCCCTCCCTCGCGGTCTGCATACGCGTTGGTTCAGGCCGTCGCTCCCGACGTGCATCCGGGGACCGCCCTCTACAGCGTCGGGGAGTACCGTCAAACCATTCCACCCTATCTCGGCCGGACCCTGATCCTCGTCGACTTCAAGGGGTCGGGCGAGCTCGACTTCGGCGAGGAGAGTGAGCCCGGCCGTCAGACCGCCTCGTTGGAGCAGTTCGTACGCACGTGGGACGCCAGCAACGATGCCATTGCATTCTTCGATCCGCGCGTGTGGGATCATTACCGCCAGCAGGGCCTTCCGGGCCGCGTCATTGCGCAGGACGGCGTCACGGTCGCGGTGAGCCGCTCATGAGACTGCCGGCGTTCTCGTTCCTCTGCTGCGGGGTGTTGCTCAACGCCCTGGCGCAGCTCGGCCTGAAGGCCGCGACGGAGAGGACCGGGCCGCTGATGGCCGGGAGTGGGGCGATGCTGCGCCGCTCCCTCGAGATTCTCACGGTGCCGTGGCTGTGGGCGGCCCTGGCCTGTTACGGGTTGAGCGTCGTCGTCTGGGTGGTGGGACTGTCGCGCGTGCCGGTGAGTCAGGCCTATCCGCTGCTCTCGCTGGGGTACGTGATCAATGTCGGACTCGCCTGGTGGCTGCTCGGGGAGACGCCCAACGTGATGCGGGTGGCCGGGATCGCGGTCATCGTGTTTGGAGTGGTTCTGGTGGCGAGGTCATGACAAAACCGTCTGGAACGATTTTGGACGGCGCGAAGCGCCGGGGCCGAAGGCCCGAGGCCCAGGATGGGCCGAGCACCCCGTTCCTGCCGTTTACCCGGCCGACCATAGACGAGGAGACGATCCAGGGCGTCGCCGAAGTGCTGCGCTCCGGATGGCTCGCCTCGGGACCGAACGTCAAGAAGCTGGAGGCGGCGCTCTCGGAGTACTTCGGCGGCCGCCCGGTGCGCACGCAGATGCATGCGACCGCGAGCCTCGAGCACGCTCTCCTGGTGGCCGGCATAGGTCCGGGCCATGAAGTCATCACGCCGGCCATGAGCTTCGTCGCTACCGCCAACGTCATCGTGCGGGTGGGCGCGCGCCCGGTGTTCGTCGATGTCGGCCTCGACAGCCGCAACATCGACTTCGATCGCGTGGAGGCCGCCATTACGCCGCGTACCCGCGCAATCATGCCGGTGCATTTCGCGGGCCTGCCGGTCGACATGGAGCGGTTATATGCCATTGCCGGGCGCCACCGGTTGCGCGTCATCGAGGATGCCGCCCAGGCGATCGGCTCTTGCTGGCGTGGCCGGCGGATCGGCAGCTTCGGCGATCTCGTCTGCTTCAGCTTCCACCCCAACAAGAATCTCACCACCATCGAGGGGGGCTGCATCGTCGGCGGCTCGCCGCAGGAGCTGAGTCAGCTCGAGCTCCATCGCTTCCATGGCCAGAGCAAGCTCGCGGCGGACGAGGTCGACACCCTGTTCGCCGCCGGGAAGGCCAACCTGTCGGATGTGGCGGCGCGGGTGGGTCTGGGTCAACTGGCCTCGCTCGAACGATTCAATGCGCGCCGCCGGGAGCTGGCCGCGCGCTATTTCAGCCTGTGGGGGCATGATGCGCCCGTACGCCTGCCGGCGCGCGGTGACGAAGGGCACAACTGGCACATGTTCGCGCCACTGCTGCCGCTCGAGCGATTGCGCATCTCCCGGCTGCAGTTCATCGAGCAGATGGCGGAGCGTGGCATCGGCGTGGGCGTCCATTACGCCTCCGCCATCCACCTCTTTACGGCCTATCGCGCGTTGGGCTACCGTGAAGGCCAGTTCCCGAACGCGGAGCGCATCGGCCGGGAAACCGTGACGCTGCCGCTCTTCCCGGCGATGGAGCTGTCCGACGTGGACCGCGTAGTCGAGGCGACAACCGACGTGTTGAAGGGAGCGGCGAAGTGACGACGACGCTCTCGGTCGTCATTCCCGTCTACAACGAGGAAGCGGGCCTCGAGAGCCTGTTTGCGCGGCTCTATCCTGCGTTGGATCAGCTCCAGCGCCCTTACGAGGTGATATTCATCGATGACGGCAGCAACGACCGCTCCGCGGCGCTGCTGCGCGGGCAGTTCGAGCGTCGTCCGGATACCACGCGGGTGATCCTACTCACCCGCAACGCGGGCCAGCACATGGCCATTCTCGCGGGCTTTGCCCATTCACGGGGCAACTACGTGATTACCCTGGATGCGGATCTACAGAACCCGCCCGAGGAGATCGGCAAGATCGTCGCCGCCATGGACCAGGGCGCCGACTACGTGGGAACCGTGCGCGCGCGGCGCCACGATGTCTACTGGCGCAAGGTTGCCTCGCGCATGATGAACCGCATCCGCGAGCGCACGACACAGATCCGGATCACCGACCAGGGCTGCATGCTGCGCGGCTACCACCGCAGCATCGTCGAGGCTATAAACCGCTGTGTCGAGGTCAGTACGTTCGTGCCGGCGTTGGGATACAGCTTCGCTCGCCGCCCGGTGGAGATCGAAGTGGCGCACGCGCAGCGTACCGCCGGGCAGTCGAAGTATTCCGTCTATCGGCTCATCCGCCTCAACTTCGATCTCATGACCGGCTTCTCGGTCGCGCCGCTGCAGTTCTTCACCATGGCGGGAATGGCGCTGGCGCTGGTGTCGTTCTTCTTCGTCGTCGTGCTGGCCGTGCGGCGCCTCGTCGTCGGGTCCGAGGTCCAGGGCGTATTCACCCTGTTCGGCATCGCGTTCTTCCTGATCGGCGTGCTGCTCGTCGGTCTCGGCGTCGTCGGCGAATACGTCGGACGCATCTATGAGCAGGTGCGGCAAAGGCCGCGGTACACCATTGCGGCGGTGCTGGAGGAGGGTGAGGCCCAGACGGCGGAACGCCGAGCCCTTCCGGAGGTCCGCCGTGGATTGCACCCGGAGCTCGACCACACGGAGATGCTGCGCGCGGAGCGAGCGCGCGGCACGGCCGAGTGAGTAGCGCCCGGGCGATCGTCTTCGCCTACCACGATGTAGGCGTCCGTTGCCTGAAGACGCTTTTGTCCGCGCAGGTCGAAGTGCCTCTGGTCGTGACTGTCAGGGACGACCCCAACGAGAACCGCTGGTTCGCCAGCGTCGCCGATACCGCGCAGGAATATGGAGTGCCGGTAGTGATGCCGGACGACGCCAAAGATGGAGAGCTCGCGGCACGGGTGGCGCAGCTGCAGCCCGACTTCATCTTCTCCTTTTACTACCGCTCGATGCTCGGCGCGCCTCTCCTGCGAAGCGCCCGCCGCGGCGCGTTGAACATCCACGGATCGCTCCTGCCGAAGTATCGCGGGCGGGCGCCCGTCAACTGGGCGATCCTCAACGGCGAGCGGGAGACCGGCGCGACGCTCCACTACATGGTGGAGCGAGCCGACGCCGGCGACATCGTCGACCAGCTGGCCGTGCCGATACTGGAGGACGACGATGCCCTCGAAGTATTCGGCAAAGTGACCGCCGCGGCGGAGATCGTGCTGGCGCGCTCCCTGCCGGGCCTCATCGCGGGCGATGCGCCGCGCCGGCCGCAGGTCATCGAGCCCGGCCAGTATTTTGGGCGGCGAAGGGCCGAGGATGGCCGCATCGACTGGAGCCAGCCGACGGTGCGCATCCACAATCTCGTGCGTGCCGTGGCGCCTCCCTTTCCGGGCGCATTCACCGAAGTCGACGGACGCCAGTGGTGGATTCACCGCACCCGCGTCGAGTCCAGGCTGATCGCGCCCTCGGATCGGGCGCGACTCTTCGGCGCGCAGGGCGGGTGTTACGCGGCATGCAGGGATGGCGGCGTACTGAGAATCCTCGCGGCTGCAACCGCGGACGGCCCGGCCGACCTCGCGCAGCTCGCGCGCGAGCTCGAGGCCCGCCCGGCGGTGTTGGGTTGATGGCCACCATCGCGCTCAAGATCGACGTCGATACCTATCGGGGCACGCGGGAAGGCGTACCGCGGCTCGCGGCGGCGCTGGAGCGCGCCGGCGCGCGGGCGACTTTTCTTTTCAGCCTCGGCCCCGACCACACGGGCAGGGCGATCAAGCGCGTCTTTCGCCGCGGCTTCCTCGGCAAGGTGCGTCGGACCTCGGTGACGCAACACTACGGCGTCCAAACTCTGCTCTATGGTGTGCTCCTCCCGGGGCCGCACATCGGGCGGCGGTGCGCGGAGGTCATGCGGGAGGTGGGGCGGCGCGGGTTCGAAGTCGGAGTCCACACCTACGACCACATCAAGTGGCAGGACACGGTCGCACGGGCGAGCGAGCCGTGGACGCGGCGGCAGCTCGGGTTGGCACGTGAGGAGTTCATCCGGGTGTTCGATCGCCCGCCCGAGGCGCATGGAGCGGCCGGATGGCAGGTGAACGCCAGCGTGCCGGGTCTCGAGCTGGAGTTGGGGTTTCGGTATGCCTCGGATACGAGAGGGGTGTCGGCATTCGTGCCGCTCGTCGACGGCAAGGAGGTCGCCGTGCCGCAGTTGCCGACGACCCTGCCCACCCTCGATGAGCTCATTGGGCGCGAGGACCTGGGGGGGAGCGATCCGATAGAGCATCTGCTCGCGCTCACGCAGGAGGGCAAGGATCAGGTGTTCACGCTGCATGCGGAGCTCGAGGGCGGGGCCTATCTTGCGGGATTCGAGCGGCTGCTCGGTGCCTGGCGTGCCCGGGGCTTCAGTCTCACGGGGCTGGGATCGTACGCGGCGGCGCTCGACCTTTCCCGGCTGCCGCGGTGCGCGATCGTGTCAGGTGCCGTGGAGGGTAGATCCGGCACTCTCGCCCTTCAGGGGAGGGGTGTTTCGCATTAGGGTTGCGACGGTCGTCGCACCTCGTCCCTTGCCGGGCATATACTATCCGTGCTACTGGGGGTAACGCGCTCGTGGGAGCGGAGCCAGTGGCCATGCTCGTTGCGAGTCTCTACATTCTGGCGGGAGCGATCGCCTACGCGATGCTCTACAGCCTCGTGGCGCCGGCGGGTCGGCGCGACGCGGCGGCGTTGCATGCATTCGCGGCAACGTGTCTGTTCGCGGCGTTGGTTGCCGCGTTCGCCGCTCAAATGGCGCAAGCCTCGAGCGGAGCGCAGTTTCTGCGGGCGCTGAAGTCCAACCTGGACTGTCTGGTTCTGACGGCGCTGGCCTACTCCGTGTTCGTAGCGCGGTACGCGAGGCTCAATGTACGCGCTTCACGGACTGCCTTCGCCGCGTATGCATTGGTCTGCGCCACTCTGGTTGTCGTGAACGAAGTGCGGCCCTACGGGCTGCAATATGCGCGGTTCGACGGCATCACGCGCCTGCCGCTGCCCTGGCACGAGAGCATCGTGACGGGCCTCGGCCGCAGTGGAGCATGGACCTGTCTTACGATCGCGGCCGTGGTGGGCGTCGTCCCTTACGCGCTGATCGTGCTGCTCGGTCTGTACCGGCGCACGCGCGACCGCTCGGCTCTCTGGATGCTCGCTGCGCTCGCCGTCCTGGTACCGTTCGCCGTGGAAGGCGCGTTGGTGCGCCTGTCCGTCGTTCACGGCTTCGCGGCCGGCCCCGTCGGAATCCTGATCGTCATTGTCGTCACCGGGGCGACGCTGTCTCAGGAGACGAAGCGCAAGCTGCTCGACTCGGAGGAGCGCTTCCGCGTGCTTTTCGAGCACTCGCCCTTCGCGATGGTGGTGGTCGAGCCCGGCAGCGGGCGTATCCTCGAGGCCAACGACGTTGCCAGCGAGTTGAGCGGCTATGACGCCGGAGAGCTCGCGCGCAAGTCACTGCGCGAGCTGACCGTGCCGGAGGAAACATCCGAGGCGATGGCACGCTTCGCCGAGCTTTCTTTGGGAAGCGTCGACCAGCTGCGCAGCGAACGGCGGTTCGTGCACAAGGACGGCCGCATTCTCATTACCCGCTTCGCGGTATCCACGTTGAAGGACGGTGCCGGTGAGGTGTCGCGGCTCATCTGCTGCTTCAGCGACATCACGGAGCGAAAGAAGGCCGAGGAGCGCATCCGTCACCTGGCGTTCTTCGATCAACTGACGCGGCTGCCAAACCGGGAGCTGCTGCAGGAGCGGGTCAACCGGGCCCTGGCCACCAGCGCCCGCGACGGGCGATATGGGGCGCTGCTGCTGCTCAACCTCGACAACTTCAAGAACGTGAATGACACGGTGGGTCACACGGCCGGCGATGCGCTGCTGCAGCAGGCGGCCGCCAGGCTGTCGGCCGAGGTGCGAACCGGCGATACGCTCGCCCGGGGCGACGGCGACGAATTCATCCTGCTGCTCGAAGACCTCGCCGTACAACCCCTGGCGGCGGCCGCGCAGGCCAAGGCGTTTGGCCTGAAGATGATGCACGCGGTATCGGGTTCCTATGCATTGTCGGAGGGAACCCTCCATGTCAGCTGCAGCGTGGGTGCGACCATCCTCGCGGGCCACCGGCAGGCGACCGCGGATCTGATCAAGCAGGCCAACATCGCGCTGCACCAGGCGAAGAAATCCGGGCGCAATGCGCTGCGCTTCTTCGATCCCCGCATGCAGGAGAGCGTCAGCGCGCGTGCGGCGCTCGAAGGCGAGCTGCGCAACGCCATGGCCGCCTCGCAATTCACGCTTTTCTACCAGCTGCAGGTGGACGAGAACGGTCACGAGCTGGGCGCCGAGGCGCTGTTGCGCTGGAATCACCCGCAGCGCGGGCTGGTGTCGCCGGGCGAGTTCATCGCGCTCGCCGAAGAGACCCACCTGATCGTGCCGATCGGGGAGTGGGTCATGGATGCGGCCTGCGCCAGGCTGGCCGCCTGGAGGCGCAGTGCCCGCACCCGTGAGCTGTCGATCGCGGTCAATGTCAGCTCGCTGCAGTTTCAGCAGCCGGAATTCGCAGTACACGTGCTGGGCTGCATCCGCCGCCACGGGATCGACCCCCGCAAGCTCAAGCTGGAATTGACCGAGACCCTGCTGCAGGGGGATCTCGAGCGAACGGTGAGCACCATGAACCTGCTCAAGGCGCAGGGCGTGCAGTTCGCGCTGGATGACTTCGGCACCGGCTACTCCTCACTGCAGTATCTCAAGCGGCTGCCGCTCGACCAGCTGAAGATCGACCGGTCGTTCGTGCGCGACATCGCGTCCGACCCGAACGATCGGGCGATCGTCGCTACCATCATCGCCACCGCGGGTCACCTCGCCCTGGACGTCATGGCCGAGGGGGTGGAAACGAATGAGCAGCTCGAGGTGCTGCGCGAGTGCGGCTGCACTCGCTACCAGGGGTACCTGTTCGGCCGCCCCCAGCCGCCCGAGCGGCTGTTCGAGACCGAGGACGCGCTGGCGTCCTGATGCGGCAAGGCGCGGCCTGGAGGAGGGAGCCTATGGGGGCCCGAAAAATTCGCCCCCCCAAAGAGTTCGTCCCCGCCCGGCTCGGCTCAAAATATCGGACGCCTCGCCCCCGTCTCCTGTTACGGGATGGATGCAGCACTGTCTAAACCATCGAGCGCCTCCTTGCAGGATTCCGAGATCGCATCCGTCGTGCGGCGCGAGCGCGGGCGCTTGCTGTCGTTCATCCGCAAAAGAGTCGCGGATGCCGCGGAGGCGGAGGATGTGCTGCAGGAGGCGTTCTACGAGCTGGTCGCGGCTTACCGGCTGATGCAGCCCATCGAGCAGGTGGGGGCCTGGCTCGTGCGGGTGGCGCGCAATCGCATCATCGATCGGTTTCGCAAGCGGCGGCCGCAATTGCTCGGCGATATCGCTGCGGAGGCAGAGGAGGCGGACTCCGCACTGGAGAGGCTGCTTCCGGCCGTCGAGGACGGTCCCGATGCGGCTCTGGTCCGGGAGCTGTTGCTCGAGCAGCTCGAGCGGGCGCTGGCGGAGCTGCCGCAGGAGCAGCGCGAGGCGTTCGTCGCGCACGAGCTCGAGGGCGCGAGCTTCAAGCAGCTGTCGGCGCGGTGGGGTGTCGGGGTCAACACGCTGCTGTCGCGCAAGCGATACGCGGTGCTACACCTGCGGGAGAGCCTCAGGGAGGCGTACGAGGAGTGGCTGCGGGATCAGTGAGAGTGCTTGTAGATAGAGTGCTTGTGAGATGAGGAGAGAAATGTGAGAGGCCGTCGTTGGGTTTGGAAGGCCGTGGCGTTTGCGGGATTCGCCATCATCGCTTTGGCCATCCTCAGCTGGGTCGTGATGCTGCTGTGGAACGCGTTGCTGCCGAGCCTGTTCGGGGTGCGGCCGCTGCACTATCTGCAGGCGGCGGGGTTACTGGTGCTCAGCCGCGTCCTGCTCGGCGGATTGCGTGCGCATGGACCATGGCGACACCGCGGCTGGCGCGAGCGCTGGGAGAGCCTGACGCCCGAGGAGCGTGAGCGGCTGCGGGAGAAATACGCGCGTCATTGCTAGAATCATCGCCTGTGAGCCAGTTACCCGCCACCATGACCGCGATCGAGGTCGCTGCACCCGGGCCGCCGGAGAGCTTGCGCCCGGCGTCGCGGCCGGTGCCGGTGCCTGGGCCGGGAGAGGTGCTGATCCGGGTGGTGGTGGCGGGTGTCAACCGCCCTGATGTGCTGCAGCGAAAAGGGGTGTATCCGCCGCCGCCGGGCGTGACCGACATTCCGGGCCTCGAAGCGTCCGGAGAAGTCGTGCGAGCCGGCGTTGGCGTAACCGACCCTGCCGTCGGTGCCCTTGTCTGTGCACTCGTGGCTGGCGGAGGATATGCGGAGTACGTTGCCGCACCCGCGGTGCAGTGCCTTCCGGTTCCCGCGTCACTGTCAACGGAAGAGGCCGGCGCACTGCCGGAGACGTTCTTCACCGTCTACTACAACGTCTTCATGCGCTCTCGACTACAGCCTGGCGAGACATTGCTGATCCACGGCGGCTCGAGTGGGATCGGTACGGCGGCCATCATGCTCGCAAAGGCTTTCGGAGCCCGCGTCATCGTCACCGCGGGAACCGCGGCCAAGTGCGCGGCATGCCGTAAATTGGGTGCCGACCTGGCGATCGATTACAAACAAGAGGACTTCGTGGCCGCGACGCTGGAGGCGACAGGCGGCCAGGGTGCCGATGTCGTGCTCGACCTGGTCGGCGGCGAATACCTGGCGCGGAACATGGCCGCCGCCGCCGTGAATGGCCGCATTGCCGTCATTGCGACTCAGCACGGCACCAAGGCGGAGCTCGATCTGGTCACCCTGATGAGGAAGCGCCTCTGGCTCGGCGGCTCGACGCTCCGTCCGCAGAGCGTGGCGAGCAAAGGCGCGATTGCCGCCTCGCTGCGCCGCGAGGTCTGGCCGCTCTTCGAGTCAGGATTGCTGCGGCCCGTGATTCACGCCCGCTTCCCGCTGCGAGATGCCGCGCGCGCCCATGAACTCATGGAATCCGGCGCGCACATCGGCAAGATCGTGCTGGTCACGAAATGATGTGGCTCTCCCGCAGCGCCGCGACGATGTGCGCGGCGACTTCCTCCGCCGAGCCCTTGCTGGTATCGACGACGATCTCGGCTTTCTCCGGCGGCTCGTAAGGGGAGTCGATGCCGGTGAAGTTCTTGATCTTGCCCTCCAGGGCCCGGGCGTAGAGTCCCTTCGGGTCGCGCTGCTTGCAGACCTCGAGCGGCGTGTCGACGTGAATCTCGACGAACTCGCCCTCACCGACGAGCTCGCGCACCATGCGCCGCTCCGCACGGAACGGCGAGATGAAGGAGCAGAGCACGATGGCGCCGGCGTCGACGAAGAGCCGCGCGACTTCGCCCACGCGGCGGATGTTCTCCACCCGGTCGGCATCCGTGAAGCCGAGGTCGCGGTTCAACCCGTGGCGCACGTTGTCGCCGTCCAGCATGTACGTGTGCGCGCCATGGGCGTGCAGCTCCCGCTCCACGATGTTGGCGATGGTGCTCTTGCCGGAGCCGGAGAGCCCGGTGAACCAGAGGATGGCGGGACGGTGGCCGTTGAGGCGTACGCGCGCCGCCTTGTCGATGAGCAGCGCCTGCAGGTGGATGTTGGTGGCGCGCCGCAGCCCGAAGGTGATCATGCCCGCGCCGGCGGTGGCGTGGGTGAAGCGGTCGATCAGCACGAAGGCGCCGGTCTCGCGATTCTCCGAGTAGGGATCGAACGCGACCGGCGTGGCCGTCGAGAGATTGCAGAGACCGATCTCGTTGAGCGCGAGCGTCTTCGCGGCGATGTGCTCCAGGGTGTTGACGTCGGTCTTGTGCTTGAGGCTGGTGACCCGTGCCGGCACGTATTTCGTGCCGATGCGCATGAGGTACGAGCGCCCGGGCAGCATCGGCTCCTCGATCATCCAGAGCACCTGCGCCGCGAACTGGTCGACGACCTCCGGCCGGGAGTGGGCTTCGGCGAGCATGTCGCCGCGAGCCACGTCCACCTCATCGCTCAGCGTAATCGTCACCGCATCGCCGGCGGACGCCTCCGGCAGATCTCCGTCCGCGGTGACGATGCGCGCGACCGTCGTCTCCCGTCCGGAGGCGGCCACGACCACCTTGTCGCCGGGGCGCACCACGCCGGAGGCCACGGTGCCCGAGAAACCGCGGAAGTCGAGGTCGGGCCGGTTGACCCACTGCACGGGGAAGCGGAACGGCTTGCCCGCCAGACCCTCGGTGGCATCGAGATCCTCGAGGTGCTCGAGGAGCGTCGGCCCGTCATACCAGGGCATGCGCTGCGAGCGCGTGGTGACGTTGTCGCCGAAGCGTGCCGATACGGGAATCGGCGTGATCGAGGTGAAGGAGAGCGCCTGTGCGAAGCCGAGGTAGTCGCCCACGATGTGGTGGAAGCGCTCGCCGGAGAAGTCGACCAGGTCGATCTTGTTGACCGCGAGCAGCACGTGGCGGATGCCGAGGAGAGAGCAGATGTAGCTGTGGCGGCGGGTCTGGGTGAGGACGCCCTTGCGGGCGTCGATCAGGATGACCGCGGCGTGTGAGTTGGAGGCCCCCGTGGCCATGTTGCGCGTGTATTGCTCGTGTCCGGGCGTATCCGCGACGATGAAGGCGCGGCGCGGCGTCGAGAAGAACCGGTACGCCACATCGATCGTGATGCCCTGCTCGCGCTCGGCCTCGAGGCCGTCGACGAGCAGCGCGAAATCCATGTCGTCTCCGGTCGTGCCGTGCTTGCGGCTGTCGCGCTTCAGGGCCGCGAGCTGGTCCTCGAGAATGAGCTTGGTGTCGTAGAGCAGCCGCCCGATGAGCGTCGACTTGCCGTCGTCCACCGAGCCGCACGTGAGGAAGCGCAGCAGTCCCTTCTCGGGTCCGCCGCGGCGGCCCGTGCTCACCGTCACCTGGTCGTGCGCGTAAGCGGTCATCAGAAGTAGCCCTCGCGTTTTTTCTTCTCCATCGAGGCAGCCTCGTCACTGTCGATGAGCCGGCCCGAGCGCTCCGAGGTGCGCGCGAGCAGCATTTCCTCGATGATGTCATCGAGGCTCGCGGCCCGGCTCTCGATGGCCGCCGAGAGCGGGTAGCAACCGAGGGAGCGGAACCGCACCATCCGCACCTGCTCGACCTCGCCGGGCCGAAGCGGCATGCGATCGTCATCGCGCATGATGAGCAGGCCGTCGCGCTCGACCACCGGGCGGGGAGCGGCGAGGTAGAGCGGCACCACCGGAATCTGCTCCGCGCGGGTGTACTGCCAGATGTCGAGCTCCGTCCAGTTGGAAAGCGGGAAGACGCGGATGGTCTCGCCCTTGCTGATGCGCGTGTTGTAGAGATTCCACAGCTCCGGCCGCTGGTTGCGCGGGTCCCAGACGTGGCCGGCGGAGCGGAAGGAGAAGATGCGCTCCTTGGCGCGGCTCTTCTCCTCGTCGCGACGCGCGCCGCCGAAGGCAGCATCGAACTCCCACTTGTCGAGCGCCTGTTTCAGCGCCTCGGTCTTCATCACCTGGGTGTGCAGCTGCGAGCCGGAGGTGATCGGATTGATGCCGCGGGCGAGACCCTCGGGATTGGTGTACACCAGCAGCTTGAGGCCATGGCGCGCTGCGATCTCATCGCGGTGGCGGATCATGTCGCGGAACTTCCACCGGGTGTCGACGTGCAGCAGCGGGAAAGGCGGCTTCGAGGGGTAGAAGGCCTTGAGCGCGAGGTGCAGCATCACCCCCGAGTCCTTGCCGATCGAGTAGAGCATCACCGGATTGCGGAACTCCGCCGCGACCTCGCGGATGATGCCGATGGATTCCGCCTCGAGGCGCTTCAGGTGCTGCGACAGCATGTGACCGGATTGCGTGTCCATGATCATGCGTGCCTCAGGCAGCCAGCGGCACGGGGGTCAGTGCCCCGCTCGCGATGAAGAAGGTGTTGCGGAAGTCGGGCTTGCCGTAGGCGAGCGGTTTCCCGCCCGGGGCCAGCACTTTGCCGCCCGCGGCCGCCAACACCGCGTGTCCGGCGGCCGTGTCCCACTCCATGGTGGGGCCCAAGCGCGGGTACAGGTCGGCCTCGCCAGCGGCAACCAGGCAGAATTTCAGCGACGAGCCGACAGAGACGCGGTTGCTCACCGTGTAGTGTCGCAGATAGGCGTCAGTCTCCGGCGTCGAGTGCGAGCGCGATACCACCGCTGTGATCCCGGCCACGGGCACGGGTCGCACACGCAGTGCCTCACGCGGTCCCGGTGTCGCGGCATCCGCGGGGCACGAGCATCGAAAGGCGCGCCCGCTGCCGACGTTGCCGGCGTAGAGCACCCCGCCCACAGGCGCATACACGACACCGAGTGCGGGTGTGCCATGCCGGATCAGCGCGATATTGACGGTGAATTCCCCACGCCGGTGGATGAACTCCTTGGTGCCGTCCAGCGGATCGACCAGGAAGAACTCTTCGCCGACCTGCGGGATGGAGCCGGCGGCGACAGATTCTTCCGCGACCACAGGCACGGCAGGCGCGAGCCGTGCCAGATGCTCGAGAATGATCTTCTCCGACGCATGGTCGGCCGCCGTGACGGGCGATCGGTCGGCCTTCTGGGTGACGGTGAAACCGGCTGCATAGATGTCGAGGGCAGCCCGGCCCGCCGCCACGGCGGCGGTGAGCAGGGCGTCAATCAGCGCATCGTCTGGTACGGCTGGGGGCACGGGCATCAATGCTCACTGGGGCCAAACTGGAGTTTACACAATGCTCCGTGCGCGGGCCGGCTGCAGCTCGGCGGTTCTTAGATCTCTTCGGAATGTCGATACGCCGCTCAGCCCTGGCGCACGGCCTCCACCTGGATGCGCAGCCGTACCCACATCAGGAAGCCGAACTGCTTGCCGAAATCGACCCCGTACTGGTCGCGCTCGAATTGGGCTTTTGCGTCGGCCCCGCAGCGGTACTGATTCATCGCCGCGATCTGCTTGCACTCGAAAGAGTCGACGGTCAGCGTCAACGGATGCGTCACTCCATGCAGGGTGAAATCCCCTACGACCTTCGTGGGCTTGCCGTTGACGAAATCGGTCAGCCTGCCTTTGTAGTTTGCGGTCGGGTACTGGGCGTCGTCGAGCAGATTGGCTGCGGTGCGCACGTGCTCGTTGAGCTTCGGCACCCCGAAATCGATCGAAGAGGTATCGACCGTCACATCCACGGTTCCCGTCTGCCGCTGCTGATCGAGCACGATGGTGCAGGTGGACTTGGTGAACACCCCGCGCCAGACCGACAGGCCGCCGAAGTGATCCGCCTCGAAGCTGGGATGGGTATGCGCCGGATCGCAGACGAAGGTGACGGGCTTGGCGAGCGCGGTGCCGGCGTAGGCCGCCAGCAGCACCGCCGGCAGGGCGAGCTTGCTCAGGGACATTCGGGACCTCCTGGATGGGAATGCTAAGCCTACCGGCAGACGCTCGCCCGCGCCAGCCGACCGTTAGGCGGCCGCGGAGCTCAGCGGGCGCGCCTTCAGGTTGAGGGCGTGCGCCACTGCCTCGTGCGTGATCTGACCCGCATGCACATTGAGGCCGGCCGCGAAGCCCGGATCCTGCTTCAGCGCCGCCTGCCAGCCGAGGTCAGCGAGCATCCTGACATAGGGGAGCGTGGCGTTGGTCAGCGCAAACGTGGACGTGCGCGCAACGGCGCCGGGCATGTTGGCCACGCAGTAGTGCACCACGCCGTCGACCACGAAGGTCGGTTGGGCGTGTGTCGTCGCATGGCTCGTCTCGAAGCATCCACCCTGGTCGATCGAGATATCGACCAATACGGAGCCCGGCTGCATGGTTGAAACCATCGCGCGGCTCACGAGCTTTGGCGCGGCGGCACCGGCAATCAGCACGGCGCCGACGACGAGGTCGGCTTCACGCACCAGGCGCTCGATCGTTTCCGCGGTGGAGTAGGCGGTGCGCAAGGAAGCGCCGAAGAGACTCGAGAGCTCGCGCAGGCGATCGACGGAACGATCGACGACCGTAACATCCGCGCGCATTCCGACGGCCATCTCGACGGCGTGAGTGCCGGCGACGCCGCCACCCAGGATCACCACCCTGGCCGGGGGCACACCGGGCACACCACCCAGCAGCACACCGCGCCCGCCGTTGGCCTTCTGCAGACACGCGGCGCCAACCTGGATCGACATGCGTCCCGCCACTTCGCTCATCGGGGTCAGGAGCGGCAGTGAGCCGTTACGTGTGACGGTCTCGTAGGCGATTGCTGTCGCGCCGGACGCCATCAGTCCGTGCGCCTGCGTCGGATCCGCTGCAAGGTGCAGATAGGTGAAGAGGACTTGCCCCGGGCGCAGCATCTGGCACTCAGCCGGCTGCGGCTCCTTCACCTTCACGACGAGCTGTGCTTTTGCGAAGACGTCTGCGGCGTTCGGCGCAATGGCCGCGCCCACGGCACGGTACTCGGCATCCGAGAGGCCGATTCCCTCTCCCGCACCCGTCTCCACGAGGACCTCATGGCCGGCCGCGGTAAGCTCGCGGACTCCGGCAGGAACCAGACCGACGCGGTACTCGTGGACTTTGATCTCGCGCGGAACGCCGATACGCATGACTGGACCCCGAAAGTGGATGCCTCCCCAAAGATTAGGTCCCGGGGGGCGGCGGGAGCTTGCGAACTGGCCACGGTAAAGGCCGGACACGGCAGAATCTGCGACAAGCATGTGATTCCATGGCAGAATCATGCGCCTATGGAGCTCGACCGCTACGATCGCGCCATCCTGCGCCTGCTGCAGCAGGATGCGCGGATCACCAACGCCCGGCTCGCGAGCGAGGTCAGCCTGTCGGAGTCCGCCTGCCTGCGCCGGGTGCGGGCGCTGGAGGAGTCGGGCCTCATCGAGGGCTATACCACTCTGATCAATCAGCAGAAGGCCGGCTATCCTGTCAATGTATTCGTGAGCATCACGCTCGACCGCCAGAGCCAGTCGGGCCTCACCGCCTTCGAGACCGCCGTGCGGAGGATTCCGGAAGTGATGGAGTGCTACCTGATGACCGGGGAGCACGATTACCTGCTGCGGCTGGTGGTGGCGGACCTGGCGGACTTCGAGCGCGTGCACAGCCAACATCTGACACGCCTGCCTAGTGTGGTCAGCGTGCAGTCGAGCTTCGCCATGCGCACCGTCACCCGCGCGGCGGCGCTGCCCGTGCGCTGACAACCGGCTACGGAGGTATCGATGAACGCCCATATGAACGCTTCGGCGGCCGGCCGGCTGGTCCTCGGCGCCGATCTCGAGGTGAATCGCCTCGGCTTCGGCGCGATGCGCATCACCGGTCGCGGTATCTGGGGCGACCCGCCGGATGTTGCGACTGCGGTGCGGGTCTTGCAGCGCGCCGTGAGTCTCGGGGTGACCTTCATCGACACGGCGGATTCGTATGGACCCGGGAACAGCGAGAGCCTGATTGCCCGGGCGCTTTGCCCGTACCCGTCCGATCTCGTCATCGCCACCAAAGGCGGGCTGGTGCGTCCCGGACCGGACCATTGGAATCGCGACGCCCGCCCGGAGCATCTGCGCGAGGCGTGCGAGGCAAGCCTGCAGCGCCTGCGCCGCGAGCGGATCGATGTCTATCAGCTCCACGCGCCGGACCCGAAGGTGCCGCTCGAGGACTCGATCGGCGAGCTGGTGCGGCTGCAGCGCGCAGGCAAGATCCGGCACATCGGCGTGTCGAACGTCAGCGTCGCGGAGCTAAAGCGCTGCGAGCGGCTGACACCGATCGTTTCGGTCCAGAACCGCTACAACCTGGAGGATCGCGACTCCGACGACGTGCTCGCGTACTGCGAGAGCAAGGGGATCGCGTTCCTCCCCTGGGCGCCTCTCGGCTCGGGCCGGCACGCGCGCGGCTCGGGGTCTCTGCGGGCGCTCGCGAGGGTCGCCGAGCGCCACGGCATCACGGTCGGCCAGGCTTCGATCGCGTGGCTCCTGGGGCGCTCGCGCGTGATGGTGCCGATCCCGGGAACCGGCTCGATCGCGCATCTCGAGGAGAACGTCGCCGCGGCGTCCGTGCGCCTGACGCCGCCGGACATGCAGGACATGCGCTGACCGCTCAGGATGCGCCGCCGGTTTCCGGCACCGGCAACCGCGTCGTGAACTTCTTCGTGCGCAGCACGAAGCTCGTGTTCACGGAGCGGACGCCGGACAGCTGCAGCACGCGTGTCGAGAGGAACTGCTCGTACGCACTCATGCTGGCCGCAACGATGCGCAGCAGGTAATCGTTCGGCCCGCTCATGGAATGGCACTCGAGCACTTCGGGCCGCTCGCGCACCAGCTGGTCGAATTGCCTCACGGTCTGGGGGTGGTGGTTCTCCAGCGAAACCAGCGCATAGGCCAGGATGGGCAGGCCGATGGCGGGGGCCGAGAGCAGGGTGGCGTAACCCGAAATGAACCCTTCCTCCTCCAGGCGGCGCAATCGCCGCCAGCACGGCGCGGCCGAGAGGCCTACTCGCTGTGCCAGCTCCTGGTTCGAGATACGGGCGTCCGACTGCAGCTCATCGAGAATCCGGCGATCGAGCCGGTCGAGCGATTTCGGCATGGACTTTGTCACAGGCTACTCTCAGGAGAAAGAATATTGCCAGCTGGGGCCTCCATGGCGCAATGAACGCAAGCTCATTTCTGCACGCTGGCCCTAGAGTGAGCCTGTTCGTGCCGCCGATCCCGCGCCAGGAGAGCACCATGCCCGCCGCCGCATCCCCAGCCCCCCGCCCGAGCGGGCCAGTCCCCGTCCCAGGCCGGGAGCCCGACTGGCGGCGGGTGACCTACCTGCTGCACGCATCCCGCGCCCTGGACGACCTCGAGGAGTCCCGGCTGCTGCCCGAGCGGCAGGTGCTCTATCAGTTCTCGGCGCGCGGACACGACTTCGCGCAGATCGTCCTCGGACTGCAGCTCACCGATCGACACGACGGGGTCACCGTGTACTACCGCTCGCGCCCGGTGATGTTGGCGCTCGGAGTGGGGCTCGAGGACGCCGCCGCGGGGCCGCTCGCCCGCACCGGCTCTTTCAGCGGCGGCCGCGACATTGGCGTCGTGTTCAACAAGCCGGGAAGGAACGGAGCCACGGTGTTGCCGGCTTGTGGCGGCGTGGGCGCGCAGTACACGCCGGCGGCAGGCTGGGCGCAGGCCGTCCGCTACCACCGCGAGGTGCTGCAGGACGGTGCGTATGAGCACAGCATCGCCGTCGTGCTGGGTGGCGACGCTTCGGTCGCTACCGGTGGATTCTGGTCGGCGCTCACGATGGCCACGACGTTGCGTCTGCCCATGCTGTTTTACATCGAGGACAACGGCTTCGGCATTTCGGTGCCCTCGCTGCTGCAAACGCCGGGCGGCAACATTGCGGCCAACCTGCGCGCCTTCTCCGGCCTGACGGTTCTCGAAGGCGACGGCGCCGATCCCTTGCAGGCATCGCAGCTCGTCGCCGAAGCGGTTCGGCGCGTGCGCGAGGAGCGAGGGCCGCTGCTGCTGCGTCTGACGGTGCCGCGGCTCTCCGGGCACTCCGGACAGGATACCCAGGCCTACAAATCGCCCGAGACGATCTCCCTCGAGCGGGCGCGCGATCCACTGCATCGGTTGCAACGTTTCCTCGTCCCTCGTGTCCTGTCGGAACAGGATTGGACGCGGTTGGCAAACGACGCGCGTCGCGACGTCGAGCAAGCGGTCGAGCGTGCATTAGCGCGGTCGCACCCTGACCCGACGCAGCTGACTCGCTACGTGTTCTCTGAGTCTGCCGGCGACGGTACGCCGGAAGTGCAGGAGCAGGGTGGACTTGCCGCCGCGGGCTACACGTTTCCACCACCGGTGCACGAGGCGCGACCGGAGCCCGCACGTATCAACATGCTGACTGCGATCCGGCGCACGCTCGACGTGGAGCTCACGCTGAATCCGCGGATGATGGTCTTCGGTGAGGATGTCGGCCCCAAAGGCGGTGTGCATGGAGCGACGCTCGGACTGCAGGAGAAGCACGGCGCCGGGCGCGTCTTCGATACCAGCCTCTCGGAAGAGGGCATCATCGGCCGTGCCATCGGCCTTGCGCTCACCGGCCTGCTGCCCGTGCCTGAGATTCAGTTCCGCAAGTACGCCGATCCGGCCACGGAGCAGCTCAACGACTGCGGCACGATGCGCTGGCGCACCGGCAATCGTTTCGCCGCGCCCATGGTGGTGCGGATTCCGGGCGGCTTCTTCAAATGCGGCGATCCCTGGCACAGCCAGACCAACGAAGTCGCCTTCGTGCACGGCATCGGTTGGCGAGTGGCGGTGCCGTCGAACGCGGAAGATGCGACCGGCCTTCTGCGCTCGGCGCTGCGCGGCAACGATCCGACGCTGTTCTTCGAGCATCGCGCGCTGTTGGATGGCGCGTGGGCGCGCCGTCCCTATCCCGGGGACGGCTACATCGTGCCCTTTGGTGTGGCCCGCTGCGTTCGCGAGGGCAGTGAGCTCAGCATCGTGACCTGGGGCGCCATGGTGGAGCGCTGCGAGCGCGCCGCCGCGGCGTCGGGCGTGGATGCCGAGATCCTGGATCTGCGGACGCTCTCGCCCTGGGATAAGCAGGCCGTGCTTGCCTCCGTGCAGAAGACGCGTCGCTGTCTGATCGTGCACGAGGACAACCTGACCGCAGGCTTCGGGGCCGAGATCGCGGCCTGCGTCGCGAAGGAGGCCTTTTTCAGCCTGGATGCTCCGATCGAGCGGCTCGCCATGCCCGACATTCCGAGCCCGCACAGTCCGCTGCTGCTCGAGGCAGCCTTGCCCGGCGTGGAGTCGATCACGCGGGCTATCCAGCAGATCGCGAGCGTTTGAGTCATGTCGGCAACCGCGAACAGTGTGGAGATCAGGGCTCCCGCCGGACAGGAAGAGGGCACGCGCTCCCAGGTGCTGCGCTGGCTGAAGAGCGTTGGCGAGGCGGTGGCGCAGCACGAGCCGCTGATCGAGCTCGAGACCGACAAAGTGACGGTCGAGGTGGCCTCGCCGGGAGCCGGCGTGCTCACCGAGATCCTGAAGCAGGAGCAGGAAGAGGTGGCGCCGGGCGAGCTCCTGGGGCGGATCGGTGTGGTGGCGGCGGTCGCCGCGGCCGGCACTGCGCCGGAGTCGGTCCACGAGAGCGGCCCTGGCCGGGCCGTGCCTCTGGCCGTCCATGGCGGCAGGGCCCCCGGCCCGGACCTCCTGTCCGGGCGCTCGTCGCTTCGCGACTCGCCCAGCGACGCTGCGGCGCGGCAACTGAGTCCGGCCGTGCGCCGTCTGCTCGCCGAGCATTCGCTGGACGCGGCGTCCGTTCAAGGTACGGGCGAGGGCGGCCGAATCACCGTGGCGGACGTAATGCGGCACGCAGGCGCAGCACCTCAGCCACGGGCGGACGCCATCGACACGCGATCTGACTCCATTGGCATCGAGGGAACCGCTTCGCACCGTGTGCCTCACTCTCCGGTCCGCAAGCGCATCGCGGCGCGGATGGTCGAAAGCCTGCTTTACACCGCGCCTCACGTCACTACGGTGTTCGACGTTGATATGGGCGAAGTGCTCGCCCACCGTCAGCGGCATCGCGAAGAGTTTGCACGTCGAGGTGTCGCACTGACACTGACGGCATACTTCGCGCAGGCCGCGGTGACTGCCATCCGCGAAGTCCCGGAGGCGAACAGCCGGTGGCTGGAGACGGAGCTCGAGATCTACGACACCATCAATCTGGGCATCGCCACGGCCGCTGAAGGCGGCCTGGTGGTGCCGGTGCTGCACCACCTCGAGTCGCTCGATCTGCTCCAGACTGCCCGCCATCTCGAGGAGCTGGTGCGCAAGGCGCGCGACGGCGCGCTCGCGCCGTCGGACGTGCGCGGCGGCACGTTCACTCTCTCCAATCACGGCGTGAGCGGCAGCCTGCTCGCGACGCCCATCATCATCCCGCAGCCGCAGTCCGCGATCCTGGGCCTGGGCAAGCTCGAGAAGCGCGCGGTGGTGATCGAGGACGAGATCGTGGCGCGCTCGCGCTGCTATGCCACCTTGACCATCGATCACCGTGTGATGGACGGTAACCGGGCAAACCGGTTCCTGCAGGCATTCACGGCGCGGCTCTCCGGCTGGAAGGACTGAGCCGCAGGTGACTCGGGCGGGCGGGGCCGCTACTATTCGCCGATTGCTGTCATCAATCTCGCTGTTTGGCGGAGGACGTGAGCATGGCCGAGAACGCACCCGCGATGCCGGGCAAACCGACCGAGGACGAGCCTGATCTCGACCGACGGCGGATGCTCACTACCACTACGGCGGCGGTCGGTGCCGTCGGTGTGGCACTGACCGCGGTGCCGTTCATCGAGTCGATGGAGCCCAGCGAGACGGCGCGCGCGCTGGGTGAGCCGGTGACCATCGACATCTCCAAGCTCGCACCGGGTGAGATGATGAGCACCGAGTGGCGCCAGAAACCCGTGTGGGTACTGCACCGCACCGACGCGCAGCTCGCCGAGCTGCCGAAGCTCAACGGCCAGCTCAAGGATCCTTTCTCGAAACAGGATCAGCAGCCGGCGAGCCTCCCCGGCTGGCATACGGTGCCGCGGGCCATCAATCCGAAGTACCTGGTGGTGGTCGGCATCTGCACTCATCTGGGATGCATCCCGAAGTACCGGCCGCAGCTCAATGCGCCGGACCTGCCCGCAGGCTGGCCGGGCGGCTTCTTCTGCCCTTGCCACGGCTCTCGCTACGATCTTTCGGCCCGCGTCATGGACGGCTCGCCGGCACCGCTCAACCTGCCCGTCCCGCCGCACTACTACAAGGACGCCACGACCATCGTCGCCGGGGAGCTCGCCGACGGCAGTGACGAGAACTGGGAGCCGGATACCTGGTAACTAGCCTGCCCGGCCGCCGTGCGTTCTGCCGAAGCGAGCCTGCACTTCGGCCCCCGCCGGCGGCAGCGCCCCGGCGATCGTTGCGCCGGTCTCGGTGAGGAACCGCTCCGCGGCCGCGAACACCGCGGCGTAGAGAGCGGCGGTGAGCTCGTAGGCTTCCGCACCTACCCATTCCGAGGGCAAGAGAGCAGGGGGCAGAAGCGGCTCCTGCAGGTGGATCTTCCTGTACTCATGGATGAGTAGCGTGCGCACGAGGAACGCTGCCTGGGGGGCGAGCCCTTCGGACTCCCGCAGCGCGGCCTGCACGGGCGCGAACGTGTCGCGAAACCGGCGGTAGCGGCGGCCGATCGCCGCCAGATCCCAGCCCTCGGCCGCGAGCCGGCGGTCGGCGGCCAGCCCCTCGGTCGCGCTCTTGAAGAGCCAACAGCGGTTGGCGCGGCCGAGTGTGACCAGCCAGCCACGGGCTTCCTCCAGCGTACAGGCGGGGTGCGCATACACCCCGGGGCTCAGCTGCCCGAAGCCGAGCCAGCGCAGCTCCTCGCGGATGTTGCCGCGGGGCTGGCCGCCGGCGGGCGGCAGCACCGCGAGCGTCCACTGCCCGTCCCAGCTCGAGGGGTTGAGGCCATAGATGCGCCGGGTCGCCTCGGCGAAGAGCTTGCGGCCGCTCTCGGTCAGGCGATATTCGCTGCGCCTGCCGTGGCGCGTGGCGGCGAGCCAGCCTTCGGCCGCGAGGCGCGCGACCGCAGTGCGCACCAACCGCTCGGCGAGACCGAACGGGCGCGCGAGATCGATCAGGCTTCCCAGGGTGACGGCGCCGCCGCGGGGCGCGATGGCATCGCCGAAGATCGTGATGAGGAGCGAGCCGCCGCGCAGCGGCCGCTGGCCGTGAAAGCGGCGCAGCAGGGCCTCGACGGGTTTCGTGAGCGGTGGCACGGCCACATTCTGGCACGAAAAGACGTGACACAGAAAATGATAGTGATACGATATTCCTGTGTCACGTTGCGGAGCGGCAGCATCGAGCCATGTACACCCAGGCCCTCGATTCCCCCCAGCCCCCCGATCTCGAACGCCGGCCCGGAAGCCCCGGCGGCGAGCCGGCGCTCGAGCGCCGCTTCGAGGAGCGCATCGAGCGCGACGAGAAGATCGAGCCCAAGGACTGGATGCCGGAGGCGTACCGGCAGACGCTCGTGCGGCAGATCTCCCAGCACGCGCACTCGGAAATCGTCGGCATGCTGCCCGAGGGCAACTGGATCACGCGCGCGCCGTCATTGCGGCGCAAGGCGGTCCTGATCGCCAAGGTGCAGGACGAGGGCGGCCACGGCATGTATCTCTACAGTGCCGCGGAGACGCTCGGCGTCGCGCGCGCGGAGATGCTCGAGCAGCTCCTCGACGGCCGTGCCAAGTACTCGAGCATCTTCAACTACCCGACGCTCACCTGGGCGGATGTCGGGGCGATCGGCTGGCTGGTCGACGGCGCGGCCATCATGAACCAGATCCCGATCTGCCGCTGCTCCTACGGCCCCTATGCGCGCGCCATGGTGCGCATCTGCAAGGAGGAGAGCTTCCATCAGCGCCAGGGCTTCGAGATCATGCTGGCGCTCGCGCGGGGCACGCAGGAGCAGCGGGCGATGGCGCAGGATGCGCTCAACCGCTGGTGGTGGCCGTCGATCATGATGTTCGGGCCGAGCGATGCCAGCTCCACTCACACGGCGCAGTCGATGCGCTGGCGCATCAAGCGCTTCACCAACGACGAGCTGCGGCAGAAGTTCATCGATGTCACCGTGCCGCAGGCCGAGTTCCTCGGGCTCACCATTCCCGACGCGGCGCTCCGCTGGGACGAGGCCAGCCAGCACTACCTCACCGGGCCCATCGACTGGAGCGAGTTCAAGGCCGTGCTGCAGGGCAACGGGCCGTGCAACCAGGAGCGGATGCAGGCGCGGCGCGAGGCTCACGAGGACGGTCGCTGGGTCCGGGAAGCCGCCACCGCTTACGCGGCCAAACACGGGAGCCGCAGGCATGAGTGACGACTGGCCGCTGTTCGAAGTCTTCATCCGCGCCCGCTCGGGTCTCGAGCACAAGCATGTCGGGAGCCTGCACGCAGCCGATGCGCGCATGGCCATCGAGCATGCGCGGGACGTCTATACGCGGCGTCAGGAAGGAGTCAGTGTCTGGGTGGTGCGCTCGAGCGAGATCATCGCTTCCGACCCGGAGGAGGCCGAAGCGCTCTTCGAGCCGGCGCGCGACAAGGTATACAGGCACCCGACGTTCTACGAGATTCCGGACGAGGTCAAGAACCTGTGACCTCCGCAGCGACGTTCCCCTACATATTGCGGCTCGCCGACACCAGTCTCGTGCTCGGCCAGCGGCTGGGCGAGTGGGTCGGCCATGCGCCGGCGCTGGAGGAAGATCTGGCGCTCGCCAACATCGCTCTCGACCTGCTCGGACAGGCGAGGCTCCTCCTCAGCTACGCGGGAGAGATCGAGGGGCGCGGGCGCGATGAGGATGCGCTCGCCTTCCTGCGCGATGCAGCCGAATTCTGCAACGTCTCGCTGGCGGAGCAGCCGAATGGCGACTTCGGCCGCACCATCGTGCGCCAGTTCCTGCTCGATGCGTGGCAGCTCGAGCTCTACGAGGCGTTGTCCGGCTCGACCGATGCGCGCCTCGCCGGGATTGCCGCCAAAGCCGTCAAGGAGACGCGCTATCACCTGCGGTTCAGCGCCGGCTGGCTGGTGCGGCTCGGCGATGGCACCGCGGAGAGTCATGCTCGAGTCGCGGCGGCGCTCGAGGAGCTCTGGCGCTTCACCGACGAGCTCCTCACGCCCGATGCGGTCGATGAGGAAATGGCCGCAGCCGGCGTCGCGCCGTCATTGGCAGGGTTGCGGCTCCGATGGGAGGAGCGGGTGGGCGCCGTATTGGCGCAAGCCACCCTGAAGCGGCCGGCGGCCGCGTCCTATCTCTGGCACGGCAAGCGCGGCGTGCACACCGAGCACCTCGGTCACATGCTGGCCGAGATGCAACACCTGCCGCGCACCTTCCCAGGTGTGACATGGTGAGCGAGCAGGTGTGGCGGGTCTTGCGGTCCGTCATGGACCCGGAAATCCCGGTGCTGAGTGTGGTCGATCTGGGTATCGTGAGATACGTGCGCGCCGACGGGGCAGGTCTGCACGTTGGAATCACCCCTACCTACTCCGGCTGCCCCGCCACGGAGGTCATTCAGCGATCGATCCGCGAGGCGCTGGCGCGCGAGGAGCTCGAGGATGTCACCGTCGAGACGGTGCTCTCGCCACCGTGGACCAGCGAGTGGCTGAGCGAGGAGGGGAGGCGGAAGCTGGAAGCGTTCGGCATTGCCGCACCCGCCGCGCGTTCGGCTGCCAACGTGGCTTGCCCACGCTGTGGCAGCCATGAGGTGCAACGGGTGAGCGAGTTCGGCTCGACTCCGTGCAAAGCACATTATCGCTGCGGCGACTGCCTCGAGCCCTTCGACGTCTTCAAGTGCATCTGATCCCATGTTGAGATTTCACTCGCTGCGCGTAGCGCAGGTCCAAACGCAAGCCGAGGACGCCATCGCGCTGGCATTGGAAGTTCCTGCGGCGCTGGCCGCAGAATACCGCGGTGTCGCCGGCCAGCACGTGGTCCTGCGCGCCTTGCTCGCGGGTGAGGAGGTGAGGCGGACATACTCGCTGATCAGCGCGCCCGGCGAGCGCCTGCTGCGCATCGTGGCCCGTGTTCACTCCGAAGGTCGCCTGTCGACTCATCTGGCGCGGCACGTGCAGCCCGGTGATCGGTTGGACGTGCTGCCGCCCAACGGCAGCTTTACGCCGCATTCGGCGGCGGTGGGGCGCGGAACCTGTGTCGCCTTTGCGGCCGGCTGCGGCATCACGCCGACCGTCTCGATCGCCCGCAGCTGGCTCGAGGCGGGGCCGACGGGCCGCGTCATCCTCTTCTACGGCAATCGCGCCATGGCGCGGGCGATGTGCCTGGAGGAGCTGCTCGCGCTGAAGGATCGCTTTCTCGACCGCCTGTCGCTGCACTTTCTCATGAGCCGCGAGCCGCAGGAGGCTGAGATTTATAACGGCAGGCTGGACGCCCAGCATGTCCGGCAGCTCGGCGCCTCGTTCTTCGCGCCCGCCGCAGTCGCCGAGTACTTCATCTGCGGCCCCGGCGACATGATCGACACCGTATCACACACCCTGCGCGACCTCGGCGTGCCGCCCGATCGAATCCGGGCGGAGCATTTCACCGTCACCACAGCGAATATCGGTACGGGAACCCAGGCACAGGGAAGTGCCCCGCCGCCGCAGGTGGCGGAGCCTGGGGCAAAAGCCACGCTTTTTGCCCCAGGCGCGCTGGGCCGGGCAGGAAGCCCGGATCCAGCGCTTTCACAAGTCACCATCATCATGGACGGCCGCCGGCGTACGTTCACCATGCCCATGAACAGCGACACTGTCCTCGACGCCGCCGCAAGGGCGGGTCTCGACTTGCCATTCTCCTGCCGCGCCGGCGTCTGCTCGACCTGCCGCACCAAGGTGGTACGGGGCGAGGTCGCCATGGACCAGAACTACGCACTCGAGGACTGGGAGCTCGCGCAGGGCTACGTGCTCGCCTGCCAGTCGAAGGTCAGGACTCCCGTGCTCGAGCTCGACTACGACGAGCGTTGAGGCTTATCCATCATGAGCTATCAGACCATCATTTTCGAAGCGTCACAGGGAATCGCTCGGCTCACCCTCAATCGGCCGGAGCGCTTGAACAGCTTCAACACCGTGATGCATTCCGAGGTGCAGGACGCCTTGGCCACGATACGACGGGACGACTCGACGCGCGTTCTCGTCCTGACGGGCGCGGGCCGCGGCTTCTGTGCGGGCCAGGACTTGGGCGACCGAGTGGTGGCTTCGGGCGGCGCGCCGCCCGACCTCGGCCGGTCCATCGAGAACGGCTACAAGCCCCTGGTCCTCGCCCTGCGCGGGCTGCCGCTGCCGATCATTGCGGCCGTCAACGGCGTGGCTGCGGGCGCGGGCGCCAACATCGCCCTGGCGTGTGATCTCGTCATTGCCGCGCGCTCCGCGAACTTCATCCAGGCGTTCTCCAAGATCGGCCTGGTCCCGGATTCCGGGGGCACCTGGTTCCTGCCGCGGCTCGTGGGTCACGCCCGGGCCATGGGTCTCGCGCTCCTCGGCGACAAGCTTCCCGCCGAGCAGGCGGTGCAGTGCGGTCTCATCTGGCGCTGTGTGGATGACGGTCAGCTTGCGGACGAAGTCGACGCGATCGCGCGCCGGCTCGCGGCCGCTCCCACCCGAGGCCTCGCGCGCACCAAGCAGGCGATGCTCGCGAGCTGGTCCCACACTCTGGAGCAGCAGCTCGACGTCGAGCGCGACTACCAACAGGAGCTCGGCCACTCCGCCGATTACGCCGAAGGCGTCTCGGCCTTCATGGAGAAGCGCACGCCGCGCTTCACCGGCCGCTGAGACGGTGCAGGAGTCGTGGAGGGTATGGCCATGCAGTTAGAAAGCTTCGTCGCCGGCCGCTGGCGGGCAGGCACCGGCGCGCCCGTCGCACTGCGCGATGCGACCACCGGACAGTTGATCGCCAACGCATCCTCCGACGGGCTCGATCTCTCGATGAGCCTCACTCACGCCCGGGACGTGGGGGGCGCCAACCTCCGCCGGCTGACCTTCCACGATCGCGCCGCTCTCCTCAAGACGCTGGCGAAGCATCTTACCGAGAAGAAGGAAGAGCTCTACGCGCTCTCCTACGCGACCGGGGCGACCAAGTCCGATTCCTGGATCGACATCGACGGCGGTATCGCCACTCTCTTCGTCTATGCGAGCAAGGGTATGCGCGAGCTGCCCGACGCCCACGTCTACGTCGAAGGGGCTACCGAGAGCCTGTCGAAATCCGGCGGCTTCGTGGGTCAGCACATCTGTGTGCCTCTCGAAGGCGCGGCCGTGCACATCAACGCCTTCAACTTCCCCGTCTGGGGCATGCTCGAGAAGCTCGCGCCGGCTTTCCTCGCCGGCGTGCCCGCGATAGTCAAGCCCGCGACGGCCACGGCTTATCTCACGGAACTGGCGGTCCGCCGCATCGTCGAGTCCGGCATTCTCCCGGAGGGATCGGTGCAGCTCATCTGCGGCAGTGTCGGCAATCTCTTCGAGCACCTCACCTGTCAGGACATCGTTGCCTTCACCGGCTCCGCGTCCACGGCCCGCAAGCTGCGGACGCATGCCGCGGTGATCGACCATTCCGTGCGCTTCACGGCGGAGACCGACTCGCTCAACTCCTGTGTACTGGGGCCGGATGCGGCGCCGGGAACGCCGGAGTTCGACCTCTTCGTCCGCGAGGTAGTGCGCGAGATGACGGTGAAGGCCGGACAGAAGTGCACGGCGATCCGCAAGGCGATCGTCCCGGCCGCAATCGCGGCCGACGTGGTGGAAGCCTTGAAGGCGGCACTCGCCAAGGTGGTCGTGGGTAACCCGCGACTGGAGCAGGTGCGCATGGGGCCGGTGGCCTCGCTCGCGCAGCGGCGCGAGGTGCTCGGTCAGCTCGCCAAGCTCGAGCGCGAGGCCGAGGTGATCTTCGGCAATGGGCGGCAGCTCGAGCTCGCTGACGCCGATGCCGAGCGCGGCGCCTTCATCGCGCCCACGCTGCTCTATTGCCAGGATTCGGCGCGAGCCGCGGCCATCCACGAAATCGAGGCTTTCGGCCCCGTGTGCACGGTCGTCCCGTACCAGGGGTTGGATTCCGCCATCGCCCTCGCCAGGCGCGGCGCCGGCAGCCTGGTCGGCTCGGTCTTCACGGCCGACGAGCCCATTGCGGCGCGGCTCGTGGTCGGGCTCGCTCCTTTCCATGGGCGCCTTCTGGTCGTCAACCGCCACTGCGCCAAGGAATCCACGGGACATGGCTCGCCGCTGC
>Ga0335073_10000937_pt1 | contig 38525 bp, 32 predicted proteins | sample Lox_Sample_22_FD_207093 | JGI IMG/M metagenome (GOLD analysis project Ga0335073, IMG submission 207093) | Soil microbial communities from Loxahatchee National Wildlife Refuge, Florida, United States - Lox_Sample_2.2 | ecosystem: Environmental > Terrestrial > Soil > Wetlands | place: USA... | reverse complement strand
ACGCTGCTTTCCGACTGGGATCACTCCCGCCCCGTCGAGGCTCGCTAGCCAAGGCCCTGTACCAGGACTTCCAGCGGCCAGCCCGGAGCACTGGCCGCGGGCAAGTCACCAGTGACTGGTGAAGCCGGCTCCCCGAGCGGTCGGCTCGCTGGTGCCTAAACGGGCCGGTTATGCCGGCCGGAGCGGGCGTCCGGTGCCCGGCCGGCGTTTGCTTTACGGTCGCTGACGGCCCGGCGTGCCTTTCTTGGTCGCTTCGCCGTAGCTGCCTATGCGGATGCGGCTGAACCGGCCGGAGCTGTCCAGGTCGTAGTGGACGAAGCTGGTGACGCGGACCACGTCGCCGACTCTGAGCGGGCCTCGGGTGAACTTGTCGTAGTCCTTGAGCGCGCGGAACTCGGCGGCTAGCTCCACGGCCACGTGGCGGTGGTCCATGACGAGAAACTGGATCTCCACGGTCTCCTTCACATGCTCGTGGAACGGCCGGTAGAACGCGACGACCGCGTCCCTGCCACGCAGGGTCGGCCCGCTTCCGAAGGAGAAGAGCACGTCGTCGGCGTAGTAGCGGACGAGAGCGTCGTAGTTCGCTGCGTTGAACTCTCGGAGGTAGTCCCGGAAGGTCGTCGGGTCCACGTGCCTAGTCCCTTTCCTTTCGCATGGAGCGCGGCCAGATGCCCTGCTTGCCCGGTGACAGGATCCCGTCCGGGTCGAGTGCGTCCTTGATCGTTTCCTGCAGCCGGCGCATCGCGTGATCGCCGAAGCCATATGCGTCGGCGATGTCGTCCATGAACGAGATGTGCCCCCGGTACAGGCCGTAGCCCGCCTCGGCGGTCAGCTTCACCAGACGCCGGTAGACGTCGTGCGCCGCCCGGGCCTGTGACTCGTTCGCGGCGTCGTACAGCAGCGGGCAGATGTAGACGAACGAGCGCGGCGTCATGACCGCGCCCGGCCAGAAGTCAAGCCCGGCCTGCTCCACCGCTGGCCTGATGAGCCGGGTCAGTGCGCGCACGTCGGCGCCGCGGAGCGGCGCGACGGGGGAGAAGTCCAAGTGGCCGCCGGTCCCGCCCCACCAGCCGAGGATGTCGAGCAGCCGCAGCCCGGGAATCCCCGCCTGTACCCGGTCCGGGTGGAGGGTGAGCGTCTCCTCGCTGACGTCCGCACCGGCGAGCTTCCTGGCGATGACTTCCACGCCGTCCGCGCCGGCGAATGTATCCCTGATCCGCGCGAGCTGCGCGTCCACCACCGTCTCCGCCCCGTACAGTGCGGTCCGCAGGTTCCAGTAGCCGGTGCCAAGCTCGTCCATCACCCGGCCGTAGAACGCCTCCGTCAGCGGGCCGCCGTCTGGCTGCCACTGGTTGCGCGTCTTCATCATCGCGGCGGGGCCCATCATCATGCCGAGCAGCGGCAGGTTCCTGACCGTCCCGTCGAGCAGCAGCGGGCGGAACTCGTCGACCAGCGCTTCCAGGTCGGCTTCGCGGGACGCGCGGATGGCGACCGGCGCATACACCTCGGGACGCGGGGTGAGCCACTTGCCCATCTTGGTCACGATGCCGTAGTTGGACTGCATGAACAGCGAGTCGACGGCCGGGCCGAAGCCCCGCCGGTGCGCGTGCCAGGCCAGTCCGCCAGGCAGCGCCCCCATCCCCGTCCGCAGCAGCGAGCCGTCGGCGAGCACGACCTCCATGCCGCACTGGCTGGCGGCGTGGTCGCCTTCCGGCAGGTAGCCGAAGCCGTGGTCGAGCGTGTTGCCGATCACGCTGCCCCAGCCCAGGTCGGGGATGGACGCCCACAGTGCGGTGCCCCGCCGTCGCAGCTCCGCGCACAGGTCAAAGAACGACACGCCCGGCTCCACTACTGCGTAAGCGAGTTCCTCGTTGATCTCGAGAATGCGGTTCATCCGGCGAAGGCTGACCACGACCGAGCCGCGCAGGCGCGGCGCGCCGCCGCCGTAGGCATTGTTCTTGCCCATCGAGTTGGTCCACAGCGGTACCCGGAACCGCCCGGCGATCCGCAAGACCTCCTGCACCTGCTCGACGCTCCCCGGCATGAGGACGGCCGACGGCCAGTGCTCGTCCCAGGTGGCGAAGGCGTAGGGGTCCCGGAACTCGCCGACCGCCTCGACCGATCGCAGCACCGCGCCCTCGCCGAGCGCGTCGGCGAACGCGCGCAGCGCGGCCGCGAAGTCGGCCGCGGTCAGTCCGGGCGGGAGGACGACGGCGTCCCTTGGCGTGGTCATCAGAGGTTTCTCCTCTTCATCGAGATCATCGAGCGGAGCTTCATCAACGAGCAGGGGCAGGTGCAGGGGTCAGCAGGCGGCGAGGGCGGCGTACCGCCCCGGGTAGAAGAGCAACGGCCGCGCGGCCGGGCCGGCCGACAGCCCGTGGACGGCCGCCACCACGATCGTGTGATCGCCGCCGCCGTGCTCGGCTTCCACCTCGCAGTCCAGCCAGGTGATCTGTGCGTTTCCGCCAGTATCAGGACGACCGGAACGCCAGTCACGAGAAAGAACGCCTAAGGATTGCCTGCCTGGTCGTGCGATTCGTACTATCGGCCGCATGGACAAGGCAGCCCAGGCCCAAACCCTCGCGGACTTCGTGGCATCGTTGCCCCGCGACCCGCGGTCGCCTGCCAACAGGCCCGCCGACGTCGCGGTGGCGGGAGCTGGCCTGCCAGCCTCCGCGGTCGGCTGGGCGGTAGCGGTGGCACGCAGATGCTCCGACGCGGTCCTGGCCGCGATGGGCCGGGACTCCGTCTGGCTTCCGGCGGACGAGACCAGGCGCGGAGTAGAGTTCTCCGTCCTGTCTGCGGTTCGCCGCCTTACCGCCGACGTGCACGAGTTCCCGCTCAGCCCGGACCAGGTCTCCCTCGCCCACAAGATGGCCCGGCACGGCCTCCCTTACGAGCGCTATATTTACGGGTTGCGGCTAGTGCAGGAGATTTTGCTCGAAGCGCTCCTGAGCGAGGCCGCGCGGTACCGGCCCTCGTCCGGCCAGGACGGCCGCGCCTGGCTTCCCGGTGTCCTGGCGCTCGCTACGAGCAGGTTCCTCGACCAGAGCGCCGCCGCGATCGTCTCCGAGTACCTGGCGGAAAGCCAGCGTGCCATCGCCAGGACAGTGGCCAGCCAGCGCCGCATCATCGGCGCGCTGCTTTCCGGCGAGCACGTCCCCGACGATGTGGTGGTGCGCACGCTCGGCATCAGCCTCGCCCACCAGCACCTGGCGATCGTGCTGTGGACCCGGGAGCAGAACCCGCCGTCCAGCGCGCGCGCTGAGCTCGAGGCGGCAGCTAGCAAGGCGGCCGCGGCACTGCGGGCCGCCGGGCACTTCGCCACCCACGACGGAAGCGACGACACGGCTGCGCTGTGCTGGATCAGCCGTCCCGGACCGTTCCCCGTCGACTACCCGGCGCGCCTCGCCCGCGCGCTGGCCGGCGGGGAGTTCCGCGCCGCCGTCGGTGTTCCCGCCCTCGGGCCGGCCGGCTTGCGGCGCAGCTACCTTGCCGCGCGGGACGCGGAGCGGATCGCCAGGCAGGGACTCCCTGGCAAGGTCACCGTCTACCGTGACCTCGACCTGATCGCCCTGCTTGCCGCCGATCCGGAGCGGGCGCAGTGGTTCGTCTCCGATCACCTCGGCAAGCTCGCCGCCCAGGAGGACGAGACGCTGGCGGACCTGCGCGCCACGGCGCTGTGCTACCTGGAAAGTGGCTGCAGCCTAGTGAAGACCGCCACCGCGCTGCACGTCCACCGCAACACCGTGCTGTACCGCCTCGGCAGCATCGAGCGTCTGCTCGGGCATGAGATCAGGGTGAACCCCCTGGCCACCCACGCCGCCCTCGCGTTGGCACAGCAGCTGGGCCCGGTGCTCCTCGGCCACGACTTCACGCCGCGCCCGCGGCCCGACCAGGGGCTCGCAGACGCCACGTACCTCTAGTCGGCGCTTGTGCGAAACGCACGTCGGCCAGGCGAAAGGTTGGGCACACGTTCCGAAGACCGATGCGGGATCCGTGGTGATACTGGCTGATACGCACAACCATGCGTGATCGGGGCAGGTCCGGCAACGACGTCGAGGAGAACACGCATGAGCAAGACCCACCTGGGACTGCCTGCCGAGCAGGCCGACGGCGGCAGCAGAAGCCAGAAGGCGCCGTGGAACGGGTACCTAGAGGGACCGTTCGCCCCCGTCGCGCAGCAAGTGACGGCTTATGACCTGCAGGTAAAAGGCAAGATCCCGGAGGAGCTTAACGGCCGGTTCCTGCGCGTCGGAGGCAACCCGAATCCCGTCGACCCGGAGGACCCCCGGACGTACAACTGGTTCATCGGCAGCGGCATGGTCTTCGGCGTGCGGCTGCGCGAGGGCAGGGCCGAGTGGTACCGCAACCGCTTCGTCCGCGACGACCGGATCTCCGCGACGATGCACCTGCCCCGCGTCCCCGGCCCCGACCAGCTGTCCCGGCGCGAGCCGTACCGGGAGAAGAAAGGTCCCCGCTACGTCGAGGCCAACGTGACCAACACCCACGTGTTCGCGGTCAACGGTCGCACCTATGCCTTCGCCGAGGCGGGCGTGCTGCCGATGGAGCTGTCCTACGAGCTGGAGACGGTGGCGCGCAGCGACTTCGGCGGCACGCTGAACGGTTCATGGACCGGCCATCCGCACCGCGACCCGGTCACGGGCGAACTGCACGGCATTGCCTACTTCTGGCAATGGGACCACGCCAGCTACCAGGTCCTCGGCGCCGACGGGACGATCACCAAGCGGATCGACGTACCGCTGTCCGGCCCGTCAACCATTCACGACATGGCGTTTACCCAGAAGTACGTGGTCTTCCTTGACGGGCCGGTCATCTTCAACGAGGGCGCGCACGCCGCCGGGTACGAGTTCCCCTATATGTGGGACCAGGGCTACCCGGTCCGCTGGGCGGTGGTCGACAGGAACGGGAGCGCCGCCGACGTCCGGTTCTGCGCCAGCGAACACTCGGCGGTGTTCCACGTGCTCAACGCCTTCGATCTGCCGGGCGGGCGAATCGCGGTCGACGCCGTGAGCTACCCCAAGCTGTTCGTCGACGACCTGAGCGGCCCGACCGACTCCAAGGGCCGCCTCGACCGGTTCATCCTCGACCCCGCCGCAGGGACCACGAGGGTAGAGCGGCTTGACGACCGTCCCCAGGAGATGCCCCGGATGGACGAGCGGATCTCCGGAAAGCAGGAGCGCTACGGCTACTTCAGCTCGCGGCTCGGCAACAGCGGGATACTCAAGCAGGACCTGCGCAACGGTACCCAGGAGTTCTACGACCACGGCCCGGGCCGGGTCGGCATCGAGACCCTCTTCGTCCCGATGTCCGCGACCAGCGCCGAGGACGACGGCTGGCTGATCACCTCCGTCATCGACATGCCGACGAGCACCAGCGAGGTGCTGATCTTCCATGCCCAGGACCTGCCAGGCGGCCCGGTCGCCAAGATCCACATCCCGCACCGGCACAACACTGGGTTCCACGGCAACTGGATCGCCGACAGTGAGCTCGAGCAGGTGAACGGCCAGCCATGACAGGCACCGCCATGACGGACATGACCTTCGAGTTCGGCATCTTCGACTCCTTCGACCAGGGCGACTCCACCCCAGGGCAGGTGATCGCGAGCCGACTGGACTTCGCCGTGCAAGCGGAGCGGGCCGGCATCGCGCACTACCACGTGACCGAACACCACGGCACGCCACTTTCTGTCTGCCCGTCACCCGGCCTGTTCCTCGCCGCCCTGTCCCAGCGGACCACGACGATGCGGATCGGCGCGCTCGTCCATGTGCTGCCGATGTACGAGCCGCTGCGCCTAGCCGAAGAGATCGCCGTCCTCGACCAGCTCACCGGCGGCCGGCTCGACATGGGCGTCGGCAGCGGCGTCAGTCCCTACGAGCTCGGCTACTTCGGCATCGACGGGGCCCAGGCCCGGGCCCGCTACGCGGAAACCCTCAAGGTCGTCACGCAGGCACTCGCGACCGGCCGGATGCGGCACTCCGGGACGCTGCTGCGCGACTACGACGTCGAGCTGTCCGTCGGCCCGGTGCAGCGGCCGCACCCGCCGCTGTGGTACGCCTCGTCCAACACCGCCACCGCCGAGTGGGCCGGTGCCAATTCCGTCAACTTCGTCGGCCGGTGGAACAACGGCGGGTTCATCCCCGCTGCTCGCGCCTACTGGGATGCCTGGCGCCTGCGCGCCGGGACGAGCGTGCCGTCGGGTGCCCCGGCCGGCGCCTCGCCGTCCGGCGCCCGCCCGCGGATCGGCACCGCCGCCCACGTCTACATCGGCCGCACCGACGAGGAGGCCGTCGAGCGGTTCCGCAAGGCCAACGAGGTGTTCGCCCGTCAGCTGCTCAAGCTGTGGCATGACAACGGTAACCAAAGCGCCGATCACCTCTATGACACCGACCGGACGATGGCGAACGGCAACTCGCTGGTCGGGTCCGCCGATACCGTGGCCGCCAAGCTCGCCGCGCAGGTCAGCCAGGCGCCGGTCAATTACTTCGAGGCCACGCTCGCCTTCGGCGACCTCACCGCGGAGGAGGCCACGGCCAACCTGGCCGCCTTCGCCGAGTCCGTCATGCCCGCTGTCCGGGCCGAGTTCCTGGCCAGGGCAGCCGCGGACGGGGCCGTCCCCCGCAAGCCGCACAGCGCCGAGGCGGGTGCGTGATGGCGGAGCTACCGCCCTTCGTCCCGGCGATCACCTACGACGGTGATGTCTCGGAGTTCCGTAAGTTCGGCCCGCACCTGGCGCCCAACGAGTTCGAGGGCTGGCGGCAGGAGGTGCGGTCCTGGAAGGACGGCGCCTACCTCGGCTCGACGCTGTGCCTCTCGCCGGTCTACCGGATCACCGGGCCGGACGCGCGGCGGTTCCTGTCCGAGCACTGCGTGAACGACTTCGCCAGCCTCAAGGTCGGCGGCTCACGGCACGGGCTCATGTGCGATGGGCAGGGCCGCATCATGATGGACGGCACCGTGCTGCGGACCGGCGAGCAGGAGTACACAGCGATCTGGCTGTCCCCTTACATCCAGTACGCGTTCGAGTCGTCGGCCGGCCGGTACGACGCGGCTGGGGAAGACCTCACCGGCAGGGAGTTCCTGTTCCAGGTCGCCGGGCCGCGGTCGCTGCCCATCCTGGAGCGGGCGACAGGGGAGGACCTGCGCGACATCGGGTTCACCCGGCACCGGCCCGCGTCGATCGCCGGCGCTCAGGTGCGGGTCTACCGGCTCGGCATGGCCGGCGGCCTGGCGTACGAAGTGCACGGCCAGGTGACCGACGCCCGCGCCGTCTACCGGGCGATCTGGGAAGCCGGCCAGGGATGGGGGCTGCGTAAGCTCGGGATGCGGGCCTACCTGATGAACCACACAGAAGACGGCTTCCCGCAGGCCTACATGCACTACCCGTACCCCTGGTTCGAGGATCACGGCTTCGCCGCCTGGCTGAACCAGCGGGGACCCGGTGTCAGCCAGGACCTGGCCAGGCGGTACGTCACCCCGTTCGACGTCGGATGGGAGAACCGCATCCACTGGGACCACTCGTTCGCCGGGAAGGAAGCGCTCGCCAAAATCGCGGCGAGTCCGCCGCGCACCGTGGTCACCCTGGAGTGGAACGCCGACGACATCGCCGACGTGTACCGCTCCCAGTTCGCCGGCCTGGACGCCGGGGAACCGCACATGCCGCTCAACCTGGCCGGCCCGAGCGACGTGCTGCCGGATGCCGGCATCCCTGACCCGGTGACCGGCCTGCCGCGGACCAAGGACTACCACGCTGACCTGGTGCTCTCGTCATCCGGCGAGGAGATCGGCTTCTCGGCCGGGCGCATCGAGTCGGTCACCTACCAGCGGATGATCTCCCTCGGCTTCATCGCCCGCTCGCACGCCGCGCTCGGTACCGAGGTCACCGTGGTCTGGGGCAATCCAGGGACTCGCCAGAAGCGGATCCGCGCGACGGTCGCCCGCTTCCCCTACCTGCTGGGAGAGCGCAACGACGCGATCGACGTGCGATCAGTGCCGCGCGGCTGAGTACGAGATGCACCATCCTCGCACTGTTCACGCGCCGTCACAGCGGGGCGGTGCCGCAGGAGCTTGAGCGGGTCACCGGCTTCACTCCAACACACCAACGAATATCTGTTATGGTATCGATTGGCTTCAAAGAATATGTTCGAAGCGGCCGCCTTGGGGCAGGCTATAGTGCGTGGTCGTCGAGGGTGGCATGGCGAAGTTTGCAGGCGAGGGTCGCGGTAACGGTGGCTGATTCCGGTTCCGGCATCGTCACGCAGGCGGGTCTGGGCTCAGCCGACCACGCCGCGACGGACCGCAGCCGCGACCTCATTGGCCTGCTCAGCCGTCGACGGGCCGAGTCGGGCTTGTCGCAGGCACAGGTCGCCAGGCTGATGCAGACGTCGCAGTCAGCCGTGGCGCGGCTGGAGTCTGGTCAGCGTGACGTCCAGCTCTCCACCGTCGCCCGGTATGCCGGCGCGCTCGGGCTAACCCTGGATCTCACCGAGGACACCGTGTCGCCGGCCGGGGCCTTCGCTGGCCCGCGGCACAGGGACCCTCCACCGTCCCCGGCCGCGGCGCCGCCGGGACGCGAACCGGACGGTGTCGTGCCCGTCGCCATCACCGAGCAGCCCGATCCTGGCCACGCACTGACTCCGCGACAGCGAAAGGTGCTGCGGGTCATCAGGGAGTCGGTGCAGCAGCGCGGCTACCCGCCTTCCATGCGCGAGATCGGCGAGGCCGTCGGCCTGGCCAGCACGTCGAGTGTCTCGCACCAGCTGGCCATGCTGCAGCGCAAGGGATACCTGCGCCGAGATGTCGGCCGGCCGCGCTCGGGCGAGGTCCGCCCGCCCGGCCGCCCCGCGGCGCGCTCCGTCCCGGAGGAGCCGGCGGCCGGCCTCCCTGGCACCGGCGCCCCGCCGCAGGACACCGCCTTCGTGCCGGTGCTCGGGCGGATCGCCGGCGGCAGGCCGGCGCCGCCAGGAGAACCCGTGCTCGACGTCATGCCGCTGCCGCGGCAGCTGGTGGGGGAAGGCTCGCTGTTCGCGGTCAAGGTCACCGGCGACTCGATGATCAATGCCGCCATCACCGACGGCGACCTGGCGGTGATCCGGCCAGGGTCTCAGCCCGATGACGGCGACATAGTCGTGGCCGACATCGATGGCGTTCCCACCGTTCGAACACTCAAGCGCACCCAAGGCCACGTCTGGCTGCTCCCGCACCACCCGTCATACGCGCCGACCTACGGAGACAAGATCAAGATCTTCGGCCCCGTCGTCAGCGTGCTGCGGAAACTCTGACCCCAGGGCCAGCTGCCGCTACCACATCACGGCTGGGCGCGCACCTGATTTCGAATACGTTCGAAAATTATCCTTGCGAAGTGATTGAATCTATGTTCCCATAACAGTATGGCAATCGAATACAGGATCGAGTCCGGGACAACCGACGGCTCTGTCGAAAGCCCGCAAGCCGGTACCGGACAGGACCGGTCGTGGTGGCTCCGCTGGCGGCTGGCAGCGGTCACCGTAGCGCTCATCGCGCACCTGTTCCTGCTCAAGGAACGCCCCGCGGTCACCACCGCCGACGTACTCAAGGAACGCCCCGCGGTCACCGCCGCCGTCGTCGCCACTAGTTGGCCTGCCGTCCCCTGGACAGGACCGGGGCGCTCCGCGCCTGCCCGACGCCACCGCGTCAAGTCCCGGCTTCGCCGGCAGCGGGCGCGCCGCCGGAGCCAGCGGGTCCGTCGCAGCCATCGCTCACCCCGGCCGGCCAGGCGCGTCCGGCAGCGGCCGTTACCCGGTAGTGGCGAGGGTCATGCCCCAGGGGCCGCCGTACCCGTCGCTCTGCTGCTGCTGGTGGTGGTGGTGGTGGTCGTCGTCGGTGCGGGCGTGGGGCTGGTGGTCGTGGGCGTCGGCGTCGGGCTGGTGGTCGTCGGTGTCGGCGTGGGGGCGGTGGTCGTCGGTGTCGCTGTCGGGCTGGTCGCCGTCGGCGTGGGCGTGGGGCTGGTGGTGGTAGGCGTTGGCGTGGGCGACGTGGTAGTCGGCGTCGGCGTCGCGCTCGCCGAACTACGGCTAGACGTCGCCGTCGCGGCACGCGCCGACGCGGTTGGCGCGACCGTGGTCGTGCACGACACCGTGTACGCCGCCGGGCTCGACGTCGCGGCCACCGGCCTGGTCACGACCAGCACCGCTTCCCCGGACGCGGGCAGGGCCGACGGCCAGAACGTCTGCGGCGGCACGCTCTTCGTGCCCGGCGACGCGAACGTTATCGTGTTGGTCGGGGAATCCTGTCCGTCAGACAGCGCCCAGTAGTAATTGAACGTTCCCGCTTTCTTGCTCGTGATCACGCCGGTGGCGGTCAGCCCCGGCGCAGCCGTCTTCGCGCAGGAGGAGACCGTTTGCGACGCTGGCTGCACCGACGCCGATACGGTGATCTCGCTGCTGGCGGTGCCGCACAGCAGCTTGTACGTGGCCTTGGGGGAGGTGTTCGCCACGGGGCTGAGCACCTTGATCTCCGCCCACCCGCTGCCGGTCTTGCTGGCCTGGACGGTCCCGCCGTTCACGGCCTGGTGCCCGGCCGCGGTGAAGTTCAGCGTCTGCACCGGACCCAGTTTCCCCGATGAGTACAGCCACTGGTAGGACACCGTCCCCGCTTCGGTGGCGGTGACCGTGCCGCTGTAGGTGAACGCGGTGGCGGTGGTGCACTTGGATGTCACCACTGGCGGCGTCACCGTGACCTGAGCCGTCATGGGCGCGGCGGACGAACTGCTCAGCTGGGTCTGGTTAGACTCCCGGGACAGCACAACCGCGCCCGCCACGAGCAGCACGGCCATCACGCCGGCGGTGATCGTCACGAAGGTCAGCACTTTGCGCCGCGCCCGCCGGGTCGCCGTCGCCGAGCCGCCGCCCCCGCCTGCCAGCAGCGGGAGCACTGCGGCGACGCGCTCCGCCAGCTCGCGGCGGCCCTGGTCTTCCCAGTCCGGTCCGTAGGCTGCGGCTGCTCGCGCGTCAAGCTCGCCGACGAATGACATCGCGCTCCGCGGCCGGTCCGCCGGGTTCTTGGCCATGCCCCGGGCGACGAGGTCCTGGAGCGGCGGATCGAACTGGGCAAGCGGAACCGGTGCGGACTCGTGCTGGCGGCGCAGCCGCCCTAGCCCCCCGGAAAACGGGGGCTTGCCGGCGAGGCTCTCGCACAAGACAGCGGTCGCGGCGTACATGTCGGACGCCGGAACGTTCGGCGATCCGTTCCATAGTTCCGGCGCCATGTACGCGGGTGCTCCCGCGGCGGGCATCTGCTTGTCCGTCTTCACCGCGACGCCGAAGTCTGTCAGCGTGCACCAGCCCCGGGTGTCGATCAGCACGTTGTCCGGCTTGACGTCGCGGTGGGGGACGCGACGCGAGTGCCCGGCGGCTAGCCCGAGCAGAGAGTCCTTCAGCACTACCAGCGCGGCCGCGGCGCTGAGCGGCCCGCGGCGCGAGATCATCTCGCGCAGCGAAACCCCGTCAATCAGCTCCATCACGACGGCAGCGCCCTGGCCCGGCTGCTCTACGTAGTCGAACACCCGTACCGTGTGAGTGGCGTTAAGTGACTTCAGCTGTTCGGCTTCGGCACGGACTTCCCAGAGGAACTCGTTGTCGCGGACCAGGTTGGCGTCAAAGTACTTGATCGCCACCCGCTGGCCGGTCGTCTCGTTGACCGCCGCTACGACACGGCCGGACACCCCGTGGCCCAGCAGCCGTTCCTCGGTGTAGCCAGGGACCGCCCACTCGGCGTAGCTGGGTATTGCCCACGCACTCATAGGAGAACTCCTTGTTGAGCCAGGTGCCGTATGCGCCGCTGCCGGATGCCGGAGCCGCGTCTGGCTCAGGCACCGTCGGCGGGAACCCGTTGGTCGTCCGGTCCGCGCCGACGAAAGGCAGTCTCGTCAGAGCGGTGAGTAGTTGGTAACGATTGTTTCTAAATTGCCGGTCTGCGATCACTCACCCCGAATGACGCATGCTAGCAGGCACAGGTTGTCCGGCGGCGGCGGAAACTGGGCTCTCAAGCAGCGAACACTGTCGCGAGTTCGATGATCATCGTCACCCGCGGCCCCAGGACGCGCGCGGCCACTGGTGCCCCGCGGGGCGCGGTTGATAGAATGAGACTCTAGAATTACTTATGAAGAACCGCGGCCGGGCGACCGCGCCGCCGGCGGGCGTTCCGGAGGTGCCGGGTGAGCATGCGGATCGGGATCGGGCTGGCGACGGTGACGGCGGGGCGGCGGGTTTCTGAGATCGGTGGCGAGCTGGCCGACTACGAGAAGGCCGGCGCCGAGGTGATCTTCGTGCCCGAGCTGTACGGCCTGGACGCGGTCAGCAGGCTCGGTTACCTGGCCGCGCGAACCAGCAGCATGCACCTAGCCTCTGGCATCCTGCAGCTCTACACCCGGACCCCGACCATGCTGGCGATGACCGCCGCCGGCCTGGACGCGGTCTCCGACGGCCGGTTCGAGCTGGGCATCGGAACGTCCGGGCCGCAGGTGATCGAGGGATTCCACGGCGTGCCGTTCGACGCGCCGATCGGCACCACCCGGGACACCATCGAGATCTGCCGCCGCGTCTGGCGGCGGGAGCCGCTGGCCTACTCTGGCCGCCAGTTCACCGTCCCGCTGCCGCCTGGCCAGGGCACCGGCCTCGGGAAGCCGCTGAAGATGATCGACCATCCGGTACGGGACCGCATCCCGATCACGGTCGCGGCCATCGGGCCGAAGAACGTGGCGCTCACCGCCGAGCTGGCCGAAGGCTGGCAGCCCCCGTTCTACCTGCCAGAGAAGGTGGCCGACGTGTGGGGCGAGCCGCTGCGGGCGGGGACGGCACGGCGCGACCCCGCGCTGGGGCCGCTGGACATCCATGCCGGGATGTCGCTGGCCATCGGCGATGACGTCCATCACCTGCACGACCGGGAGCGCCCCGGCCGCGCCCTGTATATCGGCGGGATGGGCGCGCGGGAGGCGAACTTCTACAACAACCTCGCCACCTGGTACGGCTACGGGGACGCCGCCCGGGTCATCCAGGATCTCTACCTGGCAGGCAAGAAGCAGGAGGCCGAGGCCGCCGTGCCGGAGGACCTGCTGGTTAAGACCGCCCTGATCGGCTCGGCGGGGCACGTGCGGGACCGGCTTCGCGCCCTGGCGGATTCCGGGACCCGCACCCTCACCGTCCGCCCGGTCGCCGCCGATCACGCGGGCCGCGTCCGCCTGGTGGAGCGGCTGCGGTCCCTCATCGACCAGCTCTGAGAGATCAGCCAGGTCTGAACGGCGAGCGGACAACCGCCTAGAGCATCGGCGGGTAGTTCTTGACCTTGGAGAGCGGCCACTGCGGCGTGCGCTTCTCAAGGAAGGCGGTCACGCCTTCCGCGGCGTCGGCCTGGTTGCCCATCCAGCGGAACGCCTGCTGCTCGATCGTGTGGGATTCCTCCCGGTCCTGGCCGAGCCCGTGGTAGACCAGCGCCTTGGTGGCCGCGACCGAGACCGCGGAGGTATTGGCCGCCAGGTCTTTCGCGAACTCCTGGGCGGCGGGCAGGACGTCGTCGGCGGGCAGGGCGCGCGAGAACAAGCCCATCTCAGCCCCCTCGGCGCCGGAGAAGATTCGTCCGGAGAGCAGCAGCTCCATGGCCCGCGACAGGCCGACAAGCCGGGGCAGCATCCACGTTGAGCCCGCTTCTGGCACGAGGCCGCGCCTGGTGAACACGAAGCCGTACTTGGCATCGGCGGCGGCGAACCGGATGTCCCAGCTGATCGGCAGGGTGATCCCCATGCCGACCGCGGACCCGTTCATCGCCGCGATGACCGGGGTGCGCATCTGGCCCGGCTCGGCTCGCTCCGCCCGCTGCCGCTGCTCGGCGGCGTCCGCGCTGGCGGACCTGCTGAAGGTGTCACCGCCGCGGCCCAGGTCCGCCCCGGCCGAAAAGTACTTTTCCGCACCGGTGACCACGAGGGCCCGCACCCCGTCGTCGGCCTCGAACCGCGCGAAGGCCTCGTGCAGCTCGCGGGTCATGTCGGGAGAGAAGGAGTTGCGCCGCTCCGGCCGGTTCAGCCAGATCGTGGCGACCTTGTCCGACACGTCAGTAAGGATGGTCTGATAGCCGGTCATGTCGTTCACCCCTGGCTTGACGAACAGCCACTACCTGATTTCTAGAATCAAATACTAGGATCATCAGTGGCTGTCAGGCCGGTGTCAAGGCCTGGGAGATCGCGGGCCGCTGGCGGCCGCACCGCGGAGCGCCTGCCTGGACCTCAGTAGCGTTCGACCGGATGCGCCCGGCTGGCTGGAACCTCGTACGGTGCGGGCCAGCCCTGACCGCTGACCAGGGTGCCGGCCGGGGATCTCACGGGCGCGAAGCCGGACCACGGAGCGCGACCTTGGTGCCAGGCACAGGAAACAGCTGAGCCGCGCGGCGCACCCCTAGCGGTGCCGCCGGCTGCGGCCGGTGCCTCGGAACAGACCCGGCCCGCCGGGCGGACACCAGAAGGAGCATGCGCGATGGCGAAGGTACTCTTCATCGTCTCAGGAGCAACGTACTGGGTGCTGAAGGACGGCACGAGGTACGCCACCGGCTACTGGGCCGAGGAGTTCGCGATGCCTTACAAGGCGATCACGGAGGCGGGGCACGAGGTCGTGGTCGCGACACCAGGCGGCACGACACCGAACGTCGACATGATGAGCCTTCGTCCCTCGATGGCGGGCGGCGAGGACGGAGCCCTCGAGCTGGAGGCAATCATCCGTTCCGCGGAGGCAATGCGGCGGCCGCTCAAGTTGTCGGACGTCCGCCTCGAGGACTATGACGCGGTCTACCTGCCCGGCGGCCACGGCCCGATGCAAGACCTGGCCTTCGACGCCGACGCGGGCCGGCTGCTGACGGCGCAGCTCGCCTCGGGCAAACCGCTCGCGATCGTGTGCCACGCCCCCGCAGCGATACTGTCGACCAGGATCCACGGTGTGTCGCCCTTCAAGGGCTACCGGGTAACGTGCTTCACCAACGAGGAGGAAGACGGCGTCGGACTCGCCTCCAGGGCGCCATGGCTGCTCGAGGACGATATCCAGGAAAAGGTCGGCGTCGACTTCAGCCGTGGCCCGATCTGGGAGCCGTACATGGTGGAGGACCGCAACCTGATCACCGGACAGAATCCCCACTCGGCCGCGGTACTGGCCGAGCGGCTGCTTAAGATCCTCGCCTAAGCGGCTCACGCTGCCGAGGCCGCGGCTAGGCAGGCCGGGAGTCCTGGCCAGGCAGTGCCAGCGCGGCGCCTAGTTGATGGCCTAGGAGCAGCGCTGATCACTGGTGACGCGCCACCAGTTCCTCTCCGGACAGGGCACGGTCCAGCTCCCGCCGGGAATTTACACCGAGCTTGATGAACACCTTGCGCAGGTGCCATTCCACCGTCCGGGCACTGATGAAGAGCTTGGTGCCGATCTCCGGGTTCGACAGTCCGTGCGCGGCCAGCTCCGCGATCTGCCGCTCCTGGTTCGTAAGCTCGTCACGGGTCTCGACCGTCCGCTTGCGAACCTTTTCGCCCGTCGCGAGCAGTTCCGTTCTGGCTCGCTCGGCGAACGTCTCCATGCCGATCGACATGAACTGCTCGTAGGCAGCGCGCAGTTGCTCGCTTGCATCGACCCGTCGATCCTCGCGGCGCAGCCATTCCCCGTAGACCAGGTGCGCGCGGGCGAGTTCCGGACCCAGGCGCGCGCGCCCTAGCCGGTCCATCGCCTCGCGGTACAACTCGTCGGCGATGGCACCAGCGCTCAGCAGCGCACGTGACCGGGCCTCGATCCCAAGCCCCCAGTCGGTGCCCGCGGCCCGTGTCGCAGCCGCCAGCCGCTCCAGCGCATCCCTGGCAAGCCCGGCTTGCCCGCAGCGCACGGATGCCTCCACAAGCTCGGGGAGTGCCCACCCGGAACCATAGAGGTCGACGGGGTCCCAGCACGCCTGCTTGGCCGCCGTCACCGCCTCGTCGTAGCGTTTGAGCCCGTTGCAGACCATCGCCGCGGCGTACTGCGCCATCGTTACCGCCGACTCGTGTCCTGAGCCCTCAGCCTGGCTCATGGTGGTGCGGATCAGCGTGAACGCCTCTGCCCCGCGGCCGGTGAGAGCCGCGAGCAGGAGCGCGGTGAAAGGCGGCAGGCGGGCTCCGGTCGCCGCGGCGACTTCCCCCGCCTCAGCGATCAGCGTTTCCGCCGCCGCGAAGTCACCCGCCCGCGCCGTTACGGTACCAAGCGATGTCAGGTATACCGGGAGCTGCTCGAGGTCTCCGGCCTCCCTCACCAGCTGGATCTGGCGGATCAGTACCGTCCGGGTGGCTTCGTTGTCCCACATGGCATAAGTGGGCGCGCTGGCCAGCCAGCCCCAGCGCAGCCGTTCTCCAGTGGAATGGCCTTCGGCGACAAAGACGCGTGCCGCCGCGCGCAGCGTCGGGATGGCGGCGGCCCGTCCCTCGGTGACGAGGAGCGCGAGCCCACCGAGAAGGAGGTCGACCGGGCGCGGGCGGGCGGGCGGAGGTAGCGCCCTGACCGCGCGGCAGATTTCCAGCCTGGCTCCGGCGCCGGCGGGTCCGGCGAGTGCGGCCGCACTCAGGGCGTCCAGGTAGCTGTCCCGCGCCAGATCGAGATCCAGTGGCTCGAGCTGCTTGGCTGCCCTCAGCAGCAACGCGGCCGCGTTGCCGCCTGCGCCGGAGCTGAGCGCGATCTGTGCCCGGAGCAGGTCTCGCCGGGAGCGCTGGAACTCGTCGAGTTCGCCCTCCCCGGCCGCCCCGAGCAGGTCGCGCGCCTCGGCGAACGCGCCGGACTGCAAGGCGGCCTGCGCGGCAGAAAGCGCGCGGTCCGTGCGCCGCGCCGGTTCCGCTGTCATTTCGACGGCGCGCCGCAGGAACGCCGCCGCGGCGGCGAGCCCTCCGCGAGCCTGCGCTCTGCCGGCGGACCGCTCAAGCTCCAGGGCGACCTCCTCGTCCGGCCCCGTGGCTGCCTGGGCCCGGTGCCACGCCCGCCGATCCGGATCAGCGCGCTGATCGGTCACCTCCGCGAGTGCCGCGTGTATCTGCTGCCTGTCCGGCATCGCGGCCGACTGGTAGGCCGCCGAGCGCGCGAGTGGATGCCGGAAGCGCACCCCGGTACCGAACTCCACTAGACCCGCCTCGACCGCCGGCGCACCCGCTTGGACGGGGATGCCCAGCCGCGCCGCCGCCCGCCACACCAGCGAACGGTCTCCGGACGGATCGGCCGCCGCCAGCTGCACCAGCCGGCGGGTCTCGGTCGGCAGGGCGGCGAACTGGCGCAGGAAGCTCTCCTCGATCCGGCCCGCAAGCGGCGCGGCGCCGGGGAGCCCGAACCCGCCCGCCATCTCCGCCGGGCTCCGCCCGCGCGGCAGTTCTAGCAGCGCCAGCGGATTGCCCCGGGTCTCCGCCACAATCAGGTCACGGACCCGCGCGTCCAGCGGGCCTGGCAGCGCCGAGTCAAGCAGCACCCGCGCGTCATCGTCTCGCAACCCGCGGACTTCCAGCTCCGGCAGGCCGGCCAGCTCGTCGCCCGGTTCGCGGGCCGCGAACACCAGCCCGACCGAATCGGCGCCAAGCCGTCGCGCCGTGAACCCGAGCGCCTGCGCCGAGACCTGATCCAGCCACTGCTCGTCGTCGACCAGGCAGATCACCGGGTGTTGTCCGGCCGCCTCGGACAACAGGCTCAGTACGCCAAGCCCCACAAGGAACCGGTCCGGCGGCGGGCCCGCGGCCAGGCCGAACGCGGTTCGCAGCGCGTGCCGCTGCGGTGCGGGAATCCTGCCGGCATGATCCAGCATCGGCGCGCACAACTGCTGCAGGCCCCCGAATGCCCTTTCCGTCTCTGACGGCACGCCAAGTACGCGCCGTACCCGGCAGGTCGCATCCGACGCCCGGGCAGCCAGATAGTCCACCAGTGCGGTCTTGCCCGTTCCCGGCTCACCGCGTATCACCAGGGTCCGGCTCTCACCGGCTTGGACAGCCTTGATCAGCTGGTCAAGCGTGCCGCACTCGCGGCGCCGCCCGATCAGCCTTGCCGCGCTGCCCGGCCGCACGCAATCCGTGCTCAGCCGGCCGGGTGCTGTCCGGCGTCCGCGGCCGCTGGACTGAGGGTGGACGCTCATACGCCTCCCAGCTGGTTTTGATCGGCGGCCCGGTCAGGCTAAGACCGGCCGCCACCAGCACCCAGGCGCCGTCCGCACCGACTACCGTATAAGACACGCTCAGTCATCGCCTCTGAGCGAAAAGTAACCTTCACGCAAGTGCAGTAAACCCGGGGTCCCGTTGAATGTCAGGTAGCGCTGAACCGATGGGGCGATGGCGGCCACGACGTCCTCGGCCGGCAGCGAGGCGAGCGGTTCGAAGCGCAGCATGTACCGGCACAGGGCCAGGCCGAGCAGTTGCGCCGCGATGAGCGTGCCGCGCTCGGCCGCGCGCTCATCGCCAAGTGCCGCGATCGGCTCGGTGATCAGCTGAGCGAGGACGGCCTGAAGCTGACCGGCGACCGTCTCGCTCGTGACCCCGGTCCTCAGCATGGCGATTAGCTCGTCGTCGCGAAGGGGATCCTCCCACCGGCTGATGAAGAGGCGCACCAGCAGTTCACCCCGGCGGCTGACCGGCGCCGAGCGCAGGTCAGGGACCGGCAGGTCCATGGTGACGGCCGCCGTGAACAACCCCGCCTTGGACCGGAAGTAGCGCATGACCATCGAAGCATCGACGTCGGCCTGCGCGGCGACACCGCGGATGGTGGTCTGCTCGTATCCTCGCGCGGCGAACATTGCCCTGGCGGCACCGAGGATGGCCCGGCGGGTGCCCTCGGATCGCGGCCCGCCGCTCCCTGGCACCGGGGTGGCCTGGCCTGCGTCCGCGGTCGCGGCACGGCTGCTGTCCGTCACAGCCCCAGCCTATCCTCTGCCAACGGGTGTTTGCCAACACTTGTTGACAACGACCGTCATCGCGCCTAAGGTTTGTCGTGCCAACACTCGTTGGCATTCCACGAAAGGACTCAGGTTGTGGCACGCCCAGATCACGGCCGCAGGAAGCCGTCCCGGTACCGTGCGCTCGCGGGCTTCATCGTGGCCAGCGCGGCCTTCGCCGCGATCTTTGTCGCGCTGACCCTGAGCGCCTTCCATAGGCCGACACCGCATGACCTTCCAGTCGGCATGGTGGGCCCCGTCGCGGTAACCGGCCACATCGAGCGCGCTCTGGACAGCGCCGCCCCCGGGGGGTTCAGCTTCCGGAGCTACGACAGCACGGCCAGCGCCGTGACGGGGATCGAGCATCGTGAGGTCGACGGCGCGCTGGTCGCCTCCGGCGGGAACCTGCGACTGCTCACCGCGCAGGGCGGGGGTACCGGCCCCGCACAGGCCCTCACCACGGCCTTCGCAACCGTGGCCGCGCAGACCGGACACGCCCTCGTCGTGTCCGACGTCGTGCCGCCTAAGGCCAATGACTCCCAGGCCCTGTCGCCCTTTTTCGTCCTGCTCAGCACGCTGATCCCGAGCCTGGCGGCTGGCTCGGCGTCGGCACTGGCATTCCGCCGCGCCCGGCCCGCCTGGGCCGTCGCGGCGCCCGTGGCCGCCGCCGCCGCCATCGGACTGGTTGCCGCGGCGATCGCGGACGGCATCGCCGGCCTTGGCAACTACGCGGCGATCGCCGCCATCGTGGCGCTGTTCTCGCTGGCAGTGGCCGCCCCCACCGCCGTACTGGCACGGATCCGGCCGCCGCTTGTCGCCCTGGCCGTCCTGGTGTTCATCGTGCTCAGTCTCCCGGTCGCCGCCGGGCCGGCCAACCTGCAAAGCTTCACCCCCGGCTTCCTGCGCGTCCTGAACCCTGCCCTGCCGCTCGGGCTGGCGATCGGCGCCATCAGGAACGTGGTGTACTTCGGCGGCCACGCCATCACCGCGAACCTCTGGACCCTAGCCGCCTGGGCCATAGCCGGCGTCGCCGGCTTGATCCTCCTGACCGCGTTCCGGCGGCCTGCCCCCGCGCTAGCCGAGCCTGGCGCGCCCCCAGTTGTCCCGGCCAAGCCGGCGCCCGTCCTGCCAGGCGGCGCTCCCGTGCCGGGCGCTCCGGAGTCCCGGGCGGCCGAACCCGTCAACCTGATCGTCGGCTTCGACGACTCCGAGCCCGCAAGGCGGGCGCTCATCTGGGGCGCGGACCTGCTCAAGGCCCGCCCCGGCACCATGCACGTGGTCTACGCCGACCACGTGCTCGTCGACAGCGACCTGTCCGGATTCGGCCGCACGGAGATGGACGCGGAGCGCGACGAGAAGGCCGCGAGCGTGGCCAAGGCCGCCGCGGAGATCGCCGCGGCGGCGGGCGTGCCGTACACATTCGAACGCCGCCAGGAACCACCCGTCGACGCGGTCCTGCACGCGGCCGACGCGCACGAGGCGGCTGAGCCCGGCGGTATTCCCCTCATCGTGACCGGCCGGTCGCACCACGCCCCGCACCGCGTCATCGGCTCGGTCCCGGTCCGGCTGATGCACCAGTCGCCCTACCCGGTCCTCACCATCTCCTGACCGCGTTCGTGGCGTCAGGCTCCGCGGTCAAGCTCCGGGCCCGTCCGGCTGGGCAGGCGGGACGGGACCAGCCATGATGGGAATGGCCACGGTAACGAAGGAGACGATGGCGTGGATCTTGCCCTCACCGACGAACAGCTCGGCTTCAAGCAGGTAGCCCGCGAGTTCCTCAGCAAGGAGGTCGTCCCGTACCGCGCCGAGTGGGACCGCCGCGAGTCTGTCGACCCCGCGGTCATCGGGAAGCTCGGCGAGGTCGGGTTCTTCGGCCTGACCATCCCCGAGGAGTACGGCGGCCTCGGCGGCGACTACATCACCTACTGCATCGGCATGGAGGAACTCGGCCGCGCCGATTCCGCTGTGCGCGGCATCGTCTCCGTCTCCATGGGGCTGTTCGGGAAGATCGTGCTGGCACACGGGACCGAGGAGCAGAAGCAGGAGTGGCTGCCTGGCATCGCTTCCGGCAGGAAACTCGGCTGCTTCGGCCTGACCGAGCCTGACACCGGCTCAGATGCTGGAAACCTGTCGACCCGAGCGGTCAGGTCGGGTGGCGACTGGGTCATCAACGGAACCAAGATGTTCATCACGAACGGCAGCTGGGCCGATGTCTGCGTGGTGTTCGCTCGCACCGGCGGACCCGGCCCCAGGGGTGTCTCCGCGTTCCTTGTCCCGACAGCCACCCCCGGCTTCGGCCGGGCCGAGATCCACGGAAAGCTCGGCCTGCGCGGCCAGGTGACCTCAGAGCTGACCTTCACCGACGTCCGGGTGCCCGCCAGCGCCATGATCGGCGCGGAGGGCGAGGGCTTCAAGATCGCGATGCGGTCCCTGGACAAGGGCCGGGTGTCGGTGGCCGCCGGCTGCACCGGCATCAGCCAGGCATGCCTGGAGGCGGTCATTGAGTACGCGGGCAGCAGGACGCAGTTCGGCCGCCCGCTGGCCGGTTTCCAGCTGGTCCAGGACATGATCGCCGAGATCTCGGTGGACACCGACGCCTCGCGGCTGCTCACCTGGCGGGCCGCGGACCTTATCCAGCGCGGCCTGCCGTTCGGCACCGAGGCCTCGAAGGCCAAGTACTTCGCGTCGGAAAAGGCGGTCAAGGCCGCCAACCTCGCGATCCAGGCCTTCGGCGGCTACGGCTACATCGACGAGTACCCGGTGCAGAAGTTCATGCGCGACGCCCGCGTGATGACGCTCTACGAGGGGACCAGCCAGATCCAGAAACTGCTCATCGGGCGGGCGGAGACGGGCGTCAGCGCATTCGTCTAGCAGGTGGGGGACCGCCGCCGAACCAGCCCCTGCAGGGAGTCCTGTGCAGGTGCCCGTCCCCTGCGGTTCAGTTGCCGGCGGCCGCGTCGGGTTGAGCCCCCTGCTTCCCGGTGGCGTGGCCTTTGATGAAGGCGGCGATCCGGTCGTTCAGCGCGCTGATCCGGTCGAAGCCGCCGTGGCTTCCGGGGACGATGGCGACCTCCGCGTGCGGCATGAGGCTTCCCCGGGCCCGGGCCTCAGCCGGGGTGAGCATGGCGCTGCGCGCGCCGGCGATCAGCAGCACCGGCACGTCGATGGCGCGGAGTTCGTCGTCGGTGAGGATGCCGGGGAACTTCGGCTCCATCCGGTAGCCGCGGCTGCCCGCCCACATCAGGCTCATCAGCTCTTGCTCGAGCATGGCCGGACTGTCCAGCCAGCGGGCGAGGCGGCGGCGCGGCGGCATCGGGGTCAGGCTGGCCAGGCCGCTGATCGTAAACCACCACCAGAAGCGGGCGTCGAGCTTGGTGAGCCCGGCGGGGTCAAGCAGCGTGATGGACGCGACCCGCCCGGGTGCGCGGACCGCCTGGTTCATGGCGACCCAGCCGCCGTAGGACATGCCGACCAGGTGCGCCGGGCGGTCGCTGAGCTTGCCGAGCAGTTCGTCAAGCCAGGCCGCAGAGGACGCCGGAGGGGTCAGCGGCGCACGCAGGATGCTGGGGTTCGGGTCGCCGGGCATGTCGACCCCGTATACCGGGCCGTCCTCGGCGAGCGCGGCGACGTGCGGGTACCAGCCCGCCGCGTTGTACCCGGCCCCGGTGAGCAGCACGACCGGCTCCCCGCCGGGATGCGGCCGGTAGGCGTGCACCCGCGTGGTCGCGGTCGCCGTCTCGACGTCGAACTCCTCCCAAGGCTGGGGCCACAGCGCGAAGGCCCGCTCGTACGCGGCCATGAACTTCTCCCTGGCCGCTTCGCTTACCCACGATCCCACTTCGGCCTTGGGTGCCAGCATGTTCAGCCTCCTCGTGGCTGTGTCCGCCATCTTTATGATACGACGGTATCATAAAGATGGCGGACGGGCGAGAGAGGGTACGGTGAGCGCGTGCCGAAACGGGTCGACCATGAGGAACGGCGGCGGCAGATCGCTGACGCGCTGGTACGGACAGCCGCCACCCGCGGGCTGCACGCCACCGGGATGCGTGAGGTCGCGGCCGAGGCCGGCGTATCCCTGCGGCTGGTCCAGTACTACTTCGGCACCAAGGAAGCGCTCATGCTCGCCGCCATGCAGCACCTGGCAGCCCAGTTCAGCGAGCGCGGCATGGCGCGGATCAGGCGAATCAAAGAGACAGAAGGGTCGGTTCACCCGCGCGACGTCATCGCCGCTATCCTCGCCGAGGGGCTGCCTGCCGACGGCGAGCGGCGCGTCTTCAACGTTGTTTACACGGCCTACCTGGCGCTCTCGCTGACCGATCCGGCGCTCGCGATCGCGCCTCTCGGCAGGAACTCAAACGCGGTCATCAACGTGATCGCCGCCCAGTTGCGAGCGGCCCAGGCCGCCGGCGACACACCCTCCCACCTGGACCCCGACCTGGAGGCCCTCAGCCTGATGGCCATGTCCGCGGGCCTGGGCACGAGCGTTCTCGTCGGACAGTCCTCGGCCGGGCAGGCCCAGGCCGCCATCGACTACCACCTGCACCGCCTGTTCCCGCCGTCCAGGCCAGCGTTACCAGGAAGCACCGCCCGCCGGCTGCCCTTCGCGATGGATGCGGTTACGCCGTCATGGACGAGTCGGGTCGTTGCCGTCTGCCCGTCAGGCGTCGCGCTCGATCGGGCAGCTCATACAGCGGGGGCCGCCTCGGCCGCGTCCGAGCTCGCTGCCCGGCACGGTGATCACCTCGATGCCGTTGTCCTGCAGGTAGGCATTGGTGGTGACGTTCCGTTCATAGGCCACGACCACGCCCGGCTCGACCGCGAGCACGTTGCAGCCGTCGTCCCACTGCTCGCGTGACGCCGCGTGCACGTCTTGGACCGCGGTCAGCACGGTGATCTCCCGCCGGTCCAGGGCCCCGGCGATGGCCCGGTGCATGTCCTGCGGCGGGTGGTCGGTGACCTTCAGCTCGCTGGACGCAGCGCCCGGCTCGACCGTGTAGGACGGCAGCATGCCCATCCCGGCGTACTTGGTGAAGACACCGTAGTCGGCCATGGTCAGCAGGGTGTCCAGGTGCATGAAGGCGCGGGCCTTCGGCATGTCGATGGCGACCAGGCAGCGGGCCGCCCCAGCGGCGAACAGCCGGCTGGCCAGCACCTCGACCGCCTGCGGGGTGGTCCGCTCGCTCATCCCGACCAGCACCGCGCCGTTGCCGATGACCAGCACGTCGCCGCCCTCGACGGTGGCCGGGGCGGCTTCCGCCCCGTGGTACCAGATGTCAAAGTCGGCTCCAGCGAACATCGGGTGCCAACGGTAGATGGCTTCGTCATTGATCGTTTCGGGCATCCGGGCCGGACGGCGCATCGCGTTGACCGACACCCCGCCGTAAATCCAGCAGGAGGTGTCCCGCTGGTAAAGCAGGTTCGGCAGCGGTGCAAGGACGAACCCGTCCGGTTCCAGTGAGTGGAAGGCGATGCTCTTCGGCACCGGTCCGAGCCCGGCGATCTCCCGCTTGGTTATCCCGCCGGCCAGGTACCTTGCGAGCTCAGCCGAGCTCAGCCCGTCCATCGAGGCCCGCAGGGTCGCGGCGGCCAGCGGCCCGTGCCGGCGCGGGTCGAACAGCCGGTCCAGGATGTAGGCGCGGGCCTCAGGGATGTCCAGCGTCTGGGCCAGCAGGTCGCTGTAGTAGTGGACCACCACGCCCCGTGAGCGCAGTGCATCGGCGAACGCGTCGTGCTCCGCCTGGGCCCGGCTCACCCAGAGCATGTCATCGAACAGCAAGTCGGCGACGTTGTCGGGGGTCAGGCGCTTGAGTTCCAGATCGGGGCGGTGCAGTACCACCTGCCGAAGGCGGCCGACTTCAGAATCGACGTGGAACATGAAACTCCGTCCCTGCTGGCCGTGAGGGGGCCTGCCGGTACCGGGAACGGCCGGCACTGCCGTCTCGTGGCCGCGTCTAGTTAGCTTGTAGCCAAGCGGAAAGCGTTAGCCGCTCTCACTGAGATTCCAGCATTATGAGGAGACAAGCCACATGTCTACCTGGTTCATCACCGGCTGTTCGACCGGGCTTGGCCGTGCCCTTGCCGCCGCGGTGCTTGACCGCGGCGACAACGCCGTTGTCACCGCACGTGACGTGGTGCAAATTCGGGGCCTCGCCGGCGCGTACCCGGACACGGCCCTCGCGCTTTCCCTCGATGTCACGGACGAAGCACAGGCCGCCGCTGCCGTACGCGCGGGACAAGAACGGTTCGACGGTATTGACGTGCTGGTCAACAACGCCGGCTACGGCTACCGGGCCGCGGTTGAGGAAGGCGGCGACGCCGACATCCAGCGGTTGTTCGCCACCAACTTCTTCGGCCCGGTCGCGCTGATCAAAGCGGTTCTGCCGGGGATGCGCGCCCGCCGCTCGGGCGCGATCGTCAACATCTCTTCCATCGGAGCGCGCAGGACTCCGGAGGGATCGGGCTACTACGCGGCGACGAAAGCCGCCCTCGAGGGCCTGTCCGGGTCACTGCGCAAAGAACTCGCGCCACTGGGCATCAGCGTCACGGTCGTGGAACCTGGAGCGTTCCGTACCGACTTCTCTGGCCGGTCGCTCGCCCAGTCAGGCACCGTGATCGGCGACTACGCCGGCACAGCCGGGAGGCGGCGCAAGGAGCACGACACCGTGCACGGCACGCAGGACGGCGACCCCGCGAAGGCGGCACAGGCGCTCATCACCGCCGTCGAGTCACCGGAGCCTCCGGCTCTGCTCCTGCTCGGCCGGGACGCACTCGACGTCTACCGCCAGACCGCCGATGCTCAGCTGGCCGAGGTCCGCGCCTGGGAGAAGCTCAGCTCCTCGACCGGCTTCGGGGACTGAGGACAGCAAGCCCGGCCCGATCGCCGGGCAGCTGGCCCGGAGCGGAGGCTTCAGGCGATCGCGGGCGGCCGGGTGACTGAAAGCTCCGGCGGGAGACCGCCGTACGACTCGATCTCGACGAGGGCCAACTGGCCGGCGCAGCCCTGGCTGAGGGTGGAGGACGGGCGGTCGGCGGTGAGCACGTTGGGGTTGCCATGACGGCAAAAGCCCGGGTCGGCCGGGTCCGGGTCGTACCAGGCGCCGGTGGAAAGCTGGACGACGCCGGGCCGCACGGCATCGTCGACGGCCAGCCCGGCCAGGCAGGCACCCCGGTCGTTGAAGATCCGTACCAGGTCGCCGTCGTGCAGGCCGCGGGCTGCCGCGTCGGCGGGATGCAGCCGCACCGGCTCGCGTCCGGCGATCTTGACCGACTGGCTGTGTGCGCCGACATCCAGCTGACTGTGCAGCCGGGACCGCGGCTGATTTGCGACCAGTTGGAGGCCAAAGCGCCGGGCGGCGGGAGATCCGAGCCATTCTTCCGGTTCGCGCCAGACCGGGTGGCCCGGGCAGTCCGGGTACTTGTAGCCGTCGATGGTTTCAGAGAAGATTTCGATCTTCCCGGTCGGCGTGGCGAGCGGGTGACCCTCGGGGTCGGCGCGGAAATCAGCGAACGCCACCTGCGGCTCGCTGGCTACCGGCAGTTCGAGGCCGTCGCTTGCCCAGAACTCGTTGAAGTCCGGTACTGCCTGCCCGCGCCCGGCCAGCTGGCCCCGCCACTGTTCATACAGGTGGCGCAGCCAGTCCATCGGGGTGCGGCCCTCGGTGAAGTCGTTGCCCGTGCCGAGCCTTTCCGCCAGCCCCGCGAAGATGGCGTAGTCGTCCCTGGCTTCGCCGTGCGGCCGGGTCAGGGCCGGCATCGGGAAAAACATCCGGTCGTTTTGCCCGGAGCCGTAGTCGTCACGTTCGATGCTCATGGTGACCGGCAGCACGATGTCGGCATGCCGGGCCGACGCCGTCCAGAACGGGTCATGTACCACCACCGTGTCCGGCCGGGCGAACGCCTCGCGCAGCCGGGCGAGGTCCTGGTGGTGATGAAACGGGTTACCGCCGCACCAGTACACCAGCCGGATGTCCGGGTAGGTCAGCCGCTGCCCGTTGTAGTCATAGCCCGCACCGGGATTCAGCAGCATGTCCGCGATCCGCGCCACCGGGATGAATGCGGAGACCGCGTTCCTGCCCTGCGGCAGCCCCGGCACGTGCACCTGGGGCGCCGGCTCACCGACCGTGGACGTGGACCCGTAGCCGTGGCCGAAACCGCCGCCCGGCAGCCCGATCTGGCCGAGCATGGCAGCGAGCACCACGCCGAGCCACGGCGGCTGCTCACCGTGGCGGGCACGCTGCAGCGACCAGCTGACTGTCACCAGGGTGCGCGCCGCGGCCATCTCGTGCGCGAGTTCCCGGATCCGCGCGGCTGGCACGCCGGTGATCGGTTCAGCCCACGGAGGATCCTTAACCACGCCGTCTGCCTCGCCGCGAAGGTAACGGGCGAACCGCGGGTAACCGACCGTGTAACGGTCAAGGAAGCCGGTATCTGCCAGGCCTTCGGCGTCCAGCACCTGGGCGAGCGCGAGCATGAGGGCGGCGTCGGTGCCGGGCCGCGGCGCGATCCACTCGGCCCGGGCCTCGGCGGGCGTGTCGTCGCGGATCGGGCTCACCGAGACGAACCGGCAGCCCCGGGCCCGCGCGGCGCTCACCCAGCCGCGGGCGTTGTGCCGGGAAACTCCGCCCGGCGACACCGCCGCGTTCTTCGGCGACAGCCCGCCGAAGGCGACCACCAGCTCGCTGTGCTCCGCGATCACGGACTTGGCGGTGGCCCGGGTGAGCAGCACGTTCATGTCAGCGATCACATAGGGCAGCAGCACCGTGGAGGTGCCGAGACTGTAGCTGTTCACGTGCCGCACATAGCCGCCGAGGCAGTTAAGGAACCGGTGGACCTGGCTCTGCGCGTGGTGGAACCGTCCCGCGCTGGCCCAGCCGTACGAGCCGCCGTAGACCGCTTGTGCCCCGTGATCCCGGTAGACCCGGCGCAGTTCCCCGGCCAGCAGGTCCAAGGCTGTGTCCCACGGCACCGGCACGAACGGCTCGTCGCCGCGCCCCGGCGCGCCCGGGCCGCGGTCCAGCCAGCCTTTGCGCACGTGCGGCCGGGTGATGCGGGCCGGATGATGCTGGGCGGAGGCGACGTTGCCGATCAGCGGCATCGGCTCCGGGTCACCGCGCCATGGCCGCACCTCGGTCAGCCGCTCGCCATCGCTGACCGCCTCGAATGTCCCCCAGTGGGTCAGATGGACAGTCATGCCCTTAATCGTAATCGTCCTGGCCGCCGTGGCGCGGCGTAGCCGGGCAGCACCTCGTCGTAAAGCGAACGGCCCGCGGCCGGGACGAAGGCACTCTGGTACACCAGCTTGCGCAGCCGGGGCGCGATCCGGGGCGCCGCGCCGGTGATGACGTAGCCGCCCCAGTTGTGCCCGACGAGTGTGACGTCGTGCAGGTCTTCGGCCTCGATGAGGTCCGCGACGTAACCGGTCACGTCGGCGAGGTGTGCCGGGTGGGGTCGTCGCCGTCGTGCAGCCCGGGCAGCGTCGGGGTGAGCACCCGGCTGCCAGCCGCCCGGAGTTCCTCGGCTGCCGGCCGCCAGGCCCAGCCGCCGTGCCACGCGCCGGTGATGAGCACGAACGTCGTTGTCATGCTGCCTCCAAGAATCCGCCGGACCGGCGGGCGGCCTGCCCTGGCCGTGGGAGCATAACGATGCAAAACAGCAACGTCCGTCAATGATCTGACACACTTAGCTTGTCTCCCCGCCTGCCGGGCGAGGAGAATCAATGGTGGACCCGGGAGGCGGATGTGAAGGCGCGGTCACTGGTCTTCGACTTGTTCGGCGATTACCTGCGGTACCGGGGCGGGCAGGTCAGGCTGCGCGCCCTGGTGAGCCTGCTCGACTGCTTCGGCATCCCGGAGGCCACCGCCCGGGTCGCCGCCGCCCGGCTGCGCAAGGAGGGGTGGCTCGCGGCGGACAGGGACGGCAGGGAGACCGTCTACTCCCTGACCCCTGGTGCCTGGCACATGCTCGACGAGGGGCGCGCGCGCATCTTCCAGCACGCGGCCGGCCCCTGGGACGGGCAGTGGCACATGGTCATCTACCAGGTCCCCGAGGCGGAGCGGGCGCTGCGCGAGCAACTGCGGCGGCGGCTCGCCTGGCTGGGGTTCGGGCCGCTGTCCCCGTCGGTCTGGCTGAGCCCGCACGACCGCGCCCTGCAGGTCAGGGACGAGTTCGCCGGCTACCCGGTGGTGCAGCTTGACACGTTCCGCTCCCGGTCCGAAGGGAACGGGGCCGACCGCGGCATCGTGGCGCGCGCCTGGGACCTGGCCACCCTGGAGAGGGACTACCGCGACCTGCTCGGCCGCTACGCACCCCGGCTTGCCGCCTACCGCGGTGGCGCGCTCGACGACCGGGCGGCGCTGGTGAAGCGGATGCAGCTCATCTACGACTACCGGCACTTTCCGTTCCGCGACCCCGACCTGCCCGCGCAGTTGCTCCCTGAGGACTGGCCGGGCCGTCAGGCGCACGACTTGTTCCTCAAGGCGCACGGCCTGCTCCGTGTCCCGGCGGAACGAGCGGTGGACGAGCTGATCGGCGCCAGCGGTCCGGATCAGGTGGTCGGCTGACGCGGGCCCGGCCGCCGACCCATCTCGATTATATGTCAATTTATGGACGGCCGTCGTTTATCAGTCTTATATTGAACGGGTAGGAGCCACGCTGGGGGAGGGGTGAAGATGCGGATCGCGGTGGCGGGCGGCGGCCCCGGAGGGCTGTTCTTCGCGACCCTGATGCGCCGTGCCGACCCGACGGCCGAGATCACCGTCTTCGAGCGCAACCGGGCCGACGACACTTTCGGCTTCGGCGTGGTGTTCTCCGACCGGACGCTTGAGCAGATCCATGCGGCCGACCCGGTGCTGCGCCAGGCGCTTGACGGGCACGGCAGGCACTGGTTCGACATCGAGGTCAGGCTCAAGGGAGAGCGGATCCGCTGCGGCGGGAACGGCATGGCGGCGGTCGCGCGGCGCACCCTGCTCTCCCTGTTGCAGCGGCGGGCCGCAGAAGCGGGCGCGGAACTGCGCTTCTCGACCACGGTGACCCTCGACCACCTGGACAACTTTGACCTGGTGGTGGCGGCGGACGGCACCGGCTCCCGGATCCGCGGCCAACTGGAGGCCGCGCTCGGCGCCGAGGCGCTCGACGCCCGGACGGAGACCGCCACGGCCAAGTTCATCTGGTTCGGCACCGACTACCTGTTCGACGGCCTCACCTTCGTGCACGAGCGCGGCCCGCACGGCGTGTTCGCCGTGCACGGCTACCCGATCAGCGCGGACGTCTCGACTTTCATCGTGGAGACCGACGAGGCGTCCTGGCGCCGCGCCGGTCTCGACGCGTTCGACCCCGGTCAGCCGGCCGGTCCCTCCGACCTGGCCTCCAGGGAGTACCTGGAGAAGCTGTTCGCCGACCAGATCGACGGGCGCCGGCTGCTTGTCAACAACTCCCGGTGGGCCAGCTTCCGGACCAGGCGTACCCGCCGCTGGCACGTCATGACGCCGCGGCCGGTGGCACTGCTCGGCGACGCCGTACACACCGCGCACTTCTCTGTCGGCTCGGGCACCAAGATGGCCATGGAGGACGCGGTCGCGCTGGCGGGCGCGCTGGCCGGCCGTCCGGGCAGCCTGGACGCGGCGCTCGCCGCATACGAGCAGGCGGCGCAGCCGCCCGTCCGCAAGATCCAGGACTCGGCCCGTCCCAGCCTGGCCTGGTGGGAGCGCTTCGGCCGGTACTACGACGCGTTCGAGCCGTGGCAGTTCGCCTATCACTTCCTCACCCGTAGCATCACCGACACCAGGCTGGCCCGCCGGGCACCGGACTTCGCAGCCGCCAGCCACCGCGCCTGGCACGCCCTGCACGGCGCCGGGCCGCTGCGCACCCCGTTCACCGCCTCCGGCTGGGCGGCGCCCGGCCGGGTGGTCGCCGTCGGCCTCGGCGCCGGGACCGGGCACGGCACGGTGCTCTCAGGAAGCCGCGAGCTGCCTGTTTCCGATCGTGCGCCAGAGCCGGGCCACGGTCCCTGGGTCGCGTGCGTCGCCGCGCCGGACGACGAGGACGGCCTGCCTGCCGCGGCCGCCCGCCTGACGGAGCTCGCCGCCGCCGGGCCGGTGCTCGCCGCGGTGCACGGCGGCACCGCGCTGACCAGAACCCTGCTGTGCGAGCAGGCCCGGCTCGAGCTCGGTACGCCTGCCCTGCTCATCGACCAGCGGCTGAGCAGGGACGAGGCGGTCACCGCGGTGCTGTCCGGACGGGCCGACCTGATCGGCGTCCCGGCCGGGACCGCGCGGGAATGGGAGCGCGGATGACGAGCATGACGGCGCAGGGACGGGCCGGGGACGGGCGGGCAACGCCGCCTTGCCGCCCTGTTCGCGCCCGCGGCCAGCCCGCGGCTCACCGAGGTCGAGATCAACCCGCTCCGGCTCACCGCCAGCGGACTCATCGCGCTCGACGCGGTGATCGTCACCAGGGAGGCCGCCGATGCCCAGCCCGATCAGTGACCACACCGTCCCCTGGCCGACGGCGGACGCCGCCCGCTACGTCGCGGCGGGCTACTGGGCGGGGGTGCCGCTCGGCACCCTGCTGCGGCAGGCCGCGGACCGGGCACCGGACGCCACTGCCGTCGCCGACCCGGCCGCCGGGGTGCGGCTGAGCCACAGCGAACTGGCAAACCGTGCCGACGCCGCGGCGCTGCGCCTGCTCGACCTCGGCCTCGCGCCCGGCGACCGGGTCGTCGTGCAGCTGCCCAACGGCTGGGAGTTCACCGTGCTGCTGCTCGCCTGCCTGCGGGCGGGCATCGTCCCGGTCATGGCGCTGCCCGCACATCGCCGCGCCGAGCTCAGCTACCTGGCGGTGCACGCCGAGGCGAGCGCGATCGCCGTGCCCAGCCGGCTGCGCGACTTCGACCACCAGGCGCTCGCCAGGGAACTGGCCGCCGGGGTGACCGCGGCCACCGGCGGCGCATGGCAGGTGCTCGTAGCCGGCGATGAGGTCGCTGGCGGCAGCGTGGACCTGCGTGCGCTGTGCGCTCCAGGGGACGACCCCGCCGATCGGGCGAGGCTTGACGCGCTCGCACCGGACAGCCGGGCGGTGGCGGTGTTCCTGCTGTCAGGCGGCACGACCGGGCTGCCCAAGCTGATCGGCCGCACCCACGACGACTACGCGTACAACGCGCGCGCCAGCGCGCAGGTGGCCGCCATCGACGGCAGCGCGCGCTACCTGGTCACGCTGCCGGCCGGGCACAACTTCCCGCTGGCCTGCCCGGGCATCCTCGGCACGCTGCTGGCCGGGGGGCAGGTCATCATGCTTCCGTCACCGGAGCCGGTGCGCGCGTTCGCCGCGATCGCGGACGAGGGGGTCACCCACACCGCCGTGGTCCCCGCGGTGGCCGGCCGCTGGCTAGAGCACGCCGCAGCCGATCCGGCCGCCGCGGCGCTGCTCGCCACGCTGCGCGTGCTGCAGGTCGGCGGCGCACGGCTGGCCGACGAGCTCGCCCGCCGGGTCGAGCCGGTGCTGCACGCCAGGCTGCAGCAGGTGTTCGGGATGGCCGAGGGGCTACTCAATTACACCCGCCTCGATGACCCCGACGAGGTCGTCTGCGGCACGCAGGGCCGGCCTCTGTCGCCGGCGGACGAGGTCCGCCTCGTCGACGAGCTGGACAGGGACGTGCCGGACGGCGTGCCAGGCTCGCTGCTGACCCGCGGCCCCTACACCCCGCGCGGCTACTACCGGGCGGCGGAGCAGAACGCGCGCTCGTTCACCCCGGACGGCTGGTACCGCTCCGGTGACATCTGCCGCCGGACCCTTGACGGCAACTTGGTCGTTGAGGGCCGGGACAAGGACATGATCAACCGTGGCGGCGAGAAGGTGTCCGCCGAGGAGGTAGAGAACCTCGTCTACCGGCTGCCCGGCGTCCGGCAGGTCGCGGCCGTCGCGATGCCCGATCCCGAGCTCGGCGAGCGCGTGTGCCTGTACGTCGTGCCTGCCGCGGGCGCCGAGCCGGCCCTCGCGGACATCCGCGACTCGATGCTGGCCGCCGGCGTCGCCCGGTTCAAGCTCCCCGACCACCTCGTCCTGGTCACCGACCTGCCCGCCACCAAGGTCGGCAAGATCGACAAGAAGGCGCTGCGCGCCGACATCGCCCGCCGCCTCACCGCCGGGTGCGGCGGAAGAGCCTGAAAGGCCCGCCACGTCAGGAGGAACGCCTCTGGCCTGGTCCGCCCCCGGATGCGACCCTGCGTACAGGGGCGACCCGAGGTCGCGCCAAGAGAGGCGGAACGGCGTGGCCACTGCCCGGGCACTGTACGAGCGGTTTCGGCGGCTCATCGCCGAATTTGCCAAGTTCGCGGTCGTCGGCATCGCCGGTGTCTTCATCACGAACGCGGTCTACGACCTGCTTTACCTTCATCTCGGCGCGGGGCCGGTGACATCCACCACGGTCGCGACCTTGGTCGCAGCCGTCGTCACTTACCTGGGCAACCGTTACTGGTCCTTCCGGAGTAGGCAGCGCACCCGCATGCTGCGCGAGATCATCATCTTCGCCGCGCTCAACGGCGTCGGCCTGCTCCTGCAGGACGCCACGGTGGCGGCCAGCTACTACCTGCTCCGCCTCGGGAACGACAAGCCCGCGGTCTTCGTCGCGCTCAACCTCGGCATCGCGCTAGCCACCCTGTTCAGGTTCTGGTCCTACCGGCGGTTCGTCTGGGCAGCCCCGCCCGGCGCCGCGACGCTGACGTCACCCGACGGCCAGAACCGCGCGCTCACGTAGCCGCATGAATTATTGTCGGCGTGCCTGCCGCGCGCGGGTACCGGGCATTGGCTGCGAACGGACGTTTGTCCGGGACATAAGCCCTGTATATCCGGGACATTCACGCGTAGCTGCGGCGACGGCCTCAGCGGCAGGCTGACTTATGTGATGAATGTGCGGGACGTACCGTGGTGGGGCACGGTCCTGTCCGCCGTCTCGCCGGTGCTGCTGGCCGCCGGGTGGACAGTTGCCGCGTCCCTTCAGGCCCGGCCTTACGATCCGGTGGCCGACTCGGTCAGTGCCCTCGCCGGGATAGGCGCGACCGACCGGTGGGTGATGACGCTGGCCTTCGCGGTGGCCGGCGCATGCGAGATCGTCACCGGCCTGGCACTGCGGCCGGCCCGCACGGCAGGGCGGCTGGTCCTGATGGCGGGGGGAGCCGCGGGCATCATGGTCGCGGCGTCCCCGGTGCACATGGGCGACGGCGCCCCGGTATCGCACATCCTGTGGGCGACGGCAGGGCTCGCCGCGCTGGCCGTGTGGCCTGCGGCCGCTGCCCGTCGCGGCCCCGCGGTGCCGTGGACCCTGCGCCCCGGTGTATCGGGCGGGGCGGCTGTGATCCTCCTGGTCCTGCTTGCCTGGTTCGCCATGGAGCTGATCACCTCGGGTGGCCAGGCTGGGCTGGCCGAGCGCGTGCTCGGCGAGGCGCAGGCCGGCTGGCCGTTCGTGGTGGTTATGTCGTGCCGTCATCCCCTCCCAGTGACGGCGCGTTACCAGCCCCTTCACGGATATCAGTGAAGCCGTTGCGGCGCGGCAGGCTCAAACGGCTAAGTCACGGCTGGACAGCAGCGGCGGCTAACGTCCTTCCGGCAGCAGGCTCTGCCGCACGACGGGGATCCGGGACGGCGGGGTCACGGCAGCTGTCCGCGGCGACGATGACGACCGGGCACGGCGCCTGGCACAAGCAAGCGCGGGCGACCGGCCCGAGGAACCGTCCCGGTCGGCCGGCGCCGAGGACCAGCAGGTCGGCACCTGCCGCGCGGTCGGCCAGCACACTGGCGGGCAACCCGGCTGCCACTTCTGTTGTTATCCGGCCCGGTGGAAGCATTCCGGCGGCGCGGACGGCAGCCGCGGTAAGCCAGACGGCGTCAGCGTCGCCGGATGCCGGGGCGGCCGGGCGGGCATAGGGCGCATGACGCGACGCGGCGGGGTCGCGAGCGAGCACGAGGTGCAGCTGCGCCTGGCGCAGGCGCGCTTCCCGTGCCGCCCACTTCACGGCGGCATCAGACGCCGCGGTGCCGTGCACGCCTGCCACGATCCGCGGCCTGCCCTCGCCGCCTGCCGCGGTCAGGTTCTGCCCGCCTTCCATTTTCCTCTCCTCCGGCTGCCCAGCCTTGACCGGCCAGCCTTGATCGGGAGGTTGCCACTCATCCAAGGTCGCCTCGGCGGACCCGGGCCGCCAGGGGCGAAGGTCATTGACCCGGGCAGTGGCGTACAGGGAAAGGAGCGCCGCCGATAAGGTCGCGCTGTGCTGCACGGCAGGGGAGCGGTCAGCGTCCGGCTCCTCAGGCGCCGAGCTGAAGTCCTCGATCACGGCGCCCGCTATCTGCAGCGCCACGAGCGAAGCGCGGTAATGGTGCCCGCACAGCCACAGGTCAACCGGGTGCGGACGGCCCGGAGTCGGCGGCATTATCACCTTGACTAGCGGCCTCGCCGGGCAGCAGCATGCTCTTGAGGGAACCGAAGGGTCAATGAACGAAGGCCGGTCTGGCGCCGGAACGCCATTTGCCTGGTGCTTCCCGAACATGCTCTCAGCCTCCTTCTATATCACCAGCAGTCTTGTCGGCGACCCGGTCCAGCGGCAGGGGCGTTGGTCCCGGAGATGACCGCTTGGCACCCTCGGCGACCCCGGTGTCCGTCCTCTAGCGGGCAGGGCCTTCGCGGAGAGTTCACACAGCGTCGTCATCGCGTTCACCCGTCCGCACCCGCAGCGCGCCCGCTACCGGGCACACCCAGATCTTCCCGTCTCCGATGGCGCCGGTTCTGACCGACTTGGCGATAGCATCCGCCACCGCTGCGGCGTCCTGGTCATGGACGAGGACGTCGATGCGGAGCTTGGGCAGCAGGAGGGCCGCGCGCTCAACGGGGTAGTGTTCCTGCGCATGTCCGAATTGCTGCCCGAAACCCCGGGCTTCCGTCACGGTCACGCCCCGGGCCCCAGCTTTGATCAAGGCGCGCGTCACATCGTCGAGTTCGCCGACCCTGATGATCGCGGTGATTACCTTCACGGCGCCGTGCCTCCTCCCGGCGGCCATGCGCGGATCATCGCGTTCTGCGGTCGGCGCGCACGTTCCGCCGTCCACGCCTCAGCATCCCATTCGCAGCGCACGCCATGTAGAGGCATACGTCCTGAGCCGCCCGCTTTACACTGCGGGGCTGCCGCTCGGCCCGCAGCTCGTCACCCCTGGCACGAGGACCGCTGCTGCTCGCGGTTCAGCCTGTCACCCGTGCCGCGAGGCCGTCCGTGACGTGCTCCGCCCTGCCTGGGCCGCGCGCTGCCCCGGCACGCTGAGCCTTGCTTCCTCCTTGCGCATCGCCCGCCGGATCCTGAGCGCGGCGAACGTCTCAAGCAGGCCCATGACGATGAACCAGATACCGGTGAGGACCGCGAGTGCCGTCAACGAGGCGACGGGCGCCGCGACGACGACGATGCCGGCGATCAGGCTGATCACGCCGAAGAACGCCAGGAAGCCGGCACCGTTCCTGGTGCGCCCGGACGAGCCGGCGAGCAGCAGTGACACGCCCTGTGCGATCCAGGTGAACCCGATAACGAGTCCGATCAGCGCCACGCTGAGCGACAGGTGGCGGATGAGGATTACGCCGGTGACGATGAAAAGCAACCCGGCGATGCCGTACCAGAACCGCTCCCCTTCGCGGCTGCCGAACACGCCGATCAGATGGTAGATGCCGGACACGATCAGCAGGACGCCCAGCAGGATGGCGATCGCCTTGAGCGATGGCGTCGGGAGAACCGCGACGATGATGCCAAGGGCCAAAGTGATCAGGCCAACGCAGAGCGGCGCCTGCCAGCCGAGCGGCGAAGAGAATATGCCGGTCCCTTCTGTCTCACCAGGTCGGCCACCCCCGGCCAGGTCCGGCGGCTGTCCGGTCTTGTTTCCCTCAGCTCCCATATGCTGCTCCGCTCTTCCTCGTCAATGCGATGACTCGCTATCAATCCGCCAACACCCTCGTTATCGCTGCAGGATGACCCGTGACGGGACGGTTCGCCTCATACTCTGCGGGTGATGCGGGCTCGATCACCCGCACCGGGCGATGCGGTTCCCTGGCCGGCTCACCAGCATCGGCCACAGCGGGGGAAACTCAGGGCGACTGGAGGACCGATGTCCGCTGACTTCGCATCGCACCGACTTTGACAACGCGAACCGCGGTCTAGTCGTCCGGCTGGAACCGGGAGTGATCAAGGCCGCCGACGGGCGGGTCGTGTACGACGCCGACGCGTTCACGGCCGCGATGGCCGGGGGCTGTCCGGACACGTGCACCCGAGCCTCTGGCGGCAGAGCCAGCTCACCTCGGTCCACGGCCTGTTCGAGGTGACCGACGGCATCTACCAGCTTCGCGGCGCGCCTGGGACACCAGCGCCTCGATCCGCTGGAACTTCACCGGCTCGGGCGAGACCTACCGGATGGAACTTTCCAATGGCGCCCTGATCCACCATCCCGCCACCCGCGGCGAGGCCGCCGCTCTCAGCATCACACTCACCCGCGAGCAGCTGCTCGCCCTGCTGGGCGGCGCGGGCACCGACGGCATCCAGATGGACGGCGACCCCAAGATCCTGACCGTCATCACAGGGTTCACCGACCAGCCAGACCCCGCCTTCGCCATCGTCACGCCGTAACGGCCGCGGCCCGGGATTCGCGAACCGGGCATAACCGACTGTCCGCCGAATAGGTTTGCGGTGCAAGTCGTCCGGCATCATGGCCGGTCACCAAGCCGGAGCGGCGCATCAGGGCGGTCACGCCAGATTGTGTTTGCGTGTCTACCCTACGTAGCCCAATCAGCCGTGCCACTATTAACCCCGTTGCCGTCCACATTACGGAGAGCATTCACTCGATCACATCAATGTGGACCGCGCGGGGGCAGGGACACACGGCATGGCTGAGCGCGGAGCTCAGCCGGGACGCAGGGGGCAAGGTTGGAGTTCTCGCTGAGCTCCGAGCAGCAGGAGCTCAAGGCGGCGGCAGTCGCGTTCGCAAGCAGGGAACTGGACAAGGACCTCGCGGAACGCGAGGAGGCTGGTGAGTTTTCGCCGCACGCGTGGCGCGCCTGTGCCCGGTTCGGAGTCCAGGGCCTGCCAGTCCCCGAGGAACTGGGCGGCGGCGGCGCCGACATCCTGACGACAGTCCTTGTGATGGAGGCCCTCGGCTACGGCTGTCACGACAACGGGCTGATTTTCTCGCTGAACGCGCAGATGTGGAGCCTTGAGCTGCCGCTGGTGAAGTTCGGTGCGCCGTCCCAGCAGCAGGCGTACCTGCCCGGGCTGATATCGGGTGATCTCATCGGCGTGCACGCGATGACCGAGCCGGAATCCGGGTCGGACGCGTTCAGCATGCGGACCCGGTTCGAGCGGCACGGCGACTGCTACCTGCTGAACGGGACCAAACTGTATATCACCAACGCGCCGGTCGCCGACGTGGTGCTGGTCTTCGCCGCGGATCCGGCCAAGCCGCGGATGGCCGGCATTTCAGCCTTTCTTGTCGACAAGGGCACACCCGGGTTCAGCGTGACCCGCGGCTTGGACAAGATGGGGCTGCGGACCTCGCCGATGGGGGAGGTC